>Ga0049107_10000813_pt1 | contig 10340 bp, 2 predicted proteins | sample WorMetilPIANOSA1_FD_61187 | JGI IMG/M metagenome (GOLD analysis project Ga0049107, IMG submission 61187) | Marine gutless worms symbiont microbial communities from Max Planck institute for Marine Microbiology, Germany - Olavius ilvae PIANOSA.1 | ecosystem: Host-associated > Annelida > Digestive... | reverse complement strand
CTGAAAGAGACACAATGAAGTTTAATAGAATTTTACTAATTTTATTATTAACAAATTAAATAATGTTATGTCCACAACACCTGTGTCACTATGACGTCAACAGCATTACTCTGGTACCAGCTCTTCTTTTTAAATAATGGTATTTTACTATGCTATGTTATGCAAACGTTCTTAGGGCACAAAAATCACTAGGTGGTCATGCTAAAATATCAATAGCTTCGCCATATTTAGAGATTATTAAATGCTGCATGGCAGTTAAGTGTAGATAGGATAGTCACATAAATTTGTAAAATTTCACACTGAAATTTGAAGCAGTTGCAGCAAGTAATTTTAGGGGATTACTTCCTTGCAGCACCTGATAAAACACTAACAGGAAGTCGTGGATGGTGGGTCAATCTGTGTCAGTTCCAATGACCTTGAGTGACCTTGAAAGGTGTGACATGAAGGGTCATACGTTTCTGTAGGATCTCTCTAACTACGCACCAACTGTTTGACCTAGAACGATCAAATTGGTCATGGTAACACACTTGTGGGGAGGGGCATGTTTCTGGGGGTTAGACACACTATCCTGCGGTAGCGGGGCATAGTGCCCCCAAATTTTTATGAGACCACTGCTGACGCCCTTATGGTTTTATCTACAGCGACCAAATTCAGCATGGTTGGTCACATGGAAAATGGGCATGTTTTTAGAGTTAGCCATGCACCCTATTTAAGAGGATGGGGCACCAACATGCTAAAATTTTCTTGGAACCTTCACATGCTTGCACATTATGTGAGAAAAAGTAACCAAATTTTATATGGTGATTAGGAGAAAATTTCTACAGGGTCAGCCATGCCATGTGCCCTGGCCTAAAGGTTTTGTGACACAAATGCTGACACGTGATCTGTTTGCGGTAGCTAACCTTCTTGTTGTATATGTCACGGATGTCGGCTGATGTGTTAACAGAGCAGTACGAGTTGTTCTTGAAGTTCAACCACGACCAGCTTCGTCGCAAGTTTGGTGATGAAATGTCTGACTGCAGCTGTGAGTTTTCAGTCAATGTCATCTTTAAATCAAATTAAATTAAGTCGTGTTCGGTTTTATTACAGTTCCTCTGCCACAGGGAAGTATGTATGAAATACACAAGCGAGATAGAACAAAATGCTTGTTGCCACTTAAGTAAATAAAAATGTGAGAGCATTTTCAATACATTGAAATGATAAAGTAGTTACAAATCCACTACACCTGTGAACAAGTAATTACGGAGCACAGCTCAGCAGTCGGCATTTATGGAAATTTTCAACAGAAAGGTTAGCATACACAAACATATCGTATGTCAGCATTCACCTGGGTCGAATGGTATGAGCATATGTAGGGTGTCTAATGTCTATGAGTACTGGGACCTCACTTCTCAGGTTCGAGGCATGGCCAACCCATAGTAACATGCTCATTGCTCCTCCCCTACATCAGTTACTGTGCCAAATTTGGTAGCTCTAAATCAAATGGTATGCACATACCAGGGAGCTCAGTCCAAAAAATTGGACACCTCAGGTCCTGCCTTTCAGACTCACTCGAGGTCATCGAAAGTGACACAGTTCATTCAGGTACCTATGACTTCCTTTTACTGATCTGTAGTAACTATGGGCCTGTCTTGCGTAATATACACGATAATGGACAATGTTTGTCAAAAACACATACTTCGAGCCCCACATGTATTTCATGCCCCAAATGAGGTGTTACTGTCATAATTTTATAATGTCATTTGGGTTCAAAAGACATATTGATGTCCCTTCCCGGTGGTGAAAAAAAAGTTCAGTGATATATGCATTGTGCAGCCACTTTGTCAAAATAGAAGAGTGTGACAGACAGTTGGAGAGACAGATGAAGTTCTCATATCAGTGTCATGATGACGTGCTATAAAATGAGCAGACGGTTTAACATGACAATGAATTGTTATATCTTTTCACACAAAAATTTAGCTTTCTGAAACAAGAACATCTGCAGTGGAATAATCACAATATACAGCCATCCCATCGATGAGGTTTGTTTTGTATTTTAAGTCCTGAGCACAGCAGTAACCTCACACGTTACTGTATAGCTGCATTTGGAAATCCCACAGTCACATTATTAAATCCCTGTTGTTATCATCTTCACAGCAGACTTCTTATCAGTAATAATGTATCACCAAGTCAGAAATTCAGTGGATACGTGTTACTGATCTTTGCCCATTCTGGTTGAAAAGAGGGATGTCAGTTCCATGCATAAGGAATATTACCACCAAATTTGAAATTTCTACAATGTTGTCGATTTTCTGCTTTGGGCTTATGGGCCTGAATGTGACAGATGATGGATAGACAGTACCATCAGGTCCATTCAAAGTCTCATTTAAAATGTAGTGCTGTGTTGGAAGTATTTATCTAGTTTTGGAGAAAATGCACTCAGCATTGACTGATACTATTAGCATCTTCATCACTGGAAGAGCTACTGATGCAAGTTTTTAAGTCCTTTTATATGAGATGCATATTCTGTAGTGTCCGGAGACAAACCTGCCATCTGCCTTGGTTCAAGGATATGAGCAGCTTTGGACAGTTCACTGGTTTTCCTTTCTCATATTGGTATAAGTCTTAAGTTTATTAGCAGTATCGCCAAATGCCTGAAATAAACTTTGTGTGCAATTCTTGCACCATACAAGCTGAAAGACCACCCGTCAGATCTGAATTATTTTAGACATTTATTCAGTCAATCCCAATCCTAACAGCTCCAGGGCGACAAATGGCAAAGAATTCGGCAATTTTTAGGTGATCAGATAGCCAGTTTCGTTTAATTTTCTTCTGAAGTTGAGAATTTCGTTTTTCGTCCATGACATTGATTTTTTGTTGGTTTTTCATCCAAAACAAATTTGTCGGACCCCAATAATGTTCTGTAATTGTATACAAATATATGCTGAAATCCTACATTTTTATATGTCTCACTTACATACAGGGAGGACCATAAAAATGTATGATTGAGGCATATTAACATCATGTTACAAGGGCTCGGATGTGTCCACATGTAAAGGGGACTTTTCTGGTGCACGAGAGCAATTTTGGCTGGATGCCCTTCCTAACGCACCAATGACTGATGTGGGCGACAGCCGGACTCGAACCCCGGTGAAAGTCCAGTGCCTTAACCAGTGAGCCACGGCTGCTGCTTGTAAAAATGTATGATTACAGTATATACTGAAATTAATGCATTAGCAGCTGATTTCAGTTGACTGTTACTAAGTGTGGTGGTGGTGAAAAATATTTTAACAGTAAGTGTTTGATTTGCAGTTTAACAGTTTAAGCCATTAAACAAGTGTCATCGCCAACGTGTCATCACAGTTCAAAAGAAACTTTTCACATTCAGAACCGTATAGCATATCTGATAAATAGTGAATGTTATTTAGTTTTTGCACTTACTGCTTTGTGTTTCAGATGTGTCGTAACTGATGCCAGTCTGTGCAGTGTGCAGAGCATACCTGCACATGTCATAATCCAAGTCAACTGCACTCTTCATCAACATACTTACCTTAATTGTTGTTCGATTTCACTGATTTTCTGTTTACAAGTTTCATCTAATGAGCTGTTTGCTACTACTGCTACTACTTTGTTTAAGCGGCCTATTTTGTGGAAATTACTGCAGCTTAGGCTGGGTTCACCATTATAGGGCTCCGCGGAAAGAAGATTGTTTGTTCAAAAGCTATCTTGGTGCTCTTAATGAGCTGTTGTCATCATATTTCTATTAACAACTTCTGCATTGCCAAATTTGCAGTATTTGTGTGCTTTTAATACAAAAAAATCTCAATTCAGTGCTTTGATGTCGTTGGCTGGGGAGGGCATACAATGGGTAAGAATCTTGCACAACTAATCCTTACAGGTTCTTATTGGGGGGATGGGGAGGCTGTGGGGACCCGGTCTAACGTGGAGTGATGTCTAGAAAAATATGCTGAGTTAAACAAAAACCACAAGTACCCGGTAGTAGTAGCAGTAAAGCATAATTTGATGCTTAGGTGGTTTTGGTATAGGAGCATATAACTGCATTTGTGTGGATGGATTTATGATTGTTAATTTTTATTTCAGGTGTATGTCAGGTATTTGGTTGTATGCTGAGATTCATTTTAGGTGTATTTTCGGTTTTTGCTGTCAAAGTGAACATTGTAAACACGAATGCCATGTAGCAGAGTGCTTTTAATTCAGATGCCTCTCTTGGTATATGTTCATTTTATGTTCATTGATTGTGATTTGAAAAGACTTTGAATATACATGTACCTGTAGGTTAAACATTTCTAAATGGAATATACTGCAGAATGCATACATCACAGTCACAATTATCTTGATGTTTCACATTATCTTCCATGTAGTGCATATGTTTGTTTAGTTTGGTTCTTCTGTTAACTGATCATTGCTATTTTGGCAACACTGTTTAGCATAGCAGCCCATTCTTCATGTTTTTGTGTTCATTGTGACAGTCATTAACAAGTAACTGCTTCTAACTTACATTTGCTGAAACTTATGGGTTTGCTCGATTCTCTGCAAGAAAACATTTGTGTTACGCTTGCATGTTGTTCCTGACTTGATACACACAAGCTCACCTTCATTAGCAGTGACAGTTAAAAACATTTTATTCAACAGAATAAAAAAGCAAACAGAATACAGAGCTGTGCTTTTTAATGGTTGGTTAATGGAAAAAAATTGGCAAAGCTTACTATTGTTTAGTGTGGTTCAGAATAATTGTTTCATGAGAATTGGAGATGTCACGAATTCTCTGTAGGATGTATAATGCCATTCATCTTTTATTATTGGGTCAGTTAATTGTCAATTGAAGGGCTCCGTGAAAGAACCGAATATGTTCCACAACTATGAAACTGAGAAAATCACTCGTAAAGCCAGTGACGCGGGCCGTCAAAATCCTACCCAGTCCAAGATGGTTGTATTTTCGAAGATGCCCTCCAAGATGGCGAGGGCTGGGCAACGGGTCGACACCAGTTTCTCATCACATTACTACTCGTTTGCGAAAAGTGGATGAGGACGTTGACCCGGCGAAGCTTGGGGGATGTTGTGCTCGGCTTTCCCTCACTTGGGGTTTGGTTAGCCAAGAACTCAGCTGTGAATACCTATACGCCTTGCGTGCTATAGGAACATAGCAGAAGGTGCCGGTCTGCATGTTGGTAGGCTGCCTATAGGCCCTGTCTGCACGCACCGGTAAGTTCGGCCTGGGCTGACGTTGCGAGGTGTGCTGAGTGGCTGGGCGGGCTGTCATGCATGCCTGGATTAGACACCTAGAGAAACACTGACATTAGAAGCCAGGCAGTATAAATATACAGGTACAACGTCACTCAATGTCTCCTCCTCCCCCGATCTCTTCGCGCTAGGCCTACACGCCCTGCCTCTCGCGTTACTCGATCGTGCCTGCACACAAGCGGGGCCGACGAGTTCACGCGAGAGGAGGGTAGCGCAGCATACATTCACAACGCCTCATTAATTAATGAGCAGTGCAACATTAACTAACTTCCCCCACCCCTGCGGACTCGTACATGGGCCAGCCTGTGAGGCAGGCCTCAGCATTGACGCTGGAAAGGGGGCATGCGTCACCGCAGATAGTGAACAGTGATAATTTCTAAAACACTAAAATCTGACACTCCAGTCCCCTTCCACCAGTAAACAGAACATCAGAAGTAGAACATCATTGCGTGATGGGCGGAAAAATGTATCGAGATGTTGGGTTCTTTCACGGAGCCCTTCAGTTATGAATTCTCAGAAAAATAGTATGTTCTTTCACTCACAAATTTGATGTTTGGTGCAGCGATTTCTTGTTATACCTCCGCCCCCCCCCCATAGGACGGAGGCATTAAGCGATGCTTTTGTCTGACGTCTTGGGCCTAACTTGAGAACAGAGTGGCCTAGGAAGACTAAAATTAGCACAGGTCCAAGTGACTTGGACACCCACTTTCAAGCTCAACGTCAACTTGTTGCTGATGTCTTAAATAGTAAACATGCCGGAGCAGGTGTCGCCTGGCGAAGAGATATGAAGATATTGTCAACTTGCAGGGGGTGGAGGCATATCGTGGCGGCTGTCCGCCTACAGCTTGTTTGTTAATAGTTTTTGAGTAACTGGTTAAAGAAATAAACACAGAAACAGACCTGAAGCAGACAGAAGTCCAGTACGTAGCTTTAAAACATCAATAGTGACATTCGGCACAAAGGGGCACAATGCGGTCATGTACATATATTTTGTCATTGAGCCTAAGAGTTGCAATGTTATGGACCACGGCTATGGAAGAGGAAGATATGGTGACGCCCAAAGAAAACATGATGTAGAAGTTTCCAGAAGATCTGGCATGGACCTGTCACGTACGCCGCATTGCTAAATAATAACTGCAATACATAAAAGCGAGTGGTCTCTACCAAGTTACCCACTGATGTAACGAACCAACATCACATGTTAGGAGGTTGAACACTGCAGTGAACCGTCCTTTTCGGCATCAAGCTGCTGCTTTGTCCACTAGCAGTCTAGCACAGGAAGAACTACAGTAAAACTAGTGTAAAAGTTGACAAAATAATACAATAGTAATTCCGTTCATTGCATTACATGGTATTCATACAACATTTATAAAAGAAGTATGATTTCACAGCACAAATACATCCTAAAATATGATCAAATTTCAATAAAGTGGGTAAGTTAACATAAAGCAGCAATTAATGTGACAAGAAGAAACGCAGATGATTATGCAAACGTCATCCAGATCAAGAACTGCATTAAAAAGCTATACTGAAGAACTGCCCAATTCACTCGCAGTTTGAAATCCATATACATGTATATAAAAAAATTTGTATGTCCTCATCTATTTTGACGTGCTGAAGACAGTAGAATTTTTACAGCAGTAGAGGAAATCTACGGCACACGCACACGGCGGTCGTGCGGTTAGCACTCAGTCCCAGTTGGCGACGGCTGCGGTCTGGTACAGTGGCGGAAGGCGAGTTCGTCGCCTCATTGCCGCTGCTCGTCGCGTCCATTCGTCTTCCACCGGACGCCCGGATGCCATCGACGGCCAGACGGCTCTCGACGCCAGCACGTTGCGGTTGGGCGGGGTCGTGGGACGCCGACGTTCCAGCGGGTGCGACCGGCGGCGCGGTGGGGGCGGCGGGAACAGGCGCGGCGCCTCGCGCGCGGCGCGCTGGTTGACGTTGACCGGCGGCAGACGCAGTCCGCGCCCAACCGACGACGGTTCAGACGGTCTTGCGGCTACCGGCGCCGGCTGAGGCGGCTTGCGGTCGACGAGCAGTTCGGGCAGCTTGTGTCTGTCGCGCTGTCCTGCGGCAGGTGCCCGCTGCTGCTGCTGCTGCTGGCGGCCTGCGCCATCACCCGCCGCTCCGCCGTCGTGCAGTGACGTCAGCAGGGCCGTGGTCTCGTAAGCATAGTCGTACTTGGTCACAGCTGATGTTCTTGTGTCCAGAGTCCGCAGATGACGGCGCTGCAGATGTCCACCTGCCGGTTCATGACGTCTGTCGTCGAGGCGCTTCGTCGTCGTCGTCATCTCGTTATCTCTATCCACCTGTCTGCCGCCCACAGCGCTGCGTCCAACATCTTCAACGCGCGGCGGACAACGTACATAGAAACCACCTAGGATGGTGGTAGCCTCTGCGTCACCCACATTCACTCTCTGCGGTTCGCCACCTTGCTCATTACGGCGGCTGACTTCATCCTCCTGAGAATCGTGGGTCGGCTCTGACTGTTTGCCGGGACAGACTACTGCTGCCGGTACCGTAGTCGACTGTTTTACCGACCCGCCGCTGCGTTCAGTCGCATCTGGCGACGTTGTTTCGTCGGTGTTGTTGTTGAGCGTCGGTAGTTCGTCGTCCTGCAGGCCGTTGTCGTCGGCGTCTCCTGCAGTTGGCAGGTTCCCCGTCATCGGCTCATCACCCTCCTCATCATCCGTGCACAGCTCCACAATCCGCGGGCTGCTGTCGGCGTACAAGGCGCAGCCGGCAGACGGTGCCGCGGTCTGCAACAGGGTCATGTAGGCGGCGGCATCGTCGACTAGGCACGCGGTCGAAGCGAGCTGGTCGATTAGAAACAGCAGCTCGAAGCCACCGACCGCTCCGCACACCTGTACGCCAGTCATCAGCGCTGCCGCGTCGACGCCGGCGTCCTCCGCCGTCTGATGTTGACAGTTGACGTAGAACGTTGATATTCCGTCGTCATAGCAACTACCGCTGCAGCCAGCAGACCAGTCGTATACGTCATCCCCGCCTGACGGACAGTCTCGATCGTCATCGTGGAACTGAATACAGCTGAGCCACTCTTCCCCGGCGCGTTCCACCAGTGGCCATTGCTCAACCTCGGCGCCTTCGTCGGATCTTTGTCTCTGCGTGTCCTTGACTGTTTCATTGTTATTATCGTCATCATCAGGGCACGTGCACGGCTTTGCTTCTGCTGCTGCAATCGTAACAAACGCAGAAGACCGCGGCGTCAACTTACTAACAGTGCTTGTAGGCCCTAGTAGTGCTAGGCGTGTATTCAAATGTACTGTTACTGCACGTGATGTTTCCTGTAAAGATGTGATGCAGAGCCGTATAACGAAAAATAGCTTTCATCTCTTATGGTCTTAAAATTAACGACTTAGCGGCTATAAACTGCAACAGCAAGGGAACAGCTTTATACAACAATGGGATAAATATGAACTGACCTGTCCTAGCCATCAACATGTAACATCACAGTATGTTTAAGAGCTGCATTTTTGTCTGCATGCAGGCTTAAATGCAGCTGATGGACTTTTAACGTTCCATATAACCTTGGGCCTATCTTGTAACATTTCAAAATGATACTGGCCGAAAATTGTGAATTTTTCGAATCCACGTTTGTTTCAAACCCCCGTTTAGGAGGTTTCTCTTGGAACTGTGTAATGCCGAATACCAGCATAGGCTCAAAAAACTAGAATGATGGGGCTATCAGGCACAAATAAGTTTGGTGACATCTTAGCCGTTTCGATACAACAATACACGAGTGTGACAGAAGGCTGAAAAGGCTGACGGCTAGTATGGAGCAGTCGGCGACAGCGTCGATCGCGCAGTAACAGAGAATAGTGTAAAGGCTATTCCAAACCAGTTTGGAAGGGTCTGAGACAAGACGAGACGCTATAATACGTCGCGTCTAGTCCCGGCAGTCTGAAATAATCTTAAAGAACTACAAGAATTTTCACAAACCGGCAAGTGTCGAGTCGCATTTGGTGGATACGGCAGTAGCGGCCTGTGTGTCCTGTTCACGTGGTGTTTCTCGCTGATAGCGGAAGTTGCCGGCAACAACGTGCTGAGCGTGGACGACCTGGCGCTGGTACCAGTCTCCGGTGCTGTCCGTACTCGGTCCGCTGTCACTGGAAGACTTCGCGTCGTCATCGTCGTCGTCCGACGACCATTTATCGACATGCATCGCGGGCGAGTCGCAAGCGCTACACGTATAGCTGCTTCTGCTAACTGCCCGTTCATCATCTGCCGACTGCATTCCACTGGCGTCTGTCCGCCAACACACGTACACACACACACTAAATTCTGTAACAGAAAAAATATATAGCCAATAATTCATGAGTCTGCACACCGGGCAAATCTGTCTGTCCCGTACGTTCACATCCTTTTGGTAAAGCTATACGAAATTTGGCACTAATCCATCATGGGGAGGGGACGGTTCTTGTGGGTTCGAATTACGGAGTGTTAAAAGATCGTTGCTGTCAGCAGTGTAAGCTATGATTCGGCGTTGTTATCAAGGAATTAATCCTCGAAGAAGTACGAGGACTTGTAAAACATTCGTAGAGTATCTTTGAGAACAAGGACTTTCATCGAGGATAACAACATCGACAACATGATCAGCCTGACATAAAAATAAGAAGCACCAGTACCTTAGTAAGTATAAGCATCTTGTTCCTCATAGCCAATTGCTTCACAGTGGCATTAAATGGAGTTATCCTGACGTCATGATAACGCTCACTCACCAGACTACGTATAGGCCTACATTCGTCGAAAATTTTTGACTCTTTTGCCAAGGACAAAGATGAGGAGTGAGCTATAGGGTCTGAAGACAAGGATTTGGTGTCCAACGACAAAAGGACGACGACTTGTAAAATGGTCCTTGTTGATAAGGACTATCCTCGAGGACAACAACACTGCTGTCACTTCATAGACGACTGGCAATATCTTATAAACGGTGCAAAAAACAGACTACTTTTAAGAAGTAGTTTCCAAGTCAGTCAATTGGTCGTTCTAGGTCAAATAGATAAGGAGAAAGTCTAAGCTGAGATGTATTATGCTTAGTCTGAGCTCTAGTAATATAAAGCATAGCACGTTTTTTT
>Ga0049107_10000812_pt1 | contig 10342 bp, 4 predicted proteins | sample WorMetilPIANOSA1_FD_61187 | JGI IMG/M metagenome (GOLD analysis project Ga0049107, IMG submission 61187) | Marine gutless worms symbiont microbial communities from Max Planck institute for Marine Microbiology, Germany - Olavius ilvae PIANOSA.1 | ecosystem: Host-associated > Annelida > Digestive... | reverse complement strand
GTCAGTCTCCTTGTTACACTGCGCGCTAAGCTGCGGCGCAGTGTATTGTAATCGCCCCTGTCTGTGGCGGGCGGGCGGGCGATGTGGGCCTGTTACCACAATAACTCGAAATTGCGTGCATCGATCTTCACCAAACTGGGTTTATAGGTGAAGGTAGTGACCATCTCCAGCTGATTAGATTTTGGCCGTCCCGCGACCCCGGGAAGGGGGTCTGCGGCGGGGCGAAATTTTTTGTCTCCGCCTTACTACTGCCAGCGCGCAGTGTTTGCGTCTCTCTGAGCGCTTTTTTCATTGCGTATTGTGTTTACGCACGCAGCAGCATGTGTGCGTGCTGCATACTGAGCAGCGTTCTGCTGTTGCTGGACTAATCGTTTCGGAAATCTTAACCGGGCATTATGCTGTAGCTTGTCTACCTCGTTGCTGCCGTGATCCCTAGCTGGTTCTGCTCAGGCTACGTACGTGTATCTTAACAAGAAAGTTAGCTACCGCAAACAGATCGCGCGTCAGCATTCGTGGTCAAATCTGTAAAAATTTCATCGTATCTAGTTTGATCAGCATGCAAAATTTGGTTGGTGTTGCTGTGTGCGCGCATGTGGGAGGTCCCAAAATTTTTGGAGACGCTCGGCCCCGCCCCTTGCGATGGGGCGTAACTGACCCCTGGAAACACGGTACTTTTCACACGTGTTAGGCTACCACACCAAATTTGGTCGCACTAGGTCAAACCGTATGGACGTAGACAGGGGATTCTAAAGTTTGGGGACATTGGGGCCTCGCACACTTGAGACGGGTGGCGTGGCTGACCCCTGGAAATACGAACATGCCAGATGTGTGTTAGAATACCAAATTTGGTCGCTCTACGTCAAACCATTTGGGCATAGGTAGAGGGTTCCAAAAAACCTTGGGGACGCTGTGGACCCACCCCTGAGGATGGATTGGCTGACCCACTAGAAACACGCCGCGATCCCACGTGTGTTACAATACCAATTTTGGATCATTCTAGGTCAAACAATATGAGCGTAAGTATGGAGATCTAGCTGAAAAATTTGACCCCCGCGTCCCGCTTTTCAAGGTCACTCAGTGTCGACGAAACTGACACGGATCGACCCGCCACCTGTGACTCCCTATTAGTGATTCAAAGCAACCATGGGCTCATCTCGTACCTTTTCGGAGATAAACAGCGATTTCCATAGAAAATCCGGTTTCACACCCCAGTGTAGCGCCCAGCTGACGCAATTTCCCACGGAGTTTTGTAACGGCGGTAGCGCTCAAAAAAACTAGGTTCATGCCCTTGTCAGAAGGTGGAAAGAGCTTGATGATATATGCAATACCAGAGTGTGACGGACAGGCAGACGGACGGCTTTGCCATAACAACATTGCGCTCTGCGTGTATAGCATGTTGATGAGCAATAAAAATTGTGATGCCGTGTAAATCCACATCATGCACAATTATTTAGCCGTTGCGCTACCAACCGCGCAAGACTACGTGACACAGCTCTCCAATCCCGAGTACTGATAGCCAAATTCCATCAGTCTAGCAGATCGAAAACCTGGTCGCAGACTTGCGTGACGTGCCGAGCGGGTCGCAGACAAGTCGAAAGCACGTAGAAAGCATGTCGCGAACCCGTTCGAAGACTGTACGTTGCTTACGTCACATGTGATGGTCGAAAGCGTGCTAGATCTATCGCGACATGTTGAGATAGATCTAGCGCGCTTTCGATCAGACGAAAAGTTCTGAGCTTGTCGCGAGCAGATAGACCCGGTCTAGCAGGAAGAAAGCCTGGTCGAAAACCCGAGTTTTCGACCAGGTTTTCGACCTGCTAGACTGACGGAATTTGGCCTTGAGTAAGCAGAAGTCTTTCCAGTCAATGACTAGCAACAGAACTAACACCACAACACGCAACGAAAAAGAAATACGAAAAATAATAAACTTATTTTACCCCATGGATCATTACAAAACACTCAAGACTAGCGTAATAATGTGCGGATCTGCCAGAAAAAAATATGACCCCTCGCGTCCCGCCTTTCACGGTCACTCAAGGTCACTGGAACCGACAGGGATCGATCGGCTACTTATGACTTCCTATTAGTGTTCCATAGTAACTATGGGCCTATCTCGTACGGTTTCCGAGATAAAGGGCAATATTGCAAAATTCTCCCACTCCGTGTATTTAAAGCCATGGTTGAGGGGGTCAGCCTTGAATCTTTTAACGGATGTAGGACTCAAAAAACTATAATTATGCCCCTACCATACGGAATTATGCCCCTACCATACGGTTGAAATATCGTCATCGTCAAGATTTTTTGAAAATCTTGACGATGACGATATTTCAACTCGTTTAGACACAATACCGCATTGGACGGACAACTGGACAGACGGACAGACAGACAGACAGACTGACAGAAACGCCATAACAATATCGCGCTCTGCGTGCATTGCATGCTGACGCTCGATAATAAAACTAATACTAAACTAAAAGCAATCGGAGACTGCAAACCTCCGCCATGGCAGCTGATCTCACCAAATACTTACAATTTATTGTCCTTCACTGGTAGAAATTCCGTTAATTAATTCCTGGTTCCGAATCCTGACCCGGAACAGCACCAAAACTGAATGGTTTGTTGCCAATGATAAATCTCATCCGTCAAAATTTTCATAAGAATTCGTCAACATCTTGAGCCATCAGTAAAATTCGTAAAATTGCCTCTATCCCGCGACGGTAAAAATTCCCTCGAAAATTCCTGTATCCGCATCGTGATCCGGGTCACCGTCAAAGTCTAATCGTTTGTTGCCAGTCACACATCCCACCCCTCTAAATATTTTCATCAAAATTCGTCGACAACTTTCCGAGTTCTGTTATCCTACTAGCAGAGGAACCAACAAAGTGAAAGACATAACCTTCTCGGTGAAGGTAAAAATAGACTAATCCCAGGCAACGCCTCGAGTACAGTAATGTTTTGTCCCGCGATCGGCGAGTTACCCAGGGCCGGTCGTTAGATTAGGTCGACGGCGACGGCTGAATGGACAGAAGCTATAACGGCTTCGTTCTGCTTAGTGTTGAATGTTGAGATTACCGTGTGACGTCATATCTGTGTCTACGGGTTAATTCTGCCCACATAATTCCCGCCGCCCCCCTCCCCCGCTTGCATATTCACTTTGCAACTATACGAGGCTAGAGCTATAAGATTTTATTGCGGCGCGAGACATACCAAGCAAACATTGCAATGAAGATGTATAGTGTTCTGCCGACGCGCGTACGTTACGATGTCTTCTGTGACAATGGACAATATGCGATCGTTTGTCACGAACAACTTGCCTTCGGGGAATGACGACGGTGACGACAAGATTGTATGACGTAACGGTGCTTAGGATGCGCCGTAGACAACATGACTTGGTATACGTAGCTCTTAAAGTTTGCGGCAAAGCATATTATGGTATTACGTAAGTAAGTGAATTTCTTAGATAGACCCCCTCTATCATGGCAGAGAGACAGGGGACAGACAGACAGAAAAAGGGAGTACTTTATTCAGCTACAAAACTGTCATAACACGATCACGAAATAAAACTAGTTATGTGGCAGGCAACTGGACAAGGCATTCGACCATCGAGCAGATTTGCTTACATATGCACACGCAAATGATAAAAGTTTACACTTAAACGAAACAATGCAGAAAATTCACGCAATTAGACAATGACATTGTTAATAAGACGATCTTTTGAGCACTTATCAAACGTACTGATATTCCTGATATTTCTTAACTTAGAGGGGAGAGCGTTCCACGACAGCCTGTAGTTTTGAATTCAAAGCTAGGCTGTCATGGAACGCACTTCCCGCTAAGTTTGAATTCAACACCCTTCTTTCATTGGAGGCTTCGGTTGGGAGTTATTATCGTGTCGTCTGAACGACGCAGAAAAGAAAACCAAATTCAGGGGGTGGAACTACCATCCATGCACATTCTGGAATGCATGACATCCTTTGACCCCTGCATATTTAACGTAGAACTTAGCAGAGAATTTCGCCAGGAGACTGGGGGCATAGGCCTCATATGCTGTTTTATACGTGGCATAGTTAGAAGTTTCGCCTCTGACCAAATTCTGATGCAACAGGCACTCAGGTCTGCAGATGACACTGACTTTCGGTCTGGCACGAACAAAGCAGCACTGACTGACATCCTGTGAGAGGCTGCAGACTATTGCACTGAGACATACGAATTCGTTGTTCTTTATTGTTAGGGTGGCAGGATGTGGCATCCCCTGGCGTGTTCTGTCGTTTTACGTGCTGTGTGCGTGTACGAAGCCGTTAGGTAGCGTAAGTCCCGAGTCCTACGTTTTATATCGTTCATTAACACCGTACAACAGCACGGGTCTCGACGACATCCGAAGACCAAGTCGAAATACGACGTCGAAAGACGCTGATCTAGCTACCCGATCTAGCGTTCAACCTACAGTGTTGTCAGGCGTCGCACACCGCATGCAGCCAACGCCCAGTGACACCGTTGGCCACCACTCCCGACCAGGTTTGGGACCTGTCAATCAATTCTGTAGAGTCTCTCTGGTCAGTTCCCATGGAGATCCTTCCTTGCATTTGAAGTGTAGTCTGATTAGGTGTATTTGCATTGCATGTCTTTTTTTCCATTTTTGCGTATTTTTTCTTATTACTTCTTTTTTACTTCTGCATTGCGAATAAACGTAGGCTACTTACTTAACCCACAACACTTCCTATGCGTCAAGCTGATCTCTTCAGATGCACTGGCTGAACTCGGCGTTGCTACGACGCTATCAGCAACACTAAAGCACTGCTGACAACTGCGACGCGACTGCGATTCGACCGCAACGCGACTTCCGTGCGTTGTATTAGTGTCGCATGAAGTCGCACGGAAGTCGAATCGCAGTCGCGTCGCAGTTGCGTCGCAGTTGTAACCGGTGCATAAACGACAAGTCGCGTCCGAGTTCAGGAATCAGAGGACAGCGCCGTATAATCTCGGCGATCGTCGCGGAGGGCGACAGCGGCGGTGGCGAAGGTGACGGCATTGTTGGCAATTCGTCTTCTTACCTCGGCGAGACTGTTCGCCTTCGGGCGCGAGCTAGTGCCGCGACACAAGGGTGCAAATCGCTTAATTTATTGAACGTTTACACCACACACGGCTACTGTGAAGTAGTAGAGACCTTTTCCCATCCACACGGACTCGTGGTTCGCTTCTGTAGCGTTTAGCGGCAAAAATACGGATACACGGATAAGCAGTTACTGCATCACTCAGAGTCTGTCCACTGATTACAAAGCGAACATAAATATTTTGCAAATAACATGTGCATTAAAACGTTACAAAATAAAACACATCGTCAAGGCACTAGTCGCTAGACGTAGTGCCTACGACAATGGCGGCATTCCCACTCTGGATGGCGGTACTCAGACGTTGGAACAGAAACTGAGTGGATCGCGGCTCGCCAGTGGCGGCAGTAATGCGGCGACCAATGTCTGTCTATTCATTGTTTCTACCACAGGGGATGGCCAGGCTGAGTTGACCTGGATGAGTGTGTACACGATGAGACGGTTTTTCTGTAAGCAGATGGTTAACCATCTGAGTAGCCTATTACTGACTTGCTTTAAGTGACGTAGGACAATTTTGTTGATCTCAGAAATAAATCGCTTTCTGCTGGGTTACAAGTATAGGGCCTAGTGGTGGAATTTATCTTATACAGAAAGCCGTGGTCATCTATTGGTGTGAGCACTTTCATCTGCTAAACATTTATAGTTACAGTTGTCAGTTCTTCATTCATTACTCACTGACAACATCAAATAACCGTGAGCAGACTGCAACTTCTAAAAGCTAAAAATAGAAAAGATGTTTCAGAAAACTCTGTTGTTGGCGCCACGCTGCAACACATTTAGAAACGTTTTTACAGGTCTACTCATAAAATCCATTAAAAGTCGGCCAAACGTTACATTGTTTTATGCATAATTCGTGTTCAACTTTCTTCTTGTTTCATATCTTGAGTGCCAATGACCTTAAACGCCCTGAGCTGATGTTGGTCACAACTCGGACGTATTTTTTTTTTACCGCGCGACGCTATGCGTAATGGTGGTACTTGAGGTCGGCCGCTGACTGTCTGTCCATCTGTGTCTGTCTGTTTGACACACTCGTGTATTGTATCGAAACGACTTAAGATAGGCCTATCATAAAACTTCTTTATCGCCAGGTAGCCCCACTATGTTGATTTTTAAAGCCCAAGCGCCGTTACCCAATTTCAAGAGGAATTCCCTCAGCAGGACCGTTAAATACATGGGGATGAGAAAAAATGCAAGTGATCAATCGATTAAAGACAATTTATTTTCGATTAAATGCTCTGGGGAATGTACGTTCAAGTGAAAACTAAATTTCTGAATAAACTTACACATCACAGATTAAAAATAAACCCCAAATTGCTAAAAACAGTTAATGTACTAAATCAAAAACAACCGTCAATATAAACTCAAACTTCTAACAGAGGACTACTGTTAATAAAATAAATATATAATACACATTTAAACAGAATTTTAGTATTGAACACAGTGATCACGGTGTAAGTACTAGAAAAACACTCAGTAGAACGCACAACTCTGCCAAGGCTCAACCAACAGTCCCCTCTAATTAATATTAATATTAAACAATCGCTTGGTAAAATAAACCCAGCGTTGTGATGTAAATTTCGGGTCCCATCTAACCGTAACATATTCCTGATATGGAACGTCAATCGTAACCCTATATAATCCTAACCCCGAATGTAACGTGATCCGGATTACCACCAAAATGTAACGGTTTCTTCCGTGGTCCATATGCCTCCTGTCTATTGAATTTCGTGGAAATTGGTTGAGTAGTTTTTTTGCGTAACCCTGCTAGATGACAAACAAACAAAGTGAGTCGTAGGAGGTAATCGTGGTTCGATTTGCCGCCGGTGTCACCGAGGTTTAACCCCGGCTGGAAAATCTTTTTTTCTGAAACATCCAAAGCCTCGAAAGCTTTAAACTTTGTGGAGTTGTCCAATCTATTCACTTCTTCTAAAGAGTAATACCACACCTCCCCAGAATATTTAATCAAAAATCCGTTTTTAGTAATCCTGCCAGTAGCGGCGGGAAGGGAGGGCGGCCGCCTCGGGCTGCACTTTGCAGGTGGCGGCATCTGAGGGGCGAAAATTTGGAATTTTGGCGTCTGCATTGCAACGGATTAGCGTAAGTTTATATTTATTTTTAATTTATTCAGTACACTGTGGATAGGCGTTGCCGGTTGGAGGGGCGGCACCACCGACCTTTGCCTCAGACTGCAAAAATCCTCGCGCCGCCACTGAATCATGCTTACAAACAATAAACCAATTCTATTAAAAACAGAACCTTCATGGCGTTGGAAATTACAGTATAATGAAACATTCCAACATCTACAGGCCCATGCACTTAGTTGCCAAAATATTTATCAGATATCCAAATTTAATTCCTGTAGTACGGTGACGACATTGCAGGATTTGGCGACGATATCTGATGTTTTTGCAGGCTAACGTTATTGTTACAGGCCTCGTGAGCTGTCTAATAAATGCCTCAGAATGCATGCAAAATGCACCACTAAGCAGGAGAAAATTAAAATAATTTCTGGGAGGAGCACAGCCCCTCCCAAGACCCTCTCCCTTTGGGGAGAGGATACCCCCTCCCAAAACCGTATCGGCGCCTACGGCGCCACGATACTCGCGCCTTCGTCGCTCGACCCCGGCTGGACAAATTTCGCAAATCGAACCCTGGAGGTAATACACAGTGAAACAGCTGTCGTCCAGCTAGTGGAGTGTAAAACATTCTCGGAAGCGTCTTCGTTGTCTGCTCAATATTAGACCGTAGCTTCCGTTGTTAGGCTAGCGCGAACCTTCAGCGACACAAAATAACTAAATTATACAGAATGCCGTCTGGGAACGACAGATTGAAAACAACTCGGACGAAAATTGCTCATTGATCGCTTAGAGGTCTGATATATAGGCCTACTCGCGTGGAGAAGGCCTACATTTTGGCCGAAGTTAGCCAAGAGACTGTAATTGTCGAAGCTGTGGTTACAATCAGAGCGGAACACCATTGAGCCGCTGAAAACTGTTTTGACTCAACTACATGTCTCAACGGAAGTGGTAACATTTCCTGTCAACGGTGTGTCAACTTACCGTACTGATACGGCAGTGTTTAAACGGCGTCTAAAGACTACTACCTTTTTATCGAACGCAATCTCCGTAGTATTCTATTCTCTATTCTTATTACTCCCCCGCCTATAGGGTGGCGCATAATGTACTGATGGCTGTTGTCTGTTCCGTGCCTGATCCAAGTCGAGAACATAAGCTCATAATATATATATATTATATTGGCAGGAACTAAGTCCATGACACGGATGGCCGGTGACCCTATTTAGAGATCCAAAGGTCAAAGGTCAAGGTCACCAAGTCGATTAACGCCGTGACCGAAAATTAGCCATTTGTTCAAAATATGAACTTCAAACTTGGTATAGGATGAAGCATCACCGACGTGCGCGGTAAACTCCAAGCTGAAAGCTCTGGGTGGCAAGCCCGCCCCCTGCAAGTTACCACTTGGATGGGGCGGGGGCATATTGTGACGGCCCCATTACAGGCCGCACAGCTTGTTTCCACTGCGTTTATGTGTGAGATTTCTCTTTTATTGAGCACCACTGGTCACTACTGTAACCGGTTTGTCGATTGATTATGATTATGATTACTTACATCAATAAACGTTTTGAAACACGCGTATCCAATCGAAATATTTCTTTCATCTTTATAACCACGTCTGTGTCTTGCGCAACTCACGAATTTTTACCACATGATTACCAGTAATGCACTGTTCACACTGGCGATTTGTCGGCCGACAACATTTTTTACGGTCGACAGTCGTATCAACAAATAAATTTGTCGTCCAGCATGTCGGCGGACAAATCGGCGTTAACTGTTGCAGTGTTTCTGCTGTCGGCTCACGTTTCGGGGTCGGCCGACAAAAGTTTTTGTTGACCGACTTTTATGTTTTTTTGTATCAGTAGTCAAATCGGACCAACAAATAGGCCCGACAAAAATTGTAGTCGGCTGATGTAGAAAACAACGTGGGCTGAAATGAACAGGAAAAACTGCAACAGTTAACGCCGATTTGTCGACCCGACATGACGGCCGATAAATTTATCTCGGAAAGATTTGTCGGTCCGATTTTTGGCCGATAAATTGGCCGGTCTGAACAATGCTAAGATGTATGCATATGTGACTTGACAGAGAATGATTTTTTGAACTGTAATGTAACTCAATTCGCAGCTAAGTTTGCTGGACTTCCTTACAAAACTATTTACCAGTAATGTTAGTTTTTTCGTCTGCAGTTCAATTTTAATCTGCCGAATGAACAGATTGGATATCGTTGCAAGAAATTTGCTAGTTCTGAATTTGTGAACATGAATTGAGCTAATTTTTAGTGTGCATAGGCTGGCATCTTTTTATTCTATTCTGATAACCTCGACAAGCCTGGACCAATTTTCATAATTTTTCACTGTTAAATCCAGAAAGAATCTACGGAAACCTACCACCTACCCTCTCGAATCTGTTGCCGCACTACCTTGCGAAACGTAAGGGTTCAACTATACAGCTTTACATTCATATTAGCAAGAATAATATGCTTCATGTCATCCGACATCAGTTTCACGAGTTTTTATTTGTTTATTTATTGTTTCTTCCGAATACTGACGTCATTATGACGTTATTGCCGTATTCTGTTTGTTGCGTTACTCATTCCTTTCAGTTATGAAAATAAACGTTTGGCATCCATTGAACAATGCACTGCACATTGGCACATCCATTGACCAGTGGCATTCACGAGTCAAAACACGCATGTGCCGAAGGCGGATATTTTAAACACAGAACGTAAATTTGCCCGTGTAGAAAAACTAAAAAAATACTATCCCTCGTAAATATTTACCATAATTAAACGTTTTTCATCACTTTGAACTAAATTAACTGTGTTGTAAAGCTGTATAGTTGACCACTTACATTTCGCAAGGTAGTGCGGCAACAGATTTGAGGGGAGGTGGTAGTTATAACTCCGTGTTCCTCCGCAGGTCCTTTCTGAATTTAACATTGAAAAAAAAATCATGAACATTGGTCCACGTTTGCAGAAGTTATCATGAAAATAAAAGTGGCGTGTATTTTTTGAGACACGGTGTATAATTAGTTAAGTTTTATTTTGCACATTTCTGCTACCATTTCGATGGCTAAATGAAGCTTCTCAATTCGGACATCGAAGTTAAATACGCAGCGTCATTGTTACAAAGTCGGCACTTCAGCATTGCAGTATTTATA
>Ga0049107_10000811_pt1 | contig 10347 bp, 8 predicted proteins | sample WorMetilPIANOSA1_FD_61187 | JGI IMG/M metagenome (GOLD analysis project Ga0049107, IMG submission 61187) | Marine gutless worms symbiont microbial communities from Max Planck institute for Marine Microbiology, Germany - Olavius ilvae PIANOSA.1 | ecosystem: Host-associated > Annelida > Digestive... | reverse complement strand
CCCTAACCCTAACCCTAGAACTCACCCTAACCCTAACCCTATTTTTAACCGTAACCGGAACAAAGTTTTTGAAAGAAAACACAGTGACGTTAGAGCTGCCGCCAAGCATTCTACATTTGGATGGCAAACAGTTTCCAGATAACTGACCCACGAACTGCCAAGCTACTTGGCATACCGAAGATCCCAGCAGGAACTGGTCGAGCAACAGCTAATGCCATTATGGAGTGCCTTGAAGACTGGCAACTGTTAGATTATATGGTTGGCATGAGCTTCGACACCACGTCCAGTAAGACAAATCAGCACTTGGTGTATTTGCTCTTTTGCAGCAAAAACTGGGATGCCCGCTGTTTCATTTGGCATGCTGCCATCACATTCTGGATTTAGTGGCAGAGGCAGCAAACCGCAGTATTCACTACAAGCTTCGGCCCATCTTCTGGTCCTGACATAGACATATTCAGGCATTTCCATTCAAGTTGGAATTTCATTGACCAAAGCAAGTTTGAGCCATTAGTGCCTAGTGATCTGGACTCTCAGCTTGCCGATGTTTTTCTTAGCTACAAGGAACAGGTTGTGTTATTCTGCATCCAGAACCTGGAATCTGTCCAACCTCGCGATGACTACTGCGAACATCTTGAGTTGGTCATCATTGTTTTTGATGGTTGTCCTTCAAGAGGATTCAGATTTATTCAGCCGTGTGCCCTGCACCGTGCCTGATGGATGGCATGCATGATTTATGGATCAAGATGTATTTGTTCGGAAATCACACACATGCATACCCACGTACACATACACACACACACACATCATGACAAAAGTGATCACAATATCCGCGCTGCTGTACTGCATTATCGGTGCAGGTATATAAGCCAAGTGCAGGTAATTTGTTGAGTCTGATCAGCTAGTTTTGTGATTACCAAGGGTAGATGAAGACGGTTTGGACGTGTAGAATATAAAAACGTTGTTGATTCGATCATGCGTTGCACAACAATAGCAGTTGAAATAACTTGACATGGGGATGACCGAAGAAGACAGAGATATGGCATCAAGGACAACATGATATACTTTGGCTTGTACTGTAAGGATGCAAAATGATCATTAAAATTGGTGCCCCATGCAGGCTCCAGGGTTGTAAGAATAGACCCGCTCCATTTCCTGGCCGGATGTCGTACAAGGCGAATAAACCAGGTCTAGTTTCTGTTTTATATCTTAGCATGCGCTACAGTGTATTGTTGTTTATCGGGCCCCTTATTATGTATCGTTAGTTTTCGTTGCTATGTGTTCTGTCTTTTTGTTGTTCTGGTTAAGTGGTACTTGCCAATGATTGGCTAGAAAGACTCTTCTGAAAAAGCCTAATCATGGCGAGGTGATCATCTCCAGAAAGCCTAGTTCGAAGAGTGCATATGATTTTCTTGGTTTATTGTATTGCTTCTTTGTTTTATTATGTATTTGTGTTGTCTCCTACCCCTACGTGATATATTTTCCTACTTTTATGGCATGATATAGCCTATTTGTGCTGAAAGTGCCGGTAAACATCAAACAAACATTAAATCGGGTTTTGGTTGTGTCCGTTGATGTGCAGTCGTGGTCATGACGACCTCGGTGATCACTACTTGGACTGCGGTGATCTGGCAAATGCTCTCAAGTGCTATTCACGAGCCCGTGATTACTGTACAACTGCACGCCATCTCGTCAACATGTGCCTCAATGTCATCAAGGTAAAACCGATTTCTATAGCGCCGTTGTGTCCCAGGATACAGAGGCGCTGACACTCGGTCGTGAATAGTCTTGCAGTGTGACTGCCATCTGCTCTTTTATGTGTTGGCGTAAGTATAACGTGGTTATAAAGGAGCTGCTGTGGCTTATTGATTAAGACACTGGACTTTAAACTGGCAAACCTGGGTTCTGTCGGCACTGGCACCCATGTCAGTTAGTGATGGCAGCAAGAAGGGCATCCAGTCAGAATTGATCCTGAACATCAGAAAAATCACACTTTATGTGCGGGCACATTCAAGTCTTTGTTGACAAGGGTCTGCGTGATATTTAAAGGCTTTATTCAGTACCGTATGATTATAATGGAATGTTTGTGGCTTAGTGGTTACAATGATGGACTCTCACCAAACAAACTCCGGTTTGATTCCTGCTGTTTAACACGTTGACCGTGAGGAGCGGGTTAACACGTCCCTCTCCGGGTTATGCGGACGCGACAGACGTGTATAGACGTCCCTCATACTGCCACATAAGGTGCCACTTCAGCGTACGAGTAATGCTGCCTGCCGCGCCTCGAGCATAAAGTACACATGCTGCCACCTGGTGAATGAAAATAAAACAATCATGGACTTGTTATATGGTGATGTCCGCATTCGGCAGCTAGTGTAGGAGTTTGGGGATTGACAAGGGCAGCTGCGTCGGACCCAAAATGGTGGCTGCAGTCAACGTGTTAAACAGTGCAAACCAATCAATCAAAGCACATTTGTAAAGCGCCATAAGTCGCGGGCGAATCGGAGGCGCGTAAACCAGTAAGTTGTACCAAATACACAAGTACAGTACAGAAACACATTGAAAATGGTTAAGGTTACTGTGTGAATCGTTAGCCTGTGCTTTTTGTGTGTTGTTACAGGTTAGCATATATCTGCAGAATTGGCCACATGTAACGACGTATGTCAGTAAGGCAGAGACGACACCATACTTGATGGAGGTAATAATTATGGCATGATCTGTGATTCATAGGACTGTTACAGTTTTACTGTTTCTATTTCCGGTTCAGTATTGGCAATTTTATTCTGTAAAACAGCGGTCCCGGTTCTTTCTTGATTTCGGTTTTGTATATAAACACATCTATAGGCTACAGCAGAATGTAAACTATTAAGTTATAATCTGCTGCCGCTTACTACAGTGCCATATCAGTAGTGCACATGAATAGGCGCCGGCAGTCGGTGATAATGGAAAAGGAAGACAGGAGATGTGGTGGCAGAGAGTGTGGAGAAGGCGGGTGCATTAGGGGAGCAGGAATTGCAGAGAAGCTTTATTCGGGTGCATCACCTGCCGTTAATTATCTTGTACATCGGCACACCTATATTGATCGCAAGCACACAGTCTACTTACGTGATACATGCAGGCTTAATGTTGGCTGCTGTTCACCCTCTTGTCCCTCTCTTACTCTCTGTGACTCTGGCGTTAACATGGTGTGACCAATGCAGCTTGCGTCCGACTGTTTGACCTCCCCACAGGAGTCGTGCTTATTGCCCGGACACAGAACTCGAAGCATTCAAATGACCATTGAAAACTGACTTGTTTAAAGTTGCTGAAATGGCGATACATTGATGACTATGTTTTTAACACACCCACACACACACTCCGTTTTAACGGCAATTTTTCCAGGTGAACCTGGGTTAGCTGATTGCCCCCTTAATTCCCCTTCTCCATTTATTCCTGAACCATGCATCCTTTTGGGACAGGACTAAACTTTCCATGTCATTCTTAATACAGTCCCATCAGGTATTTTTCGGGCTCTGTCTAGTTTCTTGAACATCCTACGTTATACAACGTTTGACCCTGCCATTATCATCTTTGCATTCAACACGTCCAAACCAGAGATGCGGATATGTATCCGCGGATAGATATTTTGTGGATATCCGTAATTCTCACAGATACGGATAGGATACGGATAGTAATTTCCTTGTTTGAACGGATACAGATACTTTGCCACGGATATTCTACGGATATGCATTACGCCTTTGTTTTATTTTTTTTTAAATTTTATTTTATGTATATTGTCTACATTAGACACAGGCACAAATTGCAAGTTATCGAGTCATCGAGTTATCGACGCATCACTAAGACAAATCAGTCGTGACTCGTGAGTCATGAGTGACGTCTTTTCCTCATTTTGTGAAAGATTAAATAGCTGCTAATTCCGCTATTTTGTTAAACTAAACTTAGTAAACTAGTTTGATTGACAACAGAAGAGACATGGGTATATAGTCAGCTGTACAGCTGTACTACAGTACTAGACATTAGATAATGAATCATTGGTTGAAAAGTCTACGAATTAGGAAATTAGTCAAAGTACTATGTGCATTACATACGCAGGGTGCCAGGGACTGCCAGTGGCTGATGAAGACTGAAGGCATTCATGGGACACTCCAACTTTAAGTCCCTAAGAACTTCACATGTGTGCCAATAGGGGGGGGGGTTCGATCGAACCTGTCGGACTCCCTGGCTATGGGCATGCGATTTTTGTACTTGTCTGTTTCCCTGGCAGGGCAGAAGAATTAGGTGAGGTGGGAAATGAAAAACCATCGTTTGATGTTGTGTTAAATCGGGTATACCTGTGCCAAAAAAACCTATTAAAATCTGACACAGACAGCCAATGTTGAAGCTACAGTCGAAAATGTCGGGGGAAATTTTTTTGACTCGTGGTGTAATTGTACCATAATAGAACCATGGATACAGATAGGATATGGATAGTTTTTAACGGATACGGATAGGATGTGGATATTAAAAAACGGTATCTGCGCATCTCTGGTCCAAACCATCTCTGCCTACTCTTTTTGATCATCAAACTGACTGGTTCCAATCCTAAGAGTTCTCTGAGTTCTTCACTTTTCTTTCTTTCTTTCATTCGGCTTAACCCCACACATCCATCTGATCTGTATGATTCAGCTTCAATCGCACAGAAATTTTTAGTACACCGTGTAAAAATTAACAGACTTGCATTATGTTACTATAAGGAGTGTGAGGACTGTTGATATATTAATTGACAGCCAAGTCGGGAAGGAAGCCAGGCCGTAGTCACAAAACTGAATGTTGCTGCCGGACTGGGTGAACTAATGTGCAACAAGTACAAAGTAGCTGCACGACTGTTTCTTTCTGCCAACATAGACCACTGCGACTTTCCCGAGGTACTGTGCTTACTACTACTTTCAGTTTCTGTTTAACTGGTCTGTTTTTCCCCAAGATCACTTCAGGTCAGGCTGACTCACCTGAAGGTCTCCCAGAGAAGCTTTGGAGATTGCTAATGTAAGATTTTTACAGGATGGATGCCCTTCAAGTGTTTACATCACCCAACCAGCGGTGTTTAAGCATCGTTGTCCATTTCTAATATTTGTATTTTGTCCAGCTACAAAGTTGTTACTTCAGTGCTTGGACAGTGTTGGTTGGGCGTCAGGAAGGGCATGCATGGGGGACCCGGCTTAGCACACAGTCAACCATAGAAAATAGGCGAGTTAAGCAACAGTTGAGAGAGAGTGGGTGTGTGTGTGTGTGTGTAGTTGTTGTTCATTGGCATTTGTGCCTAGATGTCCACTGGAATAGGGTCTGCTTTATTGGTGCAACACATTGCTGGTCCTACAGTAAAACGTTCACAGTCAATTCTGTTAGATGGTAGAGTTATAAATGGATTGCAGATGCGGTCAGTAAAGCATGTTTTGATGTCATTCAGCAGTTTGCTCATAACATGTCGGAGAATCACTGCTATATATGAACACCATAGTGAAGCAGAAAGATAATGCAGAAGTGTTAGTTTAGCCTTGCTTTATTATGGGCATTGAACTGAACAAATTGACCATATGATAGTATATTTGGAGGATAGTTCTATGTTCAGAACAAAGCTAGGCTAATATAAATCAGATGAATATAAACCATGTCTTCGAAAAGGCTACTGTTATTTTTTACGATAATTTCGGCAAATGTGGACCAATTTCCGTAATTTTTCTCAGTTAAATTTGGAAGTGAACTGTAGAAGAAGCTAGAATTAAAAATACTACCTGCCCTGAAGTCTGTTGCTCTGTTTCCATGTGAAAAGTAAGTGTTCAAATATACAACTTGCAAAGTCAATTCAGATCAGTGATGCAAAGACATTTAATTACCGTAAATCTCCACAAAATGTCCACACGGGCTACAAATTCCTTATTTGCCTATGCAGATTAATTTATTTACAATATGCGTTCAAAATGTCTCCCTTCAGCAAATGTGCATGCTTTGAATCATACATGCCACTAGTCAATGGACTCATTGAGTGCATGTCGTTCAGTGCTGTACCAAATGTTTATCTTCATATCTGAAAGGCATGACTTTAACAAACAAAATATCACAATGATGTCTTAATATGTTAGCATCAGGAAGAAAAGATAAGCAAATAAAACTCTTTATCAAGCAGGTGCCACCTGACATTAAGCAGATTTTTTTGCTAATGTGAATATAACACTCATTCAGTGTTCACTCGGCTGAACACTTAGTTTTCGCAAGGTAGTGTTGCAGCAGGTATGAGGGGAGGTTGTTTTAATTCTAGCTTCCTCCACAGTTGATTTCTGAATTTAACATTGAGAACATTATGAAAAGTGATCTGCATTTGCACAAGGTTTCGTTAAAAAAATAAGTGACCTTTTTTGAGGTACGGGTGTACCTGTATCTGGAGAATTTACCTGATGAACCACTATGCCACTCATTTGATGAGTGCCAACATGCAGCTATTTTCCCTTCGTGTGAAAGCTAAATATTGACATTCTGCTAGTTTGCAATACTGATGATCATTGTGTTCAAGCTTAATTTCTCTTATAAACATTTTATGTTTATTTGCAGCTAATATCGCCAAACAATGTTGCAACGTACGGGACGCTGTGTGCACTGGCGACATTTGATCGACAGGAAATTCAACGCCATGTTTTAAACAGCAGGTCAGTTTTCATCACATTTGAGTAGTTTGTGTGAAATTTTTATCTCTGAACAAACTGATATTTTGTTTATTAGTTAAATTCATCAAACACAACCAAAATTATTACCTAAAGCTTGAGGTTTTGACCTCTGTCAGAGGCCTCGTCAGAAGAAGCTGGTACTCAGTTTTCCAATTCTTGACATGACGGGACGATGCCATGTCAAGAAAGCGGTCGTATGCGTGGCTCAGTTGGTAGCTGCCCTCATCGTGGTTCATGGCCTGTTGTCCTTCCTTTCGGATATGTATGGCCTCTTTGATCCATCTGGTAAAATGCTCTGGCTCTATGTCGATCGCCGTCGCTTGGAACCACTTAATGACTTAATGACATGGTTCTCTTGAGTTGCGTGGTCAGTGAGAGCAGATTTGTTGTGTTCTGTTAAACTTGATGCACGATGGCTTCTTGTGAATGTGCGTCTTGTTTTGGATTCCACTTCAGTCCTGTGTGTCTGTATTTGACTCCAAGTGGCATCTTTCCATCTTGTCAAGAATCGGAACAACTGAGTACCAGCTTGTTCTGACGAAGGCCTCTGACAGAGGTTGAAATGTCAAGTTTCAGGTATTAATTTTGGTTGTATTTGGTGAATTTAACTAATAAGTTGACTTCCAACCAGATGAATCTTTTCACCGAGTGTGATATTTTGTGTCTTTTATGTTTGTAGCTCGTTCAAACTGTTTCTTGAACTGGAGCCTCAGCTGCGTGAAATTGTATACAAACTCCACGACTCCAAGTATGCACATAGCCTGAAACTTCTTGACGAAATGAAGGCATGTATTTTTACATATTAAAATTCTTCAGATAGTTAATCGCAAATTGCTATTACATTACTTATTTGATGTCACTGAAAAGAATGTTTTTTTTATATACTGGCAAGGCCCGTGTGGGCTCCGGGGTTGTAAGAATAGACCCGCTCTGTTTCCTGGCCGGATGTTGTAAAAGGTGACTAAACGAGGCTCTGTCTGTCCCGTCTCTTAGCCTAGGTTTCTTTTGATGTATGTGTTGTGCTGTTAACTATAGACTCTTTTTAGGTTGTGTTATTTTTATGTTATTTGTGTGTTCTGTCACTTGGTTGTTCTTGATAGGTTGTCAGTACCAGTGCAAGTGATTGACTGGAAAGACTCTTCTCTGAAATGACCAATAATGTGTTGTTGGGGACATTAAACCCTACTTGCTCGCTCAATATACTGGCAAGTACAGTACTGTTCACTTCAGTGAGTTACAGGTAGACACAGTGTTACTTTAACTAAATGCTTGGTGACCGGGCCTTCTTCGTCGCTGCTCCACGCGTCTGGAACAGTTTGCCATCCATAATAATAATAATAATGCTCTCAGCATGCTTGCTTGCCTGCAAGAGTGGACAAAAGGTGTTGAGTAGGTGTAATCATTATCAAAACTTATCCTTATTATTATCCCAAAGGTTTTAGGGGAGGCCAGGTCATCTGCAACAGAACTGGAAGGGAGTCCCCAGAGAAGGACCTCAGGAAAATGGACATCAGCTGGGACGAGGTTGAAGAGGCTGCAGAGGACAGGAGAAGCTGGAAGAATTGTGTCTCCCAATGCATCTTTGATGTGGGCTGAACCAGGAACCTTATTTTCTTTACAGATTTGTGGTCAGAGACGAAGCTGGAAGACCCCCAGGTGAGCTAGGTGGAATGTGATATTTTCCCTTCAGTGCTTTCACACTGTTGGTTGGGCGACAGCAAGGGCATCCGGCCTAAAGAACTGGATGTTGGTTTGTTGGTTGTGATGATTCGGCTGGAGCTTTGCACGACTTATAGCTCCAGTAGTCCAGTTGTCACCACTCACCACCTCCATCATCCTTTGCTTCAATAGACACTGGCTGACCCAGGTTCACCTGGAAAATGGCCGTTAAAACATACAGAGATAGATTTGAAATTTGTTATTAGCCAGATTTGAAGGTAACAGCAGCACCCATTTGCTGGCCAATGTTTGAGGACAGTCTGGGTAAGCCAGTGCCAGAATGTCAAACCATTCTGAGTTCTGCTGCAGAAGAGATGAACTCTTAAGATGTGAAAACTCAATTCAGACCACCGCCGACAGCATACCAGCATTCAGTTTATCATTGTCCAGATGCCCTTTCTGTAGCCAGCCACCACTGAAAAACCACTGGTTGCAAATTTATCTTGAAATTTTAACTTTTACTGTAATAAAATCTAGTGTGAATTTTTACACTGCGTGCTAGCTAGCAGTGCGGTGTATTGTAATCAGTCCTGTTTGTGGTGGGCGGGCGGTGTCTGTTACCATGATAACTCGAAATGCATGCATCGATCTTGACCAAACTGGGTCTGTAGGTGCAGGTATTGACCATCTCCAGCTGATTAAATTTTGGCGGTCCTGCGCCCCGGGAAGTGGGTCTGTGGCGGGACGAAATTTGGGACCCCTAATAACTTTTGAACGAAAAGAGCGATCCGCTTCAAATTTGGTACAGATATACAGGACGGAGCCTCCCTGCGTAGGGACCACTAAACGACTCCTAAATCTGCGTGGCCGGGGTCACGTGACCTAATTTTATAAAATTTTGGACCCCCTTAATAACTTGTGAACGAATTGACCAATCCGCTTCAAATTTGGTACAGAGACGAACGACGGAGCCTCCCTGCATAGGGACCATAAGTGGGCGTGGCCAGGGTCACGTGAGCTAATTTTCTAATTTCGGGACCCCTAATAACTTTTGAACGAATTGATCAATCTGCTTCAAATTTGGTACAGATATACAGGACGAAGCCTCCCTGCGCAGGGACCATTAAACGACCCCTAAGTGGGCGTGGCCAGGGTCGTGTGAATTAATTTCGTAATTTTGGGACCCCCTTAATAACTTTTGAACGAATTGAGCAATCTGCTTCAAATTTGGTACAGAGACGGATGACGGACCCCGCATGCGTATGGAAAACAAACCGACGCCTATATGGGCGTGGCCTGGGTTACGTGACCCGATTTCGAAATTTTGGGACCCCTATTAACTTTTGAACAAAACAAGCTATCCGCTTCAAATTTGGTACAGAGATGGAGAACGGACCCCACCTGCATACGCAGCGCGCAGTGTTTGCGTCTCTCTGAGCACTTTTTTTCATTTAAAATAGTTTTATATGTAAATTCTAGGCTGAGTGTTAACTTTGTTTGATTCTGTCGTTGCAGGACAGTTTTATTCTTGACTTGTACATCGCATCTCATGTCGAAGCACTGTATTCACAGATTCGAAACCGTGCACTGTGCCAGGTTAATTGCAGTTTGTTGCAGAGGCATGTCGAATTGAGAGTCTTTTATAAATAAATTTCTAATTGTGATTACGAAAATTAACTCCACCACAGCTAATGTATTGACGGTGTAGTTGTCGTTGTGTGTTGTTGTTGGCAGTACTTCAGTCCGTACTTGTCAGCTGACATGCGGAAGATGGCCGAAGCGTTTAACACGACGGTGACGGCACTGGAAGAAGAACTTATGCAGCTCATTCTCGACGGGAAGATCAGCGCACGTATAGACTCCCACAACAAGGCACTGACACGAGCATTATTCACTTTGACGTATTTCGTGCGGCCATTGCACCTGAGCTCTCCCTCACCCGAAATTATCACTGGAAGAAATTTGGAAATACTGTGTAGTGAGACAATGAAATGCA
>Ga0049107_10000810_pt1 | contig 10352 bp, 6 predicted proteins | sample WorMetilPIANOSA1_FD_61187 | JGI IMG/M metagenome (GOLD analysis project Ga0049107, IMG submission 61187) | Marine gutless worms symbiont microbial communities from Max Planck institute for Marine Microbiology, Germany - Olavius ilvae PIANOSA.1 | ecosystem: Host-associated > Annelida > Digestive... | reverse complement strand
GGTGTATTCGAAACTTTAACTAATAAATAAACAATATTTACTAACAATATTTACACACACATTCACAATTGGCACCAATGACGTCACGACCATAGATATAAATCATATATACCGCGACAGTAAATTTTCGCAAATTGAGTTTTTTCTTGAAAAATAGTCTATTTGTAATGAGTGTAAGTTGGAAAAAAATTTCTTTTGTATTGATCTTTCAAAATATCGTCTTATAACAATTTTTTTGGAATTCTTTGCCTATGATCTTTAAGGCACTTGATCCGTGGTCCTTCTGGCAGTCTCTCCATTCCTCCAGTAGGAGTGAACTGATCTGGCAAGGTGTCACTAAACATTGCTGCAGTTTCCAGGGTATATTTTTTAAGTCGGTAGTTTGTGTACTATAAAAATCGTTAAGAATGTGTCACCAGTGGCAGCTGCAGATAACTAACGTTCATTTACTTATTTTTATTTTATGATCTTTTCCAGTTTTCCAGGACAACATGGGTAAGCCAATACCAGAATGGCAAATCATACTGGGAATTCAATGCAGCAAGAGTGATGGCGGTGATACAAAATGGAACTCTTAAAATGTGCAAAGCTGCAGTCAAATCACCACCACCCAATACCAGTTTTTTGGCAGGTTGGATGCCCTTCCTGTTGCCCAACCAACAATGTCAAAGTACTAAAGGCAAATTGTTATACTCACCTGTTATCAAGAAACTGAAGACCGGCAAGGCTGAACCCAAGCGCAAGGCCTCCATCCTCCGCACCACGGAAGAGCAACCCAGATGACTGCGTGAACGAGAGTAGTCGAGTATTTCAAGGTGTATCACAGTATTTTGTATTTGTTCATGGATAAGACAACCTGTGCTTATCATCTTTTACTTTCCTGTATCAAGTTATTAACTTTACTGATGGCTTTCTGACCAATTTGTGCTGAGTTACACTCTGACTGTTGACTTCTTTTCTGCAGAATACAGCAGTGTGGCATGTTGTGATAGTTAGGGCAATCGAGATCTTACACGCTCGACTCCCAGTCATTCTAATTTACATATAACAACGCGTGTGCCTGTATCATAAACAGTACAATATGATACTTGCTGAATTCTCTGTGGCTTAGAAGGTAACCAGAGGCCTGGCAGAAAGTAGTAGAAGCCCATCCTGGTTTTAAGACTGACATTACTTGCAGGCTGAATGCCTAGAGACCGAGATCAGCTCCAACCAAATGCTTAGAGTATGGGATTACCTAACTTTACTTATACCAATGCACGATTTTACTAGGATTTTTCAATTCTGTAGCAAGAATCGTGTGTGTTCAGGGGTTTTTGTGCAACGTGCGCTGCTCAGTTGAGTACGTGTCCACTTTGTCGTCAGACAATTGTCGACAGACAGCAAGAAACGGCGTCTTGACACGTGCTGATGCAGCCGTGCTGATGCAGTCGTCATAGTGATGTTGACTTCTCCTCTAGTGTTTAAACACTGTTAGTTGGCAGGCTTGTTCGTGTCAGTACTGCTGATACTTTTACTGAAAGGTATTGATATCGCAATTCTTTTAGCAAGTACTGTCAACATCGTTGTTGATTGGGTACACATGCCACCTGTAAAACTGCAGTTTGACCAATCCCAGTTAGTTTCCTTATGCAGACGTTTGCAAAACCCAGCCTAGCCTGTAGTGAGCACAGCTGTCAGCTGCCGGTTGAACAAAAACTGGTGTTGGTAATAGGGTTGACGTTACTGCAGTGCCTTTGGCAGCTGTAACTAATTGTTACAATGTACAGACGTCTGTTGTGCTGGGACAGTGACATTTTAGTCATTCTCAGCACTATCGTCTTTTATTCCTCACAGTTGAAATGTGTATATGGAACTACCTGCATTTATGTTATGTGTTCGTGTAACCCGTGAGAATTGTGCTTCGTGATTGGTGGAGACTGGGTCATGTGGTGGCAACACAACTGCATGTACAATACATCTGATGTGTAATTGTGTATGACATAATTATGTCACGCGATGTGACATGTCCATTGCTTAGCAACCATACTGTTCCAGTGAAATAAATTGCTTCGTTATTTTTGTGATTTTTTTTCTCAGATTTACGAACAAGTGTGTTAATTAAGTTGTTGAGACAGTACTTTGTGTACTTTCATAAAAATCATTTTAATATGTTTGTGATGTCCTTTTGTTGGTCTGTGGACTGAGTGGTTTAAACTGCTTATTCATTGATTGTATATGTTATTCTTATTGGTTATACAACAAAACATGGTCTTCTTTCTTGTACTGTTGAGATATGTATGTCAGTCAGGTTGTCGACATTGACATTCCAACATGAGTGACGTATATATCACAATGTCATATGCAAACAACAGATGACCTACGAATAATATGATTTCTTACCATAGTAAATACAAACAACATTACCAGTTTAATCAAACATGTAAGGCCCATGACACCTGTAAGATCACAAATATCTTTTGGCTAGTGCAATTGGCCTTGAATATAATATGTTTTTATTCTATCCAAGGCCCATTACACTAGCAAAAAGATATTTGCAGTTTTATAGATGTCATGGGCCTTACATGTTTGATAAAACTGGTAAAGTTTTTAATTCAATATTTGCTGTTTTTATACCACTTCAGTTGTATTGATGTTAGTTTCTATTTCCTAGTTCACTGCTCTTATTCTTGATTTTCAAAATGGCGACCGTCTTGTCTTTTCGCAATGTCGCAATATTTGTCAAAATATTTGCCTATTTCTACGTAAACATGCAAAATTTTGGTGAAGTTCAGATGATCTGCAGCAGAGTTATTGCGTATTTTCGATTTTCAAAATGGCGGCCGTCCGCTATCTTGGATTGGTATGACGTCATAGTGGACCACCCACGACTTGTGTTTGATGGTCCTAACATCCTGCTGAAATTGCACGTAGATCGTTTTTTACTTTGCAAGATATCGTGATTTTTATATTCGGCCTATTTGGATTGAAATTGCCTATTCACACACCATTTTGGGGAGTTTTGGGGGATATTACCCCCAAATGAATTACAATATTGTCGCAACCACAAAAGGAACATCCTTGGGCGAAAACATGTCTTATGAGCCATAAACCGTGAAAATCCATCCATGGGTTCGACCTAGGCATGTGCCATTGAACAAGAATACAGTATAACCAACCAACTAGGAAAAAAGTCACAAAACCGTAATATTTCACTTATCTGGGGAGAAGCCCCCGCTGAACGGATTGAAATGAAAATGTATATTGGTGTAGATCTCGTGGAAGTAATCAAGGATGTGAAGTTCAAATTTGAAAAATTTCAGGGATTTTGATGTCACTGGATGTAAAAGTTTGCCCTTTCCCATTGACTTTGCACGTGGGTCTTACCACAGTGCAGCGCTACCACACTGCCTGTGAAAGATTCAGTGACTTATTGCTTTTAATCAGACATACCTTGTAATGACTCACGCCATGTTACGGCGCCTTACAAGTTGGCGTTGTATTATTATTATTATATTTATATCTTGTTTGGGGTTTAAAATCCTCACTGGATTTGCTGGTGAAGTATTAGTCACCCATTAACAGTGACTCTGTCACACTGCAATAGATACTGCTGATGCATTTATTGTGGAATTTTATTTACTCGTCCCAACATCTGTTCAGTTTCCGATCTAGAAATCATAAAGGCTGCATCACACCGGGGGGGGTGTGTGAGTGTGTGTGTGTTTGCTGTTTGGGATTACTTATGTGTGCTGCTGTTGGATGTGTGTGTTTGTTGTTTAAAATCTTCACTAGAAATACAATAGTATATTATGGGTGAATGGACTTAACAGAGAGTCTCCTCTCTTCTTCCACTCTCCCTGTAAATGCACTTTTATGTTTATTTGTTGTTTGTACTTGTCTGCAAAATAAACTGATGGATGGATGGATGGAACACCACCTTATGGTTTATCCTTTCTCATCTTATTGTATGGCATGAAGTGGACAAATGCAGGTGTTCAATTTAAGTGAGTTTTTATTGATGATTTTGTATGTCTGTACATTGTGTATTTTCACTGTTTTGTTTTGGTCTGTGGAAGTACCTGTAAACCCATTGGCTGGAAATAACAAAATCATGTGTGATGTCCTGAGACGACCATTGCTACTAGGGATGCACCGATAATCGGCCGATAATCGGTATCGGCCGATTATCGGCCGTTTTGCCGATAATAGGTATCGGCCGATTATTACGTCAGTATCGGCCGATTATCGTTTACACACTTGGTAAGTACAAGTTTAAGGCCCAGTTCGCACCCAGGCAACCGATGACCTTCGATCTGCTGCATTTTCGCGCGGAACCTTCATTCGATCGACCCGGCGCATGCTGTATATGACACTCATCCGCATACATGCACGTCACACAGCATGCGCCGGGCTGATCCAGCGAAGGGTTCCGCGTGAAAATGCGATAGATCGAAGGTCGCCGGTTGTCTGGGGTGTGAACTGGGCCTTAAAGAGTTAAAGCTACGCCAGCTTTATGAACGGCGGCTTCGACAATCAATTACCGGCCGTTGTGTTTGATGGTGTGAAAACTGAAAACGAGTCGGATGCTGTCGTGTCAAGCGGTGACCATCGGTCGCGACGTGAGAGGGGTGGCGTCACTGGCGTGGGGAGGGGTGCACGGCACGGGTGGTGACTGGTCAGTGATCGACTACGCCGTGCAACCCCTCCCCACACCGCCCCTCTCGCCACCCCGCACGTGTCCATCGTCAATGTTGAATTATACAGTGTGAACTGCGGGCTTTTGTCCTGTTTCTGGAACTTTTTGTATTAATCGGCCGATTGTTTGGCACTGATTATCGGCCGACCGATAATCGGCCAGTTCATTATCGGTGCATCCCTAATTGCTACCATGACCATGATGCAGCTTGTTTGTGCTGAAAATTCCGTTAGACTCTGACATACAGCTACGTTCAGCTGTTGTGCAGTTCTGGACTGTTATATAAATAAATATTTTTTTTTAAATCAGTTTATACTCAACTTATAACTGCAAAATGATCCGTTGAAAACACCAGAAACTAGAAGAGCACTCAGTAGAGCACAAACAATAATTGCATTCCAAATCTGGTAAAGAGTGGATGCTTTGTGGAAGAGATAGAGGGCATTTTTAAAATGGCGGCCGTCGCGATTTTGAGTTTTTAAATTTGCTGTTTGGGTCACATGACACATTTCTGTGCCTGATTCTGCTTCATCTTGCCAAGTTTTGTGTTAATTGGAACATGTGATGCTGATAGGTAGCGAAAATCGATTTACAGTACTGCGGCAGTCACCTGTTTTGAATTTGCAAAATTTTGATTATTTTAATAGCTGACCATTCTCAAAATATAAATATGCATCTGCATACCAAATTTCATTGATGTTGGATGATTCGTGGCTGAGATTTGGAGATATAACCATTTTTAAATGGTGGCTGATCACCATGTTGAATTTTCAAAAATTTACTGTTAAGATCACATGCGCTGTCTCTGGGTATAATACACTGGCCATTCTACATTGGAGTACGGGATGCTGTAGCCCCCCCCCCCAGATTTTGGCTCCACACCCGTATTGTAGCATGGGCAAAAAATTTGCAACTAGCCCTGCCATTGTAACTGTGCTTACGTGTATTGCACATAAGCCAGTATCTTGACATTTTGGATGGAACTGCATGACTTTGTTAATATTTTAGGTAAGGTTTTTGAGTTGTGGGACTCCAGTAGTATCACGAATATTAATAATCTTCCTTTTAACAGTGAAAACTTACTTTATTTAGTGTGTTAATTTTTTTCCTGTTGGTGAAGTGGTTGCCTAAGGGTGACTGGTGGCCTCACGAGTGTCGAGCAGACTAGAGGGCCGTAATGCTTGGGAGCATAGCACTCCCAGTTTCTAGGACTAGAACCGCCACTGGTGTGATTTGCTTCCTACCTCCAAATTTTGCGTTAATCTGACAATGTGATGCTGGGACATAGCCAAAAAAAACGAATTTAAAGTTGTCATTTTTCATCATGTTACTATTCTCAGAAAGCACTTAGTGCATCTGCATGCCAGATTTAATTGCAATCACATTATTAGCAGCTGAGATACAGTTTCAAAATGGCGGCTGTCCACACTTTTGAATTTTACAAATTCGCTGTCTCGGTACATGACCTGTGTGTGATTCTGCTTCTTTCCTCCAACTTTTGCATTAATCAGACAATATAATGCTCAGATATAGCAAGCCAGCTGTTTTCAAAATGGCATGTGACCACCATCTCTGATTTGTTGTGACGTCATTGTATTGCATCCAGGAATAGTATTTTAGGTTGGCAATGTAATATATTATTTCAAGTCTTATTATTTTAGTATACTTTGACTTGTAATATTTCAGCATTTTGGCTTAAATTTGCCTGTTGTGGGCCTAAAATTTGAAATTATGGAAGTAAATAGGGGTCATATGTTAAAATTAAATATTCTAACCCCAAAAAGGCACATTTGTGCATGATTCACATGATTCAGCATCTTTTGAGCTATTAATTGTCAAAATTCGTCAACAGCTCTTTATGTCTATGCGAACTTCAGAAAAATATAAGTCAAAAGTTATATTTCACCCATTTTCTGAGAAGTCCCCTGTGAACGGATTTTCACTAAATTTTACATGTGGCGTAGACCCATAGACATTATCAACTGTGCTAAATTTTGAGACAATCTTTTCAAGACAGGAGATCAAAAATTCAATTTTTCCCATAGGAAGCTGACATTGCCATTATAACAGTGATGTGATTGAGAAACTTGGATGTTGTGAATGCTATAGATGTGCCTGTATACATAGACAGTAGTGTATCCAGACATCTGTGCAATGCAGTGTAGAGTTGCTAAAATTGAATGTCATATACATGGATTGTAGTTTCATAGACTTTTATCTCCGTTTTTCGCATTAACTGGTGTACTGTATTTATTTTAGTATCCCCCAGCTCTGAAGTATTCGTGGCTCACTGGTTAAGTCAGTCAGTGTCACCTGAAGTGTGTGTGAGAGATTGGTTACATTAAGAAGGGCTTGCATACAAAATTGCTTCAGTGCTCCGTAAAAAGTTCTGACTACATGCTTGTGCAAATTCAACTAAAAATTAAGTCTTATCAAATTTCTATAGCGGCCTATGGTCTTAAGTTTTCATAAATTTAGAGGCGCTGGCACATGTGCGAACAACTTCCACGAGGTCACTGTCCTGCAATGTGGCAGCCTAGAGTTGAACCCATGACAAGTCCAGCACCCTAGCCACTACACTGTTGTATTATTGTGCCAGAATGGTAAGTTCAGTTGACTGATTTAGCTGGGGTCTTTAACGAATTGTACTGTGCAGGGTGTGACGAGATGGCTGTCTAGAAAACTCAGTTTCAAGCTTGTGTATGCTATATGTTAACCGGTATATTGAAACTATCTAACCCAGTTCTGATCTTGAGATATTGTTCATTATGATGACTACGATGAGACTTGTGATACAACACAGAATTTATAATGTATGTTAAAAGGCTGACAAGTAGTTAGCTGCATTGAAACTAAACAAAATACAGAAAGAATAAAAAACAATGAGTGTGAAAAATTCTGACGATCTTCTAAGACTACCGGGTAGTAACTTTGTTGTGCATTCGTGTACCTTAGCTCTTTGTGATTTATCCATTATTTCAGTTGAAACATTAACGGACTGTTCATGTAATTGGATTTTGCATTTTATGCACAAACAATTACAATTTCACAAACTAAAATTATTCAGTCGCCACTGATTACTCTTAAGGTGCTTATGTCTACACTTGGCTTTTCTTTCATTTCCCTTTGCCTGTTGAGTTTTTTTTTGACAATGCACAAATAGTTTTTTTTTTGTTTCATTATTATTGTGCTGTTACTTTATTGTAATATTCAGATTGCTTTTTGTCTGCTTTGCATATCGTATACTGCTGAGGTGATGCGTTGTTGTTTATGCAGTACTGCAATTACACTACCGGGTGCGCCAAAAAAAGGTAGCCTCCTGAAGAATATTGCTAATTTTTCGACAACTATTCAGAGATATGACATAAAATTTACACTTGTTTGTAAATCTGTTAAGTTTAATTAAATATCTTCAGAACTGACAAGATTATGCTGCTTTTAGTCATGGCAACTTAGCAGTTGAGACGTTATCAAAAATTGTCTCAACTATTCAACACAGAACCAACACCGTAATGTGAACACTTTTTGGGTAGATAAAAATGCACAGAATGTCTATCACCCTTCATTACTGTTGTCCAGCTATTTCTAAAATTTGGGACAACTATATTAATTGGACCTTCAGAAAATTGTTCCATATCTTCTCCAGTGTGATTTTAATTCAGAAACTGTTTGGGCTTAAGATGAAGGTTTCAAAATAGCTTCGTGCATCAGTCCCCAGACGTATCTCCATGGTATTCAAATTTGGAAGGTTATTAGGTTGCTATTGTTCCTTTTCAATCATTTGCAGACTCCTAAAGGCATTGTTGAGAGACGTGCAATACACAGAGCCCTATGCATCTTGTTGAATGTGCCGCTGCGTCTTGTAGCAGTCGGTTGCACTCTCCAATTAACTTTGGAAGCAGACATTAATAAACAACTTCAGTTACTGCTTGCATCTGCAAAATGTTACACAATTAACTTCAACCGTTGATGAGTTATCAGCAAACGATTGTAAGGGGCTTCTTTTTGGCATGCCATGTATATTATTATAATTATATAATAAGTTATTATATATAGTATTGGTTTCTGTGAACTCGAAAATCTGTAGTCGGATCTCAACCACATTTTCAGGACCGACTGACTTTAGTAAGTAAGTAAGTAGTAGTTTAATAAAAAAATTAATAAATTAGATCAAGGACAAATCGATTACATTTTCATCACCCCGCGCCCAGAAGAAGTGGCATCGCGGAGGAGGAGACGGTTTTATGAGATGGTCCACACCATGTAACCCCAGAAGTGGGGCCCAGGGGATCCAAGAACTTTTTTTATATCTCCCGATGTACGCCAACGCTGATAGAGATTGACGCACAGATAGCAAGTGATAGAAAATATCTACAGGCCGACTGCCACAGGTCATCCAGGGATCACAATATTGGTACATTGTGTTACTCGGCCGTTGTCGGGGAAATGCTGTTTCCTAGGTGCTGTAGTGGTATTTATAACGTACATGTAAATGAAAAAAGTGTAAATGGTGTATGTACTATAGTCATAGGTGACGCATAGGCGTCAGTTTCCTCCCAAACTTGGTCGGGTCCATGGCAACCCTTACCTCTTCTCTCCCCTTCCCCTCCTCTCCCTTACCTGCCCCCATCCCCTTTTAACGGGAGTCCAGGGGTATCACCTCCGGAAAAAAATTGATTTTACAGATGCTTGTAGGTAAGTTTTAGTGCATTTTGGATATAAAAAATAACACCTTTTGATCCACCTGGTTTTCTGTCCCATTAACTTTGTAATTATGTATCTTTATGTGACAAAGAGTTAATAAGACACTTTAAACATCACATGAATTCAAGTTACAATGATTAATTCAGCTTGCCAAAACTTGTTCTGGTGAGCGGGTACATCAGTGTTCAGACCCGACCATGCCTCAAAAGTGGTCGCTGACCCATGGACCGGGTGGAAACTGACGCCTATGACTATATAGTCGTGTCCGTAGATTTCTGAAACAAAGCAACGAACCGCCACCATGCTCAGCTGGATGTAATTTGCCCGAAATAACGATCGTTGTTACATATTGTTGTGCCATTAATGGTTATGATCAGCATAAGGCCCCCACTGCAGCGGGGAATGTGGGCCGTTTTGTGCGGCATTCCGCCGGCACTGGTGACTGTTTAGCCACTTAGCTGATCGTATAGGCCTATCACGCACGCACACACTGCACGAAAGCGAGGCAGAAAGGAAACTGTACAGTGGAAGACTGTCGTCGCCTGTCAGACTCGCTTAGTCTTCGTGGTCGGAGCAGAGACGTGATCATGTGGCTGCCGGGCACAGAACTACAAAAGAAAACAATCACTGGTAAAAATCCAATATACCAGTAGTATAGCCTACTGGTACTCGTAGAGTTCACTATAGAGGTACGCAAATTATGCAATTTAATGATTAATAAGTCAATTTATTTAAAAATGATGGCACGTCACTGACGTCACGGTCATTAATGCTGGTTTTCGTCGAATTTCTGTTTAAAATAAGCCATTTTAATTAATCTTCAGTTTTTTAGGCTCGACGCCTTAGCGTCGAGCGTAATAGCTACGGCAACGTGGCTGGCTGGCTGGCTGGCTGGGCGGCTGTCTGTCACAGCCGGTATTGTATCAAAACGACTAAACGTATCTGAAAACTTTTTCGACCATCTGATAGC
>Ga0049107_10000809_pt1 | contig 10353 bp, 7 predicted proteins | sample WorMetilPIANOSA1_FD_61187 | JGI IMG/M metagenome (GOLD analysis project Ga0049107, IMG submission 61187) | Marine gutless worms symbiont microbial communities from Max Planck institute for Marine Microbiology, Germany - Olavius ilvae PIANOSA.1 | ecosystem: Host-associated > Annelida > Digestive... | reverse complement strand
CTCGCCACAGACAGGACCGATTACAATACACTGCGCCGCTAAAGCTTAGCGCGCAGTGTAAAATGACAATGCATAACGGGTGCGGTGTCATATCCGTGATCGTTAAACAAAAATACAACTATATAGTATTTTCTACATGGAGCCGCCGTGCACTGATCGCCCTTAACAACCGGCACACAAGTGTATCTTGCAACACGGTTTGTGTGCGCAAAATTTCGTTACAGTCGGTTTATATTTCTCGAAACGATGTCGGAAAATTGCAAATTTTGGCCCGAAAGTAACTTGTAGTGGATACGGCAAGAAATATCAATCAATCGGTCTATCTATATATCACTTCAACGCTGCCATTTGATCGGAAAGTGGAGTAAACAAGGGCATTAAGAGCGATCGGTCAAAGCCCGACACGCGGAAACCATGCAGCAACGAACAACAATGGGATGGTTGATGTGGAACATGTGCGAGTCGGGTTGATGGGCGAAGGCAACTGATGGAGAGAGCGGGCGCGCATCCTCTGACAATGACGACGCGAGTTGTGGCCCGTAAACCGGCTGCGGCGACTGCTGCGGTCGAAGGTATGCCAATACTGCCGAGTTATGTGTCTGCTACACTTCGGGGGAAGCTAGCGCCAGCAGACGCGTGATGCACCGGCTATTTGCACGGCGCAAAGAAAAAATTAGGCATGCTCTGTGAGTTACAAAATTCAGTTATATTAGAGATATTAGTCGAAATCCAATCCAGTACTGACGACAGGTTAGCGGAAAGGCACTGCAAATTTTCAGTTGGAGTTAAGAAGATAAACAAAAGAACGAAGAAATACTTTGTGAGTGTATAACACATACAATATCCGTAACGCACTATTTAATCGATAACTGTATTTGGGCCACTTTGTCCAGTTCAGCTGTGACATATCAGTCGGCTATTTCGGCCAATCGTTTGTTAGTGCTAAAAGTTACTGATGATCATACATGTATAACTAAACAAATATGGCCTACTGAGCCGAGCAAAGCCAAATATACTTACTCCCCAGTCGACATATTGTGATTGGGAGTAAGTAGGCTGGTGTTTTCTGTGACAGTTAATGTCTGTTTAACGTTTCATACTGCAAAATGATGTAAATCGTCATTTTTCGTATTTTCTCTGCCGTCATGCAGCGTTGGAACTGGGTATTCGGGTCAGCGGTATAGCGGCACAGTGATGTGGTTTGGTTGGGATGGGTCTGATAGGTCGGGTTACGGTCGAAAATCAAAGCTTTTAACCCATTTCGCCGTCATGTACAACACACAACTTTCGATGTACTCTGCATGACGCACCCGATACGTCGTCGAATAAGCTTCCGACGTGTGTTTTTATTCCCGACTGGATTACGAGCACGTTTGTTCGCATAAAATGCAGCAACATAGAAACAAACACGAATCTAACAAGCTGTGCGGGAGGCCGTCACAATATGCCCCGCTCCTGCAAGTTGACCTCTGACCTTTGACCTTTTGACCTTGAAAGTGGTGTCCGAGTCATGTGTGACGTGGGCTACCTCTGTGCCAATTTTGGTCTTCCTAGGCATCTCTTTTCTCGACTTATAGGCCGATGTACGCGACAGAAAGACAGATAGACGTCAGACGTCAGACGCGCATCATCGCTTAATGCCCCCTACCCTAGGGGCATGGGCATAATAAGCTTTCGTTAGTGGTTCTCGTACATTTCTCGCCGATAATCAGTTTTGACGTTGTAGACCGTCAAATCCTATACGTTTGTGAATGAAACAGAATTACTTTAATGACATTGATTATATTAGATAGACGATTACTAAAAACATTTCTTTTCTCAGAGTACTAGTGCACTAGTACTCTGAGAAAAGAAATGTTTTCAGTAATCGTCTATCTATTATAATCAATCTCATTAAAGTAATTCTGTTTCATTAGAGGCACTTGTGACGATGCGCTATATAAATTGATGTTTTACTTACTTTACTTACTTATAATAATATTGTATACAACAATATGCCGGTAGATAATGTCAATATTATCTAGCCTGATATTGACTGATATGCGTTCTACTGAATCCCACTCTAGTTTTTTATTGTTTTTTATAGTCACTGATTTGAGATTTGAGTTGAGTGTATCGATAAAAGACTCATTAAAAATTTTGGTAGTCACAGGAGCTTAACTTCTCTAAAGACTCTATTTGGCATGTGGCTGGCAAACCGAGATCAAGTTCTATCCTTAATATCCGTAATAAACAAGCAAATAAATATTTCACACTATTGTTCATGTGGGTGAATCCCCAAAGTGTCACCCGGTGTTTTGACGCCGCAGCATTCTCGTCGTGTCCTAATCGTTGGACGAGCGACGTCACTTTCGACCGTCAGAACTCGAAACGTTTTGTTTGTTCGTCGTGACTTCGTTGTTATTATTTCCTGCTAATCGTCGCCGCTGTTTGGGCCATGCGCGCGTTCTAGTTTGTCGTTCCGTCGCACATTCCAACCGCCGATTACTTCCATTGCTGGAATGTATGCCATTTTCCCTCCGTCGTGGTTTTTATGCGTATCTGTCGAAATTGCGAGATAGGCCATATCTGTTTTTGTCCAGTTCGTGCGCTGTTTACGTGCATACCTTTACGACAAACTTGTAACTGATGTCGTTTTTTTCTTGAAAAAACGAGCATCTGTCGTCGTTGTTGACGACGTCTTTGTAAGTTGTTAGTCAGTCGCCCGTTCGTCTTGCCATGGACAGCGTTCAGCTTATGATTCCACGTACGTAGTAGCAAGAACATCTTCTGAGCTCGGCCAGCGAACGTTTCTATCGCTGACCAAAGAAGTAAAAATCGTTACCAGCTCACATTCGACAAATCACTGACAGTTGTCCAAGAGGAAGTTTAACCTTACTTTTAATCACATGATATGATATGATTTATTTTATTCTATTGTATCGTATACAGTACATTCGGAAAACAGTGGACATGACCCTTATTTCTGTAAGATCCGGGGCAGAATCATGCTAACAAACAAACAAACTGACTAACGCCGATGAAAACATAACCTCTTTTGCAGAGGTAATTAAGTATATTATTTATTTCAATCAAAATACTTTCTTCTGCGTCTTTCAACCAACAGTCTCAAATTGCTGTGACTAGTTAACGGTCCACACCAAGCCGAGAACGTAACATGTTCCGCTCTGATTGTGCTCAGATTGATATGCTGCGGCAGGCAAGCCTGTTGTTGCTGCAACAGTCGCAGCGAAATTCCATCCGCCCTACTCGGACGAGTAACGTTCTCAGTTAATGATCCAGTTTCCAAAGCCTGTATGTCAGATGTAGTTTGGCCACGTAATCGACGACGGACTATTTCCAACTGCCACATAGTCTGTATGGGGTGCGTAAGGTAAACTAGCGTTCGGGTGCCATCTGTAATCGGGACTTTCTCTATTCATACTGGTCTCGCGACTATCGAATATTCTCGGCAGATATTAATGACAAGAGACAAATGAGGCTGTATGAGGTGTGTTTCATCGTTTGTCCATACACATATAAAGGGTGTGAAGGAAGAATGGAAGTTGGAGGATGTGAAGAAGGAAGGGGCCAAAGGGCTTAGGAGAGGGGAACGTTTGTCAAACAGAAGTTCGCAGGAACAGTTAGAACAAGAAACTCCGCTGTAGCTGACAAACCGCGCGACGGATTTGTGCAAATGCAATGGCGTGGCTGACCTCGTAAAACGTCCCTTCCCCATATGTGTTACCACGCCGAATTTGGTAACCGTGTACGCATAATTAGTGGAGAACCCGCAAAATTGGAGTCCGCTATAGGGCCACGCAGGATTGGGATGGAGGGCATGGCTGACCATATAAAAACAAGTCCTCTCCCATATGTGTTATCACGCCAAGTTTGGTCGCTCTTCGTGAAAGAGTGTATTCACCGATAGAGGAAAACACCAGTAATTGGGAGTGCTAGAGCTCCGCCCTTTTGGCACTGGGCCGCGTGGCTGACCCCTAAAAACAAGCCCTCCCCATATGTGTTACCACTTCAAATTTGGTAGTTCTCCGTCAAACGGTGTACGCAGAAATATAACGGAACCCCCAAAGCTGCAGAGCGCTGGGGTCCCCTCCCTTGGGGCGGAGCGTGCTGGCCCCTAAAAACAAGCCCCCTCCCCACGTGTGCTACTACATCAACTTTGGTAGTTCGACGACAAAGGATGAGGATGTACGCATAAATATGAGGGAACCCGAAATTGGGGAGCGCTTGGGCCTCCCCTTTGGATAGGGTGTGGCTGATGTCCTAGAAATACGCTCCTCCCCCACGTGCTATCCTGCCGAATTTGGTCGATAGGTCACACTGTACGAGCGTTATTAAGGAGATCCGCCTAAAAAAATTGACTCCTCGCGTCCCGCCTTTCAAGGTCACTCAAGGTCACCGACACGGATCGATCGCTCCGCCACCTATGACTTTCTATTGACGTTCCATAGCAACCGTGGGCCTATCTGGTACGGTATACCGTTTGCGAGATAAACGGCGATTTCAGTCGAAAATCACAATTTTTCTACTCCGTGAGGTACCGGTATTTAACGCCCCCGCTGAGGGGTTCTCCTTGGAATTGGGTACCGGCGCTGGGGTCAAAAAAAACTAGAATGACGGGGCTACCAGGACGAGAAAGAAGTTTGACGATATCGATATTTTGAAACATAAATAACCACATCATCATTTTCAGTCAATTAATCAAACGTAAGATAAATAGCCCCGTCACAGGAATATGCCAGGAAGGTACGGACGGCGGAGGGGGAAATATCACAAGAATGCAGAAAACGTTCACGTATCACGTAGAAAGAAAGATTAATGGAAAACAGTGGGTGCCAGTCAGGTTTTTCTAACGGCCGCACGGAATGACGGACGCTTCTCGACATACCGCCATTGATCATCAGTACGGGCTTGAATTGATGCATTAACTAGAAGGGTACTCAATAGGGCGCATATTTCCGACAATGATAAAGCAACAGGATGGGCGATCCCCCGGGTGCATATATGCAGCAAGAAGTTGACCCGCCCACAACATATCATATCATAAATCATAATATTCGCTTAATCAACTTTAACAAAATGCAAAGTATAATACATGAAGTGGAAGTGGAATAAACAAATGAATTGAACAATGCAAAACAATACAGACATGATAATTATAGTAAGGAAGTGGTATCTATTACATGTTTTTGTAAAGCATACGAACGATAAAACAAGTGACTAAAACATATAAAGTCATAAAGTGCCATAACTGCACTTTTGCCCCGCCCCCATGCAGAAAACAGCATGCCCCTCCCCTGGCGAGATTCTGTTGTTTTACTGCACCTGAACATGTCTAGGGTGCACTAGTGGCCGTGTGGTAGCGCGCCTGACTTGCGACCACGAGGTCGCGAGTTCGAATCTCACCCGCGGCACCAACGCCAACTCAGCGTGCCATCCCTCCGGGGTCGATTAATGAGTACCAGCGAAAGTTGGGGGGGGGGGTAAGTAAACTGACATACCAAGCGATGCACTAGCCCTGTATCCATGGTCTCGCGCAGCTGCGGCTGCATGGTGTCCGGCTGAGAATTAATGAAACGGGGGATCAGCGTCGCCCTATGGGTTCATGGGGTACGGGACACTGAACTCTATGTATTATGTTAAAAATAGAATTCAGTGGTACGGGAAGGACACACAGACCGCCCTGTGGGTGGGTGGTTTCAGTCTTGGTACGAATCCAAAAATCACATTATTCGAGACAATATGATTAAATTAAGTAAGTAGGAAGCTTTGACTTCAGACGTCCGCCACTCTGCTCAAACAATTCTCATTCCACCGTGTTGTTAGCAGATACAAAATTCACTATACAGTATCTTACGGTCCTGCGGCGATCAAATTCTGTGCGAAAAAATACTTATCGATATTCGAGATGTTACAACACCTAAAACACCCTTTAGTTACTGCCTTGAGGCCCACCATATACGGTACCTTAGAATAATAAATAAGGTGACAAGACACCATTACAGTCGTCATGAAATTATTTTAAATTAAAATTAAATTACTCAAATTTCTGTAGCGCCGTACTGTCGTAACTTCAGAGGCGCTCGGGTGTGAACGACTTGCCCAGGGTCGCTACTCGGCAATGCGGCGGCTGGGAGTCGAACCCGCGACCTGTTTATTGCCGGTCGAGCGCCCTGACCACTACACTACCGAGCCATCATATTGTGATTGTGGAGACCCCTGGACACCTCAACTGGTCTGACAGCTTGCCAATTTCTAAAGCCGACCCTGGCTCAAAATTTATTCGATTTGTTGTTCCACGTAGAGCGCAAAATTTCGTCCTGATCCATCGATGCACATCTTTCTCAGTAATCATCTCTGACAGACAGCTAGTAAACATTGCATCATCGCCTGACTCCGTCCGTTGTCGCTGTTAATGACCAGGTAGACTATTTTCTGCAGCAGTGCAGAGCGATGTGGTGGAGTAGTCGACGACGGCGAGGCGAAAGTGACCCAGCTGCGTGGAATGGCGATCGTTCCGCCGGCGTACTGACCCAGAACCGTCGGTCGGTCGGTCGATCGCTGGCTCCCGGAATTCCGTAGATGTGCCAACTGTGCCCGCGCCGTCCGACCGACGTCTGAGTGGGCCGCGCCCCGGATCGCTGGAATCCGACCGACAAGACAACAGTCTCCGCCGCCGTCTGGGCGTGTCAACACAGGACGAAGTACCGCACCGACATGTCATTCTGACATCTCGATAGTTGTGTCAATCACACGGCGAATAGACAGTGCAAAGAACACACCAGATAAGCTACACCGTATGAAGCCGAGACGATCGCGTAAGAATGCATTGCACTGCGAGGCAAAAACGTGCACCCTTTTTATTTTGTCGATTGTCAAACCGTGTTCTATTTTGATTATCTTTGGCAAGCAGAAATGAATTTGAAACACAACAACAGTTGGGTTATTCTTCTCTCCATGACGAGTGTTCTTACACTACCTTGTGAAACGCAACATGCCAGTCTGTTCGTATTTCACAGACAAAATAATGCAAGCTTTAAAAGTCAGGCAACTTATTGCTCTGTTAAATTTTCATAATCTATAGTTTAGGCCTAATTACACGAACAGCTCAGACAGGAAAAAAAACTGAATTACGAATACATGCGCGTTAATGAGTAATAGACTTGAGTGCAACTGCTGCAGTTATTGTTGGCCTTTACATTGAAAGTAACGCTGATTGCTTTGAAATGTGGTAATACGAGATTGGACTTCGTCAATTGAAATCTCGTGCCGCCACCTGGTGAAGGCAGTGGAATTATTTTCGGTTATTTCAACGACGATATTCGTATGTATTCGCTAGGTGCCAGCATAGTCTTAAACGCACCGAATGAAGTCAGTCCGGCGCCAGCTCAGCTAACAAACAGATCGACGAAGCGTTGCTTGTGGCCAAATACCGAAATCCGATAAAACATGATTACACTGCGCACTAGCTAGCTGCGGTGCAGTGTAGGCTATTGTAATCGGTCCTGTATGTGGGTGTGTTTGTGTGCGGGTGGGTCTGTTACCACGATAACTCGAAATTGCGTGCATCGATCCTCACCAAACTTGGTTTGTAGGTAAAGGTAGTGACCATCTCCAACTGATTAAATTTTCGCTGTCCGCGCCCCCGGGAAGGGGGTCTGCAGCGGGGCGAAAATTTTTGGCTCCGCCTTACTACAGCCAGCGCGCAGTGTTTGCGTCTCCTCTGAGCACTTTTATCAATGGAAATGAAAATTTCTAGTTTTACATTGCGTATTACAAATAGGCCCCTAATTGGCTGTGCGATAATTTCAAAGTTTTGTGCTTTCATTTTGTAGCCTTAATTTTACAACTCGGTTTTATCTGCCACAAGGATTATAGGAACTAAACTAGAAATCCAATGAGCGTAAAAATCCCGATTAGTGCATAGCCTAAGCTAGTACACACATCCGATAAAGTAGATAGTTTTGCACCACGCATTCATCGCCAAGGCTATATGTCAAATTTTGATGAAAATTTGTAACTTTTGTTTTTTTGATGTTATTGCGAAACAACAAATGGCTTACTTTTTTTGGACCACTGCGTATATACGTTGCAATACTGGACCTAATTCTCAACTGCAGAAGCCAGCGGCATTCGCGTTTCATTTGTCTGCGAATCATCTCAGCCCACCCACGAGGTTATGCGATCGACTAGGTTTTATCGTTCATTTGCTAAATTTGCTCGTTTGTTCATGTGCGTGAGATATGTGCAACACATATTGGTTGGATGAATTTTTCTTAGAGTCAAGGAAATGAAATATATGTATCGTCCTTCAGTCGTTTGACACTGATGATGGATGACAGGAAGGGCATCCAGTCTAAAAATCCTGCTTCAGCAGTCCCCAAAGAATCTTTGGAAGACCCGGCCTAACCTGGAGTAATATCTGGAAAACAGGGCAGTTAAACAAAAACCGAAAAACCGAAAGTAGGCTAGTAAGTCAAGAAAAAATCTGCGAATCATCTCATATGTAATCACCATCGTAGATACGATTAACTTGTAGAATAATATGAATTGTATCATAATTTCAGTCTCGGATCCGGGGATCAATATCCGACTTAATGTTATAGCGATCAGGGACGTAGCAACGGGGGTATATCGGTATATATACCCCCAAAATCAGTCTGCCTTAAAATATTTTATGTGGTTGTTCTTCTCCTGTAACCCAGGACAGATTCGATATGATATATGATCACGTGTGGGACATTAACATATGTTTTAAAATTGCAATGACTAGTTAAAACGTATACCCCTCCAAATCAAATTCCTGGCTACGCCGCTATTCACCCTTAGCCTGAAGATACGTGTGCTGTCTGCAACTGATCGAGTGGCCTTCTGCAGTTAGTTTAGTTTCATTGAGACGCTTCCGAGACGTGCATTTTCGCACACGCAACATCGTCCAGCAGCAGCAGCAGCACACACTTGAAATTACTTTCCAGTATGGACTGACGGACTGTCTCGCTGGAGAAAGATGATGACATGCAGATGTGCCGGCTGACTGTTTGTTCTGTCGGCGAACACATTCCTATCGGCCGGTTTTGTGCAGCCAGGGCCCGTGGCGTGACCTCGACGGAACTTCGCGTTTCCAGGATGATGGTTGCATCGTGATGCTGCTGGTGCGCGTATAAAGGCCAACGGCTGCGTGTTGGGTTTACTGCAGGCAAGCGACACTGCTGGCGGGCTGCCGATGACTCATCGGGCACCTGGTCCACCCAACGATACGGGTCAGAAGCACAAAAAAACATACCGAGGCGGCCGCATGACGGCCCGCCGGCGGGCGGCCTGCGTCTCTATCTCTCTCTCTCTGTGCCTGCCCGTGTAACCGCGCACCTAACACCAGCGTCCAATCAATCATGCGTAATTACACACACAAACCATCGCGAACGTGTGCCCAGAACGTGGATGAGTCACACTGCTGCAAAATGGCCATAACCTGTTTTGTCGTACAGTGACTACTTGCCGGTGTCGTCGCATGGCTCTGTTGGCGATTTAAACACGTCTCTATAGTGTTGTTAGCCATTTATCTGCAGATACCGGCCGTAACTATAACATATAAATACCCGCTTATTTTATCACAGTAACAGACATGGGGAACTCTGTGCCTGCCTATTTTACGAAACATGGGATTCGGAAAGCTTTCAAACAGCTAAATGACCTACAAGGTCACTCAAGGTCATTAGGAATGGTGTTTACACACAGTTTCCTAAAAAAAAGTCCCTCAAGCCTCAAATAGGCCTAACCTAGAACAGTATTCCAGTGGAATGTGACAGTGTGCAAACTGTCGCTCAGACATAACTATCGATCTGGTTTGATGGGCGATATATGCAACATTTTGTGAACGAATAAAATTACTGATTAATTGAATATCCGTACTAATGTATCACGTTGAGTGTCTGTGTGTTTGTTTATCAGTTTGTTTATGAGTTTGTTTGTTACCGATAAACTAGGCTTCCTTACAGTATACAGTCTACCGCCAATAATTTGTGACAATATTCTGAATCGGCATAATCCCGGGAGTGCTTTGCTACATAATTCGTTCGCATGAACTGTAGGTTGAGAAGATCCTCTTTGAGGCAATTTACGAAACGAAGAATCGGAAGTGACGTTCATCAGCCATGCTATAAATAGAGACAAAAGGCGGAAATTGAAACTGAAAATAAGTAACGCTTAAATAAATTACAAAAACGTCAGTTTGATTTTGAACGCAGATGCATATGTTAAGAACTTATGCGTTCGAAAATAGTCGGCGAATCTAGTATAAATCTGAAGGTAACAACTACGTCAATTTAGCAACTGACATTGGGCAAAATTACATAG
>Ga0049107_10000808_pt1 | contig 10358 bp, 6 predicted proteins | sample WorMetilPIANOSA1_FD_61187 | JGI IMG/M metagenome (GOLD analysis project Ga0049107, IMG submission 61187) | Marine gutless worms symbiont microbial communities from Max Planck institute for Marine Microbiology, Germany - Olavius ilvae PIANOSA.1 | ecosystem: Host-associated > Annelida > Digestive... | reverse complement strand
ATTTCGATGACCTATAGTCTAAGTAATAACTGTACCAAAAATTATTACAATCGGACGCTTACTGTTCAAGTTATCATCGAAGACGTAGTCACATGGATTTTTTTGAAACACAGTGTATTAGATAAGATAGACAAGAAGGTTAGCTACCGCAAACAGATCGCGCGTCAGCATTCGTGTCACAAACTTTTTTGGCTAGAGCCAAAAAAAATCATTTCATCTAGTTTGATCACCATGCACTTTTTCTTGCTGTTTTTCACACTGTGCGAGCGGATGTGGGAGGTCCCAAAAATGGGGAAAGCTGGGTCCCGCCCTTCGGATATGGGTCGTATCTGACCTTATAGAAATACACCTGTCCCCCACATGTTTTATGACGCCGAATTTTGGTCAATCTAGGGCCAATGCGTGTCTAATCGAATGCACATATCGTCAAGGTTTTTCTGAAGAAAAATTGCCAAATTGCCAAAAAGAAATTGGCCGAAAATTGCGAAATTTTCTAAATTTACCTGAATTACAGGTCCTCTTGGCGTTATAATTTCGTAACTATATGTAATGTATAGGGAAAGCTAGACTAGAGTGATGGCCGTATCAGACGGTGGGAAAAGTTTGACAATACGTCCATTCATTTACATACAATACCACAAAGTGACGGACAGACGGACGGACAGAAATGGTATAACAATACTGTGCTCTGCATACTAGCGCATGCTGGTCCGCGATAAAAATTATGATAGGATACGGGAAAATTACCACGTGACTAGATTTCAGGCCCCAGCCACAGGGAAAGCCGCCACTTGAAGGGTGAATTTTGAACCCGCTGTGCTGTATTCGCTCATACCGTTTGACTTAGAGCGACCAAATTTTGCACGAAAACTCCCCCGAAGAAAATGGACGTTTTCGGCTCAGAACCTTTCGGTATGAAATTAGCTTTCATTTCGCGAATGCTGCAGTCGCTAGGCATTGGACCATCATCATCCGTATCATGAAGAGAGAGTAGACCGGCTTTTATGTACGAGTCGATTGTGTGTTTCACGGTCTGTCGCACTCGCTGGCAACACTGACAGATTCTTGACGGAGCAGATTGGCGAGATGCTGGCATTAGTCAGCCCGGAAACGGTTGAGCAGTGATTAATAATAGTTTTACATTCATTCATTCATTCATATTCGTTTAATAGACAAGTTGACATAACGCAACTGCAGACAGAGAGAAAGCAATAACATTATACAGTTAGACTTCCATCAGTAGTTCGTAGTTTGAATGCTAAACGGTTCAGTATATGTTGGCGTATAGCATACATATAACGAAGATTACACGGTATATATATGCTATTAAGGAATACACAGTTATAACTAGACGCGCACTCAATAGAGCGAACACCTCCGCCAGGGCCAAAAAGTCCCCTTTAGGCCTAATTACTATTAAACAAACGCATCCTACCCAGCGTTGTGGGTATCACTCGGCCACAACCTAACCGTAACACAAGGTGTGTGTGACGTTGAAAGACGAGAGTAACCCTAACGCTAACCTTAACGTAATATGATCGGGATTACCACCAAAATCGCCGCCTTTCAACCGAACTTTGTGAACATCGGTCGGGTACGTTTTGCATAATCCTGCTAACAAACCAACAGACGCCGATGAAAACATAACCTCCTCGGCGGAAATTCGGAAAGCGCGGGGGCGCTGCCCGTTGAGACGGGGTGTGGTGTGGCTGATCTCGTAAGAAACACGTAAACACGTCATTCCTAATATGTGGCACCTTGCAGGATTTTGGTCGGTGTGGGTTAAACAGTATGGGCGTAGGTAGAAAGTCCCAAATTTTTGAGGACGCCGGGGCCCTGCCCCTTTGCCATGGGGCATAGCTGATCACTAAAACGCCCCTCCCCACGTGGTGTCCTGCCGAATTTGGTCGTTCTAGATGGAACAGAACGAGTATAATTAAGGAGATCCCCGAAAATTTTGACCCATCGCATCTCGCCTTTCAGGATCACTCAAGGTCATAGAAACCGACAGAGATCGATCAGCTACTTATGATTCCTATAACGTTCCATAGCAATCATAGGGTTACATCGTACCGTTTCCGAGATAAACGCGATTTCGGTCGAACATCGCTAACTTTCCCTTATTTCCGTCTATTTAACGTCCACGCCCATGTAATTAGGTACATGGATTACGGGGTGAAGGCCTAGCGTGGCTGACTGGGGCATAGTACGTCTGGCTGCATAACTGCGGGTCCAAAGTCCGTTAGCGCGGGCAATTGGCGCCGCTAGCTTGCGCCGCGGTACTATAGCCAATGCCAGTCAGCTGCCACTTCCGAGGTTGTAAAGTGCTACTGCACACCGGTAAGCGGCGCTATATCAAGTACCATGCATTTGCCTTTTTAGGCAGCGTTTTCCTGATAGGACTATCAATGATAGCCGTTTGGATGCAGTACACGAATGTGACAGACAGACAGACGGACGGACGGACGGACACCGGCCGACGGCTAGTACCGCGCTGGCGCATAGCGTCGCGCTGTAAAAATGAGGAAGAGTTAAAATTAAAACGTAAAAACCGATCCAGAATGTGCCTTGGTAATTTAAAATAGAAGTGCTTTCGGCATGACTTCATGATCTCCGTATTGTTCCTGTTATTTCAGAAAATATCTATTTACTTAGTGCAGTAAATATGACTATGACAAGACCGCCAACAGCGCATCATCGGTTGTTTGAGACGGTGTTCTGTATGACGAGCCTGTGTGTTTCGCAGCAGCTCGGTGACCTCTTTGCCTCTTCGTGACGGTGCTTTTTTTTTCTCGCTGCGTTGACGAGGCCTGTCAACGTGTCGCGTCCGTTAATCCCCGCTTGCGCGGTCCATCTACGGCGCAGATGCGGCCGCTGCAGCGACGGACGACGGATTCAGCAGCTGATTACAACTCATGACCGGAATATGCGTACTTCCCCTCATCCTCCTTTTCATTCCGTCCTTCGTCGCCCAGATGTGCCGTGCAGCGTCGCTTCGCCGCGCGGGCGTCTCACTCACTCGTATGTCGACGACGTCCTCTCACGCATCGTCTTGATCGCGACTCATTAGATTTACGAATTTCTTACTGGAAATATACACCGTGTCTCAAAGACGACTGTCGCCCGTGTTTAATCTTCTGTAACTTGAAGAAACTTGAACCGATATTGACAATTTCTGGCACACTCTATCCCAATAGTCCTAGCTTCTAAATACGTGCATCACTTTCCGCCTCTCCTCGTATTTTCTTACCGTACTTTGCAGTCTATCTCGATAGAACAAAATTTTAATCGAAACGTGCGCCTGCAGAAAGGGGCACTCGATATGGCGCATACATCCGTCGTGGCCCAACAGTTCCCCTTCAGTTACTATCGAACAAACGCCTGGTAAAAAATACTCAATGTTGCAGATATGACTCGGCCTCAACCTAACCGTAACAGAGTCCTAATGTGTGTAACGATGAAAGACAAGAGTAACTCTTCTGCGGTGGTGATTCATTACGAAGAGGCGCTATATCAAGTGTATGGACATTTACCTAACGTAACATGCAACCATTGGATGCCATCCTCTCCCACCTGGTCACTGACAGACGTTTGCGGCTCTTTGGACATATCGCCCGCAGCTAACCACAAGAGGACCACCACCGTGCTGTCGCTGCGTTGATCCGGGGGCTGTCTCCAGATTGGAAGCGACCGTTAGGAAGACCCAGCCACACCTGGCTTCGTGCAGTGAAGGCAGTCCTTGGCCAACAGAACATTGGCCCTGCATCTGCCTGGAGGAAGGCAGCTATTCGTGACGACTGGCGGCGCATTGCGGACACAGCAACGCTCCAACGGAGTATGCTATAAAAGAACAAGAACGAACGAAACGTGATCGGGATTACCACCAAAATCGTCACATTTTCACCGAATTTTGTGATTATCGGTTAAGTAGCTTTTGCACAATCCTGCTAACAAACTAACAGACGCCGATGAAAACGTAACCTCATCGGCGGCGGTAAATACAAACGTGTACGACTGCGTCGTCTTGCGGCATCATGTGTAGTGTCGGAAGGATGCACGTAAATGCAGGTTACCGCATCGTGAGTCGTAGAGCGGCGAGATGCGGCGACGAGTGAGGCAGGCCCGTCGCCGCAGCTCGCACTGGCTGTCGTAGGTCCGACCGTCGGAGCCGCAGGTCGGTCGAAAGACGGGCGGACAGGACGGACAGCGGCACTGCGACTGCCCGGTAGCGGCGTCGACGTGGCAGTACTCTTCGTAGGTCAGTAGACACCGCGTTCCTCCGCATGTCGCGTTACCTGCACGGTCGCCCGCCCGAGCTAACTATCAGTCACGCGCTCGGACAAAGCTACCTAAGCTAAACAACAAGGTTAAATGCCGCAAACAGATCGCGTGTCAGCATCCGTGTCATAAAAAAAGTGTTTGACCCTTAAAAATTTCATCTCATCTAGTTTGATCATCATGCATAATTTGGTTGCTGTCTGTCATACCTTGTGAATGTATGTAGGGGGTCCCAAAAATTTGGGGGACACTAGGGACCCGCCCCCTTGGAGGGTAAGTGGCTGATCACCTAGAAATACCCCTCGTCCACAGGTGCTATCATGCCGAATCTGGAAGCTCTCGTTCAAACCGTGTCTAAACGAATACACACATCGTCAAAGTATACTGCTCGGTTACAGCGACACGTGTTTGAACGACTAGCCAGGGTAGCTACCCGAAGCGCGCATGCCGGGAGTCGGACCGACGACTTGTTGAACCCAAGTCCAGCGCTTTAACTATTCGGCCACCGAGGCATACGCGCATCCCACGCCCACGTACCCATTTTCTACCAATGCGACCTTGACCTGAACCAAAGTCACTGTCACGTCAACAGGATCATGTCTACCAAAATTGCGGACATCAGCTTCAATTCTTTTTGAGCTATAGCGCAGAAAGACAGACGTACAGACAGATGAAGCCTACCTCAATACCTTTTCCCCACCCCGCGGGCGTGTGTCTAAGGAGGGGTGGATGTCGTTGTCAAAAACAAAATCTCATCGGAACGATAATAATTCTATTCAGATACGAACAGTCATGTCTCGATCTTACTAAATTTACCTCCATCAGAATTATTGCGTCTATGTCTGGTTCAAGATCCTAATTTCCTGCCGGATGTACGTTTCCGGTTGGTTCTCGTCGTGTTATTGAATGGCTGTCCAAACGGAAGTGAATTGGAGAAGCAAATGATTTCTCCGGACATCAAAGCTATTGGTTGACTGCTTTTTACCCGAAACAGTAAAAAAGAAAGAACTAACAGCAGAACAAAAAATACAGATAAGAAAAGCACTAAACAGCTGGACATGGGAGTTGGTGCTCGACTTTAAAATGCAAAAACACTACTGGGTCGTAGACTCGTAGGATAAACGTTAAAAACAAGCAATAACATCAATTCAGATAGTATCGTGCAAACCAGGAAATCACCTGCGTAACATTGGAAGTGAAACGCGACGTGTATTTCGCGTGCAGTTTTGCAGGCGTGTAGCCGCATTCGACATTCGTTGCGGTAAGTATGACCATCAGAGGCGCAGACAGGTGCAATACGGCTACTACAGGTATCACTGCAGCGACATAGAGGTCGCCTCAGCTTGTCCAGGTGACAGGTGAACGTCGGCGGACACCTGAATCCGTCGCACGGATCTAACGCAGAAACACGCAACGTAAAGCTCAACAAAGTTGTGACAGCACCAGTAATGCATGGCGCCAGTAATATTATTTTTTTGCCACATAATAACGACGATTATAATAATAATTATTATTATTTTATTTTTTACCCTCGGTAGGTATATTCCCGAGGGAGTTTAAAAATTAGGAAAATGACGTGTTAGGTATGACCATCAGTCCGTGCAGTCAGGGGCCGGCAAACTGTTGTGAAGTAAAACTGCGTTGAAACGCTGCACCAGCATTGAGCATCTCTACAAGAGAAAGCTCGTCTCTCTGACTTCCCCTGAACACTGGGAAATCTTTCTGCCAAGGTCAGAGAGGAGCTGGCGAGCCGACGTGTTGTACACACCTGAAGTCTATCGCAGCGGGTTCAAATAAGTATTAGCCGTCAGTGCAGGAATTGTCCAACTTGCGGTCACGATCTGGAAACTGTCATGCAAAAGAAACGCATGACAGTCTTGGTACAGCGCTAAAGCGCTGTACCAAGACTGAGCATCTCTGAAACATACCCATACCCATCCATTCGTATAAAAACAGTTGACATATCGCAACCGCGCAAAATACATGCTACATAAAAGGCATAATGAGCGACATACATATGAAAGTTAGGATAAAAGTTTATATGAGTCTTTGTACAACATTCTCACAGCGAATAAGGTGTCATTAATATGTGCTGACTTTCGTATTAATTGTCTGTCGTGATTGCGTCGGCGTAGTTTGTAACTACTACCGATGTTAATCGGTAAGACAATAACTGATTTTGCGGCTTTCTCCCGAAATGTCAGTCAATCTTCGGCCACGGTATGAAAGGAGCTGGCGAGTTGAAGCGCTTGGTACTCCCAAGTTCACGAAGGCTCAGTTGTTGTTGTTGTTGTTGTTGTTGTTGTTGTTGTTATCATTAAAGTCTCATGTTCATTATTCCAGGAGTCACATCGAATGGTCGTAATCAATGGTTAGGTGACTGACTACATTATAGGCCTACCTGTATGCGGGCTGCTGCACTGAGACCTAAATAAACCAATACCTGTGTGTCAGTGGGCTGTTGGGCTAGCGAGTCAGCGGCCACTGATGTGTTACGTCACAAGTTCGTGCATGATAAGCAGTCTAACGTTCGTCAAACGGCCGTCGAATGACTCCAATCGAAGTAGTATCGTTGGTGTAACGACTGCACTAGAAGTCACGATGTAAGCGTAGGCCTACGCCTCTGACGGGCAAAATATACCCAGCCGTCCAGCCTATTCAGCGTGTCGAAAGGTAATGGTTATTCTTAGCACTAATAAATAACCGCTAACGCCGCCTAAGTTTTGTATACTGCCAACTACCGTGTTACGCGTGTGCATTTAGGCCGGGCCACGCGTCACGACATAACCAGGAAACTGTTATAGCAGACAGACTAAAGCAATTGGGCTACCGTCAGCAGAGAAAGTATATGTACATTTACGACAATGTTAATCGGTAAGACAGTTTTGAGATGATAACATTATATTACTTGGAGTCGGAGATAGACATGTACTTTCTATCACGCCATGTAGTCGTAACTTAGGAATAGGCAGGCGGAGTAAAAGTTGATCACTTCAGTTTGTCTGTCTAACAGCAGCGTTACTTGAGAACTTAGCTGATAAAAGCCGTGCGGCCGCCATAACATGCCCCGGGCCCTGCAAGTGGCGACTAGAATAGCCGCACGGAGTGGCCTGGTGACCTTTCCTTTGACCTTTTACCATCGGAAGTGATGCGGAATGTCACCCGTGGCACGCGCAGCATTCATACCAATTCTGGTGCTTTTGCGACATTTTTTGTCGAGCTACAGGGAAAGAGTCAAACTGATGACCTTTGACCTCTGACGTCACCGCGCATGTAGGCGATGCGGCTCATTGTACTCCATCCGTGTACAAAGTTTGAAGTTCGTATTCCTTCCCATTCCGAAGATACGGGTAGTTTTCTGTTACGGCGATAAGAGGCCTGGTGACCTTAACCTTTGACCTTTTGACTTTGAAAGTGATGCGGAATGTCACCGGTGGCACGTACAAGTACAACCTTTCTGCCAATTTTGGTATTTCTGCGACTTTTTTTGTCGACTTACGGGCAAACCAGGGCCTAAAATATATTTCGTAAGTCCATGGCACGATATAGCCTATTTATGCCGAGAGTGCCGTAAAGCATCAACTAACCTAATCTAGCCTAATCGGCCTAGTGACCTTGACCTTTCGATCTCTAAATGAGGTCACGGGTCACCGTATCATGGGATTCCTTCCTGCTAATATTCAGCTTATAGCTACGCCCTTCTGATCTCGATTTAGGGTCTGGCATGGGACGGACAGACGACGGCCTTCAATGTATAATGCTCCACCCTATGGAGGCGGGAATAATGACGGAATAGGAGCAATTTGGTGAAGTTTATTCACCAGATAACGACAATGCACTAAAAATTTATTAATGGACGACCGCTCTCGCTACCAGCAACCCGTGTATGTGTTTTTCTTCTTTTTCAAGACATAGGTCGCTAACGTCGGTGATCTGATGTTATACCGCTTACATTTATAGGCGGAGACATAGAGGGACAGGATGAGACTGTCTCCCAAAGCGTGCGGTGGAGGAGATGGAGCTGTTTATATCTCCCAATATTTTGTAAACATAAAACATGTTGCTTTTTTAAATAGATTGACCAGTCGTCTAACTGCGATCATCGAATACATGTCCATGTTTGACAAATGACTGTTAAATGTATGATCTCTTACTATGCAGTCACAAATGATTTAACCTTTATTTTCCAAAAACATTACGCCCCGAAATTCGAAATTTGGGGTACAAATTTTTTTTCGGCGCCGATCGAAAACTCTCTCTCTCTCTCTCTCTCTCTCTCTCTCTTCGTTTCCTGTTTTCTTACGAGCATTCAGCCAGGACATTCTCATCTAGGCTACTGGCTGACGCGTCAAAATTAATGTCTTCATGCACCCTCACTCACTCGCGAACACCGACTGTCAGGCCTCCGCTATACATACCATTTATACTTTTCGGTCTCTCGTTGGTCCTCACTAACGTCGCACTAAATTCCTTCATAATTTACGCCAAATCTCAGCTGACCGCAGAGCCGTCGCCTCACTGCTATAAATGGCAACCATATAAATGTCGGGGACTCTTCATTATACGGACACGTGTAAGTAAGTAAGTAAAGAAGCTGCTATATTAATGTCCGCTCAAAAACTGGCAGTTAAGCCAGCTTAGTCTGCCGCACGTGTATCGGGCATCGAGTCGAAATGGAACTATGTAATTAACGAGAATGATGCTGAACAAGAAAATTCCAAACAAAGAAGCGAACGGTAGTATCATATGCACAGATGCACGTAACAAGCAGAAACGTTTTGGAGTACATTGACATTAGTGACCTCTCCACTCCCAAATTTTTGAAGGGGCCTGTCTCCACGTCTCAACCCACGAGATCGAAGTCACTGCGACTTCTTCCTCTGTAGAGCATTGCAGATATTTGAATATTCGATAGGGCCACAATAATGTTAGGTTTTAGATTCTGCAGTGTTTTATGCTTGTTTTCATTTCTGTGTACAGTGTATGTATCGTATGTGCTGGATTAGTTGCGAACTCGATAAAATAAAAAGTAAAAATAAATTATATTTATTTAACAAACCGTTGTGTGTTGGATTTCGGAGTAATGACACAGAGTTGCAGTTGTAGCTGTTGACACTTTACGTTTTGCTTTAAACGGTCTCCAGAGATTACTCCAGGTTGTAGATGTAAAAAAACGTTCATATTAAAATAAAAAAAGGTAAAAACGTAAAAATACATGACAAAAATAAAAAAAACCTTATAAACGTTGAATAAGAAACGTCCGTCATTTAAATAATATCTCACTATTGTAACAAGCATGATTATATAGAGCAAATCCTGTCAAATTTGTAAACGACATTATTCGTGTCAACTGCGGCGTTCTATCGCACCATTCCAACAACAAAACTAACGTTCTCCCAACGTTTCAAGTGCATAATTTGCTAATTGGCACGCTAGTCTACTGTTTAGTCTGTTGTCAACGTTTTTTATTCACAAAAGCGATGCAAAAATAAAAAAAAAACATGTTTTTATTAAAAATTAAAAAGTAAAAACGTTTTTATATCCAGGGGCGGTTCTAGGAATGCAGAACAGGGGGCAATGGAGGGGCCATGGAGGTAGATGGGGGCACAGTTGACTATTGACAAACTTGCACCTGCAATCCTAGTGATGCAATAACATATACTTCTGTTAAAATATCGGCTTGGTGAACTTCATTTGGGGGCCACAGGGGCAGATTTTTGAATGGGGGCCGCCGCGGCCCTCCAGGCCTCCATTAGAACCGCCCCTGTTGACATCTATGCTCCAGGTTAGGCCGAGTCCCGTGTAATGTCGCATAATCAATCCACTTACGTCCTTGAATTCAGCCACGTTCGCATTCAGCTAGTGCAAACACTTATTACTACGTTCCTTAGCTGACGCTCCTGTATTTCCTCGCACGACTAACAATGACGTCATTTCCAGTTTAGAAACTGCGCATTGCGTCTTCTGCCTCCCTGATTGGTCAGTCCATCACACCATCATACAGCTTATTATCATACAGCTTACGAGTTGAAGGCCCGCTGTATCGTCTAAATTTAGTCGCTAATTAAGCAATAGCTCAA
>Ga0049107_10000807_pt1 | contig 10360 bp, 8 predicted proteins | sample WorMetilPIANOSA1_FD_61187 | JGI IMG/M metagenome (GOLD analysis project Ga0049107, IMG submission 61187) | Marine gutless worms symbiont microbial communities from Max Planck institute for Marine Microbiology, Germany - Olavius ilvae PIANOSA.1 | ecosystem: Host-associated > Annelida > Digestive... | reverse complement strand
ATGTTCTACCCCATTGCCATAGAAACAGCAGGCACATGGGATGACATGGCTATTGAGCTAGTCCAGGAGATTGGCAGACGCACCACAGTCATCACCCAGGACACCAGAGAAACAGTTTCCTGTTTCAACGCCTGTCCATAGCCATGCAGCGGGGAAATGCGGTCTCATTCCTCAACACAATGAACACGGAATAAGAAGTCGTTGCAGCCGTTGTTTAACATTTTGCTTAGTTTTCACGCCAGCGGCTTTGTGCTGGTGGGCAAAAAAAATAATAATAAAGCGTTTATTATCAAGCTGTCAATCGCATCTTGTTACAAAGTATAGAGAGTGGGAGGTTAAACTCTACTATACCTATACCTACCTACCTACTTATACCGAAAAATACATGTTTAAAAGTGACTGTTTTATGAGCGTTGTATTTACAACAGGGCAGCTCATAAGGGTGGCCACGGTCACGCGTACCAAAAACACAGGTTCTTATTGGAGGCAGTATACTGTTAAGACAGAGTTGAGGATTGGTGACTATTTGGTTGAAAAGCCGGTAATCTTGATTTTCCAAAATTTTATGGAGACTGTATAAGACTGAAACGAGACCCCATTTCTTAGCATTGGTGTTGACCAACGAAGTTGCCTTTGTTGAGCCTGGTTACTAATGGGATTGGTGACAGCCTTCAGGCAGGTAAACCAAATGTCAGGAGTCTACACATAATGACAGACTGTAGCCGCTGTAACAGTGTGCCGGAAATTCCAACTGACACTGAGCAGCAGTAGTCAACCTTGCTGACCACCAGTGCACGAAGCAAGGTCAGTAGGACGTCACGAGACAGTGAGTGTCGCATGCTGCGGATCTGTCGGAGTGCTGCAAAGCAGGCTTGGACGGTTGCAGTTACGTGGGCTCTCATGGTGACGTCAGCGTCTATGTAGACCAAAGGTCTCGGACCGCAGAGGCCGGCAGCACAGGTGTGTTACCGACGTGGACAGGGCCAATTGGGATCTAAAACTTAGATGAGCAGACGAACACCAGAGCACCTTGGTTGTGTCAAATAAGAATGTTCTATTTGTTTATTAAACCAGAGTGTCTTTGATGCTTTGTCTTATTATCTGTGTGATTATTATGCATGCTTTCAATAGCACACCTCCAGCTTGTGTTTACCAGTCTCTTTGTCACCATTACACTAGGTTGGACAAGATTCCGTACAAATCTGCTTAGGAAAACCTTCTATGGTTGAAGGAGTGACTTTTTTATAGGCAAATGTCCTCTCGATCAACAATGTCAAAGCTTTTAATGGGAAAGAATTCATGTGATAAGAGTTGTGAGTTTCTGTTTGCAGCATGGCCTTCAATGCAGTCGTCATTAGTTGGCTTTCCAGTGATGCTGTCCTGTGGTCAACATCCTGTTGAACCCGTTGAATGGACATATCAGCAAATGCAGCAGTCGCCTGTTGACTCTGCAGTGAAAGTGATAGTCATCAGTGGATCAGTAGTCGGTGATCATGCCAAGAGATTCAGTGTCCATCAGTCCATTCTGATTATCAACGTGGTGGAAATGTCAGATGGTGGCTATTACAACTGTACTGATGCAACTGGGGAAATCATTACTATTCACCTTTCTGTGCTAGGTAAATCGTGCAGCGAATAACTCTACTGTACTACAGCTTGTTAAGACGTCCAGTTATTGTTATTACACTGATTAGCTATAATGGTATTAATAATAAGGATCAGCCGCAGCTTGAGTGGTTAAGGCGATGGATTTACTCCCATCAAACCTGTGTTCAGCTTTTACTTTCACATGAGTCACTGATGGTGGCAGGAAGACATTCCACCAAAATTGCTCCCATGCACCAATAAAAGTGTACTTTGGAGTTTTCTCTGTCCTCACTTATTTTAAGTTTCTTATGAGCGTGTTTTTTAAGTGTTGTATTTGTATCACGGCTACTTTGATTGTGTTTGTTATGTCTCCCATTTGTTCTGCTTTAGTAGTCAGTACTTGCAAGTGTGGCTCGGTGGCCGAGTGGTTAGGACGTTGGACTTGCAATCTATAGGTCGCAAGTTCGAATCCTGGCGTCCCCGCCGTCGAGTGCAACCTTGGGCAAGATGTTAGCACACATGTGCCTCTGTCACCAAGCAGTATAAGTAAAAGTAAAGTAAAATGTAAATTTATAGAGCGCATCGTCGTGACACATCTAATGCACTAATTGCACTGGTACGCTGAGAACAAAAACTATGACGTCCAATTATGACGTCCAGACTATGACATCCAGAGGTTACAGTAATTTGGTACCAGCCAATGGACGGTGATGCCTTGTGGCTGTGAAGGTAACCATAGGTCTGACGTCACACTGGCCGCACTTCACAGACATTAATGGTTCTCCACCTACGGGCTCAAGGCCTAGGAGAAGGAGTTGAGCACCCGCCTACGCTCTATTAGTGGAGTATGATGAACTTTACTTTACCTTACCTTACTTGCAAGTGATTGGCTTGAAAGTGACGACTCCTCTGATAAAACCTCTAGTGAGTCGTGGGGTGATGCAATTATCTGGCACACCAGCGCTGAGTCATTGCTCGCAGCATGGCCCCTTGTGCATCCCCACGATATGACAGAGGGAGTGTGACTAGTATTGTAGATGGTTGTTCAACCTGCTGCCTAATTCAACAGGTGTATTAATGTGTGTGGTGCATAGGAAGGGAGGTTATTTGAGAGACTTTGTACGGTACTGATTATCTGTCCCTGCTGCTTATCCACGAGTCCCACGGCAGCGTCTTAACGGGCAGCCTCAGAGTTCAGCTGAGCATGCCTCATCCGGCTGATACCGTCTCCAACTTACTTGTTAAATGCACCACCCTGTCCGCATGGCAGCCAGAATAACTCCGATACCTGTTGTTTCTGTGAGTTGTTACATTTCTCAGTTTAGAGAAGATAGAGGATACAGGTAAACCCTTTATGCCTTGATAGGAAATTAATCCTATAGCACAGGTGCAGTAACTGTTCAACCATATTTGCACGTCTGACTAGGATTTGATCTGTGACTGGCAGTCCGGCCTAAGCACTGCGTGTATTGCAGCTAAGTGCACTGCAACTTCTGCCACAAAGGCAGGCATGCTAAACTGCTGTGTTCTCAGGCCTATTTAATCTCCTGCCTGCCTTTCTAAATAAACCTGATTAATAAGAAGGTTTTCAAATTTATTTTTGTTACCCTCGCGACGAGTAGCTTAGCGGTATATGCTACGGCAATGTGGCTGGCTGGGTGTCTGTCACATGCCGGTATTGTATCAAAACGGCTAAACCTATCTTAAAACGTTTTTGACCATCTGAAAGCCCCATCATTCTAGTTTCTTCTGACTCCTGCGCCGATAACAATTCCACGGCGAACCCCTTCAGCGGGGCGTTAAATACACGGGTGGGTGGGAAATATTGGCGATTTTCAAAGGATTTTCGCCATTTATCTCGGAAATGGTGTGCAATAGGCCGATGGTTACTATGGAACGTTAATAGGAAGTCATGGATGCTGGATTGAATGGTATCATCTTTGATCATCTTGAGTGACCCATAACCCAGGTTTTAAAGGTCACTGTATACTTACAAGTCGAATGTCTCAAAAACGGTGCGTTTTAGGGTCAAAGTTACTAAAGAACACTAATAGGAACCCATATACGATCTACTCAATTGTGCCACTTTCAATGACCTCTGAGCCGAGTTTCAAGGTCACAACATTTTTTGAAGTCGAATATTGTAAAAACAGCGCGTCTTAAAGACAAAGTTACTATAGTACAAGAGGAAACTATACCTAACATATGGAATGGTACTATGTTTGATGACCTTGACTGACCTCTAAATGCGTCACGGGGTTTGTCAGCATCAGCTGAGATTCATGTTGTGCTAATTACTGGCAATATTGCCACGAAATGGCAAACTACCGGTATTGTTTTACTCAGAGGCCAAAAATCAGCATTTTCTCCCCACAGGTGTGACTCGTTGCACCGATTCACTTGCAATTTGGCATGGCTGAGGGGACAGTGGGTCTACTTGGCCATGCAGAATTTCGTGCCAATCAGTTCACGGGGGTGGGAATGCGAACTTGAAAATTTCTACTTTTGGTAAAGAGTCGTCCTGCAGCCCTGGGCGAACCCTTTTACTGATTTCTACAATTAGAGGGTTATGTACGCCCTTTTACCCTGCGTTAGTGTTTTACATATGACATGATTCGCTTTACTGGTTATGAAGTTATGGCTGAGAAACCGCACGTCAGTCATTTGACCCAAATTTTCCGTGCACCCTGTAGGAAAACTGCGTTGGATTGAAAAAATGATTGGGACCTTTTTAATGGCCTCGACGTCCTCTATCACCATGCAAAATTTGGAGAAGATCGTACTACGCGCGCCAGCTGTAGGTGCGAAAATATGGTGTTTGTATGTTTTTTATTCTATTTTTGTTTGTCATGCTCTGAGTCCGGAGCTTTTGTGTTTGAGGTGTGCAGAGTTCAAACAAGCATTTCGTCGCGGTTTATCCGTCGATTTCAATGCAGTTTTCAGCTTTTTCACAAGGGAACATTTCACAAGGGAACACTCTTTCAGATGCACTACATAGTTCCCATTTCCGCCACGTGGCGCCACAATTTTTGCGAAATTGCAGTCAAAAATTTTGAAAACACCAATAATTGGCGATAAAGTTTGTGTGCTCCACTTTGTATAGACAGCTGAGAGATTTCAAAAAAATTCAACTGCAATAGTTTAATGAGGAGAATTTAGATGTTCCCCCATATCAATATATCAATTTTTTTCCGCATGTCGCTGTATAGCGCTGGCAGCAAGTGTCAAACTTTGTACAGTTAGTCCAAAAATGGCTCGGAATGAATAAGGTTGTGCACACCAAAAGTCATAGGAAATAAATTTTCCAAAATATCTTCGGAGCTATTGTACACCTGAGGGACTGTAGTTGCACACCTATATTGCAGTTTTTTTCTGAGGCGTCAGATGCTGCCACAGCAGGGCGCCAAATTCAGAACCACATTTTTGGTCAAATTTTTACCAGTTTGAGGAAGGATAGCGTCGCCAATTATGCATCGATTTGGACGATGTTTTCGCCAACTTTTAGGGGACTAGATTTGCTTTACAAGGCACTAAGCACTTCGTAGTTATATCGATAGGTGACTCCACAATATTCACAAATTTGTGGTGGAAATTTTCCAAAATGTAAAAAATCAGTCACATAGTTGTGCCAAGTATGGTTGCTATTTAGATTGCAATTAACTCCACTCACATATAGCAGCATATGCACGTGACTACCTCCTGCCGGTATTGCATTGCCTTCGCGGTGATTCTTTTGGTTTTTAGTTTGAATTGTGGCGGAGTGGTTAGGCAGCCAGACTTGTGATCAACAGGTCACGACCGTTTGAATCCGGGCCGCTGTGCTGCCAAGTGCAATCCTGGGCAAGTTGTTTACACACGTGTCTCTGTCACCAAGCAGTATAATTTGGTACCAGCCAACGGGTGGTGATGCTCGGCGGCTGGGGAGGTAATCACACGCCTGGCGGAAAGTAATGGCAGCCTACCGTCGGGTTTATGGCTTTGGTCACCTGCGGGCTAACTGCCGAGGACTAGAATAAGTTCCAGAACCTTACTCTCATTTTGAATATGGGACTACCTTTAATTTGAATCGAATACTTACACTGTTTATTGCTTATCACACCTTGTTTTATTTGCTGTAACAGAGCCAGCTGGAGAAGTCGGTGCCTTATCAGCAGCAGGTTGTTCAGTTGTTCTGTTGCTGTTTTAGAATGATATTTTGACGTTTTTAACTGTCATGCTGAGGGATGTAGTCCTCAAGACAACTACCTTTCCTCAAGGTAGCCTCGTCAGCTAGCTGCCTGGCTATTGCCTCAGTCTCAACTTATCTGCCTCTGTCTTTTCTCTGCCTTGTGGTATTACCCTTGACCTTGGCTCTGACTGGAAGTTTCTGCCTTGGTCTTGATGTACTGTATTGCCTCGGCTCATTTTTTACTGTTTGTCAGACGTGTTTCGTTACTTAGATAGAACAACTGACATTTCGCATATATATCTGGATATGACTTGTCGTGTAAGTGCAATATATTCTCGCTACCACTTCTCATTGTGTTTGGTACTTTGTGACTTGGTTCTTGCCTTTTTGTCTCAAGCTATGGCTGTGCTGAGTCCCAGTCTCAAGGTCTCTGCCACTTAAATTTCGGAAGTCATCTGGATCCGGATAGAGGAATTTTTAGCGCAATTTTTGACCATTGTGAGCAAGACATACTCCACATGGGAGGATGTGTTTCGTTATCATAGTGGGGCATAGCCGTACTCACAACACAGGTTTACCTGGTGATTGTATAATAATAACAATTTTGTCGTTTGTGGTCTCCAACTGTTCTTGTTACGTTGTGCCATATTTCATGCAATATTGTTTTTGTTATTGTCTCACTGATTTGAAATGTCAAATGGCACTTGCCTTGGTGCCCATTGGTTATCATATATGGGGACAACACCAACTTACTAACTGTAAATTAAATTAAACATGCTTGTATTTACAGTTTTTACACTGTGCAAAGAAAAGGTGTTTTAATAATGGTCCATAATGTGTATTATATAACGCATTGTATATTGCTGCTACTGCTGCTACTATTACTAATACCACCACTACTTTATTTTTTTTTGTATTACCAGACTATTTTTGTTAGGCCTGGTTTCCCAAAGGTTTTCAAAAACAGCCTTTGGGAGTTGTTGACGTGAGATTTTTTGTGCCATTACTGTCACAAAGCCAACAGTGTAAAAGCACTGAAGGAACATTTTGAGATATTGCTACAAGTGATCTAACCCTGTCTCTTTGCTGCCATATGGTATTGTTATATTTCACCATTTCACTGATAATTACTTGTGATGGTATTCACTTGCGAAATGTAGATTATGAAGAAGAAGTGGGAACATACAGAGGATGGCTAATTGGCATATCAATCATCTTAGCCATCTCAGTAATGATAATTCTGATTCTTGCCGCTGCTGTCACCACTGCAGTCCGCAAAGGGTATCTTCGGAAGCAGAAGGGAATCGTCTACAAAAAGCCCAGGCCGAAGAGTGAGCATGATTTTCTTGGTTTATTGTATTGCTTCATTGTTTTATTATGTATTTGTGTTGTCTCCTGCCCCTACATGATATATTTTCCTACTGTTATGGCGCAATATAGCCTATTTGTGCTGAAGGTGCCATTAAACCCCAAACAAACAAACAAACTTCAGAAGCAGAAAGGTTTAAACTTTGTCTTTCTGCTTTTGTTAATCAACCATTATTTCATAATTATTTCTTTAAAAGTTTGTGTATAAACCACCGAGTATTGCTGTATTGGGATTTTATACACTGGATGCCCTTTCTTGATGCCCAACCAACAGTATCAGAAGCAGTAAAGATTAAACTATCCTCGTGGTATTATAGAAGTTCTTTCTCTTATAAATAAGCAGTCCTGATGTAAATTTGTCTCTGTAGATGGGTCTTTTGAGAATCAAAAGACGCAGATGACATATTTTGGCAATATGAGGTGTCTGAAGAGTGGTCACACGACTGACTAAAAGTGCCTGATTCTGAAAATGCAGTTTATTTCAATCTATGACAAAAATAACAATATAAGCAGGAAACTGACTTCTTCTGCTACAAGCTGAAGAATAGTGCCGTTTCAGGCACTATAATTTGGTAACAGTGCAACTAAGGAGAACTCGTGCATCAACATGTCATGTATCCAGACCACGATACTGTTTTAGCAAATCTGTCCATCTGTCATTCACACTCTAGTATTGTATGTAAATGAATGCACATATCGTCACACTTTTTCCAGCAGCTGATGAGGGCATGACCATAGTTTTTTGATTGCTACCAAAATTCCAAAGGGAACTCCGTCAGCAGGGCCATTAAATACACAGGGGTGGGAAAATTTGTGGTTTTCGACGGAAATTTCCATTTATCTTGGAAACGGTTGAAGATATGTCCATAGTTACTATGGATCACTAATAGGAAGTCATATGTAGCCGATCGGCCTGTGTCAGTTCCGATGACCTTATTCGAGTTTACACTCGTATGATTTGATCTCTAATGACCAAATTTCCTATGCAAACACTTGGGGATAAGAATGTTTGTAGGGGAGTCAACCACGTTCCCATTCCCAGGGGCGGGACCATAGTGTCTCCAACATTTTTTCGGACCTACATGAGAGCAAACAGCATGAGAATCAGCAACCAAATTTTGCATGGTGATCAAACTAGATGTGAGGAAAATCTTTATGGGATCGACTAACCCATGCCTTGGCCAGAATTCTGGTGACACGATCCTGACACATGATCTGTTTGCAGCAGCTAACCGTCTTGTTTTGAATTGTGCTGTTTACCATTTCCTGTGGACAGAAATAATTAGAAATGACGAGATTGTAAAGAGATGGGAAGAAAAAAACTTTTAGTACCACCTAATGCAGTGTAAGCTATAACTGTACGTACACGAGATGTCAACCCTGTTTGCAGTCTGTCAAAATGGTAGCAGCATACAGTACCATACACAATGAAAAGCGTGTTCCGTGTTCCATGTCAATGTGGGCAGAGCAGGTTGTAGCCCTGTAGGCCCTGGCTTCTTTATGATGGGCCCATGGGCGTCCCTGGTCATAACTCACTAGTAACCCTTAACTCTGCTTTCTTTGATTCAGTCTCCAGATTTGTCGTGAGCTCATGTACCTTCTTAAATAGTTGAAATTGCCGCTATTTACCGCAAAAGTGCACGGACCTATTATCGCCGTTTGGGTTGGAAACAGTGCGAGCACTGTTTCCAACCCAAACGGCGATTTCAGTCGAAAGCCGGAAATATTTCCCACCCCCGTGTATTTATCACACTCATTGAGCGGGTTCCCCTTGGAATTTTGTAACGGTGGTGGGGAACAAAACCTGGAATTATGTCCCTACCAGACGGTAGAAAAGATTAAGCAATATTTGCCTTCCTTTTGATACACTACCATAACGTGACGGGCGGACAGACGGTCAGAAATGGTGATACAATGGCGAGATCAAAAGATTTATGGGATTTGAGCCAGTCAGTTTGTCGATAGAGAATGGCAGACGAAGATGGTTTGGACATGATAAGCGTAAAACTAATGAAGATTAGGTCAAACAAATATGTAATGAGATTGAGGTTTGATGGAACAGGGAGGAGGGAACAATATTGAATTGTGAGATATTGGACTTCTGTCCAATATCTCACAATTCTCACACCCAGTGCTGGTATTGTGTCAAAACTGTTGTACATATTGTCAAACTTTTTGACCTGGTAGATCTATCGTCCTAATTTGTTTGACGTCCAAGTGGCGTTACAAAACGGGGGCGTAGAGTGCAAGTTATTCTGGCAACAGTAGCTGCCACTGCAGTTCATTGCTGAATGCAACAGTGAAAGAATTATCAACGTCGGTCTACTTATCACAAAAATTTCAGTGTCACCTTTACACACACACAGTTGTTTTAGCAAACCCATTCGCTGATTGCTCATGGTTTGAGCGTTCCAGTGATCAGTGCAGTCATGTCTTCTATGAGAATGTAGTGACACTTATTGTTGAGACAGCCAGAGAGAGTCAATGTGTTGGTCCACACGACCACCAATGCCGATTTTGGACAGATTGACACATAATAGTGATGATTAGCAGACATGACGTGGCAATTGCTTAACGGCCATTTTCCAGGAACCTGGCTAAGGCGGTACCAGAAAGTCTCCATTCCGGATTCTATTGGAGCTAAGGATGATGGAGGAGGTGGTGACAACTGGAACTATAAGACGTGCAAAGCTCCAGTTAAAGCGTCACCACCAACAAACCAACACCTCAGCTTCTTACATTTTGGATGCCTTTTCTGTCGCCAAACTAACAGTGTCGGAGCACTGATGGGAAAAGTATCACATTCCACGGACGGACTTGCTCACCCCAACCTCATCTGGGGTCTCCTAACATTTTTTTGACCGCTAAATGCTTCTTACCTTGAGGGAGGGTTGCCAAGCTCTGGTCAGCCCTCTTGAAGCCAGTACCCCCGAGGCATGACTATGTTAAAAATGCAATTAGACTTGTCTGCAGTCCATTTGCTGTAAGCTTTGTGTATTTGTAATAGATGAATGTTACTCTGAGATTGAAAATGACACGTATTCATTGTAGATCAACATGCTGATGGCAATGAAGTGCATCAACTCACTGCTAATGGCCATGCTGAAGCTTAGGAAGATCAGGTGAGTGGTACATTACATAATTAGCAGTGTTTGCTACTGCTGAATACGAATTGCATCTCTGATAGCTCTCTCTCTCTCTCTCTCTCTCTCTCTCTCTCTCTCTCTCTCTCTCTCT
>Ga0049107_10000806_pt1 | contig 10362 bp, 6 predicted proteins | sample WorMetilPIANOSA1_FD_61187 | JGI IMG/M metagenome (GOLD analysis project Ga0049107, IMG submission 61187) | Marine gutless worms symbiont microbial communities from Max Planck institute for Marine Microbiology, Germany - Olavius ilvae PIANOSA.1 | ecosystem: Host-associated > Annelida > Digestive... | reverse complement strand
CCACTATAGCGTGGGTTAGGAGCTAGCTCCATCCCTTTTGGGCCGTTGTAAACAAAAGCAACGCGGGTTAAGGGGGTTATTATGTCGCTGGCCCTCCATTACTGAATGGGAGGTGCACATTACTGCTCAGGGCCCCCCGTCTCCGAAATGACCTATACTATGTCGAGTGGGACGTTAAACCCTAGTATACCATACTACCAATCTATAGTTTGCATCGTTTTGTTAATGGCATTGAGTGCATTTTCTGCTGCTTGGACTCGGTTGAATGTATATAAGCTGCATTATGGCGTTCGTCGTGAACTGTCGTCTAAGGAATTTTTGACGTCTTCTGTACGTACTCGTGCTAACGTGTTTTATTAATGAGCTATAAGGAGGAATGGGTCTAGAAATACACTGTGAGCCATTAAAACTAATCTAGTATTACTTTTGCGATATCTTTGGTTGCTGATAATCGATTTTAACAATAATTTTTTTTGCTGTTTTTGTGTCATTTTTGAACGTTTCTGTAAACTTTATGCAACCAAGTTCGGTTAGTAATCACTGTGCTGGAGAAGATAAAAAGTGATTCAACTGCCCAAGGAAACATTATTAAAGAATGGGGAAACACAAATCAAAAAGCACAAAGTAACACACAAAGCACAAACCTAGGCTAAATAAACAAAAAAAACACTCGGCCCAACCGGGCTATATGAACACGCCAGATACCACTTCAACTGCTCTCTCCTCCTTTATTCATGACCAGCGCCACGCAACAGATGCGGCCAAACGGAAAAGGGTGGGGGACGACAGATGCAACGATTTCGTAAAGTAACTTAATTAATTGACAAGTTTTAACGAGAATTACTAGACTTGGAGAATAGTCTTAATGCAGCGGTTACAACTGCTAAAGTCTAAAGGCCATTGCGACGCGACTGCGATTCGACCACCACACGACTTACGCTCGACTTCTGTGTGTCGTATGGGAGTCGCACGAAAGTCACTTGGCGGTCGAATCGCAATGGTGTCGTAGTCGCGTCGTATGCGTATCGTATACAGTTGTAACACTGAATTTCTTGTACGACTGGTCTATGGTTCGCGTTGTGGCACAACAGTTGGCGGTGTTGACTGACGTCCTGTCGTAACACGTAAAAAAAAACAAATGTTTAACTTCTTAAAGGTACTTCCACACGACCTCCATTCGATTTGACTGACCCAGTTAGCGCAGTGCCAATTGTGTATTAACTAGGTCAAGCACGTGTCACGCGCCATCATCGTCATCATCATCGTCGTCGTCATCGTTGTTCTATTCGTTCATAAAATGTAACTTTAAATCACGTAATAAACAATCAGATGAACAGCACATGTCAAGGCTTAGTGAGAGCTGCTGCAGCAGCGCCATGCATAAGTGCAGTCGCCATTCAGCTGGCGAGGGCACGTGCCCCCAAATTTCTGACAGCGGGGGTACAGCACAATTTTATAAGGACACCCTTAAAATGTGATGACATCTCAACGCACTTCCCTGCCGTCTGCGCCCGTCGCTCTGTCAAAGGTAAGAAGGTAAAGTTTGAAAAGTTTGATATAGCGCCACTTACAGTACTAGACAGCGGCGCTTTACAACCTCGGAAGTGGCAGCTGATTGGCACTGGCTGTAGTAGCGCGGTATCATTGAAGGTATGTTAGTTTCCTGGGCATTATGTATATAGCCGCAGTTAAACGAGCATTATCGTCGTCATCATCATCAACAACAACAACGTTACTAGCAGAGTGTAGTATGGTGTATGAAGTTATGATGCTGTACACACTCCCGAAACAAGTTTATGAGTCCAATGGGACGCACTCATAAACTCGTCGTTTACGAGTTGGTAGTCACGACACCACCACTTTACCAGTAGAAAACATTCCGAAATGGGAAACACAAGATTCCGACTTTACGATGTTAGGTGCGTTCCATTACGGTCGGGGTAGAAATGGTGAAACAGATTACACAGACCAAGACTTTTCGCAGGTCAACGCCTTCCTCTTCTTTTTCTTGTGAATATCAAGTTTTCGTGATTTTCTAACAGATCCTCATGATATGACACTAGTGTGTTTACCTGACTGCTGAGAGTTGTGCTTGTACTCAGCACTGAAAAACGCGAAATGTTTGATGAGCAAATCTAAAAACCTCAAACGAGTATAAGATTAAAACTGCTTAAAAATTTTTTTAAAAGATTAAAACTAACGTATGCTGTATAGCCTACATTATACACGGCGGACCTCGCAGCTAGGGCACAACGTAACGGCGCAAGCAGTCGTTGACGACAAAAGAGATGCTTCTCCACTGCAACTCAGTTCTCTACGGCATCACCGACAACCTTATCCAACGTCTGCAGTCAGTGTAGAATGCTTCCGCCATGCTGATCACGCGGACAGGTCGGCGTGAACACATCACATCCGTTCGTTCTGTGGGAATTGCATTGGCTGCTGGTTCAACGCCATATCGAGTTCAAGCTGGCAACGCTGATGTACAAGGCACTTCATGACACTGGACCGCCGTATACGTCAGATGAGTGACAGTTGGTGTCGGACGCCGATCGCCGTCTCCGCTCATCAGCTGCACTGTCGTGTGTCGTACCACGGACCAGGACTCGGCTGAGTGACAGGTCGTTTGATGTCGCCTGTCCGCGGATCTGAATTAACGAGTTGCTAACTTCCGTGTGTCCGATAAAGGACTTTGGATATTTTAGGAAACTGTTGAAAGCATTTTTGTTCGATTGAGGCTGAGGCGCTCAGTGACTGCTTTTAGGCGCCGGTTAGTCTTATTAATTACTTACTGCATTGCATTCTGAAGGCTGCATCGCTGATATCGGTCAATGGATGTCCATTAATCGTCTCAGGCTCGACCCGGACAAGACCGAGTTTCTGTGGCTCAAATCTAGGCAGTCTGTCTCAACATGGCCGCCCCGTGCGGGTTGTAAAAATTGACCCGTTCCGTTTCCTGGCCGGATGTCGTACAAGGCGGCTAAACCAGGTCTAGCTCTGTCTGTCATTATATATTAGCATGTTTTATTGTATTGTTGTTTATTAGGGCCCCCTTTTATGCATGGTTAGTTTTCGTTGCTATGTGTTCTGTCTTTTGGTTGTTCTGGTTGAGTTATCAGTAGCCATGCAAGTGATTGGCTAGAAAGACTCCTCTCAGGAAGCCTAATCGTGGCGAGGGGATCGTCTCCAGAAAGCCCAGGCCGAAGAGTGCGCATGATTTTCTTGGTTTATTGTATTGCTTCATTGTTTTATTATGTATTTGTGTTGTCTCCGGCCCCTACTTGATATATTATCCTACTGTTATGGCGCGATATAGCCTATTTGTGCTGAAAGTGCCGTTAAATCCCAAACAAACAAACAAACTGTCTCAACATGGCCCTTTTCCTCTGCTACAACTCGATCCTGACTCAGTCTGACCCAGGGGCGTCTACTCCATATAAACGATGGAGCAAATGCACCATGGAAAAAGTAGGGGGGAGCGTTTTTGCAGAAACTTAGGGGGAAGTGCATTAATTTAATGCACTTATTCGTTGCTACTAGAGGCGAGATTTTTAACCTGAAATTCACCAAATACCGTTTGGCGGCCGGGCTCACTCAGCCCGGACCCGCTGGGGGAGCTAAAGCGCTCCCCAGACCACCTAGCCGCAATAAGGAGGCCTACTTCTAAGGGCAGGGGGAGGGAGGGGAGGGAAAGAGAGGGGAAGGGGAGGGGAAGGGGAAGGGGAGGGGGAACTTGCTTCAAGCTGTTACGGGGGATAGACGCCCCTGGTCTGACCGGTGGCCATGTCCGTCTCATTGAGCAACGATAAAGGTCGTAACTCATTCATATGTTAGTGCATCACGTTTCTACTGGTTACAACTTCGGCGCACTTGGTGTTCGCCGGACCTGGAGTCAGCAGCGACTCACTTGTACGCGCGTGTTGACTACTGTAATACTGTACTGGCAGGCGCAGCAAATGTCACCACTATTCTACCGCCAGCGTACTTACCGGTAGGCCTACCCACAAGTTCGACCGGGGTCTGTCGCGGCTGTTGCACGCCGAGCTGCACTGGCTACCTGAGTGAGTCATACAGTTATCATAGGGGCGTAGATCATGGGGGTTGGGGGACCAGACCCCCTGAAAATATGTAAGAGGGAGTCGGAGTATGTTTTGACCCCTAAAATGTCACATACTTTCCTTCAAAACTGTTGTTGGATAACTCTGCAAGTTTCACATCATGAATGTACCGGAGCAGATAAACCAGCACCAACTCGACATATCTGCTATCGTCCAGTCAAAATAATCAACAAACCAGTTCACAACATTGTGCGGATCTGGCAAGCTACACGGTTTAGACAGTAATACAACAGTTTTAGAGTGATTTGTTACAATCAGCAGGACAGTGCACCTGAACATCGCACTCGAGAAACTGTCAAACTACTGAATAGGGAGACACCAGTCTTTAAACAGTTGGATTGTTAAGATGGTCAACAGAATTCAAATATATTGCAAACAAACAAAAACAGTTTTTTGGACCACACTGTATATCTTCGGTGTATCTTGTCATTAGGTTGAAAATAAGAATGTTTTTGTTTTGTTCACGAAACTCGCATTGTTGAGTCGCTTGCTACTGTTTTGTTAAAACTATACACATTATCACATTAAGTTCATTTGTTTTATCCAACCAACATTTTCAGATGTCATGATTCTGCTGCAAATGGGCAAGATAAAGATAGTTCTACTGCGTTGCGGCATGAATAGGGCTACTTACTCATTTCGCTATTGACGGAACTAAGCCTAACCGGAACTTTGGGGGAGTTGTTCGCATTACTGTGCAGTGCAGCGCAATTCTTACTGTTCTGTAGTTGTATTACCGGTATACGTTTTGTTACTGTTCTGTTCTTTTTTCATATATACGTTTTTCGTCTGAGACAATGATCGTATTGTCTTCGGTAAATTGTTTCTGATTGTTTCAGAGTTAGTTTCAACATTGTACCATGAAACTTTCTGTTCGTTTCATGCTTAGGACCCATAGGCCTTATAACCATTCCTCTCGTTTTAAAACTGAATGGATGGCCAGTGACGTAAACAAGACATAGTCAGAGACTTAGGAGGGACAGGAGGGGACGGTCCCCCTCCGCAAAGCGTAAGGTGAAGGAGACAGAGCTGCTTATATCCCCAATATTTTCAGCGCCCTTTGCAGACTGAAAACTTGGCTGCGCAGCACCATGACCCAACCAGTGATGTTAATCCTTGTCCTTGTCCTTGTTCTTGCAAGTCTAGTCCTTGTCCTGGTCCTGGTCCTTGTAGGCTTGGTTCTTGTCCTTGTCCTTGCATGTCCAGTCCTTGTTAACATCACTGCATGGACCCAACTGCATGTAAATTCTCTGGCAGTGGCAGTCTGCCATGTCCATCACGAACTCCGGGATTTGGTTAATGTAGGGTTGTCAACCGTTTAGGATTCGCTTGGACAGTCCGGAATTGGCCCACGATGTCCCGTGTCCCGGGCAAGGTAGATTTTGTCTCGGAATTATTTTATAAAATCTCGCAGTACTTATAATCGCTATAAAAAGAATGCAGTCAATTTGTCAATGTTAAAAGTGATAATAATAAACCATAAATTGGCGTTGTTTTAGCCTATTTCCCAGGTTTGGTTACGTAACGCTGTGTACAGAATCTGATTTCGCGGTTAGCGCCTTAGCGGTTTTTGGTAAGCTGTTGCGCTTTTGTCTTCGTACTGTTGCCATTTTACTGAACTTTGTAATATATTGTTAATACCGTAGTCTACTTGTGTAATATATTAACTTAATATGGTAAAATTGTACTAAACGACAGTTAGCTGTTTTGCTTTTTTGGCAAGCTTGTGTTATTAGTGCATAAACAAGCCAATTTTGCGAATTAAGATAGGCTAGGCCTAGGTAGGCCTAAAGTCACGTCATCGCCCTGTGTCCAGGAAGGGAGGAGGAGCCGAAAGTTGGCAACTCTAGGTTGATGTGAATGAGTTGATAGAACAATTTTTGTTTCGATGAACAATATACACGCGTGTCCGTGTTTGTGAAATGACTATTAAATGTACGATACTATGCACTCATGAAATGATTTAACGTTTATTTTCCAAAACCATTACGTCCCCCAAAATTCGAAATTTTGTGGACATTAATTTTTTTAGGCGCCGACCAGTCCCCCAACCAATTAGGACCAAGTCTCCCTCACTGAAACAAGACATTTTCGCAAGACCATGCCAAATCAAGACCATGGTCGAAAACTCCGATCTATCATGCCAACTAAATGCGGCAACTTCATTCCAGAGAGACTGAATAACAGTAATTTCAACAAGCTGTGCGAGAGGCCGCCACAATATGCCCCTGCCCCCTGCAAGTTGACGTTTGACCTTGTGACTTTGAAAGTGGTGTCCGAGTCACATGTGACGTCCGCTATCTCTGTGCCAATTTTAGTCTTCCTAGGCCTCTCTGTTCTCGACTTAGGCCCGATATACGTGACAGACAGAGGTCAGACGGCAGACAGACAGACGTCAGACTCGCATCATCGCTTAATGCTCCCGCGGGCCCGCCCCATGGGGCGGGGGCATAATAACAGTGACTTCGATTAACAGGTCATCTGCTACTTGCTACATGTTTCCAGTAATCAGTTACATACGATAAAAGACGTGAAATATAATACATAGTTAAGTCAAGACGTGATTTCAAGAGCAACAGCAACACCACTGTGACAGACCTCAAGACCAAGACCAAGACCGGCTGTGAGCGGTCTGGATGCTGGGTGCACCTCCAGACGAAGACCAATATCTGAGGACCACAACATTGAAAATGGCATGCCACGTTCACATTGTTAAAGAGGTTTATTTTATGTACAACTAGAATTTGGCATGTACCCGTGATTTCAAGAGCAACAGCAAGACCACTGTGACAGACCTCAAGACCAAGACCGACTGTGAGCGGTCTCGATGCGCCTGCAGACCAAGAGGACCACAACATTGTAAATGTCATGCCACGTATACACATTGTTAAAGAGGTTTATTTTATGTACGATAAAAACTGCGCTCCTGCGAGTAGTGTTGAACAAAACGTATTTGATGTTCCGAATATGCTGCTCAATATCGAAAGTCAAGTTGCGGGGATTTTGCGGGGATTTTCAAGAATGATGGACCATCTGCTGAAACTGCTGGTATTGGCAACAGAAACAGATAAATATTCGTATTATTGCAAGTCATTGGGTATGATTACATTACTGTTAGCAGCAGTATTTTATGTTGGCTATTGCAGGACAGCATGGACAAAGTCAGAATTACGTAACTGTGTCTTTAAATTACTGTAAATGCTTCGGCGATGGTGTTCCACGCCTATACGCGTGCGTTGATAAATTCGGCTACATTACACTACACGCCATGCTATAAATAGCAGATGAATTAGTAAGTAAGTAAGTAAGTAACTATATTAAAGTGCACCCAAAAGCCAGCGGCCGCACTGACCAATATTTTCAACGCCAGAGACTTCCGTACACGTGCAGGATAAAAACCGTGATGACAATAATGATGACAATAAAGATCCTGTATACTCAGCATTGGCAAATTGCGTTTCTGACCGGATGTAAACGGAACTTTGGGGCGTTGGGCCTCATCAGCCAATTGCGGTTGATGAGGCAGGAGAATATACTGGTATAATTCTCACAATTCACAGTCGCGGCGAGGCCTATGCGTAAATTTTTGAATGTGCATTGTATGCCCATGCAGATAAGTTACGAAGAGTCGCTGTAACGAGCTATAAACATCTTCCTGTCTGCTTTATTTTCCACCAGCCTGTTAATTAAAACCAATTTGTGCTTTAGCGAATTCTGCTGCATTTGAGCCATCCAACGGCGAAACCATGGCAACAGCAGCTTCGGTAACCAAAGATATCACAGATCTGACGACTTGTCCCATCTGTCTGGAACTGTTCGATAACCCAAAGTCGCTGCCTTGTCTTCACGCCTTCTGTCTCAAATGTCTTCAAGAACACTTCAAAGACAAGAACCCGAGCGATGAAGCACAGTGTCCCATATGTAGGAAGGAGTTCCAGATTCCGTCACATGGAGTTGACGGTCTTCAGCATAATTTCTTCATACAACAGCTGGTAGATGTTAGAAAGGCTTCCAGTAGAGAGCTTGATGGAGAGCCGTGTGAAGTATGTCTGCAAGACAGTAGAGAAGGATCGGTTAGAACTGCGACAGAGTTCTGCTTTGACTGCAGTCAGAAGTTGTGCGATCAATGTAGTAAACCACACAGATGGATGAAAGGCGGGGCTCACCAGGTGAGACATTTGGGAGTTGAACTGGAAGAAGAACTGATCCAGCTGCGAGCAAGTTCTTGTGATAAGCATAAAGATAAGCAAGTAGAGTTGTACTGTTGTGACTGTAACGAGAATATCTGCCTGATGTGCTCAGCTGTTAAGCACAGGAATCACAACAGCGTCGAAATACCTGAAGTGGCAGCCAACTTCAAACTTAGAATAGAGGAAGATGCCAAGCAAATTATGTGCGCTGTCAGCAGTGTTCATCAGCAGTTGGAAGACACGAAACAGGACGCAGTGGACTTTGGCGCTGAAGCAGAAAATGTGAAGAAAACAGTTATTGCTACCGGTGATGAGATTAAGCGTCTAGTTGACATAGTTGACAAGCAGGTAAGTGATATATTGATGGAGTTGGAGTCAGTGAGGTCAGCAAGTGCAAAAGAGGCAGCCATTGTGCGGGAAACATTACAGCTGGCATTAGTGTCCATGAAAAGCTTTCATGCGTATTCACGAGAACTTCTGGACAAAGGTCGACCAAGTGATATAACGCGAGCTACCGGTGAGTTACATGATAGAGCCACCGAACTGTTGAACAGTGACGTCACTGCTGTCAAGTATCGTCCACCTCACGTGACCTTTACACCTGTTGACGTCACGCAGGTGAAACGTCTGAGTTTGATTGGACAACTTGTTACCACAGCCGGAAGGCCAACAGGTATGTCATAGTTACACCGCATTCTGTCCGCCTCTGTATCCGAATGGTTACAATACTTGCTTGGACAACGGTAGGACCGGGGTTCGAATCCTAGTTCGGTTATCTATCTATCTATAGTAGATATGTTATAGGATTAATTTTACTGGCCGTCCGCACACCTGTAACGGTCTCCGGACGTTTGGACGACAAGGCAGTTGAGCGACAGAATTCGGCGAGGAACCATTTGGGCGACAGACGATTGGGCGACACGAGTGAGACAGTTGGGCAGCAAGTAGGGCGACCAATGAAGTGCATAAAATTTCACTTTTAGTTTTTAACTCATCAACTGCACCACTACTTAACAGTGTTAAAAATTGGATACCCTACAGTGATAATATGTCAGTGACATTACCACCTGCGGAGCAATCTTCGTGTCTAGAGTTGGTGTGCATAAGTAGTTAGTATAATGTACATGTTCACAAGCTTTACATATACATAAGAAGCTCATCTGATGCTGACAAACCCGCGCGACGCGTTTAGAGGTCAGTCAAGGTCACCAAACATGTTACCATTCGACATGCAAGGTATGGTTTCCTGTTATTGTGCTATATACAGTAACTTTGTCCCTAAGACGCGCGGTTTTCAGATATTCGACTTCTGAAAATGTTGTGACCGTGAAATCAGGGTCAGAGGTCAGTGTGTACACCAGAAAACAGATATTACTGCATGGATTCACATACAGCGGGGTTTATGCGGCGTTTAGTTTGTTTTCCGTTATTATGCGGCCCTCCTCCCTAGGAGGGGGCCGCATATTGCGTAGCACTCTGTCTGTCCGTCTGTCCGTCCGTCCCGTTCGCGGAAGTAGTTTTGTTATTGTTTACATTACAACCGTCTTACGAGCGGTTCTATCCAAAATAGAAAAACTTCTGTTTTCGCTTATGGCCCAGCGTCACGTGTGTAGTTTTCAGGGTCAGAGTCACTCAAGGTCATCGAAACCGACACGGATCGATCCGACACCTGACATTTTATAAACGTTCAAAGCAACGATTGGCTTCTCGTACTGTTTCAGAGATAAATGGTGATTTCAGTCGAAAATCGCAAAATTTTCTCATCCCCGTATATTTAATGCCCCCGATGAGATGGGGTATCGGCGCTCGGAGTCTAAAAAACGAAAATGATGTGCTAGTGGTCGGAGAAAGGAGTTTGACGAGTTTTTCGGCCGTTTGGATACAATACATGAACGTCAAATGTGGTAGTTCTGCGTAGAAATAGAAAGGAACTCCCAAAACTGGGGAGCGCTGGTCTCCGCCCCTTGATATGGGGGCGTGGCTAACCCCTAAATACAATCCCCTCCCCACATGTGTTACCACATCAAATTTGTTAGTTCTGCGTCAAATAGTGC
>Ga0049107_10000805_pt1 | contig 10362 bp, 8 predicted proteins | sample WorMetilPIANOSA1_FD_61187 | JGI IMG/M metagenome (GOLD analysis project Ga0049107, IMG submission 61187) | Marine gutless worms symbiont microbial communities from Max Planck institute for Marine Microbiology, Germany - Olavius ilvae PIANOSA.1 | ecosystem: Host-associated > Annelida > Digestive... | reverse complement strand
ATGTCGCTGGCCCTCCATTACTGAATGGGGGATGTACATCACTGCTCAGGGTTGTCGTCTCCGAAATGACCTATACTGTGTCGAGTGGGACGTTAAACTCTACTATACCATACCATACCACCACGCCTGCCGCACATCGGCCGTCCATCCGTCCGATCGGCGGGCAGCGATAATGTAGCTGTAACATTGGCCTGCAGCCGTGGGCACTGTGTGGGGATGTAACATCCACTGGATGTTTTGTCGCGACAAACTTGGTAATTGAGAATGACAGACCACCCGACAGGCCTGCTGCACCCACCTCCCCTCACTCCCTTCCGTTCCCCATCCACTGCTATTGTCTTGCACACTGATCCACTTGAAAATGATGGGCAACAAGCGGCGAGTTGCTCATTCCCTCCAATCTCGCGAGACTGAAAATGCCTTGTGAGAGTCAGTCGCAGGTAATCCTGAGAGAATCGTAAGATATTCTCGTATGCGATTGACGCCCTACTTCTACTCCTTCTGCCTTCAGTAATTTCATGCAAACGTCCACTGTGTCTCAATAAATGTCCAATCCGTTGATGTTCCCCTTGCAAAATAGAGCAGTATATGCCTGTATTCTGTATTATTTTTTATATTTATTAATTACTGTTTATTAATTTAAAAAATTATGCAATTAAATTCTTTAATTAATTACTCATGTGCACAACTTTAATGACAAGAATTTGAAAACAAGTTCACAATTACAAATGTAAGTAGAAGAATGGAACAGCAAGCTTGGGCATTTGAAGTGCGGGATCTGAATACAGAAGCCAGCATAAAAATTACTGAAAAATTTGGCAAAAATGGGAAAGACAGTTAGTATAATTATTGTCACTGATAACATAGTACGCGGCAGAGCAGATATTGTGATGAGTGTATCATGGTGTGTGTGTGGGTGTCATGGTGTGTCGCTGAACCCATGATGAAGAGCATTTACATTGCCAATATTTGTCGACTCTGATGATATAGTACGTTGGCACCGATTTGCATCTCCAGGGAGTGCACATACCTTCTAGTTGCAAATTCTTATGTACACCCAAAATTTCTTGAGCAAAACCATTATTCACACCCAGTGTGGCAGTGAGATGAAAATGGTGGTAATGTGCATTCATTAACTCCACCTTATTGCAGATTTTGTTGATTATTCGAAAAGTTACCCTAAGTTATGGTAAATTTTTGTAATTTATGGTAATGTAATATTGATAAATTACAGGTAAATTACCGGTAATTTATCTAGGTGTCTGTTGTTGTTCCGTTAGTATGTTGATAAATGTCAGAAACTTAACTATTGACAAACTTAACTAAAATTAGCTATTGATAAACTCAACTAAAATCTTTTCTGTTGACTAGATGACAGGAGACATAGTCATCCCAAGCAGAAATGGCCTGACATTAACAGTGGGTTAACAGATAGGAAATGCAAAGCTAAAAACAACAACAAATGTGACTGAGGATAGACAATAGGCTGATCAGTAACAGGCAGTTTTGTTGTAAATTAGCAGATGACTCGTAAGATCAGAGAGATGGCAACTTTGTTTTGAAATACCTGGTAGTAGGGTCTGTGATTGTCAGCCATAACTTTGCCATTGGCATAAATGACAGGCTATATGCAATGTGATCATAGTAACTACCAGTCCTCTTGCAGTATCAGTCTGTACAGGGTTGCTTCGATATTGATTCCAGAGCAGAGTTAGATAGCCATCAGTTCGTGAACTGTTTGTTACATTGACTTGAGGATGCCAGGTTGGTTGTCACTTAGTGGTGCTGTCTCATCCTCCCCACTCCATGTAGTAGATGCACTGTATCCAGTGTGTACATGTTTCCCAGTTCTTGTTTGCCTGAAGTTTTCAGCCCAGACTGTCGTGAAGTTAATACATATTCGAGACAGGGTTGGCAAGCTTCTGCCAAACATGGTTTAAACTGCAAAAACTGACATAAACAGGTTTCTGCCAGTTTTTGCCATAAAATTTAGAGTAAAATATTAATAATGTCTGTTTGAAAATATACATTGGAATAAACATAACAAATGTTACATACAATAAATGTTAAGTAGGGTGAATGCATATGAAAATATCTCATGTAAGTAAATATAAGTAAATGGATGCCAGGTTTTATTCTGCATAATAAATGTGCAATGATTTGTGTATTGTGCACAAATAACACACCTATTTGACATCAGTAACATTTTAGTCATTATTTTAGTGGTAATTCTTAGACAAAGTGACGTCTCTATAAGTGCTTAAAGTTCAGTGTGACATTTATTGACAATTGTTGACATGAACTAGGGTAGCAGATCAAAAGATCAAATATAGGAACTTTCTTGTGAAGCGGATAGTAATGGAACATTGATGGCTTTGTGACGCATGAAAAAAGTGTGGATATCAGCAGTGTGTCTAAGTAAACAAAATGAAAAACATTTTAAAACCTGTATAAACAGTAGTAATGCAAATAAGAATGCATATGATGACTCGGTGACATTATATGACATTGACTGTGATTTGTCATCTTCCAGCTGACTGACTTATGATGCATTAGAGATGTGTAATAATAATAATGACTGTGATTATTATTATTATTATTATTAAACTTGTACTGATTAAGGTGACACTCTCATGTCAAAGACATTGCACAATCACAAACTAGTAAAAAAAGAATAGGCAGAAGGGCTGATAGCCGGTGGCTGCAGAGAGGCAATAGTTGCAGTATATAGTACAATTACGATCACCTAATGAAGATCGAACGACGACCGAAAAAGTACAGTCTTCAGATCACGACGGAACGACATCAGCGACGGCGCATTCCTGACGGATGACAGAAAACTGTTCCATGCACGTGCAGAAGCCACTGGAAAGGCACGGTCGCCGAGCATTGTACGTCTGGTAGAAGGTACGACCGCGTGGCTGAGTCTGCAGAACGCAGACGATGACGATTGTCGACGTCAGATGTCCGAAGAAAGCCCGATGCCCGATGTTTGTGAACACCCTCTAGGTAACGCCGACCTTCCCAATGTCCAGATGTGTTTCTAACTGTCCAGACATTTTCTGTGCAAGCTCACTCTGTTTGACCCGATAACCCATCATTGGACAGAAATTATTTAACTATTTAGACCAACCCAGCCACGGGTCCGCCTCTGTAGCTGAATGGTTACAGTATTTGCTTGGGCAATGGAAGGACCGAGGTTCAAATCCTGGTTTGGTCATCTGTCTAGAGTGTTATAGGATTAATCTCTTGGGCAGACATGGCACGATATAGCCTATTTGTGCTGAAAGTGCCGTTAAAAACCAACCAATCCAACCCACCCCAGCCATGGGAACATGGCCTCAGGAGAGTCATGAGTCCCCAGTGCACAGCACAAGCCCACCGACAGTTCACATATGCATTCTGACTACCCTCAGCTCTATTACAATTACAATAAATACACAGCATTTTGCTCCACGTTTCATCCACTGCTGAGTACAGGACTGTTGTGTTTCACAATATCTGCACAAGTCATACGATAGTCACATAACTATGACCTGTGTTCGATGAAGTCAGTTTTCATTATTCAGCCACCAATATTCTAATTAAGTGGCATCTTAGTGTGTAGTTTTCATCCTTACACTGATAATTTAGCAATTTTTGATGAGATATAAACTGAAAGGTATGCAGTGTTACTTTTGTAACACTGCATACCTTTTTCAATAATTAATTCAGTGTAGACATAATAGTATCTTGAATTTGGTGCTTTTAGTTTTACACCTGCTTAACTAAGTTTCTGACGGTTTAAACCGGTTAAAATCAGTATAAACCTTTGGCACAGCAGAAACAGGTTTCTGCCGTCAGAAACCCAACCCTGATTCGAGAACCAATGCATCATACGTAAGAGATAATAAAATTGTGAATTTTATTGCCAGCCCCACTGTGCATAACCAATCAGCTGCTTTACACGGTGTGCACACACTGATTGCATAGTCCAGGTATTATCTATTCCTGCAGTTATTTGTTTACTTGTAAGCCTATCCAGGTCCAACATATATTTATTATTGTACCATTCACTATATATAGTAATGAGTGAATTTAATGATGAACAATGTCATGTTTCAGAGTTACAGATCGAGTTGCAGCTGTTCAGTTTGAGGTTTGTGCTTTAGTTGTATACCACAATGGTAAAGCATGGTACTGCTTACATTGCTTAAGGGCCATGAAACATGCCTATGGGAAATGGTAATTTTGTGGGTGTTAGAACTCCGTGACCTCTGATAAAAACTCTGAACCGAGACACTGCCCACAAGGTCTGGGGGCATGATAGACCATGTAAAATCTCCCTATTGTTTAGTGTGATAACCATGCAACATTTGGTTTCTCTGTGTCATACTATGTGGATGTGTGTATGTATTGAGCCACAAGAATATGTGGTGACAGTGCCCCGCCTTTGATTGTGGAGGCATTGACCCTAAAAATGTGCCTCTTTATTAGGTGGTCATTCTAGGTCAAACTGTATGGGCATAATAATAATAATAATAATACTTAAATTTATATAGCACCATAATTCCGTAGATTCCGAGGCGCTGATCATAAGAGGAAGTTGCCAAGAAATTGGGAGTGCTGGGGTCCTGTAGGGATTGGAGGCGTTGCTGATCCCTGAGCAATGTGTTATCCCCATGTGTGTTATCAAACGGAATTGGATCATTTTAAGGCTTAAGTAGGGTGTCTCAAAAATTGTGAGTGCTGAGGCTGCCTTGGGTTGTGGTTTGTGGTTGACTCCCTAAAACACGTCCTCCCCTTACATGTGGTAGCATGCCTGTTTGCTTGCTGTTGTCAAACAATACATGCATTTATGCAGACATCTACTGTAAAAATTGGAATTATTGGACCCTTCATGTCCTGATTTTTAGGGTCACTCAAGGTCATCAAAACTGACAAAGATTGATTGGGTACATGTGAATTCCTGTTAGTGATTCATAGTAACCATGACCACCTAGTACCGTTTCCTAGATGAAAGGCAGTTTTGGTCGAAAATGCACAGTTATATTGTATATTTAACACCCCCACTGAATGGGTTACCCTGGGAATTTTGTAATGGCAGTGAGATAGAAAACTGCCAGGTGGTAAAGAAGTTTGACAACATATGCAACCATTATGGACATAATACTGGCATCAGATGGATGGACAGACAGAAGTGCAATATGTATATTGCCACATCTTACTGACATGCAGTAAAAACTTACCAATATAAGAATCACTGTAGGGTGATAGTCAGCTCTGAAACTGCAAGTGTCATTGATCCAGAACTGATAAAAATAGGTGGTCACTGGTCACTCTCAAATGTACAAGTGAAATTCTATTTAAATTTGTCGAGATGAGTTGTTCCATCATCCATGTCATTTGTACACATTTATAGGTTAATCTTACGACTTCTGTGTGTGTTATTGACATTCATGGCTCTTATTTGGCCCATAAAAGGCAGTGCAAATGAAATGTTTATATCTACCATATTTGTAATTTAAATTTTACAGCTTGTTGGCTAAAACATAGGCATAAATTGTACATGTAAACTGAAACTTAAGTTTTTGTCTTTCAACCTGTATTAGATATTGGGTAGCAAGTCTGCCATTGGCTTGAGTGTGAGTAACTGTGCAGCATGTATGTCACATTTTTATTCCCCTGCTCCCATAGGTTGGGGCAGAAGGTATTGATGGCCATTGTCTGTGTGTCACATGCCTGTCCCTAAGTCGAGAACGGTAGGGCATAGGAAACTAAAAATTGGCGGGAAGGAAGCCCATGACACGGGTGATCCATGACCCCATTTAGAGGTCAAAAGGTCAAGGTCATCAGGCCACTTAACGCTGTGACTGAAAATCAGCCATATCTTCGGAACAAAATGGCATACAAACTTCAAACTCGGCGTACAGATGGAGTACGATGACCCGCATCACCGATATGTGGTGATCTCAGTTTCAAAATAATCAAAATATATATTTTAATTTTATTATTATACCATTAGTAATGGACAATCGAAAAACTGCATGTAATATGTTGCATATACAGATTCTGGAAAATATGTATATAAAAGTCACCACTTGCAGGGGGTGGTGGCATATTGTGGCGGCCCCACTACAGGCCACACAGCTTGTTTTTAAACTAGAATGGCATTGCACAGTGTCATATTCCCAACAATGACAATGCATCAGGATGATGCTTGGGGGACACAGATGATTTAGAAACCTTCACTTACCCTTGATGGTTTATCATGTGGCTATACCTCAAACTGCAAGCATGCTTATGGGGCAGGAGATAACCCTGGGATCCCTCTTTCACATGAGTGTGCTCGCCCATAAAGACCTTAATATATCATGCCAAATCTGTTAGCTTTTAAACCAGTAAACTATGACTATCACCCTTGCAGTGATTCTTACATTGGTAAGTTTAAAACTTTTAAACTACTACTACAACAACTACTACTACTACTGTTTTTCATTTTGTGGCCTGTTTTTCAGAGATTACTCAGGCTACTCCATGTTAGGCTGGATCATTCTCTGTAGGTCTTATAAAGAACCTTCGGGGCTTTCTGGTGCAAGATTTTTACCGGCCAGATGCACCTCCTGTCGGCTAACCAGTTGTGTCAAAGCACTGTGTTGAAGGAAATAAATGGTATGAGTACCTTCGGAACCTCCCTGGGCAGGAGTTGCTCGAAATAATTGATTTGTTGTGGTACAAAATGCTGCTGATCCAGAAATCCATTTAGGACTTTTAGAGTTACCCTGCAGATGGACAGATGTAAATAACCACATACCCTGTTTGTTTAATGTTGTGAGTAGCAATTGGTATCATATATTACACAAATGTAACACAGAAAATGTGAATACAATATGAATGCAAAACTCACTACAGGTCTCTTGATTTTTAACCTTTGTGTCATTCAGGTGGAGGCCTATCACTCGGGACAGTTTCTGGCTGTATCCAGTATTGGTTGTTGTTAATGTTGCTCAGTTCTAATCTGCTTGATTTAGCAACAGTATATCAGCTGAGTTATAACTTGTGCAGGACAAAACTATGAATACAAGTCACACAGTACATGAAACACATAATGATAAGAGGTTGGACGTTGAGAAGCGTAGCTGTGATGGCAATGTCGATTTTCACTCTGCAAGTCCAGCTGATTACCAACACAAAGTATTTCACTCAGTGCGGACCACAGAAAGAGGTATGTTAGCTGCTAGCACTTTCGTTGTGCAACACTGCACGTTTTTGGTGTGGGACACTTTTTGCTGTTGGCCAGGGTCCGTCTATCTGTCACGTTCGTGTATTGTATCCAGATGGCTGAAGATATCGTCAAACTTATTTTGCGGCCGGGTAGCCCATTCTGGTTTTTTGACCCTGAGCACTGGTACCTTCAGTGGGAGCCTTAAGTACACCAGGGTGGGACAAATTTGCGGTTTCAGACTGAAATTGCCACTAATCTCTGAAACAGTACAAGATAAACCCCTGGTTGCTACAGAACGTTAATAGCCATAGGCGGCGGATCGATCTATGTGGGTTCCGATGACCTTGAGTGACATTGAAAGGCGAAATGCAAGATGTCAAATTTCGTGTGTCGTATTTTATGACGTTGTGGACAGAATTAAATGTGATTACGTAAAGGTAGACAATTTAAACTCAAGGTTATTGGAACCAACACATATCAACATGCCACCTGTGACTTTTTATTAACGTTCCATAACAACTGTGGGCCTATCTCGTACCGTTTCCAAGATTAACAGTGGTTTCAATTGAGTGAGGAAAATTTTTACATGGTCGACCACGAATGCTGATGTGCGATCTGCTTGTGGTAACTAACCTTTTTGTTCTGTACATGATATGCATTGTTGTGTTATGTTCTCGATACTAGTATCTGGTTTGAAATTGCTAAGAATGTGTTTGCAGAAAGACAGAATACACATCGAAATCGAAATTCACGCAACTGCAGTGTGGAAGTTGAAAATCAGAAACAAAAGGACTACAAAGCGGAGGTATTTTATATGATTTTGGCATTTTTACTGCACAATGCTATGCGTAAACGCGGTCTTTGCTCTCGTCCAGTGTCCGTCTATCACGTTGGTGGATTGTATCCAGATTGCTGAAGATATCGTCAAACTTCTTGGTTGTCCCCGTAGCCCCATCATTCTAGTTTTTTTTTGACCCACCAGCGCCTGTACCCAATTCCAAAGGGTACCCCTTCAGCAGGGTCGCAAAATACAAGGGGTGGGAAAATTTTGTGATTTTTGACTGAAATCGCCGTCTATCTCGGAAACGATATGAGATAGGCCCATGGTTGCTATGGAATAGTAATAGGAAGTTGGGCTCTGTCGAATGAGGATATTTTCAATGACCTTGACGGACCCTTAACCAGGATTTCAAGGCACGGCATTTTTGAAGTCGAATATCTCAAAAACGGGACAAAGTTACTATAGAACACTAATAGGAAACTATACACAGGCTATCGAATGGTACCACTTTCAATGACTTAGATTGACCCTTGACCAGGATTTCAGTTCGCGATATTTTCGACATTAAATATCTCAGAAACGACATGAGATAGAGCCGTAGTTACTATAGAACATCAATAGGAAGTCGCATGTGCTGTATCAAATGGTGACATTTTCAATGACCTTCACGGACCCTTAACTTGGTTTTCAAGGTCACAGCATTTTTGAAGTCAAATATCTCAAAATGGTGCGTCTTATGGACAAAGTTACTACAGTACAGTAATAGGAAACCATACGTAACATATGGAATGGTGCCATGTTTGGTCACCTTGAGTAACCTCTAAACGCGTCACGCGGCTTGTCAGCGTTAGCTTAGTTTCAGTGCAGTGTATTGTAATCGGTCCTGTCTGTGGGTTTGTTTCTGTGTGTTGGTCTGATACCGCATTAACTAGAAATTGCGTGCATCAATCTTCACCAAACTGGGTCTGTAGGTGAAGGTAGTGACCATCTCAGGTGGCCATGGTCACTTTTGACACTGTTGATTGGGTGATAAAAGGGCATTTGACCTGCAAAATCCTGCACCTTCTTAGCCAGTTAGCCAATACCATAATGTCTCTATTCTCGATTTATTGATTGAGCTATGGATGATGGAGGTGGTGGTGACAACTGGTGCTATTAGACGTGCAAAACTTTAGTCCCAATCTTCAGCACCAACAAACCAGCACCCAACCTTTTACAGGCTAGATGCTCTTCCTGTCGCCAAACCAACAGTGTCAGGACACTGTTATTACACAAGTTATGACACTATGTTTCCAGTAATGTCCACCTTTTTAGTTTTTGAGTAACTTTGAGATGTCAACTAATTACAAATTTACAATACAATTTCACGTGCAACATAATGAGGAAACATGCTCCAAATGCTTACAGTTTTGCCCACTTCACATTAAAACTGTAACTGCACTACCTTATGAAATATACAAGTCATTTCAGCAGTCACTAAGTTGATGAATTGATGATAGCTGTCGATATCTATTACCAAATGCACGAATTGTGGTTCTAAAACCCGTTATGATTGCCTGTACAATCTCTGTTGCACTGATGCTTGAAATTGTAATGTGGCGTATTTAGGTTCATCGACTGGCAGAAAATATCTGTGGTGACTGGTCAGAACACATTAGTTCTACTGGAAAGCGCTACTACTATAATTGTAGAACAGAAATTTCTCAGTGGGAAAAGCCAAAGGACTGGAATAACTTGTACGTGTACTGTGTTGAAAAATTATTGTAAGATGGTTATTATGCACACGTTCATCGCTGTTACAAGTAGATTAAATCACCCTGCTTACATGAAAACAAACTTAATGTGTAACTTCAATCATTCTTTAAACCACAAAACTTAACTGTCGCAGTTTACTTCTGTTATCGACCATCTGTAATGATGTCAGACATTCTGACGTTTGGCAAAACAGTAGGAAACATAGCATGCAATTTTTCAGCTCACATTTACTATGAGGAGATTGCTATGTGTAGAGATATGCGCTGGCTAGTGTAGTATAGTACAGGCTCCAGTTGAATACAGCAAAGACCGAGATCCTATGGTCTACTACCGGCCGACGTCTTCATCAGCTGCTGCAGTTACCATTCCGAGTGGGCACCAATGAAGCCGTGCCAGTTTCCGTCGTATGTGACCTCGGGATATACATCGATTCTGATGTCTCCATGAGGTCACACGTCGCGAAGACCGTCTCTGCCTGTTTCGCCGTGCTGCGCGAGCTACGAAGCGTTCGCCGGTCTGTTCCTAGATCCGTACTCCAGTCGCTGGTAACGTCTCTCGTTTTGACGCGGCTGGACTGCAGAAACGCCACCCTCGTCGGCATTCCGCAGTACCAGTTCAATCG
>Ga0049107_10000804_pt1 | contig 10362 bp, 13 predicted proteins | sample WorMetilPIANOSA1_FD_61187 | JGI IMG/M metagenome (GOLD analysis project Ga0049107, IMG submission 61187) | Marine gutless worms symbiont microbial communities from Max Planck institute for Marine Microbiology, Germany - Olavius ilvae PIANOSA.1 | ecosystem: Host-associated > Annelida > Digestive... | reverse complement strand
ATTTTTAGTCGATCGGTTCAGGGGTTACGGAGTTCTGACACCCCCAAAATTGCCATTTCCCATTGACTTGCTGCGTCGCCCTTACAACAGTGTGGCACTACCGTGCGACACTGTGATAAGTTTTTAACATTTATTTCTATATAAGTCACCACTTGCAGGGGCGGTGCCGGCCACACTGCAGGCCACAGAGCTTGTTTATTTCCCGTGAGTCAAAAAGACAAAAAGAGGACACCTTACTCTTGCTCATAACTTTGCCAAATGTTGACTGATTTTCAAAATTATTTCATAAGCAGATTCAGCATTAAAAGTGCAATGAAGTGATCACTAAAGATCCCACCACACCTCAAATGCGTCGCTACACTACCTTGTGAAACGAAAATGTTAGGAAAGTAGCATAATGTCCTCCTATGGCTCGAATGCAGACATGGAGACGCCTGTGCCGCTGGTCAATGACGTGGTCAATAACGCTCTGTTCCACTCCAACCAGTCAGACATTGCATCAAATCATTCGCATCCTGCACTGTTGTCTGGTAGTTTGCTGAATTGTGCCCCAAATTTTGTAGTCAGTTGAATTGATGTCAGGGCTGTTTGGTGGTCACAAATCTGGAAGTTCATAGAGGTGACCACTTGATGTGGAGGCAGCAAATGACGCACAGACTGTTTGGGTAAACACAGCATGCAGAAAAGATCACAACCATAAGAATCTATTAAAACTGATACTAAGGTTATAAAGACACTGAGACGTCTGAAGAAGCCAATAATCCTGTTTATAAGCTCATGACAGACAACCTGCAACCAATCATTAACGTGCTGATTAAATCTGTTTTTAACTACTAAGGCTTAAGATGCGGTGGGAGCTTTAATGATCCTTTTGTTGCACAATCACTGATGAGTCTGCTGGTGAAAGAATTTCAAAAATTGGTCAGTATTTGGCGAAGTTATGGGCAAGAGTAGAGTGTTATGTTTTTTATTTGACTCACAGGGTATTGATATGCATACGGTATGTAAAGTGTCTTTTTTGCAGTTTTTGTTGAAAATGATTTCAGTTGTTCCTTTACTGTATGCCAAGGATGGGTAGTAGCAGCAGTAATGTTTTGTTTTTGCTCATGTAAGCTGTAAGATGTTAATGTAAGATGTTAAATGACTCTCAGAAGTTCAAGTTTTGGAACAGTTACTTGGTTTTGAGAAATTAAGAATTTTTTGAGAGTGAGCCACATGTGATCATTTGTGGTGCAATAACGGAGCTGTAAAAAGTACAGCACCTGTTAAGAGACAACGCAGTGGCGTGGCTCAGCCTGTCTCATGGGCGCTGCTGCTGTGCACTTGGCTGTTACACAGAGTATGTTTATGGCAGTTATGGCACTGGCAATCAGCTACACATGTGTCACGTGAACCCTGTCTCCACCCAGTTCCAACCCTCTCATCTCATACAGCCGTGGCCACGGCAGTGGCATGACGTCTGTGACATGTGCAAGACCACAAACAAAATCTTTAGTGTTTCAGAATGTGTAATTAAGTGTGCATTCACTTGAAGACCATCCACACACGTCATTGTGACTCACTGGGTTTGAGACAGAGATGGAGCCGTGGACCATCGCCAGTGATTGCAACAAGTGAAGGATGCTATAACTGTATGCAGTCACGTGGTCCAGTGCAGTCACGTGGTCCTGCAGTCACGTGGTCCAGTGCAGTCACGTGGTCCAGTGCAGTCACGTGGTCCTGCAGTCACGTGGTCCAGTGCAGTCACGTGGTCCTGCAGTCACAGTCACGTGGTCCAGTGCAGTCACGTGGTCCTGCAGTCACGTGGTCCAGTGCAGTCACGTGGTCCAGTGAACGAGTAAGCGAGATCATAGTGCAGTTAACTGTCTAAGTACAACTTGCAGGAATCTCTGTAAGAAAAAAACGTTTTATTATTGTTATTATTCCCCAGTACTGCATTTGTTGAGCTGTAAATGACATGTGGTCGTAGTTTCTGCGTGTCTGCTGCATGTGCATTATTATCACATGTAGATTTGCTGCAGTCCACCTGCACTGCTGCAGTCTAACAGTTGTGTCATGGACTAATGGCATCTGCTGTTGATGAGTGGATGAGACTTCACTATGGATAATGTTGATTCTGGTGAGTTCTCCCCATCCATCATGTGCTGAGTCTGTGAGCTGTGGAGGCTGCGTGCAGTGAATGGAAGCTGAAGCGAGCAGCAAACTGTAGCAGTGCAACACGTTGAACTGGAGTGAAGCAATGTGCTGGCTGCTAGCAGTGTATTAATGTCATGCACTGCAAAGTCACGTGCAGGTCGTCACGTCAAGATCAGATGCAATGAGATATTATGTATTGACGATGTAGAAATATTACTACAGTGCAGTGTCCCAGCCAGTGTTGGCACTGAATTGTACACTGTGATTACTGTTAGTTGAAATTTAGCAGAAGTTTCTGACCATGTTGTAGCAACAGTGCACTCGATTTCAGTGCATGCAATACATCCAGCATGTACTGGTCTTTGATTACAGTGACACGGCTGAGGGCAAAGTGGCTGGAGACTCATCCAGAGCCAGGAATTCTGGTCCGAGTCCTGAGATTCAAATTTCCCAGGAATTAACATCCTTAGTTGTGACAGTCGCTGGATGTGTTTTTATTTGGTATAGTATTAAAATGAGTAGTTGAGGAGATATTGTATTTTCATTGATATAATATAAATAAATTAATTATATTACATGGTGTAGTGTTATGGAATGATGTGTAATTTTATATAAATTGCTTCAAGCTTTTATTCTGTGATTATAATGACACTTCACAATTTATTACTTGCAATTATAGAATTAGTACCGTATTACTGAAAGTTGTCTTGCTGTTTTGTGTTAGTGATGAGTTGCTGTCAGCACCAACTGTTGGAGCTCGATGCTTTGTAAAACATTTGGAGCAGTTTGACAAGTCGTCTGATGTGAACAGTGAGTTATTTGTCACTCTTCAATTATACCATGTAGTTTTTATAGGGCATTTGAGTCAGTTATTGATGTATATAATACCTCTGTAGTATGCACACTGACAACGTTCAAGCAAATACGATGAATACAGCACCAATACCGCCAACTTTCTCTACTTCATGTCTATTTCATGAAATCATATGAATGGTACTGCCACCTGGTGGCTGGTATGAAGTACTAAGTATGCAACTAACTAAAACTACTTCATTTTTAGAAACACTACTTAATTTTATTTTGAAAACATACAACAGAAAAAGTAAATAATTCATTACATAAATAAATACACGACCAAAGTTCCTGTCAAACTAGGCCACATGGTGCTTGATACTAGGAGTCGTCATGCTACACCAGTTAAAACGATGGCACTTATGGAGTAGAATATTTACACTGTACTGATTACGACACAGGCTGGAAAGTGGGTGGATTCAGTGATATTTGTTCATTAAAAATGTTTGGTTCAGTGTACTGCTATCAAATTTGGCATGGGAAGGGGAAAGTTCTAACATAGTCAGTGGCTGATATGAGAGGCTTGGCATCCTTACCCTCAAGATAACCAGGAGACTTTAGTGGTCAAAGGCAAGGTTTGAAGACCCCAGGTGAGCTTGGGGTGAGCAGGTCTGTGGAAGATGATACTTTTGCCTTAAGTGCTTTGATGCTGTTGGTTGAACGATAGGAAGGGCATCCGGCCTGTAAAACACTGGATGTTGGTTTGTTGATGGTGACAGTTTGATTGGAGCTTTGAACATTTTATAGCTCCAGTTGTCACCACCACCGTCGTCATCCTTAGCTCCAGTAAAATCCAGAGTGGAGACCTTCTGGTAGCAGCTTACCCGGGTTGTCCTGGAAAATGGCCGTTAAATGAATGTTGTTTTCATTGTATTCATCAGTTGTAAACCAAATCCACAACGTGATGAGCCGGGATATGCCAGTTTCAGTGATGGATAATTTATGCACTAGTCATGTTTTGAGAGATTATAAATAGCCTCACAGCCAGCTGCTGGCTAACCCTCCTCATATGGAACTACATAAAAACTACCGTATAATCTCGACTATAATACTCACTCGTGGTAATATGCATGGCTACTTTTGACTGCCAGTCAAGGGTAAAATTAAAGTTGCTGTGTATATCCACACCCGTACTCTGCAGTGTTGTCATATGTGACAAAGACAAACGTTTCAGGGTGAATACATAGGGTGTTGTCGGTGCACAATACTGGTAACCATCATGGTAAGGATCTCCTTGGGCTATTTTGTGTTTATACTGAACCAGCAGGTGCGAGACCAAACAATTGCAGGTGGTCCAGTTGGTTTGTACTAGTTGTATTAATTGGACCTGACCGTTGTTTCTCAAATGCAGAAGCCAGTGGGCTGGTGTTGTTAACGCACCGCTGCAGACTGTTGCAGGGTCACAGATGCTGTGATGCGGCAAGCTGGTAACCAACAAACAGTAGACTTAGTGCACTGCTAGGGCAGAGGGCACAGTTTACAGACAGGCAGATATTTTAAAGCTGCAACTTATATGTAGAGCAAAGAAATCTTGTTCACATGCACAAGCTGTGCGCGTGGCGACACAATATGCCCCCCGCCCCTCTCCTCCCTCCGTGGGCGCCCAAGTGCCTCGCGTGCCGCCGAGCAGATGCTATGTAGCAGTACTTTTCCATGCCGAATACGTTCCCATGCTGAAAGCTGCAGCCGCCTTACGTGTTAAGGCTGCACAGAGTAAAGCGGCCTGGTGACCTTGACCTTTGACCTTGAAAGTGGTGTCCGAGTCACGTGTGACGTGGGCTATCTCTGTGCCAGTTTTGGTCTTCCTAGGCCTCTCTGTTCTCGACTTAGGCCTGATGTACACGACAGACAGACAGACAGACGTTAGATGTCAGACAAAAGCATCGCTTACTGCCCCCGCCTATTAGGGGCAGGGGAATAATAATATGCACACCCTTTCTCAGGCCTGCAGTTTCAGGTCAAAATTTTATGTATTATGGTCAAGATTTTACATTTACAATAGTGATTGGATCTTCATGAAAATTTTACCAGAGATGTATCTTTGGACAAGGAAGTCAACATTAAATTTTGGAAGTCATGCTAGTCTGGATCCAGATCTAGGAATTTTTAGTGATATTTTACCATTATGGAATAGAGGCAATTCAGTCAATTTCGATTAAAAATCAAGTTGTCAAACAAATTCTTATGAAATTTTTTGAAGGATGAGATATCTCACAAGCAATTATTCTATTTTGGTGCTGATCTGGATTCAAATCTGGGAATATAGCCACTCCAGGATAGGGCTTTAACTGTGCGACGCTATGCATAGGCATGGTACTAAGTGTTGGCCAGTGTATGTGTGTCACATTTATATATTGAAATAGCTAACGATGTCATCAAGCATTTTCTTTGCCTGGTAGTTTGTCTGTCCTTCTAGTTTTCAAGCCCAAGCAGCATTATCCAATTCCAAGGGAACACCTCCGCAGGGACATTAAATACACGGCGTGGGAAAAATTTGTAACTTTTGACTGAAATTGCCGTTTATCTCACAAGCAGTATGAGATAGGCCATGGTTGCTATGGAATGCTAATAGGAAGGCATAGATCGCTGATTGATCCAAGTCAGTTTTGATGACCTTGAGTGATCTTGAAAGGTGGAGGGGTGAAATTTATCAGGCAGATGCCGTTTGATCTAGAATGACCAAATTTAGCAAGCTAACACACGGGGGTCAGCCACGCCGCCGTCTCAAAGGGCAGGGCCCCAGTGCCCCCCGATGTCGGGGTTCCCTCTTTATGCCTTCACCGTTTGACGCAGAACGACCAAATTCGACATGATAACACATATTTGGAGGGGGTTTGTTTTTAGGGGGCCAGGCACACCCTATTCCAAGGGGGAGTCCCAGCGTTCACCAATTTTTGGGGTTTCTCTCTGTTTATGCCTACGTCCTTTGACGCAGAATGACCAAATTTGGCATAGTAACACATATAAAGGAGGGGCGTGTTTTAGGATCAGCCACGCCGTTGCATATTGCACAAATGTGTCACGCAGTTTGTCAGTGATAGCTGAGTTTCAAATGTTCGTTTGTTCGATTTGAAGGTGGCGGTCTATTTAGCTAAGCATGCCAATGCTGAGGCAGCTGCAGCTGCAGGCCCAGTGCAGATGCTCCGTGGATAGTGTTTCCGGTGTCTTGAGTAGGTGTGTGCTACGTGGTGACCTAGATTCACCAGGTGTGTATAGTGTATATGTCAAACTCCAGTCCTGCAGCTTTCCAACTGTCCAAGCAAGTACTGTAACTGTTCGGCTACAGAGGCAGACTGTGATAACTGAGTTTCTTGTAAGAGTTTTGCACGATGAGTGGCCTTGGCAGAGGTCTGTGCTCTCCGACTGCTGCTGTTTTCATATTCTTTAATGTTTGTAAACCTGCAAAATTGGAAAAGTGTGACATGCAGTGTATGCACGCACTCGCAGCACAATAGTGCCCTCATAACAGTGCAAACTGTTATGAGGGTGAAACCATTGCCAACAGTTTTGTATATTCTAGGTCAAAACAAAAAGATGCTTTCTGGCATCACTCACTCCCCACTGAGGACATTGATATGCCTGCAGTAAGGTCGTATTTTTCTTGGAAGTCAGTGCTGTTTACATGGGGTGGCCCCTGACACCATTCTTATAGGTCTTACGAAGGATCAAACCTGATTAAGCTGTAAGTCCATTGCTGTAGCAACTTTTCCTTGGTCAGAACCATTATAACTGTTTTGTTATTTTTTGGTTATAATAATCTGCATAGAGTTTGACAGTTTTCCATTACAGTGATGTAAGTTTGATAGAGCTTGGCAAATTAAGTTACTCTTGTAATTAATCATTAAAGTATTTCGACTTGCTAGAGCACATACCATTGACAATGGTTAACAATTCCAATTTCATGATCCCACTGGAGCTCGATGGATGTCGCGGTCGACCTGTAGCAGTATTTACTGCTGTTCATATGCCATAAGATGTGTGTATGCGTGTAACATTGTTGACAGACAAACAGATGCAGTCTTCAGATGATGCTGTGCCACAGCTATCAGCATCTGCATTGTTGAAGCAACATGAGAAGACGATGAAGGAAAGGAAGGTCAAACATTTACAGCAAAGTTTTGATGCACATCTAGATAATGATAAGTTGACAAGTGTGTGTAGTGTGCCTGCGATAGACAACAGCCAGTGCAATGGCAGTGATGCAGTATGCAGCAGTTCAGTGAAGTCCAAGAGTATGAGAGATGTTGCTGTGGCAGAGCCACAGTTGTCACAGCAGCATGACAGACCCAGCAAGCTTGTTGAAGAAGAAACCCGTCAGAACTTGAAGCATGTTGGGACGTCACAGCACAGAGTGCCTGAACTTGGCCGTGGTGTGAATGTCGGCTGCATTGGTTTTATTGACCTTGACGATATTCCGTGCTCACACAGTGCAAAGGTATGTTAAGTTAGATCACTCTTAACCAAAGTTGGGCAAAATATTCCATCTATAGTATTTGAAAGAAATACTAAATAAAAATACTTAATCTGAAGCTTTTGAAATACCAAAATACAAATACTTTCAACTTTGAGATGTTTCAAATACCAAAATCCCTGATGTACTCGAAATACTTTTGTGAAATGAAAATACTGGCCAACAATTACTTTAAAATGCCAAGAAGCAGAAGTTACTTGTCAAAACTGCTGTCTGTCACAGAACTGTTTTTGGTGAGAACCATGCCAGCACATGAAAAAGCTGTTTAGTGGGGGGGGGGGGGCAGAATAAGATTTGGGTATTGTATTTTATAAACATTTTTGACTGTTTTTATAAGCTTGATGGGTTTATTTGTAACCCCATGCAGGCGTCTGTTTCTGGTCTATCTGGGTCAGTACTGTCGAATGAAAAAATCATGTTTTATGATGAATAATGCCAACAATTGTCTTCCAATACTTGATGCACTCCGTGTTAGAACAGTGAATTTCTGGTTTGAGTCCTGCATGGAGTTGGGGTTGACAGGATTTGGGTCTATGCAATATGTGGACCCTGCAGGGTTGAGTGTAAAGTTGTTGGAACCCCACGGGTTTGGGGTTGCAAAGTTGTGAGAAACCCACAGGTTTGGGTTGGGATAGATTGCTGCAAGAAGCCCCACGGAATTGATAGGCATATGCATTTTTTCACGTCAGTTGATAAGCATTACTGGTTAAGCAGTAAGAGTTTTATTAACATAGCTTCTGACAAAGTCATTTACACTTACTACTAGCCAGACTGTGTAACTAAATTACAGACAGGCTACATGAGAGAATACGGGTTTGGCACAGGATTGGGAAAAAAGTTTCAACAAATTGTTGGGATTAGAGAAATTGCGGAGTTGGGACGGGGTTGGGGACAAAATGTATTGTGCAGGTATGAGTGGGGTTGGAAAACTTATAACCCCATGCAGGCGTCTGTTTCTGGTCTATGTGGGTCAGTGCTGTCGAATGAAAAAATCATTTGTTTTATGTTGCATTTCTGCGGGCAGTACTGTTGACTCAAAGTGAATCAAGGTGGCAGGAAGCAGCCGACATGTTATGCACCAGGCACACGCAAGAGATAATTGCAGGTGCTGGGTGTTGCTATTGGCCTCAGGTATGCCAGGTGCTGGTGTAACCTGAGTGGTGAAGCCACGATGTATGATGCAGGCTTAGTGTTCAATTTTGTGAAAAAAGTATTTTAGTTAAAATATTATTGAAATAATTTCACTGGGAAAAGCTATTTCAAATACCAAAATACAAAATACTCACTTGGAAGTATTTCAGGTACCAAATAGTGAATACAAGTGTGTTTGAAATACTTTTGAAATACAAGTATTTCAGATATCAGATACTGCCCATCTTTACCATTAGCTGGTTGAGATTTTGTTTAGCTACAGCTGATTAATTAGTGAGGATAAGTCGTGTTATCTTACAGTCATGCATTGGTGGTGTTGATGGGCTGGAAAAGTTATAGTAGGCTTTTTGCAGTGTCAGCGCTTGCTTCTGAGGTTTATTTCACGTGTCCCATTGTGCAGCAGTAACTTCATGTGCGTAGGTATTACAGTATACTGATGAACGTTAGTGCATGTGCAGTTTGTTTCTAATTATTTGTTGGTTACGTGTGTGTGTGTGTGTGTGTGTGTTTTGTAGTTGAAAGCCATAGAAACAGTTAAATCAAGTGGTGGCATTGCCAAGCAAGATCCAAATTGTACAATGAAGAAATTTTCAACCATTGCCCAGAAGAGAATTAGGAAGCAAATATGTAATTAATGTGTCCAATGATGCTTCTTTTCCTTCATGTCTGAAATACCTATTTCTTAGAGCAAATATGCACAACTTATAGAGTATAAAGAGCTGCATTTTAGTTGTTAAGAGCTCAGAAGGCAAGGTCAGTGAGGCTGGAGATGGAAGCAGAGTCTGGTGGAGCATTTGGTGGCCTACTGTGGTGACAGAGCTCCCAAAATGGGGTCTGGTGGGCACCTGAACAGTTTCTGCTATGTAGCAAGCAGCTTTAAGTCTAATTTTGTACATATAAGTCTTGATTACATGAGTTCTGTTCGTAGCTGGCCAATTTATCCCAAAACGTGGATGATGAGGGCTGCAGTCATGACCCACAGGCCCACCTTGTGCACTGCCGACTTAGAAGCATATTTTGATTTTTATACTATTTAGGAGAATAATAATAACTTTTTATTTAGTACTAGTGGCTGTGGCTCAGTGGTAAAACCCCGTTCATACTTGCTGACATGTGTTGGTGACATGTGTCAGCAAACAATTTTCAGATACAAAAATTTTTGTCGGTGACCTGTCAATGAGAACAAGCCAAGTGGGTGTGTACTAGCTGGATGGTCATCGCTGATCTCTAGTGGTTGCAGTGATTGGTCGACCATCAAAGAATGTCAGCCTACAGTTCGGCAAGATGTTGGTGACAAAGATGTTGATGCTTATAGTAGGCAGCGACAGATGTCGGCGACATTCTTGTTGGCTGGGCAAGCAAGAAGGGCATCTTCCATGTAGAAACTGGGTGTTGATATGCTTGGTGGTGGTTATTTGAGCTATCACCACCACCACTTCCATCATCTCATGCTACTGCAAACTCCAGGATTGTGTGACATCTTGGTATCAGCTTACGCAGGTTGTCCTGGAAACAACAACAACAACACTCATTTAACAGTCATTTTCCAGATCCACCTAGGTAACTCAGTAGCAGTATTAATTGGATTTTATTGGAGCAAGGATGATGAAAGTGGCAGTGATGTCACAAGTACACAGTGTGCAAGTACAAGTACAAGTACTTAGAAACTCTTCGAGTACAAGTACAAGTACAAGTACTAGCAAAATTTACAAGTACAAGTACAAGTACTGAGTTCCAAGTACAAGTACGAG
>Ga0049107_10000803_pt1 | contig 10364 bp, 5 predicted proteins | sample WorMetilPIANOSA1_FD_61187 | JGI IMG/M metagenome (GOLD analysis project Ga0049107, IMG submission 61187) | Marine gutless worms symbiont microbial communities from Max Planck institute for Marine Microbiology, Germany - Olavius ilvae PIANOSA.1 | ecosystem: Host-associated > Annelida > Digestive... | reverse complement strand
CCCCACCCCTCCCCCCGCTGACATTTGCCTGTATACAATGTCGCCAGACAGCGAACACCATTAGCTGGCTGTGAACTTTATGCATATGCTACATTAGCGAAAATGCACTGTTTTTCAGACCTGAATCAATGCGTATAGTCTAAAGCACAGTACACACTGGCGATAAAGTAGAATTTGACTTTGTTGCCAGTGTGTACGAGGCCTAAGCGGATTACACTGGACACTTTTCGTAGTCAGTTTTTGGCCAGCAGCCCAACGTTTCGGCGATCGGAAGTGTTTTCAGGACTGCGGTTGTTACTTTTGTGTGGCACTTTTAATCGGCAGTAAACTAGTTCTTTTTGAAGTCAACGCAAACAAAGAACTTCCCTGGTGATAGTAAACCATTACAATAATTTATTGTTGTGATAGCCTAAGAAGAACAGACGTTAAGATGCACAATCGCAAAAGCTGCAGACGTCTATCGCTGAAACCCAGAAAACAAAAATAAACTCATTAACTAACATAGTAATATTTACCAACCAATAAAGTTTTACAGCAGCCACTTAACGTTGTATAATCTTATCTTGGCAAAGATACGAGTGGCTGCCATTTAAAATGAAAAAAATCGAGAATAAATCCCATATATGTGCATTTTCTAACCCTAAATTGATTGATGTGGGTGTGGAAAGTAATTTTATCAGCTGAGTAAATTGCTTTAGTCATATGTACTAATGAGCCAGTAATATCTGCTGGCGTGGATTATGTGCAGTGAAGACAAAAGTGATAACTGACAATACCACATGATCTGTTACTGTTATATTTAAACAGTATCTTGTTACTGTTACTTGTTAATGAAAAATGAATTTGTCACAGTAATTTTGTTACAACCAATTTGCTGTTACCCAGCACTGAGTACCATACTAAACAGCAAAGAAATAACAGTAAAAGTACTTTGCTGAAAAGTGATTGATAACAGTACAAAAGTATGCAGCTGAGATAGTACTTTTCATTGCAAAGTACAAAGTAGACCTACTAAAACCGACGGTCACAGTAACTGTATGTCTCCGTAGCACTCTAAATGTTTGGAACGCCCATACCGTTTGACCATATAGAGCGACCAATTTCACTACAGTAACCCGTCTAGGGAACAGGCATGTTTTACGGTCGAACATTCCCTGCGACGTACGATATGTATTATTATTATACGCCCACCGCCCACGTGGTTATGACAACAGACTGTTGCCATGTGACGCAACTACGTGAAGGATAACTTTTCACAGGGTACAGTAGGCTCCTCAAACGTAGGGTCGAGGTTTCGGGGCCAATTTTTGTGACTCTCCATTACTTAAGCTCACCACGTTTGAGCTAGACTTATAATAACACTGACTCGCGATCTGTTGCGGCAGCTAACCTTCTGGTTCATTCTATGGAGTCAACACTAGACGTTTTACACGTCATTTCGTTGTACTTTCGTGCTGCCGGTTGAATGGACTTTGATCTCTTGCTGTGCTGTGTACTCGGGTGGGTAGCACCGTGCTCAGTATAGACATGACTAGAGACTGGCAGAACATTGTTAAGCCACATACAATATGCATCACAGTAAGATATATACGCGAGAAAAGGATATTTTAGTCTTCACCCCTGGTTGCCGGTGTCGGCCCGCCAGTGAATTCATATCACGACAACGCCGGAGGTACAGACGCGCGCGCGCGCGCGCACACACACACACACACACACGTAGAATTGTGGATACAACTTCCAGTGTATAGGGCCGTCAGTAAAGACGATGTCCACGACATGACAAACTGTAGCGCCACCAACAGCAGCAGCAGCAGCAGCAGCGACTACTGAATCAGTTTCGTCGTGACATGAAAACGTTTTTCTTTGTTCGTAGCATTTGTGCACAGTGCTTTAGAAGTTTTCTAACGCCACTGGACTATGCAAACCGATATATATATATATATACTTACATACTTATTAACTTGGTTAATTGATTGATTGATTGATTGATTTGCTACTTATTTTCATTTTTCAGACGAACACTGATCACAGTTTAATATTGAACGTCTTATAACTTTTCAGTCATATTACTTTGATACAAAGGACAAAAGTACTGGCAAAAAGTAAATAATTACAGATAAGAATACTCGAGTCATTTAGTACTTTGCTACCCCCCCCCCAGCCTTTTCAGTGTTGTCAGATTTTACCTTATTGCCGAATGGAAAACGTGTTAATTCTTCTGTTAAGCTATACTTGAGCTGAATCGTAAGTTTGAAGTCGATATACCAGGTGCGACAAAAAAGTAATCCCCTAAAATTATTTGCTGTTTTCTCAGCAACCGTTTGGAATTTCAGTGTGAAAGTTTATATGTTTACGTCACTATACTATCTACACTTAAATGCCAAGCGGTATTTAATAATCTTTAAGAACAACGATATTGATATTTTATCATGACCGCTTAGCAAGTTTCGCGCGCTGAAAAACGTTTGCGCCGAAACACAGCAAAACAGTCACTAAAACAACACAGTGAGCACTTTGTCTCATGTTCGACAGTCACTTTGTGTGCTTGAATTGTTCACCACCAACTTTCGCACACCTCTCCAGTCGTACTGTGAAGCTTTTAACAGACTTGTTGATCGATTCCCATGACAGGCTGTCCCAGATCAGCTTTGAGTTCGGTGATAGACTTGGATTTTAGATGGAGTTTGTGATAGGCCTCCAACATCGCGCCCAGACATAGTAGTCCATGATTCAGGCGAATCTGGAGGTCACTGATCGTTTCTGATGAATTCCAGCAGTTGATCTGAAGCCATTTCTATGCGATGCGTGTCTGTCGTTGATAGCTGTCGTTGAAAGAGACACAATAAAATTTTAACGAAATTTCACTAATTTTATTAACCAGTTAAACAATGTTTTGTCCATGACACTTATGTCACTATGATGTTACCAGTGTTAAGATGGCATCAGCTCTTCTGTTTAAATAATGAAAAAAGCGCTCGGAGAGACGCAAACACTGCGCGCTGGCTGTAGTAAGGCGGAGCCATAAATTTTCGCCCCGACGCAGATCCCTTCCAGGGGGCTCGGGACGGCCAAAATTTAATCAGCTGATAGTTCAGCTGATAGTTCAAGCTATCTACCTTCACCTACAGACCCAGTTTGGTGAAGATCGATGCACGCAATTTTGAGTTATCGTGGTAACAGACCCACAAAGCCACAAACACTTATGTCACTATGAAACAGCCACAAACAAACCCACAAACAGACAGGACCGATTACAATGCACTGCGCCGCTAAGCTTAGCGCGCAGTAAAATAACAGTATTTTACTATTGTATGTTATGCAAATGTTTTTCTCAGCGCGCAAAAATCGCTTGGTGATCACGCTAGAATTTAAAGGTTATTAAAAACCGCTTGGTACTTAAGTGTAGATAGGATAGTGACATAAGTATGTAAAATTTGACACTGAAATTCCAAGCGGTTGCTGAGAAAAATAGTAAATAATTTTTGGGAATTGCTTTTTGCTGTACCTGATATACGTTGTCGAGTTATGTGACATTTTGCTGCCAGCCTGCCAATGCGTTGCGTGACCATGAAAGGTTCGTCATTTCGCGCGTCGCACCATCACGCATGCGCCAACGTGAATGGCATCATCGTTTATTACGCCAGTAAGGCAGCCAAATTAGTAGTACATTATAAAATCAAAGATAAAATACCATAAAATAACATATACAGAAAAACAATAAAACATCGACTCAACATCAAATCAAAACAGCATCGACACTGAGGAAACAAAACTATTCCATATGCACGCTTTGATAAATGTAGGCCTATCATACGCGTTGATATCGTATTTTGAACCAACAGCAGCAAAGGCATTATGTTTCAACACTGGCAGTGTTCTTAGCACAACGTTATCAGAAAAACGAAGCTTTCCCAAAAGACATTAACTTTCTCTGATCAATGAGATTAGTTATTGACAAAGCATGATAATGTGCGTTCTCTCCAGCAACATCCAAAAATTCGTCTGAAGCAGTTATTCCACACGACATTTATTGTGTGTAAACTACCATTAGTCAACGACCAAACCTCGCACCCATACATCAGTGTAGGTAAGTAGTAAGTTTTGTTCAAGTGAACTCCAGTCGTTTCATTTGAGCATTTCCCAAATTCTGACAAAATACTGTTAAAGTGACCATGGAACTTCCTATAGAAGTCTGTTAGTTCAGTGTAGCCCGTATCACAGCAAAAATGCACGCCAAGGTACTTCACTCTGTTACCCCAAGGAACATGATTGCCATTTAATACTAACTGATAATGACATGGATTTTGTCCACCAAAAGTGGCAATCTGACTCTTTGACGGATTAAACATAATATCCCATATCTCCCCATAAGATCTGCATATATTAATCATTTCCTGTAAACCATGACAGGACGCAGAGAGCAATACAATGTCATCAGTATATAGAACACAGCCTATGTCAGACGTTCGTCCAGTATTGCGTTATGACCAGAGATGTGCGCACTGCGGACTCGTCTGCTAGCGCGCGCAGATCCTCGGAATTGTTGGGATCCGCGGACTGACAGCAGATCTCTGTAGACGAAAATTAGCGGACGCGAACTGAAGCTGATCCTGTTCGTTGATGAGTAGATTATTTTCTGATAAGCGTTAAGACACTTTCGAAACCATGATTAATGTCGATTTTCTTTTCGCAAAAACAATTACTGAGCCGTTACATGCCGTTATTTCCTTAAATGTGTATATGTATAATAATTATCAATAAAACATATAAGCCTACAAGGTAATAGTTAGTCTACATTACAACAGATCAGGAGGATCCTTTATTAAACGGGGCAGTAAACATTGCGGACGCTGACAGCAGATCCAATACAGCGCACTACTGCAGACAGTCGCGGATCTTCGGTTAAAATCCACGAACTGACGCAGATTCAAAATTTCAGGATCCGCCCACCTCTGGTTATGACGGTCGTAATCTAACCATCGTGGTCGTGCGCATGCGCTGTCAGTCTGTCACGTGACCTATTTATAATGGTTACTACTGACCATATTTCATAATGTGTGATGCCATTTGTATATCCCCTTAGGCCTACGAAAGGTTGATGACGGTTGATGAAAAATGCAGCGCTAAGACGCGTCTCCACTGCTGAGCTATAATAAACGTAGCCTACTGCCTGCCGGCCGCACCCATCGCCTATATGATCGTCTGGCAGAGATAAGGTGGGTTTCCATCTCCGCCATGCAGTATACCGCAAAATGATTCTGCACTACACAACACAGACCGCGTCCATCTCCCAGTCTCGTTGCTTGGAACGACATGAACATTTACCTCCGCCATGGAGGCTTTAAGGAGGTTATGTTTTCACTTGCGTCTGTCTCTCCCGTCTCCGAAATGACCTATACTGTGTCGAGTGGGACGTTAAACCCTAGTATACCATATCATCGTCTGTCTCTCTGTCTGTTTTGTTTGTTAACAGATTACTCAAATACTACTGATCAAATCTTTTTGAAATTTTATGGAATGATTGGACATAATTCAGGGACCAATCCCTTAGGTCCTGAGTGACGTTGACCAAATATCAAGGTCACTAGGTCATTAGAGGTCAAAAGGTCAACACCGTCTTCTGCGAGTAACTCCGTTCAAACTTGTAGACAGTCGCCACAAAATTAAAATATAGCTTATTTAATTCTCTAAATATATCTGAATACGATTATGACCATAGAAATGACAAAAGATCGGTAGAGGTCCCAGGTCGGAACGGGTCAGTGAAATAGACCGTTATTTCGGACTCGCTAAAAAAAAATCAACTATTGGACTTGAGTTATACTAAATGGCCTGCTATGGCGGAAGTTTGAGTTCTGCGAGTGCTTCTCGTACAAGCTGCGCTAGGGTGGACCGCTACGACGGAGAAATCACGCGGTATATTTTATCGATGAAGGCGACTAGTGTTGCTAGACGATGTTGGTGTGGCCCACTTTGTTGCAGAGGCAGCTGATACCGTGAGTGATTAATGAGGCTGTTCATCGATAGCTCATCAGAGATTGTCGCGTGCGCTCGGTTCGTGGAACCAGTTCTGCCTCAAAGCGCACTGCAGTCATCGCTTGGCGACAGATTGATGGCTGATGTACATCGACCTTTAGTATTTCTCTAGAATCACTAACCCCAACGGCCAACAATCACACGATACACATTCTTTATTATTTGCCATCAAACGGTGTATACCGCAGTTTAGCTTCCGTACTAGACGGAGCACGGGTCATTCGAAGGAGAACGCGTAGGAATGACGTTAAAAAGGAGTCAGAACGCCTGTTAAAGTGTCAAAAAACGCATTGCTTGGGAACGATGCAGTAAAGAGACAAAAACTCCTGCTTGCTATTCTGATAGTGATCTGTAGCGTGCCGAGGTGTCACTAATGTCAATATCATGCCAATCTCAGTGTCTAACCAGTGATTCGCAAATGTTCACTAAAAATTGCTAACTAATAGCTTAATTAATTAATTTTAGTTAGATCAATAGTTTAACTAAACTTAAAACAATAGTTTAAGTAATATTTTTAGTTAGTAACTAAATAGTTTAATTTAAAAATGCAGTTATGTAATTTTTGACTGCCGTATAAAGCCGGTAATATATAATAAAATTTCAGGGATTAGTCTACAATTTACAGTATTTCAGATCTCATTGCATGCTTGGGAACGATGCTGTAAAGAGACAAAACTTTGTGTTAGATTCTCGTTAAGAAAGTGTATCAGAATATAATAATTTTCGCTGTGACGGCATGTCGTTCTGTCTGGCAGTCGGGCCCGAGTCTGTTTGCTGCTGTATAATAGCTGAACAAGCCACTAGAAAAAAATACGCTGTGCTGTTACTTACTTACTTATCCGAACATTCTACAAGCATTAAACTTACATCTAAATCTACAGTACTCGATGGCGACAAACGTTTCAATGTATTGTCGCATTTGTCGACAATGTTGCACCAATTTACATAAAATTGTTGCAAATTAGTTGCAAAAAAAGTTTAATTAAATTTTTTTAGTTTAGTTAACTATTTTGCCAAAATAGTTGCCAACTAATAGTTTAACTAAAAATTTCAGTTAAAATTTAGTTACAGTTTAATTAAATTTTAGTCAGTTGCCCATCACTGTGTCTAACTAAACTGCAGCACGGACAATACTTTCGTGTGCTACTCGTCAAAATATCACCGGGCCGATATTGGCGTCGGTCTACCACGGCAGTCTTTGTGTTAGATTCTCGATATACCGTACACACAGTCTCAGCAGTCGGCGTCCTCCGTGTACTACTGATCAATAGCACCTCTATGATTTGTTGTTTCCAGACTACTAGGAGTTATCGATGTTGTCCGAAGCAGAGCGAGCGGCACACAGCAGACCATGCACGACTCATAGGCCACGTAACTGCATTTGAGTCCGTTATACGCGGTCCCGGGAATCATCAATATTATCATGTTGCGGCACCCAGCCACACACCGCGTTACGTTTTTTTCTTCATTTCTTACTGAAGCAGTTCGTGCTGTGTATATAGTACGGCCGTTATCGAACCATGTAGTCCTACAGGCTGGCGAGGTAGTGAGACGTCTCGTCTCGTCTGGCGATGTGCAATGAACTGTAGTCGCTGCTGAATCTCACGACGCCCTGTTGTCAGCCTGCCTGCCGGTAATGAATAAATTCAATTGCCGCCGTCGTTCGGTGAAACGCTGTCCGTGCCTGTGGTGTAGGCACGACAGAACGAAATCCTAACCCAAACCATACACTAATCCACAATCTGACCCTAATCTTAATCCCAACCCAATCCAGGGAGAACGAAATGTGACTATCAGAATATAATTATTTTCGCTGTGACGGCATGTCGTTCTTTCCGGCAGCCGGGTCCGAGTCTGTTTGTCGCTGTATAATAATTGCATCAGCAGTCACACTAGCTGAACAAACTACTAGGAAAAAAACTCAGTTTGCCGCACTCAACGTCATGGATTCTTCTATAGGTAGTTGCTGTTGTGACAATCGTCAGTGACAACGATCTACGATCAACAACTTTCCAACGCACACAAACGTGAATTTCATCGAGTACGAGTACGAACGCATGACCCTGGATGGAGCCTCCGGATGTGCACATAATTTCTAATGACACTGACACCGTTTAACGCATAGCATTTAGTGGGATCATAACAAATCATGGGAGCAGGAGTTTTCAGTGGTCGAACGCCCTCACTCACGAGACTGGGGCGGAGCCTCAACAAGAGTCACGTACGGATCCCCGTTGTGGAGCACGAGCTCTAGGCTATTGTTCAATAACTACCAAGAAGCTCAGCTGATGCTGATAAACCCGCGCGATGCGTTTAGAGGTCAGTCAAAGTCACCAAACGTAGTACCATTCCATATCTTAGGTATAGTTTCCTCTTGTGCAATAGTAACTTTGTCTGTAAGAGGCGTCGTTTTTTTACGATATTCGACTTCAAAAATGTCGTGACCTTGAAATCGGGTCAGAGGTCACTCAAGATCATTGAAAGTGGTACCATTCGAAAGATTGTGTGTGGTTTCCTATTAGTGTTATTTTGTTATTTGATGCGCAGTTTTTCCGATATTCGACTTCAAAAATGGCGTGACCTTGAAATCCTGGACAGAGATCACTGAAAGTGATGCCATTCGATAGATTGTGTATGGTTTCCTATTAGTGTTCTTTAGTAACTTTGTCCCTAAATGCACCGTTTTGAGATATATGAGTTCAAAAATGCCTAGGCCTAGTATTACTTTCTCACCACTGATTTTTCCTAGTGCACTTTGTCAATGCGCGCCGATTCGAAATTTGATTGTCCGCCCCTGATCCGATTTCGCTCAGATTGTAACGCAGTCATTTTCACGTTAATATCTCATTTAGCCGATAATTTGCAGTCAGTCGGTTAAATCATTTTCGCTAACCGTCATGCGTAGGCCTACATATACGTAGGCTACAGCGTTGACTTTAAAACAATACCGACCTAGTGATGTTGGCACACGGCGTGTTGTCATGACTACATGCAAACTATTGGTGAAATGAAATCAGTACCGAAACCTCCACAAAAATCATTTACCACACATTTGCACACATTTGCATTATCATTAGGCTGTTATTTTGTGTTTATGTGTTGCACAGATTTCCGGAGACGACCAACGATTGCGATGCGACTAATGGTGCAACTAACGCTCAAAACAACGCTACTTCGTCCGAGGTCAGTTGATTTGAACTGGGTTTATGCTGGTCCTGTCAAATCGCGCATGAAGTCCACGTCTCCCTCACATTTTAGTCTAAACAACATGTGCATACGTAGGCCTAATTCATTTCAAGTTGGTGACTTTTACTTTAAAATGATTCAGGTAACCCTTGTTGTTTACTATCAGCTTTTAAAAGCTATACGAAGAACTTAGAATTATCCTACATATACGCATTGCCACAAAAGCCCTGACGGAACATCTGAAATTTTTCTTCATTATCCCGAGATAGTAACGTGCGCTGGTATCGCGGACCCTAAGATGCTGTCTCGGGCCTCGAGATAATGGAACAATACCCGATTTTCCTTCGGGTCTTCTGTACAATGCGCACACAAATGGAAACTACTGTGATAAATTTAGCCTATACTATACCGGTACAATGAACACCTGCATCAGTCACTGCACCAAACACTCAGCGCCAGTCTCACGTGCACAAGTCAGTGCTTAGTGTTCACCTGTCAGCCGACCTAATCATCCGCCTGTAGGTGAGCGGCAGGTAATGTTCATACTACTCGATGCACGTATCATACACACAGGCATATTTTTTTAGAAATAGGGCCTATTACACTGGGAGTGTCAGAAAAAATGGGAGTGAGGTTGCGGGGATAGGGTTCTTGGGAAGGGGGCAGCAAGCTCAACCAGCTAGGGAGTCTGACGAAAAGCTCACCAGCTGAGTCCGAGGCGGAGCCACGGCTCACAAATAGTTTTTCCTACATTTTAAGTCTTCCAGTTGGCCTCTCCTGGCAACACTGCAGGCATATTTCTAGAAAACTGGAACTGGGGGTGCAATAAAATATTGGGGGTGCCCTCCCTTCCCGTCCCTTCCCCTCCCCTTCCCCTCCCTTCCTTCCCCTCCCCTTCACCTCCCTCCCTCCCCTTCCCCCTCCCCTGTGTTCCACTCCCTTTCCTCCCCTTCCCCTCCCTTCCCATATCCCCTCCCTTCGCTTAGAAGTAGGCCCCCTTTAATCCAGCTAGGGGGTCTGGTGGAGCGCCGTGAGCTCCCCCAGCGGGGTCTGGGGCGGAGCCCCAGCCGAAAACGATTTTGGTGCATTTTAGCCTAAAAATCTGACATCTGGTGGCATCAATTTTAATGATTATCCTGAGA
>Ga0049107_10000802_pt1 | contig 10366 bp, 6 predicted proteins | sample WorMetilPIANOSA1_FD_61187 | JGI IMG/M metagenome (GOLD analysis project Ga0049107, IMG submission 61187) | Marine gutless worms symbiont microbial communities from Max Planck institute for Marine Microbiology, Germany - Olavius ilvae PIANOSA.1 | ecosystem: Host-associated > Annelida > Digestive... | reverse complement strand
GCAACAACAAAAAACTTGCATGCCTGCTGTTCTCTTCTCATCACTTCGCTCACGCATGCAACTCAACGTCCGTAATGCACAGTCAGCTGTACTTTGTCTGCATTCACCCGGGCTTCAGTCCAGGTCCATTTAGAATTATTTGAAGCTATCAGCGTGGAGCGATCAGTCTTATTTCGCCAACAACAGCTGCATAATTTACGTAATCAGCCATTGTAGATGTTTTTGTCACGCTTTTGACGTGAACAACTGACGATTAGTACCACAGTGGGTGGTAACGGGCTATGGATGGAGCGAGTAGCTGTACAAGTGCCCTACGATTCGCCTTTTTGGTTGAAATACGGCATATTTTAAAATAATAATAATAACAACAACAATAACTAGAATGGCACTCGTTAAAGCGCAAACATCCACCAAGCATAGTAGTCATTGTTTACGGAGTTGGCCGCAAAATTCTTACAACTACCCTTATCCTGCAATGTCAAAATTTCAGTTAAAAGTTCCTGTTTGCGGATCAGTACCGAAATCAAATAATGTTTAGTAGTGAGAAAAGCCACCCTTCCAAAATTTAATAAGAACTGGTTGACAACTTAATTATCAGCAAAGTTCGTAAATCTGCCTTATACCGCAATGGTACAAATATCGTTTTAAAATGTCTGTGCTCGCACCGTGATCCGGACGGATCATCGCAATCTAATCAGCTGTTCCTAGTCACACGTTCCACTCCTGAAAAATGTCATCAAAATTCGTCGACAACATTTTGAGTTATCGTGCGGACGGACAGACAGACAGACAGACGGTCAAAGGCCAGTGTCCTGTCCACGTCGAGCTGCATTGACACACGTCTACAGTTGCACGCACGGCGTCGATGTCCGTCTGCTCATTTCCAGCGTCACAAAGAGTTAGACAGTGTGAGGAGTAGCTGACAGAAAGCTGACACGTGCGCGTGGTGATGGTGGGACATTAGCAAGCAGCGGCGGCGGGCGCAGACAAGTGACGGTGTCATGTGAGCAGTTAAGTGTAAGACGAGACGCGGCCAGATGCTAATGAGAAATGACAGCCGGCGACTGTCAGTGCCAGTTACATGCACTGCTAACTGATACTGACCGCCGATCACGCACACAGACCACCCACGTCGACTGCTGCAAGCTCAACGACACTGAGAAATTTATTTCACTGTGCTTCATATAATACCAATAATGCCGTTTTCTCCATATCTCAGAAAGTTTCGTCCAAATCCGTCCAGAATTTTGTCGAGTTGTCTGGCACATAAAACAAAGAATGAACGCGAATAATGTGGTTACCTTGTTCATTGGTCGTTTATTGCGTGTTTTCAACACAAGAAGCTCAGCTGATGCTGACAAACCCGCGCAACGCGTTTAGAGGTCAGTCAAGGTCACTAAACATGGTACCATTCGATACGTTAGGTATGGTTTCCTATTGTGTTATAGTACTATAGTAAGTGCTATAGTAATTTTGTACGTAAGAGATATTAGACTTCAAAAATGCCGTGACCCTGAAAACCGGGTTAGGGGTCCATCAAGGTCATTGGATTATGTCACCCATGCGATAAAGCGCATATGACTTCCTACTGATGTTCTATAGTAACTATGGCTATATCTCGTGTCATTTCTGAGATAGTCAATGTCGAAAAATATCACGACCTTGAAATCCGTTAGAATTTGTCTATCGGCGCATAGGGTCAAAAAACTAGAGTGATGGGGCTACCGGAACGAACAAGAAGTTTGACGATATCTTTAGCCGTCTTGATACAATCCAACGACGTGACGGACGGGCGGACGGACACGCGACCACAGCAAAGACCGCGCTTACGCATAGCGTCGCGCGGGTAAAATTGTATCGTACTTATTGCTAGAGGTAATGATTATGTTGGCCTATGTCACTTAATTATCGTAACACACAACAGGTAGAAAAGATCCTGATGTGTCATTTAGATGCTTTTGAATGTATGTATACAAAATCATATACAGTTAAACGTATTGTTCTTGCGGTATGTTACAACATGCCGGAAATACACCGTACTATATATTAATAAGTATGATATATCTTCGGTACTCAATTACTGTAACTAATACTAAGAAGAGTGCGTAACAGAGGTGTTGTTGGTATGTAGGTGGGACAGAGGATCTTTGCCACGTTCTTTGCGTTTGGTTATGTCCTTCCTCTGAGCGTCATCGCTATCTTCTCTCTGTGCATCGTACGTCACTTGTCACGTGTGGAGAAGTCCGCATCACGCACACTGGGCGCCAACAAACAGAAGCGTCATGGCAAGGACAAGAAGCGTCACGACAACCTTGCCACGTCTGGCATCAGCAGAAGGCAGGGTGAAGAGCCAAGGACAAGAAGCGACACGACAACCTTGCCACGTCTGGCATCAGCTGCAGGCAGTGTGAAGAGCCAAGGACAAGAAGCGTCACGACAACCTTGTCACGTCTGGCATCAGCAGCAGGCAGGGTGAAGAGCCAAGGACAAGAAGCGTCACGCTGGTAGAATGCTGGTACTGGTGGTGGTGCTGTTCGCACTGCTGTGGCTGCCAGTTCACATCCATCTGCTCAGCTTCTTCTTCTACAAGCACCCGACTGGTCGTGCGTACGAGGCGGCCACTGTGCTGTTCAACTGTCTGGCGTACTTCAACTCGTGCGTCAATCCCATCATCTACAACCACGCGTCCAAAGAGTTCCGTGACGCGTTCCTGGAGGTGGCTCGCTGTGGCAGGGCTCAGCCGGCGGCAGATGCTGCTGAGGCTGCGTCATCAGCTGCGGCGGCTGCGGGCGGCGGCAACGTGGTGGTTCTAGCGGACAAGAACGACGACATTGGACCAAAACGACATAGCACAGCCGTCGTCACCTCTTGCTGACTGGACTTGGTGCACGAGGTGTTTTCACACCACCAGAAGAAAAGACTGATCTGAACAGAGCGACAGTCAATGTCTGTTGTAGAGTCTGTTGTCCAGTGAGATAGATGACTGTTAGCCTATATCGCGGCTTGTGTATATACATGACTCGACGTTAAAGATCTTGCACGCTGCCACGTGGAACAGCTGAGGCGGGCGCTGATTACAACTAACACTCGGCTTCGATTCGACCGCGCTACGACCATTCGACGACCGACGCCTACCAGTGTGCGCGTGCTGCTGCACTGCGGCCTAAACAAATAGATCAGCGTGACTGCGGCTAGTGGGTTACATCATTGTGCACTTAATGACCTTTCATTACTAGTTGAATCGTACTTCTAACCACCGCGGTAACGTCCTTCGTTGATGCGCCTCAAGCCCTCCCTGTTCATAGCGCCCGACCGACTCAACTCAACTCAACTGGTTGAGTTCAGTCGGATCGGGCGCTATGAACGCTTTAGCGCGTGTTTACAAACACTTTAGTGAATTAGTCCAAATACTTGTTGCAATTAAACTAGAACGCAGAAATTGTAATTGGCAGCTGCATGATGGCCCGCCAGTGCACAATTTCGATCATGGAGTTCGTCACTTTTAGCCAATCGATGTACTGTACATGATATTCAAATTTTGGCGACTCAAACCCGATCCAAAGAAGACCGAGATTGTCAGAAATTATCCTAGGCCTACATCATTAAAAGAAGTTAGAAGCTTCACTGGCCTATGCAACTGTTTTAGGAAGTGTATCCCAAACTACAGTAATAAAGCTCACGGATTAATTAAATTGTTGAAAAAGGACTCTTAATTTTAAATAGGGACCACAACAAGAAAATTCTTTTCAAATAGCGTCTAAAAGACGCACTTATAAATCCACCTGTGATGACTTCCCATTCCACAGGCATACCTGGTCCGTTTCCAAGACACTGGGAGATATTGGCCGAAAAATGCGAAATTTTCCCACCCAACCCCTATTTAATGCCCCACAGCGGGATTGCCTTTGGAACTGTGTTACAATGCTTGGGTTCAAAAAACACTGGAATGATGGGACTACGGGCCGAGAAAAAGTTTGATGATATCTTTAGCGTCTTGCGGTAAAAACGGAAGAAAACTTATAGCTCGTTAGATGAACATACGGAACACACCTAGGATTAAACCGGCTGCGCACGTGTATGCGTGAATACTTGCTGGTCAAAGGCTGCAAAGTTCACATCAGATGACAGTGTATTGAGTCGATCGCTAGCTCGCACTGTAATCGAAAGATTGATTATGATAGATCGGGAATCACGGTGGAGCGGTCAGCGATCAGACGTCACTGACGACTGTCGTTCACTGTCAAGTCACTGGTCAGTGAATGTTCAATGGTGACCGTCGCCGGTGGGTGGTCTGCGTGTCCAGCGACTACATGTATTGCTTGTCACGATCAGCGGCGCGTACTGTACATGGACGATTACACAGCGCGTCTGCGTTGACAGTAGCACGTCTTGCGACTTGACGTCGCTTGTATGCCGTAAACATGTCGATATTAGATGTACATGTATCACATTGACACGTGACTCCAGGTTGTGTCGCGGTTGGTTTATTGTGGCGTAGCTTTTCATGGCCGTGCGCGTATGACGTACATGTACATTGGTCAAGCAGGGCCGCTGGTCACTGCTGTGTGCGTTATGTGGTCAACGTGTCATTGTTGTATCTCTCACTGATATTGTCATCATACTGCGTGTGTCTTCTTCGCACTTTAACACTTTTAACGGAGATAACAGATGTAGTTTTTTTCAATTTACAAATGATATGATAACGGTTGCCAGTGTAAAAATAATTCGGCTTTACTTGCGGCTTAGCGACAAATGTAGCGAGCTAATTTTGTATTCCATTGTTACGAGTTTTCTTGAGAGCAGCCTGCCAAATTGTTTAGTTCGGTGCACAGTTAATGAAGATACAAGAAAAAGTATAAGGGGTCTTTTGGTCCGAATACGGTGTATAACTGAGGGCCTATCAATTAGCATTCTGACTATTATGGTTTTTGCCGGCGTTCGCTTGTCATAGGGCTAACATTGAAGAGATGAAACAACGTGATAACACATCATAATTCGCGGTGTAGCATAACGATAATGCCATTAAACACCCACACAACGCCCGCCCGCCCGCCATCAGCTTTTATGTTGTCCTCTCCGGCATCTACCAACGCTGCTAGCGACGTTACTCGATCCCGTGTCGGTTCACTCAGTTGTATGTGATGTGATGTGTGTGTGTGTGTGTGTGTGTGCAGCATAACCCGCTGTTCACACTTGCCGACATTTGTCGGCGACAAAAATTTTTGTCGGCGACCTGTCAATCAAAACACGCCGACTAGGCACGTGCTAGGTGGATGGGCGTGACTGACCTCAATAACGCTTGGTCGACCCTCAAAGAATGTCGACATGCTGTTCAGCGATGTCGGCGACAAATTTTGGTGACATTTGTCGGCAAATGTGAACAGGCGGTAACTTGGCATGCTGCGACTATGAACACATTGCGGGTCAGTATCCGGGTTACGATCGCGATCACCGAACTACCGTGTTGGCTCTTGCTTTGCCCTCGGGACAGACACGCCATCTAGCGATCTAGCGAGTGCCCTTCCACTTAGTGTTTATGAAAGGCACAGAAGTGAGAGTAAGTCTGTGAAACTCTTCGACCGTTGCCATATTTAGCACAACAAATCACTTAGACCCAAGTAATATAACATATAACGTAATAAAATAAATACAAATAATTATAAATATTTAAAATATCACCAAAAATATAACTTTGTCAGGTTTTAAATAAAGTCTATAAATTTATTTTCCAATTATGAACAGTTTTATTAATTTTCTTTTGTGTGTATTTCGTACAGTAACAACAGCATAGAGAGGTATGTGTCGGTCTATAGACATTTAAAAGTGATTTAGTACGAAACTATATGGGTACTCTTTTCACACTTTTCACATTATGAGCGTACGCGATTTGAGCAGTACTACGGGCAAAACATGATATTACAAACCTTCGCTCAGACATAAATTCCGATCATTTCACCGGGCGAAGCTGTGCATAACGCAGAACTAGCCGTCGTCCGGTGTCTGTCCGTCCGTCCGTCTGTCTGTCTGTCTGTCACACTCGTGTATTGTATTAACACACGTAATCAGACTTTTTATTGGCCTAGCACCCATCATTTTTATCCCATCTGGCGTTTCAAAATTCCAAGAGAATCCTCCAGCTAGTTGTTTAATACATGAGGACAGGAAGACTTCGGAATTTCGGCCAATATCTCGCTTTATCTTGGAAACGGTCGGACTGAATCTGCGCTGTACCAGTTTTTTGTGACGTTGACTGAAAAATGAAGTTTTTCTACTTAACGACACTTTAGTAATACTCGTTCAATAATAATAATAATAACGGTACAAGATAGGCTCATGGTTACTACGGATTACTAACAGGAAGCTATAGGTATCAGATCGATTCGTGACTAGCTGTTCCGATGAGCTTGAATGATCTAGAAAATCGGGAAGCGAGCGGCGCATTTTCCCCCGCGGATCTCAATATGCTGGTGTCGTTTTACCAACGGCGATCAATTCCACATGGATGGTAACAGGGGAGAGGACCACCTACCCATGCCCACACGGTTTGACCTACAACGACCAAATTCGCCACGGTAAAACGTGGGGCCGTATATTTAGCAGAATAGCCACGCCTTATCCCAAGGGTCGTAGCCCCAGCGCAGTCAGAATTTCTGAACATCCAGCAGGGTTTCTTTTAGTTCATTCTGGAAATGAGTAGTGTTATCCAAGTTCTGAAAAGATGGATAACGCTACCCCTTGTGCCAACAAAAGAACGGGTAGCTTGCAGCGACAGCAAAACAGTTTTTAACAAGCTGTAGGCGGACGGCTGCCAGATATGCCTCCACCCCCTGCAAGTTGACTATATTCGTATTTATTCGCCAGGTGGCAGCTGTTCCGGCATGTTGGCTATTTAAGACATCAGCAACAAGTTGACCTTTCACCTTTTGACCTTGAAAGTGGTGTCCGAGTCACGTGTGACGCGGGCTACCTCTATGCCAATTTTAGTCTTCCTAGGTCTCTCTGTTCTCGAGTTACGCCCGGTGTAGCCTACGCGACAGACGTCAGACAGACAGACGTCAGACAAAAGCATCAATTAATGCCTCCGCCCTATGGAGGCGGAGGCATAATAATCACGAAGCACACACTACTTATATGTAACAATGAACAGATGCGGAACAGATAGGGCTTACACAAAAATACTGTACAGTAAACACTGTCTACAATGAATACAAATCAGTTGTCACTCACAGTCACAGTCTCACTCACGTACATCAGCGGATCAGCCTATTTCAGTTCAGTAATCGGCGCTCTTTCAACTGCTTCCACTTAAGATAAGCACGATGGTAGTCACTATCGTTGCTGAAGAATGATGTGGAATATGCAACCTTCATCAAACTGCCATTTATTATTATACGCAACGGACATTGACCCAGGATAAAAATGCGTAACGTTACGCATCGTCGGCCATAAAAATGCGTAATTTCTCCACCTTATTGCGCGAAAATGCGGGGTACGCGTACTAAAAAAACCCTGAGCATCCATACCATTAGCATTTGCCGTGAACGAATTTACGGACAAACAGTGTCGATAACATGTGAAATTTTTGTCAGATAGCTTGTAAATGTCAGGCAGCAGTAGTCTTCTCAGAAACACTTTGACATCAATACAAGTTGCTTACTTAAGTGAAAAATTTATTGCGGTGATTTGTTCGTTACCGGTTAGCCTTATCCAGTGCAATCAGTTCACGGACAAAAGCAATGTTCTCGGTAGTAAGGTTTCTGCCACTGCCGCCAGGTACATCAATCTTTTTAATTAAATTGCTCCCAGAGCGATGTATTCACTGTCTTCCAGGAAATGCCTGCATTGTTCGTCGTTCTATCAACTTTTTTTCATTTCAACCCAGAGTACGTAGGCTATAGCCATGGTTTTCTGGGCCTTCCTGTAATTTTACTACGTCACAACTACCAAAACAAATTATCCCACTACAGTAGACGAAATGGTCTTCGTTGCCAATTTTGCACTTCACAAAATGTCTTCTTTTTTACTGTTTATTATGATAATCGTACCCTCTGTATTACAATACATTGCAGTAGAATGTAAAAAACGTATTCTAAATGAAAAAAGCACTCGGAGGAGACGCAAACATTGCGCGCTGGCTGTAGTAAAAGGCGGAGCCAAAAATTTTCGCCCCGCCGCAGACCCCCTTCCCGGGGGCGCGGGACGGCCAAAATTTAATCAGCTGGAGATGGTCACTACCTTTACATACCAGTTACCATTTTGGTGAGGATCGATGCACGCAATTTCGAGTTATCGTGGTAACAGAGTACAGACCCACAAACACAGCCACAAACTACACACAGACAGGACCGATTACAATACACTGCGCCGCAGTTAGCGTGCAGTGTAATTAAGATACGGACATAAAGGAACTAAATACCTGCGTTTCTCTGTATAGTTGTCTTGATTGATCATTAAAAACCATTTCAATTCGGTGCTCCGTACAGCATCAGTTGTGAAGCCGAAAGCCTACTGCCGTCAGAAAATAGCCAATACTGTCATATGTCAGTCCTTATTAGTAACGCGGCTATAACAATTGGATAGGAAACTACAATGACGAATGTCAAACTCAGCTGGCTGCCGTCCACAATCTGAACGCAATAACAGAGCATTTTGTCAATACAAGAATTGCAGCGGCTCATAAATAGGAACGAATAAGAAACGATTCTGACTGAATACACGAAAGTATACATTCGTTCGTTTACATTATGTCATAAGAGAATGGCAACAACACATTACTGAGTAACAGCGGAGTTACATAACTCTGTGAGTCAGATGTATCTCAACGTTTCTCCATTGCTACATCAAATTGGTTAATGTTGCTGTCGTACAGTGACCAGTTCACATCCAGTTCACATACACTCGTTTGAAATACTTCGTTCTAAGAGAACAGTTCATTTTACTGGAAAAGCACAGAATGTTGTTAACCTGACCAATCATCGTCCATAATAGTGTATATCTTGTTTATCACTAAGGTTGGAACTTATATCATGTGACCCAGGATTCAACACTATCCGATTGCCGTCAATGATGAATGAAGAAAAGTCGACTGATTAGTTGCCTGTCAGTGGAGATTGCGTCGTGAAGCCAGCAACAAATTAGATTGCTCTGCATTAAATTTGATATCGTATTCTGCTGCAGTGCTGTCCGTCTGTCTGTCCGTAACGTTCGGGTCCATATAAGTACTGAACAGAAGCTCTTAGAAATATATAATTTGCTGGAAATATTCTCCCCTGGCGCGAATAGGCTAACCGACATGCACACATGTGCACGGGCAGAAAAGTCAAGGATTTTTCCAACGCAGCTACAAAGCAAAACCCGTGTTTGGGTTTCCAAAATGTGTAAATTAAAGGAGCGTGTTTATAGCTACGCTCACGATTTGTTCTAACAGAACGGCACAGTTCATTGAAAAAGCACAGCATGTTGTTAACCTGACCAATTGCCGTGTATATCATGTTTATCACTAAGGTTAGGAGTGATATTAGATGACTCAGGTGTAAGACTGGTGCAACACGACACGCACGACGCACTGCGAAGCTCATCCACAGCGGACGGCGCATATCGTGGGGTCGACATTCCGCCGCAGATCTTTTTTTTTCCACCGCGCACAGCTATCGTATCACGGTGACTCAACAGTTTATGTGCACGGCGCGCCAAAATGTAGCCCACACAATCTCTTGCTGATAGCTCATCAACCGTTCAAGTTAATTTGTAACATTTTGCATGAACGTTGAACGTTTGCCAATTTTTATTCGGGTGTGGCTAATAACCAGGAAGCTACTTAAATTTAAATGCGACTAGCTGAAGATTTTTTAGCATTTTATTTTCAGTTAACTAATTCTCACTTATTTCAACAAAAAATAGTACCAGCTTAAAACGACAATGACGTCACTGTAATGTAATTTTAGTGGTAATGAACGTTCACTACCTCCCTCACTGTTATTATGACTCTGTAAAGTGCCCCTGCATCGTTCGCGTGACAGCGTCACTTAAATCAATACACTGTTAATAATAATAATAATAATGTATTTTTTTCAGACAGTAATTAAAGTTGTTTATCAATGCTGCTTCCAAAGTTTATTATGCCCCGCCCCTAATAGGCGGGGGCATTAAGTGATGATACTGTCTGACGTCTGACGTATGTCTGTCTGTCTGGCGTCTGTCTGACGTCTGTCACGTAAATCGGGCCTAAGTCGAGAACAGAGAGGCCATATAAAGATTACAAGAAGCTCAGCTGATGCTGACAACAGGCTCGACGCGTTTAGCGGTCAGTCGAGGTCAACAAACATGGTACCATTCCACATGTTACATATAGCTTCCTATTGTGCAA
>Ga0049107_10000801_pt1 | contig 10371 bp, 8 predicted proteins | sample WorMetilPIANOSA1_FD_61187 | JGI IMG/M metagenome (GOLD analysis project Ga0049107, IMG submission 61187) | Marine gutless worms symbiont microbial communities from Max Planck institute for Marine Microbiology, Germany - Olavius ilvae PIANOSA.1 | ecosystem: Host-associated > Annelida > Digestive... | reverse complement strand
AGCTTATGATTGTGTTGGTTTATTGTATTCTTTTGTTGTTTTATTGCATGATATTTGTGTTCTCCCCCGGCCCTATGTGATACATTTCCTACTTCTATGGCATGATATAGCCTATTTGTGCTGAAAGTGCCGTAAAACACCAACTAACTAACTTACTAACTATTTGACACTGTTGGTTGGGTAACACGAAGGGCGTCCACCATGTAAGAAAATCTTGAGCCAGCAATCCCAAAGGTTCTTCGGAAGACCTGTGGGGGACCTGGCCTAACCGGGAGTAATCTCTGGAATAACATGCCGGTTAATCGAAAGCCAATAAGTAACAGTAACTAGAATGACAGTCAGTGGAGCGCATACCTCCTTCAGATCCCAACAGTTCCCTTTCAGTCAGCCCATATCCAAAAATCAAACTCGTAGCTGTGTAACCACATTTTTACCCGCACGACGCGTAGCATAGCGCGGTATATGCTACGGCGACGTGGCTGGCTGGCTGGCTGGCTGTCTGTCTGTCACAGCCGGTATTGTGACTAAACGACAAACCTATCTTAAAACTTTTCGACCCCATCATTTAAGCTTTTGTGACCCCTTGCGCCGATATCAAATTCCAAGGGGAACCCCTTCAGCGGGGACGTTAAATACTCGGGGGTGGGAAAAATTGGCGATTTTCGACAGAAATCGCCGTTTATCTCGGAAACGGTGCGAGATAGGACGATGATAACTATGGAACGTTAATAGGAAGTCATGGGTGCCGGATTGAATGGTATCATTTTCGATGACCTTGAGTGACCTCTAACCCGGGTTTCACGGTCACTGTATACTTAAAGTCGAATATCTAAAAAAAAACGGTGCATTTTAGGGACAAAGTTACTAAAGAACACTAATAGGAAACCATACATGATCTACCGAATGGTACAACTTTCAATGACCTTGAGTGACATTTGACCCCGATTTCAAGGTCACAACATTTTCGACATTGAATATCTCAGAAACGACACAAGATAGAACCATAGTTACTATGGAACGTCAATAGGAAGTCGTATGTGCTCTATCGAATGATGACATTTCCAATGACCTTGACAGACCCTAACCCGGTTTTCAAGGTCACGACATATTTGAAGTCAAATATCTCAAAAATGGTGCATTTTTGGGACAAAGTTACTAAAGAACACTAATAGGAAACTATACACAATCTATCGAATGATACCACTCTCAATGACCTTGAGTGACCTCTGACCCCGATTTCAAGGTCACAACATTTTTCAACATTGAATATCTCAGAAACGACACGAGATAGAGCCATAGTTACTATAGAACGTCAATAGGAAGTCGTATGGGCTCTATCGAGTGGTGATATTTCCAATGACCTTGACGGACCCCTAACCCGGTTTTCAAGGTCACTGCATTTTTGAAGTCAAATATCTCAAAAACTGTGCATTTTAGGGACAAAGTTACTAAAGAACACTAATACACAATCTGTCGAATGGTACCAGTTTCAATGACCTTGAGTGACCTAATGACCCGGATTTCAAGGTTACGACATTTTTTGAAGTTGAATATCGGAAAAATGGCGCGTCTTAAAGACAAAGTTGCTATTGCACAAGAGGAAGCTATACCTAACATATGGAATGGTACTATGCTTGGTGATCTTGTCTGACCTCTAAACGCGTCGCGCGGGTTTGTCAGCTCTGAGCTTCTTGTATTACAAGAACATAAGTAGAACAATGCAAGTTTTCACAGGTTGCACCTGCTCATACTTCACATGGTTGTGTGGCAACACCTTTAAGGTGAGACGGTAGACTAGATTTTATTCCACATATGTGTGCTGATTGTTTCTGATTGTAATGGTGAAAAATTGTTAAAATTGGTCAACAGAAACCAAAGATATTGCAAAAAGTAAAAGTGGCCCAGTTGGAACATGTTGTACTTTTATGTGGTATTGTTGTACAGCGCCACCTAGCCTCATTCAGTAGCACCTTATAGATGATTTTGTCCATGATGACGATGATGACTTAAGAGGAAATGCTAATATAAGATTATTTTTACATGTCTATGTTGACAGGTGCTTTACCATACACGTTTTATTTTGGTGTGAAATTCTATGCTGCTGACCCTTGCAAGCTGTTTGAAGAGACCACACGGTATTTTCTTTGCTTCTGCTTGCATACACAGTAACACATGTTAAGTAAGTCATAATTCAACCATACATCTTATAGGTATTATATAGAAAGACGTATCGGTATAAAGCACGTACAGAAAAATGGCATATACTAAAACACGTTGCCTCGCCTCACAATAAGCCCTGAGAAGTTGTAACATAGTTGTATTAATGACCTGTTAACTGTTTCATGATGCTTTCTTTGATTGCACTACAACTACATGTTAACGTTTCGTAATTGGACAGACATCTGGTGGAAATCAGAGTGATCTTTAATGTTGCAGCCTGATAGATATTATGTGTAGCTGTTTACGTAAAACTTAACACTTATTATTTTCTAAAAAAAAACAAGTTTTTAAATGCACTTCTTAGAATTGGAGACACCACTTCATTGATTAGACACTGTTGATTAAGTCGCATGTTAATGTTCTGTAGTAACTATATGTTAATGTTTAGTATTATCTCAACAGTGTGATGTATGCATGCACATTACAGATATCAGTTTTTCCTTCAGCTAAGGCGTGACATTGTACAAAGACGTTTACCCGTTAATTATGATCTTGCTGCCGAACTTGCTTCTTATGCCGTGCAGTGTGAGTCCCACGTTTTTAACATGGTTGCTTAGCGTATTTGTGGCTAGATTTTATGTAGTTACTCTGAATCTCACTGGATTCATAGTCTAAAGCCTGTCATTTTGGCTCACCATTATGGCCCATCATGACGGGTGCCAAAGACAGAGAATACGCTAAGAATATCAATGAAAGGACCAATAATATTTGTAGTGTTCATATATCATCATCATCCTATCGATTTGTTCACAGTCATTCCAAAAAACTGCATTGGTCTGATGTTGATGACCCTGGTGAAGTATGGATGGGTCTTTGAAAAAGAAACTATCTTGGCCATGATAAATTGATATAAACACAAACAGTTCAGTGCAGATGTTGCTAAAATGGCGCAGTATATGATGTCATAAATTATACAATGTAATAAGTATGTAATTAAAAATGATAGCACCAAACAGTGTTTCGTAAGGCCGTCATTATGGCTGCCACGACACACTGGCCGACGTAACAGCCCTCAAGCAAAACAACATTGCAGTGCAGTGCTTTTTTTGCAAACAGATATGCATTTGCCGGGTTCTGCGACACATAGGCTAACATGTCGGGCCATGATATCAGTCGTCTTGTTGTATGTCGCGTCTGTTATCATGCCAGGACCATGACATGACACTACAGCCATCATGATGGCTTGTGTGTTGCAGGCTTTACTCTTGTAAGTCTTTCCAATTGCTATTTCTTCTCAGATTTTGAATAGATCTACCTCATAATATGCCAACCAGTATGCTTTATTGATTTTAGTGAGTTTTGCCTTATACAGCTTTGCGTCTGAACAGCTCTGATCAACACCCAGTATTTGCTGAGAAAACCCCCAAAATGGCAATCTGAGCACCACCTGGTGAATCTGCTTAAAATGAGTGATCATCTAAGAGTAGGGTTTGGCATTCACTCGTAAGATGCGGCTAACCATTTTCTCTATAAAACTGTATAATCTCATTATTATTATTATTATTACTTGCCCTTGGATGTGATTATAGCCTGGTACAATAAGCAGATGAAGGTAGAATGACTAGAGGTGCGGTTCTCCACTCTCTACAAATATGTGATGCAACAGAATAGCATAGAAGGGTTGCAGTGTGACCCAAAATTATTATTGCCTGTGCCAAGGTTGGCGTTAGTTATGTTTTCACTTTGTTTGTGCATGTTTGTGTGTGTCTGTATGTCTGTGTGTCTGTCAGCTAGATATCTGTAAAAGTTGTCTACGAATTTCAATAATTTTTTTGAGGGCTGTGATGTATGACTGGCAACAAAAGTTAAGTACTTAGCTACAAAGATAAATGCCTTTAAAATAAGCTCTCTCTCTCTCTCCGGTTTAAAATAAAATAAGCTATAATAATAAATACAAACATATTTTTATAAGATGCATGATGTCAACATTAAAAGCTGAATCTGAATCTGTGGAATTATAGTATGTAATGTACCCTATCCTTCAGTGCTTTGACATGATTGATTTTAGTGAGTTTTGCCTTTGCATGTGAGCACCTCTGATCAACACCCATAATTTCTGAAGATTCCATTATGGTAGACTTTGGAAATGCTGGCCTGACCTGGGATGGCTGTGGAAAGAGGGTTGATAAAACAAACCGAAAATAGCTGCAAGGTGAGGGAATCCGACTCTTGTTGCTGCTGGCACACAGTATTTTACCAGCTGCATGTGATGCTTTGTTTGATACTTCACGTGTCTAATGGCTGTGATTGCGTCGTGTAACAGCTGAACTTGGTGACTACGATCCGAGACGACATTTGCCTGGTTACGTGTCGGAGTTGCAGTTGCTTGCGAATCAGACTGAAGAGTTTGAACGTCACGTAGCCGTGTTACATCGTCGCCTTCGGTGAGTTCATAATGAATTTGCTCATCTGAGTTTACACAATATACCAATGTCATTTGCAGTCGAACATGACATGTATATGTGTACATCACAAAGGCACAGAAATGTCCACGTCAGACATTTCTTTTGTTTTCCCTTCAGTGCTGTGACACTGTTGGTTGGGCGACAGGAAGGGAATCCGGCCTGTAAAAAGCTGGGTGTTGGTTTGTTGGTGGTAACAGTTTGACTGGAGCTTTGCACGTCCTATAGCTCCACTTGTCACTCTGTCACCCTTAGCTTCAACAAAAAGCAGCATAGATACATTCTGGTACCGGCTAACCCAGGTCCATCTGGAAAATGGCCGTTTTGTCATATGATCAATGAGAACTAAATAAAACCATAAGTTTTTGGTGCATTTGATGTATTTCAAACAATTATTTATCAACACACTGCACTATTAGTTGATGAGTATGTAACTAGTTAGCAGCGATGCATGCACTGAGCATATAAGTGTAATTTTCATGCAGACAAGTGACAATTGTTGTTAAAAAATTTCATGAAGAAGTTAATTGACACCTTTCGTACTTAATTTCTGAAAAATTTGTGGAAATTATGAGAGAATGAGTTAATTAACACCAATCTTAGTTAATTTATGAAAAATCTGCAAAAATTGTGAGAGTGATTTTCATCAAACCAGTCTAGCTGCTACCTAAATTTACCGTCTTAATGTATATATATACATGTAAGTACTGAGTCCCTGGAAGCATAACTGTAGCTCATAGTAGGTCTGTTCTACATAAATATTATACAAACAGATGGTGTTTTCATTTAGGAAATGTATGTATGAGTAATTACACTGCATGCTAGCTGCAACACAGTGTATTGTAATCGCCCGTTTGTTTGTGGGTGTGTGGGTGGATGTGTGTGTGTGAGTGGGTCTGTTACCACGATAACTCGAAATTGTGTACATCTATCCTCACCAAACTGGGTTTATAGGTAAAGGTAGTGACCAATTCCAGCTGATTAAATTTTGGCCGTCCCATGCCCCCGGGAAGGTGGTCTGCAGCAGGCTGAAAATTTTTGGCTCCACCTTACTACAGCCAGTTTGCAGTGTTGGTGTCTCCTCTGAGCGCTTTTTCTTTAACACATCTATTTGTAATATTTGAGAAAAATTTGTGAAAAAGTTGAAAAGTTGAGCGATTATTGCATTGTTCTGGTCTAGCTGCTGCACACCAAATTAGCATCTTGGATGCGCCAGATTAATGTCGACATATCAACAGGCATAAATAAAGTCCATGCATCTGTATTACTAGGAGAACTGACATGCTATGTTTCCACCAATCACACACACGATATTTCCCTTCAGTGCTTTGACACTGTTGGTTGGGCGACAGGAAGGACATCTGGTCTGTAAAAAGTTGGGTGTTGGTTTGTTGGTGGTGACAATTTGACTGCAGCTTTGTATGTCTTGTAGCTCCAGTTGTCACCACCACTTCCATCGTCCTTAGCTCAAATAAAACCGGCTAACCCAGGTTCATCTGGAAAAATGGCCATTCAGGTGTAGAGAGAGATATTGAACGATACTCATTGCTCATGCAATAATACCTTTGATAAATTTACTTAGTGAATATTAGCTTTTTGCTTTCTTAATTTGTTGCTTAGCTAGTGCATATGCCGTATACGTTATGTACAGCTCGGTGTTTTTCGCATTGCTTTTAAGCTTTTTCATTATTAAGCTACAATCTCTTTGGATCTCTTACATCAAGTTTGATAGTGAATGTTGGCAAGTAAGAGAATGTTATAATGATGTAAACATGTTCTGGTTTCTTAGAGGTCAGGTCCCAGCACGAGCCGAGTACAAGTATTTGGATCGTGCCAAGTGGCTTGACATGTACGGTGTTGATCTTCATCATGTACAGGTATAATGCCCATGTCTTCATTCTGTCTGTATTACTATTAGCAGCAGCCAGATACAATCATTGCAGCGTTGTATGATTTACTGACGAGTAAAATGCTTTGATAAGGTTTTTGTTTATAATTGGGTTGACATTTCTTAGTTTGAGGAAGTATTTAGAAAAATCTGTGGTTCTTTTGTTATGTGTCGAGCTTGCATTACGTAGAATTAGGATGTACATTTTGTGTTTGCAGTTGTATTTCAGCTGTAGTTCCATTACTGTAATTATTTTACTTTCAGGGAGAAGATGGGGAAGAGAATTTCCTCGGTATTTCTCCAACTGGAATTGTTGTCTATAAGAACAACAATAAAGTCAACAACTTTTTCTGGTTTGTTGTCAATAGTTTGTCATTTTGTTACACACTTTATTTGCTTAATTATACCTACTTCTAACTACACCATGGTCCAAAAATGGATACATTGGTACTCTTGTCCATAACTCTGCTCAGTGTTGACGGATTTTAAAAATTTTCTCACCAGTAGACTCGGTATTAAATTTGTAACAAAGTGGTTATTGACGATCCCACCACAGCTTAAACAATTCGCTGTATTACCTTTTGAAATACAAATGGGTCAATATTTGGCAGAGTTATGGACATGAGTACCTGGATATCTGGTGTTTTGGGCCACTACATCCTGTTCGTGTAAAGGATCTGTAAACTTTTTCTTATACTTTTGAAGATTAGTTTCACGTTGGATTTTGAACATTCATCATGATATCGTTCCAGTGTGTTTTAGCTGATTGCTGCAAGTTGCACTTTTATATAGTTTTAAGCAGTGTGCAGTGTTGGACAAGACTATTGCAAAAAAAGTCAACCATACTACTTTTGGTTTTTGTTTAACCAGCCTATTTTTTTATGGAGATCGTTCCTGGTTTCCCAAAGGTCTCCCGCAGAAGAACCATAGGCAATTGCTGGTGCGAGATTATTCATGGTTCAGATGCCCTTTCTGTGACCCAACTGGCAAAAGCATTGATGGAAAGGGACAACACAGTGAGTGAAATTAAACTGCATAGTGAATGAAATAAGCACTCAGAGAGACGCAAACACTGCTCGCTGGCTGTAGTAAGGCAGAGCCAAAAAATTTCGCCCCGCCGCAGATCCCCTTCCCGGGGGCGCATGACTAAAAAATTTAATCAGATGGAGATGGTCACTACCTTCACCTACAGACCCAGTTTGGTGAAGATCGATGCACGCAATTTCGAGTTATCACGGTAACAGACCCACAAACACACAAAAAGACAGGATCGATTACAATACACTGTGCCGCTAAGCTTAGTTCACAGTGTAACTAGCAACTGTAAACTCCAGTTTCCACTCGTTATAATTGACACTGAGAAATGTTTTGGAGTTGCAAAAAAATATTACTTTGGTTTTGGTCATTTAATTATTTATCTTCTGTGCATGCCACTGCTTTCAGGTTTCAAATATGATTCTTATAGCATTTTTCTATCAGTTTCCAACTCCCGTGTCTGACGTGCTACACTTTTCAACATGGTGTGAATTTGAAACATTTGCCACATATTACTTTGTACAAATAATGAAGTAATTCTCCTGCCTGTTTGACTGATTACATTTGCATTCCTTGTTGTTGCAGTTGCCGTTTGGACTGTTGTTTTGAAAAGTTAACAGTTAAATGCATACTGTTTAGATGTATTTAGTTTTAACACTCTGTATCTGAAACTTTAATAGTTATTTAGTCTACGTGAGTTATGATTGAACATTTTCTGCAAAGAAAACGTCAACATTGACATGCTGTGTGAAATGTTTTTGTCTTGTGTAATTACTGCACTAAACATCACATTTTATTGTCATTTTATAGATGTGAATGATACACATTTTGCCACATTGTAGGCCACGTCTCGTCAAGTTGTCTTGCCGGTCAAAGCAGCTGATTATTAAAGTTCGTGATAGAAATGTATGTATGCTGTTTCACATAATCTGCATTTGTATAAACTTTTTACTTAATTTATTTGCATCTTCGTTGGACTAGTAACTATACCATATATATCATACACTGCCATTTGTGCCAATAATTTTGTTAACTTTTTTGTTATCTACGTGTAGTTGTCTACTGCATGCAGGGTTCCCTTCCGACAGGTGCTGAAAAATCCGGAAAGTCCCTAAGTTGATGTTTCCATTATTGAGACTCTGAAAAGTTCCAACTATCCATCCAGATGCTGAAAACTCCTGCAGAAAATCCTGAAACTTGACAGATGATGTCCTGAAAAATGTTTCAGCTGAACATTGCATGTGCATTGCCTTATAGACTGCGTGATTGTTGATCAAACTGCGGAAGCCACTGATTGTAAATATAATGTGAAACATCATGCTGTTAGTCACAGTGTAACAGTTGTGTTTGTTAATTGTCCACAGTTGGATGCAGTGGTTAAATTAATAATAATAATAACCACGACGATATTTATAGTGCTGTCGTCATGATCATTGCGAGAGTTCACTCAGTTCATCAGGTGAGTGTAGAGCAGTGCCAGTTACTCACACAGAGGTGCCGGATCCCTAAATTTAAAAACAAACTAATCCAAGAATGAAATTACCCCGATAGTTGGCAAGTACAAATACGAACGACAACGAGTTCGTGAACATGCCGCATCTTTCTATTACCAAAAAACGACAACAGCCACATGCTGAAATGGAAAAGTTTTAAATGCATGCTCTTGGGCCTTCGTAACTGTCATGATGAGTGATGACCAACAGTGACATTGCGCTGCAAAATTCTAACGGATCTCCCAACTTAGGTGCAGGATTCCCAAACAGAGGTGCCCGATCCCAAGACAGAGATGCCAGATCTGGGATCTGGCAGGATCTGGCTGAATTTAACTCCTGGTTGCATGCGTTGTAGAATGATGAGAGCAGGCACACGTTTGAGTGTTCCTCAAAGCAGTCATGCAAGCATCTGTGGAAGTGTTGTCTCGAACATCATTCATTCTTCAGGTCTGTGCAGTGTGTATACTGCTACTACCACTACTACTGTGACCACCACGACTTTCAGCTTTTGTTTCACCACCCCGTTTTACCAGAGATTACTCCAGGTTAGGCCAGGTCCTCAGGTCGGGGGATTGCTGGTTCGACTGATGTTGCCTTCATGGCTTTGACTGTGTCGGTTGGTCGGCAGGAAGGGCATCCGGCCTGTGAAAGAAGTGAGTCTATTGGCAGTGCTTTGCACGTCTTAAGAGTTCCGATTAGCATTACTGCTGCAACAGGGCGTACTGGTAGCTGACGACAGTGGCTTGGTGACCTTCCCCACAAGGTGCAATGAAAATAGTGCTCAGAGGAGACACAAACACTGTGCACTGGCTGTAGTAAGGTGGAGCCAAAAAATTTCGCCCCCGCCACAGACCCCCTTCCCGGGGGCGTGGGATGGCCAAAATTTAATCAGCTGGAGATGGTCACTACCTTTACCTACAAACCCAGTTTGGTAAGGATCGATGCATACAATTTCCGAGTTATCGTTGTAACAGACCCACAAACACAGCCACAAACCCACACACAGACAGGACCAATTACAATACACTGCACTGCAGCTAGTGCGCAGTGTAACCAGGAGCTTCCGGTGGTCAAAGACAAGGTTTGAAGATCTCAAGAGGACCTACTGGTGGTGTACTGCTTATGTATATGCACTGTTGATGATGCACTGTTGGGAGGTCTCCTTGGGGTAGGCAGGTCCATGGAACATGAAATTCTGTCTGTTCTCCCTTATCCTAGTTTTTAGGCTCGACGCCTTAGCGTTGAGCGTAATAGCTACAGCGACGTGGCTGGCTGGGTGGCTGTCACACTCCGGTATTGTATCAAAACGGCTAAACCTATCGGAAAACTTTTT
>Ga0049107_10000800_pt1 | contig 10372 bp, 5 predicted proteins | sample WorMetilPIANOSA1_FD_61187 | JGI IMG/M metagenome (GOLD analysis project Ga0049107, IMG submission 61187) | Marine gutless worms symbiont microbial communities from Max Planck institute for Marine Microbiology, Germany - Olavius ilvae PIANOSA.1 | ecosystem: Host-associated > Annelida > Digestive... | reverse complement strand
TGATTAATGATTAATCATTAATCCGATTAATCGGATTAATCATTAATCGATTTATCGATTAATTAATCGACAACTTGCTCGATTAGTCGATTAATGAAAAATTTTCGATTAAATGCCCTAATTACGAGTGCTTTATGCGATGTACTGGTACTGTAGTACTGGTACTACATTTATATATATATATATAGGTATATATTTAGTACTGGTGCTTTATGCGATGTTTACCAGTTTACTGTTGAGAATCTGATTGACTTGCCAGTGTATCGTGTAAAAGAACTGAATGTTTGTAGTAGCACCTTGTAACATGTATAGGCCAAGTAGTGTTTTTATTTTTTTTTAGTATTGTGTAAATAACCTTTTTTGTTCGTGTGTGCTTTTGATGTACTCTTTTTTCTTATTTTACTGTATTAGTTGTTATGTTGTTTTATGCTGCCTTGTGCGAATTAAATAAATAAATAAATTAGCTGGGGAGTGTCGCGGGTGTTGCTAAGCACAAGTCTGGGGTTCCCCATCACCCCCTGTTCCAATGCAGAACCGTCACTGCCCGCGCGCTGCCCTCCGTCGCGCCTACGAGCCGAGGTGGCTGGCCGTAAGTAATCGGAACCGGCGACGCGAAGGCAACGGAAACTCCACAGAACGATCTGCGTGCCTCCAGTTCCTTCCGACTCGTTTCATCTGTGCGCGTATTGACAAGTTTCCAACTGCTGCTGCTGCTGCTGCTGTCAATATATTTCGCCATCTTTCATTAACGGATCTTACGGGCATAGGTAAAGTGAGCCACATCCTCACTGCAGCAGCGTCGGCGGGGAGCTCACCTCCCTGACATGAGCATCGACGTAATCATTCGATCAATCATAAAATGTTTTTTTTTTATTTCTATAAATAATAATTCAGAATCAGGGGCACGGCCACCGTGTCAGTAACGCTTGGCCTGTACGCCACTACGGTTCCTTCCCAGCTTATGCTGGTACTCATTGGGCCTTCCCACGAAGGGATGGCCAGGCCGAGTTGGCCTGGGTAACCGGTTACCAGCCGGAGAATCGAAGGAATTAACAATCGGCAGGGGTCCAGAAAAATCCTTCTAGATCCTTCTAGCTGTTCGAATTAATCAACCTTCTGCAACGCTGTATAGAAGAGGCCATCTTTATTCACTGAAAATGTAAAAAAAAACTGTAGTTTATCTACAAGTTATATCGGCGAAATGACACATCGAAAACGGCAAAAATAATGAAAGGTGACATTACTTTAGCAGCACTTTGCCACTGTCAACGTGCTTCTAAAGTAATATCACCTTTCATTATTTTTGCCATTTTCGATGTGTCATTTCGCCGTTATAACTTGTAGATAAACTACAGATTTTTTACATATATATTTGCTGTTTTATTACCGCGATTTAAATATTGACAGCCGGTGTACCAAAAAGTTTGTGTAACCACTGTAGTTAGAGTTACGGTGAATAACTCTTTTCACCCGTCCGTTTGTCTCTAGTCATTTTTGAGATGGCGGGCGGGAGACCTTAGGATAGGGTTTCGTGTTAGCGTTAGTTACCTGTGCCTGACTTTAAGAATTTCTAGTGGGTACAGATCGCTGATTTATCCTTGTATAACAATTAAAATAGGAGGACATCGCCGATTAACTCAGAGCACCGACAAGATCTGTAGGCCGACATATAATCGTCCGCCATTTAGAATTTGCTAAATTTTGATACTTTAATAATTGACCGTTCTTGGAACCAAATTATGCAGCGGCACACCAAATTTCATAGAAATCGGATGATCCGCAGCTGTGATATAGTGATGAAACCATTTTCAAAATGGCGGTCGTCCGCCACCTTGAATTTTCAGATTTTGGTATTTTGGTCATGTGACCTATATCTGAACCTAATTCTGTTTCTTCATATCAAATTTCACATTAATTGGACAATAAATCGTTGAGATATAGCCAAAAAACGATTTTTAGTATGGCGGCCGTCCGCCATTTCGAATTTGCAAAATATTGATGCTTTATCACGTGACCGTCCTTAGAACCAAAATCTGCAGTGGCACACCAAATTTCATTGAAATCGGATGATCCGTGGCTGAGATATAGTGATGAAACCATTTTCAAAATGGCGGCCGTCCGCCGTCTTGAATTTTCGAAAATTGCTATTTTCGTCACGTGGCATGTGTCTGAGCATGGTTCTACTTGTACATACCAAATACCGCGTCAATCGGACAATAACTTGTGGAGATATAGCCAAAATACGACTTTCAATATGGCGGCTGTCCGCCATTTTGAATTTCATATTTTTTTTATAAATCAGCATGTGACCGTTCTTGGAACCAAAATTTGAGTCTGCACACCAAATTTCATCGAAATCGGATGATTCCCGGCTGAGATATACCGATAAAACCATTTTCAAAATGGCGGCCGTCTGCCATCTTGAATTTTCAAAATTTGGTATTTTGGTCATGGGACCTGTGTCTGAACGTGATTTTGCTTCTTCGCAAAAAAAATTTCGCGTTAATCGGACCGGACAATAATTCGCGGAGATATAGCCAAAAGACGATTTTCAATATGGCGGCCGTCCGCCATTTTGAATTTGCAATATTTTGATACTTTGTCACATGGCCGTCCTTGGAACCGAAATCTGCAGCAGCACACCAAATTTTATTGAAATCGGACGATCCGCGGTTGAGATATAGCGATAAAACTATTTCCAAAACGGCGGCCGTCCGCCATCTTGAATTTTCGAAAATTGCTAATTTGGTCACTTGACCTGTGCCCGAACATGATTGTGCTTCAACACATCAAATTTCACGTTAATCGAACAATAAATTGCGGGATATAGCCAAAATACGATTTTCAATATGGCGGCCGTCCGCCATATTGGATTTGTTGTGACATCATCATTATTGCATCTGAGAACACTATTTCACGTTCTTAACATTGTGTCAAATTTTCAAGTCCATCGGTTTTGTAGTTTCTGATAAACTTGGACTTTCATGTTTCATCATTTTGGCTTGAAATTGCTATTTGGGGGCAAAATTTGACATTTTGGGGGGGTAAATAGGGGTCAAATGTTAAAATTAAATATTTTAACCCCGAAAAGGCACATCCTTGCGTGATTCCGCGCATTTTGAGCGATCATGCATCAAAATCGGTCAAAGGGTCAAATCGGTCAAATCTCTGCGCGTGCCTCAGAAAAAATAGTCACAAGAAAATAACATTTCACCTATTTACCCAGAAGTCCCCCGTGAACGGATTTTTACTAAACTTGTAACGAATGTTCCCCTTGTGGACGTAATCAGCTGTGACAAATTTTGTGCCAATCTGTTCAAAGGTTTAAATTTTACAGGAGGGCAAAGTTCCAATTTTCCCCATAGAAATCTGACGTCGCCGTTATAACAGTGCTGCGCTAACGCGCAGCCTGTGATATGCAAGTACCTTAGGTGTCCAGGGTATCGGAGACAGAGCCCCGGGACACCGCTGGGAAACTGAAAGCGGTTTTCCCCAGGCCCCCTAGTTGATGAAAAACCCCACGTCGCTACCTTACAGACACCTTCAAGCGTCACTACCCTGCCCTCACAAAATCCTCTCCGCCCAATAGCAAAAATACCGCCCCGGCAGAACGTGCAATGCATAGGGCCGCTGCCCCCCCCCCCCGTGGGGCCAAGTGCGCCGCCTAATAAGATTTTTTAGCACGAAATAATGGCCTGTCTTGTAACTTTCTTACTTTGTGTGGAACACTGCACAGACTCTTTGCCCCCTACATATTTAACAGACAACTTAGCCATGGTTTCGCCAGGGAAGGGGCCACAGGCCACACCCACATGCTTTTTCTGCAGGGGGGGGTCAAAATTTTAAGTTCCGCAACTGTGTCCGCCATTGCCTTGATTACGTGGTTTACGTCGCTTGCAGTAGCTCAGGCTGTCGGCGAGCTTCAACACTGTCAGTTCATTTCACGCGGACTATTTATAGACACCGTGCACGGTTGCCACGTTTGATCACGTGACCGAACAGCAATAATTCGATCTTGTATCGATTCGTTCGGGGTCCGGTGGGGCGAGCGGGCGACCGACAAGCTGGCCCGATGACGTAGACGGCGTTCGTTCTTCTGACGCCCGGGCGTTACGGCCTTCAACATCAGTTCTGAATGTGCGGCCGCAGCGATAAGCCTAGCTGCTGCTGCTGCTGCTGCTGGTGCTGCTGCTGATGGCGATGGTTGTCGTGCTGTAATGAACGTGCCCGAACCGGCTCAGGTGCGATTTATATTAATTGCCGGCGGGCGTGGCCGTCGGCCGCGCAACGGTGCCGAGTGTTTAATTGGACGCGGAAGCCAAATTGCTTCCACGCTGCCAGCGTGTTATTGTGCGCCCGTCTCTCGTCATGTAAACATTGCCAGACAATCTTGGCCGGCTCTCTCGCGCGCTCCACCGTCGCACTAGCCTATTGTGTGGCGTTACTTAGTAGAACGCGTATAGCCGGTGCATTTCGCATCGGGCCGTGTCTGCGCACAACATTGCAACATTATCGGTTCTTTAAAGCTTGTGGCAAGCAAGTCACTAATTTAACACAGAACTGCTCCCAGTGCCCATGTCCAGGTGATATCCATAATATTGTTCGTCTTAAACATATATTTACGACAAAGCCTTGTGATCTAAATTTGGACTTGTTCAAAAGGTAAGCCTTCAGATCATGCGTTACCATAGTAACGCATACATTTACGTAATAGCAAATGTGAATAATTGCCTCCTCGGAGGCAACTTATCCAATCGTACCAAAATTTGCTAGTTCCTGCACGATGAAACCTGCGTGTTGCAGCAGCTGTTGCAAAAATAAAAGTAGTTCAGTTTTTTGGGAACACATTGTTTCTTTCGATGTACAGTTTGACAAAACGATATTTGCTATTTAAAGCTGTGATTACATTGCCGTTAGAGTGGGTATTAAATTGACACATTTTAGCATTACTATACGAATTGGTATGTAGGCCTACTAACAGCTCTAGGCCACCTAAAACCGAATTATAGCAAACGCAATCAGAGCTGTCCTGACATTAAACAGTAGACGAAAAACACGCTCACAAGAAACCCATAGAGGACAGACAGAGTTTCACCTTCCACGGACCTGCTCAGTCCTAGGAGACCTTCCCAGTGCACCGCCTCCGCATATACAGAAGCATACCGGAGGTCCTCTTGGGAGTCTTTCATCCTTGTCGTTAACCATTATAAGGCTTTTGGTTGCATCTTCGTGGAGGGTCGCCAAGCCTTTCGTCGGTCCTTTGACGCCAGTACCCCTATAAATAGCTGAAATATCGTTGAAAAAATAAACCAGAAACCACAGCGTTTTAAAACGGACTTTCTTGACGGAATCCAACCCACTCCAGTCGACGTAACGAACTCCCGCGATGAGAAAATTTGCGTTGGCCTGCCCGACAGAAAGCAATCAATCGAACAATCAAATTCATTACTCCACCGTCTGTCGGCGACAAATAAAGCTATGGAAATTTGGATAATTGATTGCTTTTTGTCGTAAGGCCGCAAATTTACCCATCACGACTTTTCCTTGTACGCCGTAGTCGGCTAGGGAGGGGAACAGCGCATTATCCACCCATCGACGCCTTCGGCAAGCTCGGCTCATCAGCTCACATGACATACATGGCGATCCACCTACCTCTGTAGAAAGGCAGCGCTAGTGCATAATGGTGATAATTATGATGACGAAAAGAGGACTGGATAGAAACGTGCACTCATTGGGACCTGTCTCCAGTCGAAAGTATGTCAAAGTTTCTTCTATAACGTACGGACATGGGCGCCGATTTGTGTACAACATTGAGACGAGCAGATGATCTTTGACCTGGCCTGGGAGGTCGCCCCCTATCGCCACAGGAGTCCGGGGATATTACCGCCGGGGAAATTTCGATATTTTACATAAGAAATCGTGCATTTTCGTGCACATTTGCACGATATTAGATTATAGACAGTAATGGCGATTGGCATCAAGCGTTATAGCCATTTTATGCGCAGAAACACGAGACTATCGGGCAAAATATTGATTGGGATGTTCTTTGTGTTGTCCCCCGACCAAATTATTGGGGGACATGTCTCCCAGTCCTCTCCAGGTTTTGGCGCCTATGTGTATGGAGTCCATACTTGTGGAATACGGCGAGATGATTCTCTGTGGCAGTGCAGAGGCAACCGCGTACTGTGCATAGCGTATATAATCGATCAGCCGTGCGCAGGGGTGATGATTGCTCCACGATGATTGACAGTTCGATTGCGTGCGGTGGTCTCGTGCACGTTTCGCTGCCGACGCCGACGTTACGCGACGTGCTGCGCGTATTGCATTTTTTGCGGATAAAAATGGTCAACGCCGACTCATGCAGTCACAGACAGTGACCTATACACGACCTAATTGATCAATTCGACAAAACTGATCCGTGACCCACGTGCAATGCGATGTGAAATTTTCGCGAAACTTTCTAGACGCGAAAATTTCAACGGGAATTAGACCATGTTGTTTTACATGCATTAACAGTAATTAATATGAAAAGTGCGTCAGAATCAGTGGCGCAGAACTGTCGTAAAATCTGAGGGGTCAGGGTCACTCAGGTCAAGCCATCAAGCTAGAAGCCGACCGAAATTCGTTTTCGTTTTCGGTGCCGAAAACGGGCTATTTGGTTATTTTCGGATTTTCGGTTTTTGGCCGAAAATGAATTTTATACAGTATAGCAGCAAAATTTTCATTTTTGTTTTATTTTTCGTTTTCGTTCCGAAAATGTCATTTGCGTTGGGCCAAAAAATGTTATCTTCGCAACTGAACCGTAACTAAGTTCTGTGATATAGGCACAGGTGACTTTCGTTTTCGTTTTTCGACTGAGAAAGGAATTTCATTTTCGTCGGCATTGTCGTTTACGGCCGAAAATAAAAAAAATGTATTTTCGGTCGGCCTCTACATCAAACTGTTTCAGATTACACCCTACGTCAATTATTTTCAAACATTCGACAATCCCGGTCCTGGCAGCCGGTAGATGCCTTGAGAAATTAGTTTTACCTTCCATTTTTGACACAAGTCTTGCATCCTTCATCATCATCATCGTCGTCGTCGTCGCGTAGTCCGAGTGACCGTTGCGCCGCTCCGTGACTCCTGACGATATCAGATCGCCACAGCGTAGATAGTAGTGGAGCGTTGGCATCCTCCTGAATCTTGTTGAACCAAACGTTGCGAGGGGGACCCGGCGGTCATCTCCAGCTGGCCATTGCCTTTCTGCCTTTGACTTAAGATGTCACCAATGGTTGTCAAACTATATCGCTGAAGCACCTCTGCATTGGAGACATGAACCTACCAGCATACATCAAGTATCTGTCGCTGACACCTCATGTGGAAAGCCTCCAGTGTATGCAAGTCGGCGACCAAGAGCGTCTATGTTTCTGTACCTTAGAGCAGAACAGACCTTATCAGTGCTTGGTACAGGTGTACTTTGGTGCTGATACTGAGAGAACTGCAACTCCATACCCTCTGTAGAGAATTCATCATTGAACAGGCAAGTCCATCCTGCGTATCATCCGGTCGGCAGTAGCCATGCATTAGAACTCTGCTTACTGCCAAGGTAGATGAACTCCTCTACTCCTTCAACTGGTACACAATGTATGAGGATTTTCGACAGCGGGTCACCTGCACCCACGTTTTGGAGTTTTATCTTTGGCCACGATAACCTAAAGCCCAGTATAGCAGCAAAGGCATTGATTGGAGGACACTGCCTGCTTGGAGATGATCAGACAAGGATGGTAGAAATGAAAAAAATGTGACATTTTAATGGGGGGTCAAAACATACTCTGACCCTTCCTACATATTTTTAAGGGGGAGAGGTCAGAACCGCCCAACCCCAGGATCTACGCCCCTGGTGAGCCAACCGAGCTGTAGACGATCAATCGTGGGAAGGACACCATATGCCTTGATCTATGAGGATTGTCGACGACGGGTCACCTGCACCCACGTTTTGGAGTTTTGTCTTGGGCCATGATAACTTAAGCCCAGTGGAGCAGCAAAGGCATTGAATGGACACTGTCTGCTTGAAGCTGATCAGACGTAAGGATGGTAGGATCGTCAGCATTAAGCAAGATCAGTGAAGTGATAATGTCTAAGTGTTCATCCTTGATGTTGTGAAACTTGCAGTTATACAACAACAGTTTTGAATGAAGGAATGTGACATTTTAAGGGGGGGGGTCAAAATATACTCTGACCCCTCCTACATATCTTTAGGGGGTCAGGACCCCCAACCCCAGGATCTACGCCCCTGGTTAGAATACGCTATAATGCGCCATTTTCAGGCAATAAAATGAACGCACTCGCCCAACTGCATAAACTTCTGTGCGGTCCAAGCTAATGATTACTATCGCGCTGTGAAAGAGCGAATCGGAATGTCATCTAACATCGATTATGTACCCGTACCCCCGTCGCGCGGGCTCTGGCCGACGCGTGCCTTACTGCGCATGCGCCGCAACTCTCACCGGGCACCATAGAGTCCCGACGATAATTTAATTTGCACAGTTTATCGTTGCCGGCCTGTTCCGACCCTATGTTCGCTGACCGATTGTCCGGCTCGGGCCGTGCGGGGCCGCCAGCCTTCGCCCGTCAGAGTCTGAGATGAGTTATATTTCGGAACGGCAGTTCGTCCGTCCGTCCGTCCGTCGGGTCGAACTAATCACCGAGCGGGACGCAACGCGGCCGGGTCGGGAGCCGGCCTTTCCGGTCCCGGTTTGTGACTGGACTGACGAGAGCGGCTCGGCAGCTAGAGAGTGGGCCCGCACCGCGCCGTGCCGTCGGGCCGGTCTCTCGTGGTACGGTTTGTTTGCACGCGCCACGCGCGCCGTCAGTACGATCTGATGGCTGGCGCCGCCGGATTTGGCGTCGGAACCAGGAATACAGCTCCTGGGTGCGGCGTATACAAGCGTGCCGGGGAGGTAAGAGGGGTAGGGAGGGAGCGGGATGATGGAGCTTATGCGGGGAGAAGCGGGGAGCAGACAGAGACTGGTTCCAGGCAGGCTGCATCGGCCGGCGAGTGTTGTTGGCACATTTCACGTTCGAACGGTCGTGTTCGGCATTTTAATGACGCGGCTTCGTCGGCGGTCCGGGTCTTTCGTGACTGCACCGCTAGCGCTTCAGCTGGATGACGTGGCTAAGCGACACAGTATTGACTGGCGAGACGGGCGCTAGGTGGCGTGCGGGTGTGGCACGAAACGTGAATAAAATGACTCACGTGCTTAGGCAGTGGTTACATTACACGATTCGAGTGCGTGCGATTCCACTGTCGTTCGACGTTGAACCGCTGTCGAATCAAAGTAAAATCGTAGTTGTAACCACCGCTTAAGCAAGAGCAGCAGAAACGCAGAACGCACGCCTTTCCGCCAGCTTACTCTCTCCTTTTTGTCCTTTTTTTTGTCCCGTGAGACAGTGACGTTCCATACATATTATTTTTTACTTTGCTTTCTGACTGCTTCGTGGTCTTTTTGGGCTTTTTTTTATCGCACGTCAGCATGCACTGATATCGCTGAATTATCCACCAAATTCCTCCCGTTTCTATTTTGGCTGTAGTCAGCCAAAGCAGGCACATCAACCGGTTGACATGTATAGAGATTAATGTCTTCTCTGTTCCTAATTCACGGCACCTGTATCCTATTCCTCGGCTGAATACCTCATTTATTCTCGTCCTCTCTTGTGTGGTTCGGTGGCCGAGTGGTTAGAACGCTGGACTTGCGATCATTAGGTCGAGAGTTCGAATCCTGGCCTCTCAGCTATCGAGTGCAACCCTGGGCAAGTTCTTAACACACATGTGCCTCTGTCACAAGGAGTATAATTTGGTACCGGCCAATGGGCGGTGATGCCTTGCAGCTGGGAAGGTAACCGTAGGTCTGGCGTCGCACTGGCCACGCGTCACAGACATTAGTGGTTCTCCACCTACGGGCTGAAGGCCTAGGATAGGGAGATGAGCACCCGCCTACGCTCTCTTAGTGGAGTATGGTGAACTTTGCCTTTTTGCCTCTTATTGGCTCCCACTAGCGTCTCACCAATTCCATCATAATTTATGTTAACTAGAAGCACTCGCTAAGGCAGGCTATTTAGCATACATTCATGTTTAATAGCCTGTACTAATATATATGGTGGCGGTTTGGTGTAGCTGTAACGCGTTGGTCTTGATCAACGCAGTTGCTCTACATCGAGCCCGGTTAGTACTGGCATGGGTGACTGCCTTCGGGTAGGTAAACTATCTCATTACGTAACCAGCCACCCAGGCCAACTCAGCCTGGCCATCCATCCGTGGGTAGGCGCAATGAGTACTGGCGATGGTTACGGCCACCGCTAGGGAAGAAAACGGCGAGTTCTGCGTAGCAGT
>Ga0049107_10000799_pt1 | contig 10379 bp, 6 predicted proteins | sample WorMetilPIANOSA1_FD_61187 | JGI IMG/M metagenome (GOLD analysis project Ga0049107, IMG submission 61187) | Marine gutless worms symbiont microbial communities from Max Planck institute for Marine Microbiology, Germany - Olavius ilvae PIANOSA.1 | ecosystem: Host-associated > Annelida > Digestive... | reverse complement strand
CCTGCAGATGCAAAGAACAGCGACTTCAGTATACTTAACGCGGCGGAACACACACACACAGCCACAGTATGACTGCGCTTGATACAGCTAGCGTAAAATGTATACCAATTTGTAATGTATTAGTTGCAAATCTTGGTTGCACATAGCCTTCTGTAAGCGTCGTTCGCTACATCAACCGCGGTGTAGCATAGACCCTTGGCAAGAGTCCTGCAGCCGTGGACAAAAAGCCGCCTACGTGTACATCGGGTTAACATGCGTGCATACTTGTGTGTTAGTGCGTGAAACGATCAACACTGTTGTAAGCGCCTACTTGATGTTGTTGGCGACCATCTCCAACACAGGAACCGCCAGTTCGTCATCGTCCAATCGCTTAATGCGTCCGCTGCGCACCTACATGCGATATCATTGTATAGACTGCATGGCTGCAGTGGCGTCGCCAGCTAGTGGGCACGTGCCCGAGAAGTGACATTTTGACATTACGGACACGTTAATCGTTCGTTTTACTTACTTACTTACTTACGTGCCCCCCCCCCCCTGGCGTTTGAGAAAATTTTTTTTCACTATACGTTGAAACAAGTTGTCTGGTTTGGTTTGGTACTATGCCAAACTCTAATTCAGCACTATTTTTTCAGCCGTATTCGCTGTGGAGTGATACCATAACTGGGTATAATGGTGCGTGTGCAAAAGCTAATGTTGTTTTACCGCGCGACGCTATGCGTTATAGCGCGGTCTTTGCTGTGGTCCGGTGTCCGTCCGTCCGTTTGTCCATCATGTTCGTGCATTGTATTCAGACGGCTGAAGATATCGTCAAACATCTTTCTCGGCCCGGTAGCCCCATGATTCTAGTTTTTTGTCCCCAAGCGCCGATACTCAATTCCAAGGGGAGCCCCTTCGGCTGGGGCGCAAAATACACGGGGGTGGGGAAAATTTGCGATTTTTGACTGAAATCGCTGTCTATCTCTCAAACGGTACAAGATAGGCCCATAGTTGCCATGGAACGTTAATAGGAAGTCATAGGTGGCGGATCGATACGTGCCGGTTCCGATGACCTTGAGTGACCCCTAACCGTGGCTTCAAGATCACTGTATACTTACAAGTCGAATATCTCAAAAACGGCGCGACTTAGGGACAAAGTTACTATAGAACACTAATAGGAAATCATACCCAATCTATCAAATGGTACCACTTTCAATGATCTCGATTGACTCTTGACCGGGATTTCAAGATCGCGATATTTTACAACATTGAATATATCAGAAAAGACAGATATACAGCCATAGTTACAACTTACAATAGAACGTCAGTAGGAAGTGATACGCGCTCTATCGAACGGTGACATTTCCAATGACCTCGACGGACTCCTAACTCCGTTTTCAAGGTTACGGCATTTTTGAAGTCTAATGTCTAAAAAACGATGCGTCTTAGGGACAAAGTTACTATAGCACACTAACAGGAAGCCATAGCTAACATATCGAATGGTACCATGTTTGGTAGCATTGACTGACTGCTAAACGCGTCGCGCGGGTTTGTCAGCCTCAGCTGAGGTTCTTTTTAATACCCAGTATCAGCGATTTTTAAACTGTTTCATTTTATTATTTTATGTGAATGACACACAGGCCTAATGCAATAACGCATACTCGGGATTATAGAGTGCTGCCCAGGGTGGTACGGTATACATTTATTTTTTTCGGTCTTTATACGAAGCCAAACCTGTGCCCCCCCCCCCTGACACAAAATTCTGGCGACGCCACTGCATGGCTGCTATATTTGAAATGATAGTCTTACGTTAAACCACACATCACATTTGTTCGCCCGATTTTGGAGTACTGTACGTGTATTGGTCATTACATTTCAAAGGTTTTGTTGAACATAATGAGAGAGTACAAAAATTGTTTAAAAAAAAAAACGAATGTTAAGCATGCCGTTTACCTATAATGAGCGCCTGAAATACTTAAAATTCAAATCCTTGCAGGTCAGACGTCTAAAAGATCTTTTTATGTGTTGTCTTGGTTGATTTGATTTTTCAGACTTTTTTGAGCTATCTGGAAGTATACATATACTAGTGTTCACAACTATGAATGTTTAAACAGACTGAATGTTAGGAAATATTACTTCGCAAATCGTTCTGTAGACTACTCCCCCTTAAACAGCATGTCGTCTAATATTGTTAATGCTGCAACTGCAACTGTGGATGCGTGTAATACACTAACTTCTGCTTAGGACTTTATTAATCTTAGACACTAACAGTGCATTCAGCGATATCTTAACATTATGTCTGTCATTCTGTCTTTCCGCGGGACGTATGTTAATTGTTTTCAGCCTATCCTTGAACTGTATTGTTCGAATAAATTTCCACATTGTGTTTTGGCCAAAAATACGTAGATGACTGACAATATTTTTGGTGTGTTCTTTCAGAGACTGCTCAGGCGCTGTCCACCACTGCACGTTTTTCATACTGTTGCATGCCTGAGTGCAATAGTAAGCAAACAAGCAATTAAAGCAAATTGCTTGATTGTGTAACATCATCAACTATGAAAATACGCGGTTTACAAACTAGTTACAAGTAACAGTAGACCTGCCGGTATTCTAAAAAGTATCTGGAAAAAAGGACGTAGCCTACCGGTAGTAGCTGTCCATATATGCAACAGTCTACCTCTTGCAAGTTGCGGTGTTTTTCCTTCTACTAAGTGTAATACTCCATTTTGTCTTTTGCAACAGGTTAGACAAAGCAATTAGCCCAAGTACAGCTGCTATGACACAATTAACACGGCAGGCTTATTATACACAAATGTATCAAGGCCTAGAATCTGATCTCGCGGCTCGGTGATTCGTCCACAGTTCATTGACTGCTACCTGTTTGGTCCAGAATGCCAGAGGCTTAGCGGCGATGCTGTTGAGCAGAGCTAGACATCCCGTCTGATAAGTATTCTTGAACATCTTTACCGCATCACCGCTCATCTCACTACGTCATTGCTACTGCTGGGACGTCCGTCGTCATAGCAACGCAAAGACAACAGGCCAGCTTCAACGCGAACGGAGGTCCACGTAGCTGTGTTTAAATCTCTGTTTTTCCATTATACCTACGCTAATGAGGTTGTTGAGACTGGCATTTATTTGTTCGTATGTGAGCAGATAACAAAAAAATAGTGGACGAATTTACGGGCTTCAACTATATTTTCCGAGTGCATGAACAGGCTATCAGGGCTACTGTGATAAGGAGTTTATAACATCCCATAATGTAGTAGTCTTTAAAAATGGCTGACTGTATTGGCTGTTGCATTATACCCCAGAGGAGGAGATAACGCGGCACAGCCACTGTTATTTTCACCTGTAATGGCATGGCGTATGCAACACGGGTATAACAATTATGCAGACGTTGAAGTGTAATTTATCAACCGTGACGCGAACGGACGTCGCAAAACGAACGAAAATTATCTTACACAAGTCGTGAGAGAGAGCCTGCAGCAGACACGTCCAGCTTACACGAAGTTACCATGCACTCTCAACAAACACACCAGTGCATTCTACAGTAAACGCTGTGATTACACTGCGCGCTAGCTAGCTGCGGCACAGTGCGTTGTAATCGGTCCTGTCTGTGTCAGTGGTTAAAGTGGTTTTGTGAAGCAGGGGCCAGGTTGGAGCAAACCCCATACCCATTCCAACCCCACTAATTTGGCGTTATTTAGGCATAAAATAACACTTTATTGATTCCATCAGGGGGGTTCATACTATTGTGGGGGGGGGGGCTCAAATGGGAGCAGGGGGGCTGAGCCCCCCTCACTTTAACCACTGGTCTGTGTGTTTGTTTGTGGGTCTGTTACCACGATAACTCGAAATAGCGTGCATCGATCCTCACCAAACTGGGTTTGTAGGTAAAGGTAGTAACCATCTCCAACTGATTAAATTTTGGCCGTCCCGCACCACCGGGAAGGGGGTCTGCGGCGGGGCGAAAATTTTTGGCTCCGCCATACTACAAGCGCGCAGTGTTTGCGTCTCTCTGAGCGCTTTTAATTTTTACCCGCGCGACGCTCTACATAGCGCGGTCTTTGCCGTCGTGCGGTGTCCGTCCGTCCGTCACATGCCGGTATTGTATCTAAATGGCAGAACCGATTTTTAAAACTTTTTTTACCATCTGGTAGTCACATCATTCTAGTTTTTTGACCCCTTGCGCCGATACCCAATTCCAAGGGGAACCCTGTCAGCGGGGACGCAGAATACATGTGGGTGGGGAAAATTTTGAGATTTTCGACTGAAATCACCGTTTATCTCTGAAACGGTACGAGATAGGTCCATGGTTAAACCATACCTACATGTAGCCTAACATATCACATGGTACCGTGTTTAGTGACTTGACTGACCTCGAAACGCGTCACGTGGGTTTGTCAGCATCATCTGATCTTGTTTAAGGAACAATCGGTTAGAAAAACAACGGAGAAACGAAACAAGTACGGGAGCGTGATGTTGGTTATTTTCACTAGCTTCATGCAGCTGGCATGTCTACGTCCAACTCCGACTCTACGAGCGTGTGCTATACTTACGACAAAACCTAGTGTACGCGTATCAGCGAAATGCAGGTCTAACGCTGTGCGTAGCTTTAGAACGATCAACATGACCGCGTGTGACTTTTTGTGATATATCATGTGTCCTATACAAATAGTACATTGTCGTCGGAACAAAACGTACATAAAACACACATCAAATGCCGAACTGGCAGCGAACAACGCATCCGAGAGACGAGCGTATACCGTATACGGCGCAAGCATGTAAAACAACTGGATAGCATGTTGTCGTTATAAAACACCTGGTTGACGTGGTTACACCTGATTTTTCCTCAGCAGCACGCGACAAAGTCCACGGCTTGGCAGTGAGACGCATAGCAGCATTCATCGTAGATTCATTGCCTATAGTTCACTGTCGGCATGCACGCCCACTCTGCACGGCTGCATCTGCCACATCTCAGACTTCTAGTCACGAATTCTGTGGAGACAGAAAACGAACGTGGTTGGATACAGACCGGCAGAGGTTCTGTTAACAATTCTAGCGATGGATTGCAGGTTCCTATAAAAGATATTAACTTTCAGCGTTTTCCAAGACTTTTCAGATTTCTCTCCTGTTACTAGTATTACTACTACTTTCGGCTATTATTTAACCAGCTTAGTATTCCGGAGTTTACTCCAGGTTAGGCTGGGTTTTCTTTAGGTCCTGAAAAGAAGAACTTCGGGAAATGCTTGCGCGAGATGTTTCAAGGTTGGATGCAGGTTTGAAAATATGTAGAAAGGGGCAGAGTATGTTTTGACCCCTAAAAATGTCACATTCTTTCATTCAAAACTGTTGTTGCATAACTCTGCAAAATATGAAAGACTTGTGTCAAGAAATGGAAGGTAAAACTTCTTATCGCCCAAGTAACATCGTCAAAGCACTAAGTATGTATCATATCTTTCAGATTTCTATTGAAATATCAACAGTGGCAAGCCCAGAATTATTAGGACTAAAATTGGCGAATGGTCTTCGGCTACTTTACACTTCAGTGCTTCGAATTGTTGGTTGGGTGGCAGGAAGAGCATCCGCCATGTACAAAGACTGAGAGTTGGTATGCTGGTGGCAAGTGATCGGACTGCAGCCACGCTTGCAAATCACCTGTACGTGTTTCGTGTGGCAAGCGGAATTAACATATATTCCCAGTGATATCAAAGATTAGTGATATCAGAAATTTAATTAGTATATAGATATTAGTGATATCGCTAACTCGAATTGCTGATATCACTAATGCGAATTAGTGATGTCACTATATGTGAATAAATGTTAATTCCGCTTGCCACAGTTTCGGATTTCCACCGGACACCACTGTCAGCTCGGTCATCTCTTGTTGCAGTAAGGGAACGGACAGCAACGACTTCAGCACGGAATGATGTTGTCAGCGGAGTTTCTTCACTACGTTGCACTAGAAAAAAAAAAACTTCAAATGTACCCGTATTTAAACTGCAATCTGCTGAAACGATTATAAATGTTTTGCTCCGAGTTAACTACTGGTACATCAAAATTGGAAGAGAATGAAATGCAAGGACTGAAGCCTGAATTCCATGGCTTATGATCTGTTGATTTTTAGGCCTGGAAAAAGCACGAACTTGGAGTGAAATCAGACCATTTTTGGAAGTCGTGAACGGTGCCATTCAATTGTTTGTGACCCTCCCCAGGCAGATACAGCCTTACTGGTGCTCGCTCGACAGAACACAACAAGTGGAAAGCGAAATGAACTCCGACGCCAAAACAACGAAAACACACCTACCGGTACACTGAGTGAAGTAACACAGCGAATGACACACAGCTGTTGCACACAGTCACTGATAATGCCCTCGTCTGTTGCTGTAACAAGCCAACTCACCCGAGCGACAGGCCAAACAACAAATTTCAGTTCGTACAAACTACAGCTGCCAGAGAAATATTGTTAACAGACAGACAGAAAGGCAAGATCAAAACAGCGACTTTGTACGTGTACAATTGCATCACATAATCAACGGCAATAATAAGTTTTTGCACGACAATTGTAGCCATTCTTTTGATAGAAAATACCAACAACTGTTAGTGTTATCTAAAACAATATGCAAAAAAATAACTTTCATCTGAAAAACTCATACGGGTCGTCGCAATCAGCAAATCACTCGTGTCAAAATAAATCTGTTCTGTAGACAGAGATGATCAAAGATGATTGTCTACCAAGCAAGGCAGCATTCTGCTGTGTTATGGTTCTGTTACTTCCACAGACTAACACCAACCACCTGCTGCTGGTAACGTCCGTGATAGCTTAACATAATGAAACGTGTGTACAAGACTACGTTCTAACTCGCTATAACAACTGATTCAATGATCGACTTTGCTACAGGGGGCGTATATCTTGGGGGAGGTTGGGGAGTCTTATATGTAGGAAATATGTAGCAAGGATCAGAGTATGTTTTGACCCCTAAAAATGTCACATTCTTTCATTCAAAACTGTTGTTCGATAACTGCAAGTTTCACATCATCAAGGATGAAAGACTTGTGTCAAAAAATGGAAGGTAAAACTAATTTTTCAAGGCGCCTGAAACAGTTTTCATGGCTTTGCATGACTGACCCCGACCGTTCACATTTTACGACAGATCTACGCCACTGCCTTGCTACACAGACACCACCACACACCATCGCCAAATTCCAAATATCCCGACTCGTAATGTCGCGCCCATAACTGCATGTTATGTGACTAATGCACATATAAATCTACATAAAACACAGCACACAGAGAACATCGATCAGCTCTAAGATGTTTTGTGTGACAGATTGGCAAATTGTTAGTATTTGATAGAATATGTTATTATACCATCATCAGAAACAGTGCAGCAAGACTGCCTGAACTGAGCCATGTTACCCATGATGAATGTTACCTCCTCCATACAAGAAGACTACTGGTCATTATTACCAGTCAATAAATGCATAATAATGACTGCTAGATTCAAATGACTAAAAAGCAGACTGAATAAAAATACTGTGATATCAAATGTGTTATGAAATTAAGTTAAACTTAAGCAAAAGCTTAAAAGTTTTGTAAAAAAAGTAAGAAAATGTGTTTGAATGTTTACCGAATTAATAACTTCTGCATATCTCAACTCTGAACTACTTTTTAGTGCATTACGTATTGCATCAATCCAGTGCAGTTTATGAACACACCCATTCTCTCCATTTTGTGTATTCTTCTTATTATGCTGCCTGTAAGTGTTTGCTTTCATATTTCCCTTGGAGCCAAAGATCACAGAGAAATACAACTGTTTTGGAAGTAATTTTCTCCACTGTGTAATATGCTATGAATTTCATCTGCCCTAGCATTTCCATTAGCAGTAATAATATTTTGCTGTCTGCCTCGGTCAATGGTCGTAACAGCAGCAACAACGTAGTTTAAATTTTAAACAATCAATGACCGATTGGCATATCATTCCCACAACATTGCATACATTAAATAAGAAAACCACAGAAAAGCAATCATTATACTACAATACAAACAGAGTTACACATATTCTACATAAAACAAAATTTGTAAAATCTCGTAATGAGGAACACGATTCACACTGTACACATATGTTAGGGATGGACAACAAGCCAAACACAACAAGAGCACTCAAAGAGTGCAAACCTCTGCCAAAGCGGCTGTAACTCTAAGCTCAAAATCAAATGGCGACTTCATCGTCCAAAGCTACATCTCTGATATAATTCACAAATGTCCGATCTGTAGTTTTTATACGAAGTTGCCAACAGACAACAACCAAATAAACAAACAACCTAGAATGGCACTCAGTAGAGTGTATACCTCCACCACGGCCGCTGATATCACTAAATTGTCACTATTACACAAACTCTGGGTAACATCCTCCCATGTGGAGTATGGCGGTGCCAGAGCACCTAACCCTAATCCCGACCCTAACGTAATGCTATCTGTATTGACAACAAAATCTGACGGCTTCTTCCGTGGCCCATGTGTCAACTTTTCTACCAAATTTCGTGGAAATCAGTTGAGTACAATGTTGCATAATCCTGCTAACAAAAAAAAACAAAAACAAACGAATGCCGATGAAAACATAACTTCCTTGGTGGAGGTAACAAGCGCCAGGTAAATCATACCCTCCTTGGCAGAGGTCAATGTTAACAATAAGTACATCACTAAACAAATGCTTCAACTAACAAAGCAACTTTATGTACACACATGCACAGACACAAACACAACAACCATTTGTAAACATTCTTAAATAACAGCAGCCGTGGCTCAGTTGTTAATGAGATGGACATGCACCCAGTGAACCTGGCTTCAACTCCGGCTGGCATCTATGTAAGTCATTGGTGACAGCAGAAAGGGCATCCGAACAAAACTGCTCCCATGCACCAGTAAAAGTCCTATCTCAGTAGGAACGTCTGAGCCCCTGAACACAGCAAGTCAATGACATTAATTTCGGACGTTTTTAGAATAACAGCAAACGACTAAACGACTGGTAAAACATGTCACTACGGTAGATCACTGACAATGACACTTTACACTGCAATAGTAACACGAAAAGCATCAGCTGATCAGTAGGCTCACTGCTGTGATGCACACTGTAGCACGTGTAGAACAAGTTGGCCACAACTAAATGGGTCACGTCATCCGTGGCCAAGACAATGCCCTCCAATGTGCTGCACTCTTTTGTTCGACAGTTCGTACATGACTACATGGAAACTGACATTTTTCTGTTGAGCATGGGAGCAATTTTGGTTCGATGGCCTTCCTGATACCATCAATGACTCGTATGGGTGACATTTTAATCTTAACCACTGACCGTTACTCGTGTTACCCGCGGCTAAAATTAAGTGCTATGCATTCCATGTAAATATCTTTTCATGTCAATTATGATTAATGGTGTAACTAGAAAACGGCAGTGTGAGAACTGTCCCACAGTCACGGAGAAGGCTAAACAAATGACTAGTATTAACATGTTACAGGCGTCTACTGGGAGATGGAAACGAGTGAGTGAGTATGGTTTAACGTTCCATCAACACACATAAAGGTCATTTCAGAAACGAGTCTTTCCAGTCAATCGCTTGCATTGGTACTGACAACCTAACACAAACAACCAAGCGACAGAACACACAAATAACATAAGAATAACACAACCTAAAAAGAGTCTCTAGTTAACAGCACAACACATAATCATAAGAAACCTAGGCTAAGAGACAGGACAGACAGAGCCTGGTTTAGTCGTCTTGTACAATATCCGGCCAGGAAACGGAGCAGGTCTATTCTTAAACAACCCCACAGCTCACATGGGACAGGAGATGGAAGTATGCCAGTTGTGCAGTTATGGCAATGAATGCAAATGACAAATATTGACAGCGACAACAGACACACAGCAAGAGAACTGCTGTAACTGTTGACTGTAGAAGTACAAATGTCGTAATGCAGAGACAAGTGTTCATCGCAACTAAAAAGCACTTTGGTATCGGTTGCTGAGAGTCAACAAGACATCATACATACGTACAGTGAGAAATGGAACTGTACGTTGCTGACTCACAAGTATCAGTTATCAGATGAGATAGACATGAGGAACTGTTGTCATATCACTGAGAAATATACACACACTGTGTACAAACGTCATCATCATTGTCGTCTTATTACCTAGACAGATCATTAGTCAGTTACGGCGGATGGCAGTGTCTAATCAATTACCTACGCATCATTATTAACTACTGTCCTCTCTTTATATTCACATACACACAGACACACAGAGAGACTAATTACAAACTGCCGCTCAGAGAATGAAAATACACAATTACACAGAAACATCTGTGTAACACTATGCTACTGCCAGTATCAGTACAAATCCAGT
>Ga0049107_10000798_pt1 | contig 10381 bp, 5 predicted proteins | sample WorMetilPIANOSA1_FD_61187 | JGI IMG/M metagenome (GOLD analysis project Ga0049107, IMG submission 61187) | Marine gutless worms symbiont microbial communities from Max Planck institute for Marine Microbiology, Germany - Olavius ilvae PIANOSA.1 | ecosystem: Host-associated > Annelida > Digestive... | reverse complement strand
CACAACACACTGTACTTACTGACTAACCCACAGCCACTCGACTTGTCCTCAGTCTGCCTAGATGGGCTCCAGTCTCAGCAGCCGTCCACAACACACTGTACTTACTGACTAACCCACAGCAGGTCACGTACTGACATTCACAGTGTCTCAAACAAGTAGACTGCTTTATTTTTACAATAACTTCAACAAATGTGCACCAGTTTTCATTATTTCTCACTGTTAAATTCAGAATGGAACTGCAGGGGAAGCTGAAATTAAAACTACCACATCCCCTTAAATCTGTTGCCTCACTACCTTGCAAAAAGTGAATGTTCACTGTATAGCTTTACAGCACAGTCAATTAAGATCAAATAGATGCAAAGATGTTCAGTTATAGTACATATCCAAGAGGGATGCTAATTCATGCAAATTAATTTACAACGTTTGTTCAAAATGTCCACATTTGGCACATATGCATGCACAGAGTTGTGCACGCCACTGGTTAATGGATGCGTCAATTGTGCATTGTTCAGTGCTGTGTCAAATGTTTAACTTCATAACTCAAAGATATAGCTAACGTTACAAACAGGATATTGCAATGATGCCGTAATGTCACAGCATGAAGAACTAAATAAGCATATAACATCTTGTATTTTCAAAATTAAGGACACATGACCTGTCTCTGGATGTGATTCTGCTTCTTCACTCCAAATTTCGCATTGATCAGACAAATTTCGCCTTAATTGGGCAATATGGTGCTGAGACATAACCAAACAACGATTCTCAATATGGCGTCTAATTTGTTGTGAAGTCTTCATATTGCATCCAGGAACTGCATTTTATGTTCTTAACACTATGTTAAATTTTAGCAACAGTTGGTTTTGTATTTTCTGAAATGTAGTTGGACTTTAATTTTTCAGCATTGTATTTATTTATTTATTATAAAATCGTACACTGAGTACAACACAAACACATAAAAGGAAAAGTAGAAGCGAAAATGGGTTGAAAATGGTTATCTTGTTGCCAAATTTTTCCTTTTGGGAGTAAGTACGGGTCAGATTTTAGTGTAAATAATGTTCACACTGCCAAAAGGCATGTCCTTGGCAGTGAACATGTTTACTGAGCTATTTGATGTTGATGTATCAGTCGTGTGACCTCTGGGCAAGATGAAAAAAAAACGAATAAAGACAAGGAAAAATCATATTGCAACAACTGGCTAAATGCCAGGCCACTCACGTCGTCAAATTGAAATTAAATTTTGCATGTGGGGAGATCTCAAGGACTTCACTTAACTTGTCTTATGCCATGTCACTCCAAGTGGAACACAGGACACAATTCATCCAGCTGCGCCTTCATCTTCCTCTAGCTCTACTTGATTCCTGCTGTCCTCATTTCTGACTCTGATCTCTTTTCCAGGTGGTCGCCCTATTTTCTGTGGTCTTGTGGTTAATGCTGTTATCCTTACTTCTCAGTGTATGTCCAAGTCAATTCCATTTCCTTCTTTTTGTCTGTGCCACTACTGGCTGGTGGTCAGTTTTATCCGTCGCCAATGCACGTTAATAGTCTTGCGTAGACATCTGTTGATGAAAACTTGTAGCTTGTTTATTGTTCTGTGTGTGATTATCCAAGACTCAGATGCATACAGTAAGACTGCCTTCATAGTGGAGTTGAATATTTTTGTTTTACTTGCCCTTCCAATGATCTGGCATTTCCGCAATTTATCTATCGCCCTGAAAAACTGATCTGGCTTTTCCCACTGCATCCTGTACATCCTGTTCAGTTCCTCCTGTGCGAGATAATGCTAAATTTCAAGTTCTTGAAAAATCTGTTAAGAGGTTCTGGAGCTGTAGGGAGAATGGGCGAAAATCGCCTTTCCTCTTTACTTTGTTTGGTAGCTTATACAACAGGTTGTACTGTTGTAAAGCCGTGACATACATAAATATGATACCAATGGCGCTATATCGCCAACATTGCCAGCTTCATGTTTCAAGCACAAGAAGGAAGCCACATTGACGTTAAATTTAAAAAATGTGTACTTTACGGCATAATTTTTGTAAACTTACATACATTTACAATTTTGGTAAAATCATTCATATTGCGATTGCTGCCTATGCTTTTGTGTTCGTGCATTATTTTGTTTTGGTGCATTGTACACGTACACGTTATGCTAACTTGCTTTGTTTCTGCAGTGGAGCAAGGAAGCTGGCTATTTTTGTTACTTGTTTTTACTCATAGGCCTACCACAGAGGCTGTATCATAAGCCTAATAATCACACAATTAGTGAAACAACACAGATAACGAAAATTATGTACGTCTAGCTGAACAAAGCTGGCAGTGATTGTCACGGATTGTTTGCTGTGTTTCGGCACAAACGTTTTTCAGCATGCGAAAATCACTAAGTGGTCACACTATAATATCAATAACTTCGTCGTATTAAAAGATTATTAAATGCCACTTGGCACTTAAGTGTAGACAGGATAGTCACTTAAGCATGTAAAATTTCACACAGAAATTCCTATCTACTGCTGAGAAAACAGCAAATAATTTTATGGATTACTTTTCTGCCGCACCTGGTAGATGAGTTGACAGTCGAGACTAGCCAATAATGGTGGAATAATTGTTGTTGGTGTCAGTGCAGCTGTTGAAAGTGATATTTGATGTGATTGTTTTCTGTTGCAGAAGCGGAAGGCTGACCCACTGAAGAGTTTTGAGCTTGGATACAGCAAAAAACATTCACGGACAAAATAGGTGGTGTTGTTGACTTAGTTACCGTAAATCGTATCACACCACGTGTTTTATAACGACTGCAACAACAAAGTGCCATCGCTGATTGAATCAAGTCACATGAACTGCAACAGAAACAAATGTTCCGTGTTGATCATTGTTGTCCAAAAAATTCTGGCAACAATGTTGCCATATGTTACATTATTGCCTGATATGAATATTTATAACTTCTGCATGTTAATGTGGAGTATTGTTTTTCAAATTTTCTGGTTCAGTGCAGTATAATTACACAGAATTGAAATATGCACTTCCTAAGTTATGTAAAACATAAAAAATATGCAGAATTCTCTAGAAAGAGACAAAACTAAAATATTGTAAACTGTAAACATTACTTACTGTCCAGTCGCGAGTCACACGTGTCTGATGAGGATTGTTCAGTGATGTGATGTTTGCAGTTTTACTCTGTCATACACTAGTATTGTTCAGTAACTCTCCTAAATGTAGGCGGGGCATTAAGCGATGCTTTTGTCTGACGTCTGTCTGACTGACGTCTGTCTGTTTGTCACATACATCGGGCCCAAGTCGAGAACAGAGAGGCCTAGGAAGACCAAAATTGGCACAGAGATAGCCCACGTCACAGGTGACTCAAACACCACTTTCAAGGTCAAAGGTCAAGGTCACCAGGCCGCTTTACTCAGCACGACCTTAACGCGTAAGGCGGCTGCAGCGGTCAGCATGGGAACGTATTCGGCGTGGGAAAGTACTGCTACGTTGCGTCTGCTCGGCGGCGCGGACGCACTTCGGGGCCCATGGGGAGGAAAGGGGCTGGGGCATATTGTGTTGCCACGCGCACAGCTTGTTATATAGTAAAACAAGTGTATATGTGTAATACGGTCAGCAGTCAAATCCGTGTGCCCTTACTGAAACTTTAATGCCCTCGGCTGCACTTCGGACAATAAAATATCACGTTCGGCACACCGATCTGACTGCTGACATCTTCAGCCGTATGCATTTGTACAGTGTTTATGAGTGTGGATTCGGAATTATGCAATTATATGTGCGTATAATGTTGCGTTGAACCGTGAATGTCGCACGCGTTATTTGGCACGCCACGTGTAATTGGCATTCTTCCGCGTAATTTGCTATGTTCAAACGACCTTCAGCGACTTTGCATCTATTTTCGTTAACGTTTTGCACCAAACTAAATATTAAAATTACTGGCTTGTTTACTTTTTATTGAGTACTGTAGACTTAGACTACGTACCATTCACCTCTGAAATTGAAATATGAAAAAAAAATTACAGCACATTGCTAGAAACCGGTAATAATTTGTTTTTGAATAGTCTAATGGGTAAGATATACCAGCATATAATTTGCACACATTCAGCAAAATCTATGGCATTGTTTCAGAATTTTGTGCATAATTCCGGGATGCCAGCATGTGATAGACAGGCACTGTGGCTGTCATATACTCGAATCTCAGAATTTGCGAATTATGCGCAAAAAAATGACATACATTATGCCAGTTGCCAGATGGTGGATTTGGCTGTGCAATTAGAGATAGGTAGTTTGGGTTTGGTTAATGTGCAGTACGTGTTTTGTGAAGTAGGATTCTAAGCTGGTATCTGAGTCGGGCTCAGCACCAGGACACAACAGACGGTGGGCCATTTGGTCCCGGCCTCCGATTTTGGCCAAAGGTCCCACTTTGCCTCTCTCTACCATTGAACAGTAAACACAATAGGCCTCTCAAAGTCGGAGGCCTGGGCCAGCCTCTGCTCTGGCCTGTGGAAGTGCAGTTATTCTGTTGCTTTGCAGGGAAACGAACCTCCTCCAGTGCGCCAGGACTTCAGAGTCTTAATCCGGCATTGGCCAACTGGCGTCAGTGTTAGAAAACCGATGTTTATAAGAGTGAACCGTTGCCTGTGTGCACTTTTCAGAGTACGGCCTTATAACGTTGGATACCGGTAATTTTACAAGAAAATGACACTAAACTCTGCAATATGCAGTTGAAAGGAAGACGGTGTGATAATTTTAATGAGAAAGACCAAACTATAAGTGAAAAATAACAACTATAATGATAACTAAAATGGTTTACATACTTCATATGACTGTAACCAAAATAAATACACTAATAATTACTAATAACAGTAACTAAAATGATTTCTGCTGCCATCCCCGACCATGCTGGGTGATTGCCAAAGACGATTCTGTCGCACGCCAGACCTGATTTTTTATAACAATATCGTTTGATCCGTGACCCACGTGAGCTCTGTATGGTATATGGTATACTAGGGTTTAACGTCCCACTCTACACAGTATAGGTCATTTCGGAGACGGGCGTGAGCGCTTTAAAATTACGCATAGCCTAAAAGAGAGACAGGCACAGCAGCCAAGAACAAAATTAGAGAAAAAAATTCCTAGCATATATTGTATAAACGTTGACTGCTACTCTTACTCGAACACAATTACTCAGAAACCGACACCGTAGCGGCTACGCTATTTATGTTCTTGCCTCCTTTAAGAATAAACATAAAAATACAGAACCGAAACTTAGAGGCGAAACGGAACACCTGCTTTCCAACAACATGAAATGTATTTAGTATGTGGTAATTTTCAGACTACGAGTATTACTGCACGACGAGTTCGAACAGTGCTGTAAAAGTCTACTGCAGTGTCAGAAATATTAGCAGCTTGGGATCATCGTTACATTCGTATGCGTCTGAGCCAGACCAGTGTCTGTTCATCGCGTCCTGCTTGTAACTCATCAGGAGTTGGTGTAAATATTTCCCCCGCACGAGTACACAACTTTGAGGTCAAATATGAAGGTAGGACACTGTTTGTTTTGCAACTCACCACATGTACGTAGACTAACACAGGGCAGGGAGGGCGATAAAATGTAAAATTTTTAAACTCAAAAGTCAGGTCATGGGTCAAAGTGGCGCTGCCTGAAACGTGGGAATAAATAATAGCACATGTTTAAATTTGGTGCATGCATGTCTGTATAAATAACTATAACCGTCATTGTTGCTATGCTATAATGTCTAAATGTCATTGGGACACAAAATACTCAAATCTCGTGATGTGCCACAACCAACCCAACCGGTCCTTCGTACAGCTGCTGATTATATAAAGACAGTGTACTGCAGTTTCACGGCCAAAAGGACACAAGCTGAAGAATGGGGGTGGCCACAAAGTTGCTGGCAATAGCAATACTGTAATGCAGTATGCTACTGCACAGATAAAAAGGGTTATGCTCTGGTCGCTGATGCATTAACAATTATATTTGCAGTCGATCAAAAACGCCATCCTCTCAGATACTGCTGTGCTGTTACTGGGCAAGTGTCACAACGTAAGAAGATAAACTTTGAAATTGAAATGGTCAAAGTCATTGAAGACTGGGCAGTGGGCATTGCAAAAGGCTGACTGACCGACTGCATGGGCCGTCTATCTACTACGTACCACGCGTGAGAAAAAAAACCAGGACACCCAACTAACTTCGCCAAATGTTGACAGATTTTTCAAATTCTTTAACCGTCGGACTCGGAAGCAAACGTGTAATAAAATAGTCATCAAAGACCCCACCACACCTCAAATCGTCGCTACATTACCTTGTGAAACGTAAATGTCAACTAGCGACTATCTGAAACAAATTTTAATTTATTACAGTTAACAACATTTAATTTTTGTCACAATGAATATTAAAAATGTCCTCCTGTAGCTCCAGTGCAGGCATGGAGATGTCTGCGCCACTGGTTGATGCCATCGTCAGTAACGGTCTGTTCCACTCTAACTCGCCACAATCAGACGCTACATTAAATCATTCACACCCCGCGCTTTTCCCTGGTAGAGAACACTGGTTGTCCCGGTTATTATAGTCAACTGGATTCAGGTCAGGACTGTTCGGCGGCCACAATTCTAGAATTTCATACGGATGATTGACCACGATCTCTTAGATTATTGTACTTTTCAGACTGCAAGCAGTGAATGATGCACAGCATATCAGGGTAGCTTGCGGAAAGCATTATGATCAGCGGAATCAATCTCAAATGATAATGTGATATCGCAGCGTACATGTATATAACCAAATTCAGATTGAAGATACCAATAATCCAGTTTATAAGCTTACAGTGGACAATCTGCAACTGGTGTTAACTAATGTGCTAATCATATCAATTTTTGAACAGTAAGGTTTCACAACTTAAGGTACTGTAACGACGCGTTTAAGGTCAGGTGTGGTGGGCTCTTTAGTGATCAACTCATTGTGCAATCACTGCTTAGTACGCGTATAGAGAAAGAATTCTGAAAATCGGTCAACATTTACAGAAGTTACGGGCAATGATAGAGTATAACCTGTTACATTTGATTCACGGGGTATGTACATATCCACATATCTTCTATGTTCCTGTAATCCGGTTCATGCCGTTTGACGTAGATATATGAAATTTGCAAGGTGAAGAGGGTATTTCAGGCGCTGACTAGTGAGTGACCACCGCAAACCACAGAGGCGGGCCTTAGAGTGCGCGCTCGACGGGTACTCGGAGTAAAGCAAAATAAAACGTAGATTTATATAGCGCATCGTCGTAAAACCGGTAATGCGGTATTACAACTACGATTCGACTTCAATTAGACTTCGATTCGACGGCCGCTTGACTGCTTATCGAAGGTCATTAAGGTCACATTGACGTAACACCGCTGACCCGCTAGCCGCAGACACACTGACCTGTTTATTTATTTAGGCCTCAGAGCAGCAGCCCACACACAGGTATGGTAGGTCTACGGTCGTAACGTAGGTCGTCGAATGGTCGTAGCGCGGTGGAGCTGCAGTCGAACGGCGGTCAAATCGAAGTCAAATTGTATTTGTAACCAACGCCTAGCCACATTCTAGCCCTGCAGGCTGCAACCTTCAACTCTGACTTTGATTCAAAACCATCCACAGCAGTGAGCCTCACTGAGTTGCGCGAAAATACAGTGACACACCGCTATAACCTTACCTAGGATATCGTACGATATTTTCACCGTTGCAACAGGACTGTGTCACTGAATGCAATCTTGCAAGTGTTAGGGAATTACAGCACACTGTGTGGCCATTTCTGCTGAGCACAACGAATGCGCGTGCAGTGCGCGTGGTGCTGAGTTAGCGTCGTAGATCGAGGACCTCTTTCATGAGCGGCTGTATGCCGTCTGGATTGAGCTTGAGCAGCACGTGCGTATGTTCCTCGTTAAGGCTGCGGATCTCGGTGAGTTTCATGACAAGTCGAGGGAACATGAAACGAGCTAGAGACTTGGCGTAGCGCGACTCGAGGTAGCGCTTGAGTAGCAGACAGTAGCGCTCCTGCTCTGCACTGACATAGTCGCGGTTGGTGAGGTTGTCACGGTCAGGAGAAAAGAGAGACAGCACCAGCAGTAGGACGAGTGTCGTCTCGTCAGCTCGCAGCTCCACTGTCAGTGATCGTACGAACTTCATCTGCTCATCAAACATGCCAGTGCCGTCCTCTGCCAGTCGCAGTTGCTCTAGCTTCATCGCTTGTCGCTCCTCGTCGTCCACTGGGTCGAGAAAGTGCTGCTTGTCCGCGTCGAACGTGATGACGGAGCGCAGTATCAGCAGCTCAATACTGCCAGTCTTGAGCAGCTGGATCTGGTCGGTCTGCGGCAGTGATCTGAATGCGCCGATCTGCTTCGTCATTGCGATCACTCGTCGCATGCTCAACTCAGCGATGTTAATGAGGTCCGACAGACTTGCCGCTCGTCCGTCTAGCTCGACAGCGGCGTTCTGTGTCTGCAGTGACGTCCGGTAGGCGTGCAGTAGTTCATCTATCGCTCGTGAGTCGTCGTGACGTAGAGCAACAGTTTGTGAACTCACTTCACTGCTCACTGCTGGATTTACACTCGTCGTCAACTGCTGCTGCTGATGATGAGGCTGCTGCTGCTGCTGTTTCATCTCCGCCGCACAACGTAGTCGCCTGTACACAATAAATTAAGATCAGCAGCTTTTCGGCCGAGGGCAATTAAATCTCTAACCATTGCACGAAATGAGTAGTTCATATTTGGTTTTATATCATCATCAGAAATGTAACTTCAATTAACAACTAATCAATCATAAATGATGACTTGGTTGATTTGCTAAATCATTTTGGTCGAAAATTCAATTAAAACACAATTTCACCACACAAAAAAACACTCATCGGCAATATTAGAACGCTGTCATAACAAACCAAACGAAACGTAAACATTGAAGTAGTTCTATAGAATGGGTACGTTCATAAAGTCGAATTAATCCGTTTTATATAACGCACGCAGACAAAAGCAGTTCAGACTCGGTTTAATTACACTGCGCGCTAGCTAGCTGCGGCACAGTGTATTGTAATCGGTCCTGTCTGTGGGTGAGTATGTTTGTGGGTTTGTTACCACGATAACTTGAAATTGCGTGCATCAATCTTCTCCAAACTGGGTTTGTATATAAAGGTAGTGACCATCTCCAGCTGATTAAATTTTGGCCGTCCCGCGCCCCGGGTCGGGAAGGGAGTCTGCGGCGGGGCGAAATTTGGGACCCCTAATAATTTTTGAACGAAAAGAGCTATCCGCTTCAAATTTGGTACAGACATAGAGGACGCAGCCTCCCTGCGTAGGGACCATAAACCGACCCCGAAGTGGGCGTGGCCCGGGTCACATGACCTAATTTCATAATTTCGGGACCCCCTTAATAACTTTTGAATGAATTGAGCAATCCGCTTCAAATTTGGTACACACATAGAGCACGGAGCCTCCCTGCGTAGGCATGGCCGGATTAACCACTAGGCTGACGAGGCTGCAGCCTAGGGCCCCCGATTTTTAGGGGCCCCATTCAGCTTGGCACTTGCACGTTTAATGCGGTCGTAGAAGCCTATTTTCTTGAAGTGATTATATAACACATATGCACTGACCTAAAACAAGAGTCCTGACACAACACTGCAGGCTGATGGATTCAACTAAATGTGGCTACCCGAATATTTGCACCGTCTTATACTGAGACAGTGTTTGACAAGAAGGTTATAGCTACCGCAAACAGATCGCGCGTCAGCATTCCTGGTCGACCGTGGAAAATTTTTCCTCACATCTAGTTTGATCACCATGCAAAATTTGGTTATTGTTTCTCATACTGTGTGGACGCATGTAGGAGGTCCCAAACAATTTGGCGGACGCTGAGGCCCCGCCCCCTTGGGACGGTGCCGTGGCTGACCGCCTAGAAACACGCTATACTTCCCCACATGTGTCATCTTACCACATTTCATCGCCCTAGGTCAAACCGTTTGGGCGTAGGTATGAGTCCCCAAAAAATTGTGGACGCTGAGGCCCCACCTCCTTGGAACGGGGGAGGGGCTGACCCCCTAGAAACACGCTACTCCCCCACCCGTGTTTCCATGCCAAATTTGGTCATGCTAAGGTAAAACTGTACGACCGTAATTATGGAGATCCGCCAGAAAACTGACCCGTCGCGCGCGTCGAGGTCATTCCAGGTCATTGGAACTGACACAGGTCGATCGGCTACGTATGACTTCCTGTTAGTGATCATAGCACAAGTTGGATGCGGAAGGTTAACACCAGGAAAAGCGCCAAGGACGCTTGGACGAAAGTGCGCGAAGTCATCAAAGGGCCAGCGAACCGTACCGGCGGCCACGTCATCGGACTAACGGCGCAAATA
>Ga0049107_10000797_pt1 | contig 10384 bp, 8 predicted proteins | sample WorMetilPIANOSA1_FD_61187 | JGI IMG/M metagenome (GOLD analysis project Ga0049107, IMG submission 61187) | Marine gutless worms symbiont microbial communities from Max Planck institute for Marine Microbiology, Germany - Olavius ilvae PIANOSA.1 | ecosystem: Host-associated > Annelida > Digestive... | reverse complement strand
GGATAAAAATACAATTTTCACACGTGTATATCCACTACTCCAACTTGGCGTAGTGGCGTACAAAACAAAATGTAAACAACAAGATAATATAGGCATTTGTGCCTAGAATATCTATCAACAATTCGCAAGAACTGCAAAACTGTATTTTTATCCAGTTAGAACCACTTTTAGGCTATAATAAATACCATTTCGTATTCATTAAATAAAGGCAGTTTAAATGATGCAAAGAAAAAAAATACGTTCAACACAGCCTTCCAACATCACACACAGCAGAAATACAGATATTCACTAATTCAATGGATAAAGAAAGGAGACTGAGGACACACATAGCAAATACATATACAACCGAACATTCGTTAGTAGACAATGTAGCTTTGGAACACAACTACCTAGAACGGTCAGTAGGACGAACACCCCCAAACGACGGCAGAGCAGCTCTATATGCCGATCAGATATTCAGAATGTGGAATATAATGTGTAGACCCCCAGCCGAATTTTTTTCTTATATTCGGCCAGCTGGCGTACTTTTTCGGCGCATTTTCGGCTAGCCGCATTTTTTTTCCGGCGCATTTTCGGCCAGCGATTTTTTTCCGGCAAATCCGGCTGAAATTCGGCAGCTGAGGCTACAACTACTAAGGGCTATTTTTACTACAAAGACTACTTAGCCTACGCAACAGCACGTATGAGACAGCGACAAAGTTTTCATACCTGTACGAAATGTTACAAATGGCGTTGGCAGATTGATATTCTATTTCCGGTATGCATGAAAATGAAATCAGGCAGCTAAACCAAAAAGTAAATTAGTGCTGTTATACAGTTATAGCTGGGAATTTTCGGTATTTGTTTAGCGGACGTGGCGCCGCATTATTATTATTGTAATATAAAATCGTACAATGCGAAATTAGCCGCAGTAGCCACAATTATTTTTGGCGGCGGCCGAAATTTTGCTGTTCGGCGGATTTTCGGCTAGCCGCATTTTTTCTTGCGGATTTTCAGCCAGCGATTATTTTTCGGCGAATTCGGCAGCTGGGGGTCTAATAATGTGGATCACTTTTGAGCAGTTGTGCATGCCTCATTCCACAACAGACCACAACATTTAGATACCAGCTTACAAACACACACACACATACAAGACAGAAACCTCCCTTGTCAGAAGTAACAACAAACGAACATTATCGTAAAGTCTTGGCTAGAGCAATGAACACCAGATCAAAGCCAACACACAGCTTTGTCACCAGCAGTCATCTTTGTCGTCCGTCTGTATGCTTTCACTACAACACATCAACTACTACTACTACTACTACTACTACAGGTAGGTAGGATCACCACATGTATTCCATACAAGAACTTTGGAAATTGCTATTACAAACTACCAGTGTTAAACTACTGAATTGTTTGTTTGTTTGTTTGCTTGGGGTTTAACGGCACTTTCAGCACAAATAGGCTATATTGTGCCATAAAACTATGAAAATATTTAGGGGCAGGAGACAATACAAATACGTAATAAAACAGTGAAGCAATACAATAAACCAAGAAAATCATGTGCACTCTTCGGCCTGGGCTTTCTGGTACAATCCCCTTGCCACGATTAGGCTTCCTCAGAGGAGTCTTTCTAGCCAATCACTTGGCAAGTACTGATAACTTAACCAGAACAACCAAAAGACAGAACACATAGCAACGAAAACTAACAATACATAAAAAGGGGCCCCTAATAAACAACAACACACACATGCTAAGATATAAATAATAAACCAGAAACTAGACCTGGTTTAGTCGCCTTGTATGACACCCAGCCAGGAAACGGAGCGGGTCAATTCTTACAACCCGGAGCCCGCACGGGGCTCAAAGTACTGAAGTAACAGTAAGAACAGCCAGCTGCAAATTAAGACATTTTGTACTGCTGTGAAATTGAAGTTTTCGTCCAGCATCTATATAATTACATTGATGGCGTGCTAAACTACACCAGTGGGTACTTCCAGCAGTAACAGTGTAATTTTTTTTCATGCTATGGCATCAAACCAGACATGCTCGACTGACCCAGGGCCCACAAACATGCTCACACCCTCATCCAGCGGTCTCCATGCCACGACAACCGGAGTAAGCCGGCACCAGAACGTCAAACCATCCTGGATTTTACTGCATCAAAAAGATGATGATGGTGGCAGTTGAAACAGGTGCAATGAAAAAAGCGCTCAGAAGAGACGCTAACACTGCGTGCTCGCTGTAGTAAGGCTGAGCCAAAAATTTTCGCCCCGCCGCAGACCCCTTCCCGGGGGCGCAGGACGGCCAAAATTTAATCAACTGGAGATGGTCACTACCTTCACCTACAAACCCAGTTTGGTGAAGATCGATGCGTGCAATTTCGAGTTATCGTGGTAACAGACCCACAAACACACAGACAGTGGTGATTACAATACACTGCGCCGCAGCTAGCATGCAGTGTAAAGATCACCTCAGCCAGGCTGAAACTACCAACAGTCAACTTTATGCAGGTCGGATGCCCTTCCCGTCGCCTACACAACTGTGTCAACAGCACTGAAGGCACAAATTTGGGCCCATAAAGGTAGAAACAAATATCACTGCCGTATTATTATGCCCCTGCCCGCCCCTAATAGGCGGGGCCATTAAGCGATGCTTTTGTCTGACGTCTGTTTGTCTGATGTCTGTCGCGTAAATCTGGCCTAAGTCGAGAACAGAGAGGCCTAGGAAGACCAAAATTGGCACAGAGGTAGCCCACATCACACGTGACTCGGACACCACTTTCAAGGTGAAAAGGTCAAAGGTCAAGGTCACCAGGCCACTACTCACCGCCGTGTTGGCACTTCAGGCGGCTGCAGCGGTGGGCGTGAGAACGTGTTGGCCGTGGGAAACTGCTGCTACGTTGCCGTCTGCTCGGCGGCGGGCCGCTTCGGCGCCCATGCGGGGGAGGAGAGGGGCAGGGGCATACCGTGGCGGCCGCCCGCCTACAGCTTGTTGTTGGTTGTTTTGAATATGTAACTTTTGGTGGAGCGGCAGTCAAAACGTGATTAGTTTACAACTCACAGTATAAATAAAACTTCTAAGAGAGCTAAGATGTGCACTTCCTGGTAGAAACTATTTGATATTACCATGAGCACTGATATATAAGTAACAAGACATCATCAGCATATGATTCTTCAATAGCACGCTCTTACACAATGAAATTAAACCAAATTGCAGGAAAACGAAAAGATTCAGCGACTCGTCAATTTCAAGACAACGCAACTGACCTTTGTTCATCGTCAACTGACAGGTCATCCACAGACTGCACTGGTGAAGCATCCTAACAACACATCATCAACGCTTACCATTAACAAATGCAACAGTTTAATTACACTGCGCGCTAAGCTTAGCGGCGCAGTGTATTGTAATCGGTCCTGTCCGTGGGTTTGTTTCTTTGTGTGGGTGGGTTTGTTTGTGGGTGGGACTGTTACCACGATAACTCGAAATTGCGTGCATCGACCTTCACCAAACTGGGTTTGTAAGTGAAGGTAGTGACCATCTCCAGCTGATTAAATTTTGGCGGTCCTGCGCCCGGTAACGGGGTCTGTGGCGGGGCAAAATTTTTTGGCTCTGCCTTGCTACAGCCAGTGTTGCGTCTCTCTGAGCGCATTTTTTTGTTAGTTAATCACTGGTTGCTCCAAACTTCATGAAAATCTGCACCATAACAAAACTTATTTCACGGCTTGTTCCGGGACAGTCCGGGAGGTAACCACTTAGTCACTGCCATCATTAGATCAGTTCAGTTGACCTCTGTCTACGACGAATCATTATGTAATCCCTTTGAAATGAAAATCCTTATCGATGACTCTGTCCAGGTTATTTTTGGTTGCGTCTAAGTATAACTCCATCCACCTCATAACACATACAATGTCTCAAAAACAATGTCCATTCCCTTTATTTTTCAAATAACTACATGAAACATCAACCTACTTTGATAATTTTGAATGTACACAACATTCTGCAGAAATAGGACGCTGGAAAGTTAACTTCATCTGTAAAATGCGAGGTGTAAAAGTGATTTATCAACAATATTCAACAGTAATTTTCATTAGACAGCTCACTTTCGAAAAATGTCCAAACACTCCCACAAATTCATCGTCTTAAACAGTAAAAAAGTCACTAACTAGCCTACATTACTACACAAACAAAAGCATGAAGTCTGTATATGCCACTGTGCAATCAGCTCATCCAGAATGCACTGCTGAAATGCGGTCCATCTTTGAAACGCATACTGAATTACAACTCTGGCAGAACGTAATGTAGGCTAGTAAATTGCCACAGTTCACAGTCTAAAATCATGAATAGTACAGAACTGACTGAAAAATTAGCTGTTTAATGAAAATTACTGGGGAATTTAGTTGAAAAGTCACTTTTTGCACTTTCCAAGAACAGTAACAGTTTTAGGTGGGATGGGCCAGTGTACCAAAACTTATTAAACTTAATCAATTTTTCACAAGTTATTCAAAAATAAAAGAAGGGCAGTTTTTGAAACACATGGTACCTCTTAATAACCCAGTCATTCTTATCCTTTCTCAGAATATTAAAATCATGCCATCTTAATAAAAAAAACATTGAAGAACAGTGACTACAATTTCTGTTTCTGAACTTTGCCCCTCTGTCACAAGATAGCCAGTCAATTAATAAACATCACGAGCCTTTGGTTGCAGATTGGTGAAACAGGAATTTTTACACCCTTCCTGTCACTCAACCAACAGAGTCAAAGCACCGAAGAGGTAATTAATTAATTAGTAATTAATTAATCAATATCATCAATTCAACAAAATTAAATGCTAACTTTCTCAGATGACGAAACATTTCTTGTTTCTGCCTACAAACACAAAGTGAAGCAATGTGGCGAGATTTTGTGAAATGTGTAAAAAAAGAGTTACATATTTACGGTTACAGTATTTTTAAAATGCTATTCATTTCAAGGTTTTCTTTAATTCACTACAACCAAAATACTCAACCAGAAAGACGCCTGTTAATATATGAATATATATTATATCAACAAATATCTACATCAGTAGGTCTGGCAAAACACTGGCCATGCACAACAGTGATCCCGATGGCCTATGGACTCAATAGTCTATGACATGGAGATGAGCATCCAAATGCCATCCATCCATCATACACTATGAATGGGCAATAATATACTTCACCATTGACTCCATCGTACGACAGCTTAGCAGGGTTGCTAATTTAAGGGCTCTGTGAAGAACCGAACATCTCGATATATTTCTTTTTTTTCCACCCATCACTAAATGGTGTTCTATTTCTGATGTACTCTTTACTGGTGGAAGGGAAGTGTCAGATTTTAGTGTTTTAGAATATTGTTAATTAAATATTAATTACTTGGTTAACATACTGAGCGAATGTCTACATATTCTAATCGACTGCAGCCAGCTCTCCAAAACCTGCAACTATAACGTGTTGTTCGGTTGTTCTGCCCGAGAAAATCACTTGTAAAGGCAGTGACATGGCAGAAAACCTGCAATTATAACGTGTTGTTTGGTTCTTCCACCCGAGAAAATCATTCATAAAAGCCAGTGATACATATATCGGCGGACGTTCAGAGAATAACATTAAATGCGTCCTGCATAATGATCACGGGTGGAAGAACCAAACAACTCGTTATAATTGCAGGTTTTCTACCGCGTCACTGGCTTTACGAGTGATATTCTCAGTTTCATATTCATATGAACATATTCGTTTCTTTCACGGATCCCTTCAATTATGTATCATAAAAGTGTACCAACAGGTCATTTAAAAATGTACCAATAATACCAATTATCAATTTTAAAAAGTAGAAATACTTGGCAATAGTAGACAAAGTACTGACGGTGACTCACAATGTTAAATATTAAGATGGTCACCTCAGCTGGGACTGCAGTAGTAGCACAAATATAACTAGATGCCCTTCCTAACATCACCAGTGATATCAATACATCTCGGCGAACAATACCCAAAGCCACGGGTACTCCATAGATTCACTTAGGTGTAAAAATAAATACTATACAATACGATATCATATGCACTGTTCACTGACTGGTAGCCAACTTACCGAAAAGGTTGGGTATTAAGTGTGGCGGTGAATGAGTGATATGCAGTGTGTGTAGTGAGAGTAAGGATGATGAAATTACTTGAGGAAAATGAGGATACAGAAGGACAATGAATGAAACAAATCAGGAAGTCAATTAGAGGTCTGCACAGGGATGAGATTTTAGTCCCATCCCCACCCGTCCCCACGCACTTGAAATCCATCCCCACCCGTTCCCGCAGACATTTGGGTCCATCCCCACCCGTCCCCATGGTAACTACTTTCCATCCCCACCCGTCTCCGCAGATCTTTTAGTGTCACTATAAATACACAATCATAAGAAAACTTTAAAGTGCTTTTTCCTGTTAATACAGTTTTGTCTTTTTCAAATTATGTTAAACACAACAGTCCTTCAACACTGTTAGCAATCAAACATACGTACATATCTTTTGAGTTCCGAGTCCTGCCCTTGCTATAATTACTGGTACTTCCTATTTACATTTTAGTCCATGCAAAAAGAACAGTCCTTCAACAGTGTCAGCAGCCAGTCTAGATCGACGGTCAGCCAAGGTGTGTCCTGCAAGCGAAATGGATCTCTCAGAAAATGTACTGGATGTGGGCACACTCAGCAGGGCGACTTCAGTGAGGTTCTTCCAAGTACTGGCCTTGCTTGACCAGTATGCCAGCAAGTAGTGGTCAATCTAAACATCGTATAGTCTAGGATATTTATCACACCCAAGTGTTCCAAATGAACGCCGCGGATTTCCAGTGATAATAAATCCCATACCCGCGGCAACCCCGCAAGTTTCAGTTCCATTCCTGTGGTATTCCCGCGATATCTGTACCCATTCCCGCGGATTCTGCGGGATTCCCGTCGTCCCCATTCCCCTGCAGACCTCTAAAGTCAATGACACAGTGAGGTATACAAACGTTTGGTAACTGCGGCCTGGCAGCATGTCAACGGTTGGACGAGGCTAACAGCCAATGAGAAAACCTCACTGTGTCATTGACTTTAGAGGTCTGCAGGGGAATGGGGACGACGGGAATCCCGCAGAATCCGCGGGAATGGGTACAGATATCGCGGGAATACCGCGGGGATGGAAACTTGCGGGGTTGCCGCGGGAATGGGATTTATTATCACGGGAAACTGACGGTTGGTCAGTTGCTTGGATGATTGGTGTTTAACTGCTATATTGTGCCATAGTAGTTTGAAATACGTAGAGCCGGGGAACAAAACAAATACAAAAACACACAATGAAACAATACACTACACTGAAAATCATAAACACTCTTCGGCCTGGGCTTTGTGGAGACGATGCCCCCGCCACAATTAGGATTCCTCAGAGGAGTCTTTCTAGCTGATTTCTTGGCAAGTACTGATAACATAACCAGAACAACCGAAACACAGAACACATAGAAACGCAAACTAACTATACGCAAAAAGTGGCCCTAATAAACAGCACAAAACAACACACACAAAAACATGGCTAGGAGGGACAGTCAGAATCTGGTTGAGTCACCTTTTATGGCATCTGGCCAGGAAATGGAGCGGGTCTATTCTTTCAACCCTGGAGCCCGCACGAGGCATTCAACAGCACAGACTCTTTAAGAGTTAATCCTACCTGCTTTTCTTGCTGCCTCTGCTGTAGAATGATTGTCATATATTTCTCCAACTGCGGGTCTACTGCTGGTTCCAACGCGGCAGCTGTAACCTCACTCGCGGCTCCGTCTGGCTCAGTTGTTACTACATCAGCCACGGGCTGCTCGTCCGCCTCTGGGACTGGCGACTGTTGACAACATCACATGCATTCACTGCCATATCACTATAACTCTACCTTGACTCTCCATTTTAAAGGTCATTTTTTTCCAGTTGGACCTGGGTTAGCCAATACCAGAATGTCTCCATTCTGGATTTTGATGGAGCTATGGGCGATGGAGGTGGTGAGTGGTGACAACCGGAGCTGTAAGACGTGCAAAGCTCCAGTCAAGTCGTCACCACCAATAAACTCAACACCCAGCTTTTTACAGGCCAGATGCCCTTCCTGTCACCCACTCAAACAATGAAGGGAAATTTCTATAATTTCGTCAGTAAAAAAATCGTCCTTTTAATGTTGTGCACTTCCCTGTTGCGAAGACTCAGATGTGCTCATGAGAAAAGTAGGACTTTTCCAGCACACTGGAGCAATCCTGCCTGGACGCCCTTCCCGACGCCACCGATGACTATTATGGGTTCACAGTGCAACTTGAACCCAGGTTCCGAGTGTGACAATCAAACGCATTAACTACAGAGAAAAGGTTGCTCCTTCAGTTGTAAATCTACTTGTGCACTGGTATGAGACGAAACTTGAGACAAACAGTTAATGTAACCAAATACTGTAAAATGTGAAATTTCGCGTGCATTTAATTTTCGCAAATTTCACGAACTTAAATACCGCAAAGCCAGCCAGTGATTGAATACTCAACCTACCACTGCAGTTGCCCTTCACTAAGTTACCAGTGAAGTACGAGTATTTATCACTCGCTGCATAGAATATTGGATATCTGCGTTCATAAACCCACTTGTGGAATATTGGTACTAGTTGCCAGAATCTCAATGAACAAAAATGCACGAAACTATAATGCAGTAGATTTTCCGAAAGTCGAAACTGCGAAATTAAAGTGCAGCAAAGTTAAAGTGTTTCACAGTACTTCATGGAACCAGTTCGGACTGTTACTGTGGTACTGTACGGACGACGCAAGGTCGCCGGAATGGATCAGCTGAAGATCGGTGTAAAAGTGTTTGCGTGTGAACTGTCTGAAATCTTCGGCTGGAAGTTCCCAAAATTCTGCCGTTGCCGCCGACGTACTGAAATGTTGTGTGTTGTACCTGCTGTTGCGTGTTCAGCTGTTCCAGTGCTCTCTGTTCACGCTGTCGTGCTTCTTCGTCAAGACGTCGTCTCTCGTCTTCGCGCTGTCGCCGCCGAAGCTCAAGCCGCTCCTGCTCTGCACGCTCGTGCTGCTGCCGCTCCGCCTCAGACACCACGGCTGCAACAGCAGTTGTACAATGACCATCGAGATTACGGATTCTCTCTCCGTTTTAATGCCCATTTTTCCACGGGGATCTGGGTTAGCCGGTACCAGAATTCTGGATTCCATTCTGGATTTTATTGGAGCACCGGGCGACGGAGGTGGTGGTAACAAGTGCAGCTATAAGATATGCAGTGCTCCATTCAAACTGTCACCATCAACAAACCAACACCCAACATTTTTACTTTTAATTTGGCACATGCCGTTAGTGATTCATGCTTAAGGAGGAGGCATAAAAATTATCCACTTCACCTAACGTATGTATGAACACTACCTTGTAAAGTTATGACAGTCAAAACTGTGACAAAAGTAATGCTAATTTCATGTTATTGTTAGCAAGAACTCGTGGATTAAGAAGAAAACAATTTTCTATCTGCTCTAAGCACATCATTTGTCTACACTGTTACTATGAATGTTCAGGTGTGTTCACCACTCGCTTTAACACATGCTGTCAAAATGGTCCACAGCCCTCGCCGCCAACACATTCTTGACCATTTGACGCCTGAAAACACCCCTGTGAGAACAGCATCATACCACAACAACGTTGGACAGTGATGTGGTCTGAGACTGTCGGTCTTAGGACAAGACCGGTCTGAGACCAAAAAAAAATCGGTCTTGGTCTTGGTCTTCCACGTTGTGGTCTTGGTCTTGCAGGTCTGGTGTTGTGTTTTGAAACACGATCTTGTCACAGTCGTCGTCATAATGATCTTGAAGGACACAGCAACTTTTCAAGTACTATTTAGTTTCTCTATTCTGAGCTTGGGACATCGCTATTGTGGAGATCAACAGTGGCGTTCAGTTCACCTACTTAAAAGTTAAATCCGCGAAGTACCTTTGTTTACTTTCGGTGGTCTTGGTCTTGGTCTTGGTCTTGTAAGCAGCGGTCTTGGTCTCGTTATTTTGGTCTTGGTCTTGGTCTTAAAAATTTGGTTTTGTTTACATCACTGACGTTGGAACAGCAGACGTGGACGCATGTGGATAAAACAACTTCCAGTCCATGGCCATCGCCGATGACAACAGTGACAGCGTGACAACAACAAGTTACTACTTCTGCATCCCTTTTGTCACGACCTCAAAACACTTCATTTGCCCAGCGTAGCGTTCTGTACACAGTGCGTTGGAAGTTTTTCAATGCAACTGCACTGTACAATTCGACATTTTCTTCACTTACTTCATTTACCACTGCTGCTAACTCTCTCTCTCTCTCTCTCTCTCTCTCTCTCTCTCTCTCTCTCTCTCTCTCTCTCTCTTTCTCTCTTT
>Ga0049107_10000796_pt1 | contig 10389 bp, 5 predicted proteins | sample WorMetilPIANOSA1_FD_61187 | JGI IMG/M metagenome (GOLD analysis project Ga0049107, IMG submission 61187) | Marine gutless worms symbiont microbial communities from Max Planck institute for Marine Microbiology, Germany - Olavius ilvae PIANOSA.1 | ecosystem: Host-associated > Annelida > Digestive... | reverse complement strand
ATGCGTTACTATTCGTATTCGTTTTCAGGCGCACTATTCGGCCGAATACGAATAGACTATTCGGACCACTATTCGGTACCGAAGCGAATACGAAGCGAATATTCGGTACAGCACTAATTTCTATTTTCCGGATTCTTTTTTTGAGTTTCAGTTTCGGAATCAGTAGTTGTGGTTTCAGTATTAGTCCGAAAACGAATAATAATTGCATGACTAGATAAGTCAATCGATATAGCGTACTCCTCCGACAACAGCAGTCTTTATCCGTGTGTCTGCCTTGTTTCGATGTAGGCTAATGAAGTAATGTAACAACGTAACTCCGATGTACTTATCCGCATCCACCATAATCCGGGTTATGATCAGGATCAATCCCAAAGAAATCCCTTCACAATTTTTCGAGTTTTCCAGCTGTATCTCGCACGGAAGAGATTGCGTGGTGACGTAACGCCGAAGGTGTACCAAGGCATCGGACCTGCGCTTCCGTTAATCTTTAATATTTATTGCGAGAAATGCATTGGAAACGAATAATATGAAATCTAAAAACAAAACAGTCGAAACAGCTGACGCAGATTTTACTCCAGTTGGAGCGCCACGACCTATAAAAAAAACCTTAGGCGAGTTCTCACAGCCAGTCGCTTCTGTTATTAAGCAGTATAGCCCTATAATTTTGTATACTGCATACACACCACGAAACGTCCATGGCCCCGCGTTCGTGTGTGATCTTCGGCTGGTGTCTGGGTGAAAACCGAGGAATCGGAGATCAGCAACATCCGATGATGATCCTCGCGTCTCGGACAGACACTTCACCCTTTTACCACTCACAATGACACATACAGAAAGACAGACCGACCGAGCGGATCACAGAAGTCCCTCCACGTGTCGAAGGTATAGTAATTAGCCTACATTGAATTGACATTTCTGTTACAGCAGCGTTATAAGATCGTGGCTAAGAGGAGCTGGCGATTATGATGATAAGAATCTGAAATCAAACAGAGATGCATGAAACCGAGCTGTACTGTTGTCACGTCACTGAGTGACTAGTGATTTTTATCGCGCGTCAGCTTATGTTAGCATGTAGAGCGCGATACTGTTATAGCAATTCTGTCCGTCCGTCCGTCCCTCTTCAGAATCCTGGTATTGTGCCGATATGGTTGTAGATATCGTTAGTTTTTAACGCACGACGCTATGCGTAAGCGCGGTCTTTGCTGTGGCCCGGTGTCTGTCCGTCCGTCCGTCACGTTGGTGCATTGTATCCATACGGCTGAAGATATCGTCAAACTTCTTTGTCGGCCTGGTAGCTCCAGCATTCTAGTTTTCTGACTCCCAGCGCCGGTACCCAATTCCAATGGAAGCACTTCACCGGGGCGCAAAATGCAAGGGGTGGGAAAATTTTGCGAGTTTCAACTGAAATTGCCGTCTATCTCGGAAACAGTACGAGATAGGCCCATGGATGCTGTGGAACGTTAATAGGAAGTCATATGCGCTCTATCGAATGGTGACATTTTCAATGACCTTGACGGAACACTAACCCGGTTTTCAAGGTCTGCACTTTTGAAGTCGAATATCTCAAAAACAGTGAGTCTTAGGGACAGAGTTACTATAGAACGCTAATAGGAAACTATATCCAGTCTATCGAATGGTACAACTTTCAATAACCTTGATTGGCTCTTGACTGGGATTTCAAGGTCGCGATATTTTTCGACATTGAATATCTCAGAAATCACACGAGATAGAGGCATAGTAACTATGGAACATCAATAGGAAGTCATAGGCTCTCCATCGAATGGTGACATTTTCAATGACCTTAACGGACCATTAACCCGGTTTTCAAGGTCAAAACATTTTTGAAGTCAAATATCGCTATGGTCTTACGGACATAGTTCCTATAGCACACTAATATGAAACCATACCTAACATATCGAATGGTACCAAGTTTGGTGACCTTGACTGACCTCTAAACGCGTCGTGTGGTTTGTCAGCGATAGCTGACTTTCTTGTTTTCACCCGCTGGTATGGCCATTACTCTATAGTATTCCCACGCTGAATATAGTTACGAAATTCTAACGAGAAGCGAGGCCTGTAATTCAGGTGGACTTAGAAAATTCGCAATTTAAGGCAAATATCTCTGGTCGAAAAAGTTTGACATGTGCGTTCGTTTAGAAATGGTTTGACCTAAAGCGACCAAATTCAGTACAATAACACGTGTGTGGAGGGATGTGTTTCTATGGGGGTCAAGCAGCCCCCATTTTGGACCTCTTACACATGCCCACACGATATGACACACATCAACCAAATTTTGCTCGATGATCAAACTATGTGAGAAGAAAATTTTTAGAAAGAATATTTTTAGAAGAAAACTTTTACATGCACGTGTGTGCATGAGTGTGTGTTAACGCCAAACTCAAAAAAAGTTGCGCGCGGGTTATCAATTAATTTTTTGGGTCAATAGTAAATGGTTTCGGAAAAAAACTGATTAAATTTTGGGATTGATCCGGATCCCGATTACGGATCAATGCAAATCACAATTAAGCGCGTGTCACAGTGTTACCAGTCGCGCTACACGCTCTAACGAATGCCCTTTTAGTGAGTTATAGTATAAAAAATTCGTTGCGTTTTTTTTCATCTCCAAAACATTTCTGAGTTTCCGTTTTAGTTCCGGTTAAGCGGAAAAACACCGGACACAGCGGAGTCGAGCGGTCTGTAATGAAAGTTAATTGAGTGGAGACATGTTTGTTCTTTTCGCAACAGCTGTTTCGTCCGACGTCCATGTCGGCCCGTTCGCGAAGGTTACCGCGGTTGGCCGGGGTTCGGCAAACGGGGTATATTACGCCGGCAGCGAGATGATCATAAATCACTCCCTGAAATCACAACAGACAACGAACGGCCGGTACAAAGGGCTGCTGCTGCAGGCACCAAACCACGGAGGGCGCACAACTGTCCCTGGATTGTCGGCATACAGTTCGACAAGCTGCAACTTATTACCTGTTCCTCGCACTACCACCACCAGCACTTCAGTCGGCGTCCGTCGCTTCTAAGTTTCCGCGGACGTCGAAAAACTTATGCAGCAGTAACTGCGACGAGTCCACAGTTATATACAATGTTCACAATCAAAGCACATCATATACACTGCCATGAGAACAGGTCGGAGATGTAGTGCGAACTTGCGTTCACCTTCATAAAAAAATTACCAGTGATGTGGTCTGAGACCGTCGGTCTTAGGACAAGACAGGTCTGAGACCAAAAAAACGGTCTTGGTCTTGGTCTTGCAGTTCTGGTATTGTTTTGTGAAACATAATGATCTTGAAGGACACGGCAACTTTTAAAGTCATATTTATATTCTCTCTGTTCTGTGCTTGGAACATCACTACTGTGGAGACCAACAGTGGCGTTCACCTACTTAAAAGTTAAATCTGCGAAGTGCCTTTGTTTACTTCCGGTGGTCTTGGTCTTGTTACTTTGGTTTTGGTCTTGGTCTTAAGAATTTGGTCTTGTTTACATCACTGAAAATGACTCAAAACACAAACAGTTACGTTACTAAGAGGATCGAGCATAAACGCCGATGGAACGACCTTTAAAAATGTCATTCAAATCATCAGAAGTGACGCGGTTTTATCGAATACACATTGACCTCCTACTGGCGATTCACATCGCACCACTGGCCTATCTTGTATCGCTTCCGAGATATCCTGATTGAGACATTGGTTAAGAACCGCAAAATTTTCGTACCCCATTCGTATTAATTACCCCCGCTGACGGTGTTACTACCAGAATTCTATAACGGCGTTTTGTCTTCGAAAACTAGCATGATGGTCCGAGGTTTTGAAAAAGTTTGACGATTGTTTCGACAAAATAGCAGAGAATGACATACGGACAGAGATAATTCCCGTAATGACATCGTTATGCTAACGTGCGAAAAAAGCAAAGAAAAACACCGGAACGTGAGACATATAATAGTTTCGAAATGGAATGCATGCTTAAACGGTCTCAGTAGATCTTGAAACGGCTAAGCACGCTGACTCCTTTTTTGATCGACATCCGCTCATAGAAACTCGGCTAATAAGATGACAGACTCCTGCTAAGAATGAGATATTTTACAGTCGGTACGAGTCTGCTGTCTACAGCCTACTTCACGGCTCGACTCATCAGTTTCCCGCCTTTCTTCGCGGTTGGTTCCAGCTCAAAAAGAGCGCGATCGCGGTCGCGCTAACGACGTTTCACCGTTCGACGCCCATCAGCGCCGTATGGAGCCTGCCGACGGAGCTCGCGCTGACAAATTATTCCTCTTTCAACAAAGTCGCAAATCATATATACGGAAGATAAATCGTGCGGGCAACGAGATGATGCTGCTGCTGGCTGCCGCCACTGCTGATGATGGGAAGACCTCAACAACCCACTGAGTGGCTCGGCAAGATACCACATGGTACTGAATTAGATAACTGTCAGCTTTTTTGCCACACGATGAATCGCTTCCAACATCGCCCATAAATATACGGCTATAGGCCTACTTCTTAACATAATGTATAATGTTAATTGCCATCCCCCCATCGCCCAATCCAGTCCGTAGGCACGGCAATTAAGTACGTAAATGTGGAATTGTACAGTTCGTCGTATAAGCATTCTAATGTCGCTAAATACGATGAAAATGATTTAAAGCGTTTTCATCTGGCATTTGAAGCCGGAGCACAGATGCAGTCAAGTTTTTGTTTTTAATTTTTTAATAAGAAGCTTTTAACTATTTTTTGTTATTTTGTCAACGTTTTTAGTACTTATGAGCTGACCATAATAACGTACTTTCTATGATCTATGTAATACCCGGCAACTGGAAGATGTTTTAGTTAGACATAATTTTTATTATCAAAAGTACATTTTAATCCAAAATAATGTAATGTTAGCTCAGTATTTTTGAGTGTTTTATGTCTATACTTCTGATCATTCGTGTTGTTGATAAAGTATACAATGAAATTACAGACGGAATGGACTTATCTAAAGATGATTATTAATAACGCATTTTATTCATAATTTGCAAACGTTTTTCTTAATAATTTTGTCATGTCTCTTGCGTTTTCAACACTTTTTATCTTAATCTGGATACTGTTAAATGTATGGCTGTAGTGATAACCACATTAACGTCTGTCTGATCCAGTTATATTATTAGGCTATTATTGTCGTTAAAAGCGAGCCACAATGAGTGCAATCTCCTTGCACTCCTTCAGTATTTTAGTACCTCCTGCGGCATGTAAGGTTGAATGGCAAAGTTGGTGGATGAGACTTTAGTGTGTTAATGCCGTATAAAAATAACCTCCGTTTTTTGACCCATTGATTTCCCTACAGGTAAAAGAAATCATCCGGAAAAACCGCAAACTAGGCGCGCAACAATGCTAACATGTTCATTATATGAGCAAGGCAGTCATGCATTGTCACTTTGGATTCAGCGAAATATTTCTAATTAGGGAACTGGACGTCTTTCTGCCTACATTTAATGACATATGCATGCGATCTATTTTCAGATATGCTACCAAGACCAAGCAGTAGCACAAAGACGAAGGTCGGAGACCCGAGACCATAATAACGTTAATGTGCCGGATTTAGGTACGAGCTATAAATAACCTACTGCCTGTGTCGTGCTCCTAATTCGGCAGCTACAGAGCGTCGAAAATCTGAAGGCTCGAGATTATCTGCACCTTGTCCAGCAAAATAAAAGTATCGGACATTTTTAACCTATACGCCGTGGCTCAGAATAGCACCTGCTTCTACGTGCCGTTGTCTCCGAGACAGTCGCAGAAACGACTCTACTGACCGTCAAAGTACAGCCGCATTAGTCGACAGTCGACTCGAGAAATAATACTGTAAACTCGCCTCCTTTTACCTCCAATTCCGTTCGCTTCTCCGCTCGTACTATTTATGCTTCTTTTATCCTCTCGCAGCTACCAAGAGTGGAAAGAGCAAAGACGTCGTCTGAGGCCCTTGTTCAGCCGTCGACGAATTGCGGCACCAAATTAGGCTATTTTTAGAGCTAAAGAGTTGTTTTCGATAACAGATACACCGGCTCTTCTAATATACGGTAGGCGTATTTTAGGAAAAAAAATCATAACTGCTCATATACGGCTCACCGAAGCTGGATCTGAAAACCAACGGCGACGAAATAATTGCCCCGCACACGCGGTTAACTTAATCAGACCACCACATTGTCTGTATAATAATAAATAATAATAAATAATAATAAATAATAATAATAGTAATAATATATTGGCGATCGATTTATTTGCCAGAGTTGTACTTGTATTCAATCGGAATTACGTACACAGTGCCTCCGAAAAAGTAGGCCACTGCTATTTTTTACGACAACTTCGGCAAATGTGGACCAATTTTCATACTTCTTCACTGTTAAATACGGAAATTGATGCGTAGGAACCTGGAATTAAAGCTACCACCAGACACCTCCTCTCAAATCTGTTGCCACACTACCTTGCGAGGTGTAGTTTCAACTATACAGCTTTACAGCAAAGTTAATTTAAATCAAACTGATGTAAAGATGTGTAATTGTAGTAAATGTCCACGATGGATGATAATTCTTGTTCGTCTAGGCGGATTAATTTACAACATGTGTTCAAAACGTACGACTTCGGCACGCATGCATATTTTGAGGCGTGCGCGCCATTGGCCAATCGACGCGTTGACTGTACGTTATTCAATGCCGTATCAGACTTTTGTCAAAATGCTGTCGCAAGTCTTATTCGCTATCTATGGCAACCATGGTCCGTGATATTGCCACTTGTTTATGAGTAAAGAAATTACAGGAGAGCATGTTATCTTGGAACAGTTCATTGGACACACTGACAGTTGAACATTACTTTGCTTTTTGTGTAATCGCATCTTTGGTGACTTTCTGAAGAAGACTTACATGACTTGCGCTTCACATCTGCATTACCTTATCATGTATCGCTTCTATATATGCACAGCCACACACTTATGCAAAATATCAAAATCTTTCAAAGTTCATTGCTAGGCCTACCTCTGCCAAGCAGGTTATGTTTTCACCCGTGTTTGTCTGTCTGTCTGTTAACAGGATTATTCAAAAACTACTAATCAAATCTTTATGTTTTGCGAATGGTTGGACATAATCCAGGGGCCAATCGATTAGATTTTGAGTGACCTTTACCAGTGTTTTTTTCTATTAACGAATCGAAAATTTTCGTTAACGAAAATATATTTCATTTTCGTTAACGAAAACCTAAACGAAAACGAAAATGAAGATAAAACGATAACGAAACTAAAACGATAATTTCAAAACGAAATTATATAGTTTTATGGCACTTTTTTGGTTTTAATAGTCGCCGATATGAAATGCTCATGTCTGTCTATTTTACATGCAACTCAACGAATCGCAAATTGCGTTGCGTTGGCACTTTCAATAGGTACGTACCAACTGGTTAATGATATACGTGCCCACAGAGGTAATGCCTGCGCCCGTATTTGCAGCGTTATACAGCATAGCTTCAGGACAGAGCTCCACTTCAGGCACAGTGAGTGTCATACAGTTTTGGTTGGATCGCGAGTCCAGCTACAAGCGACTGTCTCGGCTGGCACTGGATCTCGTGGCGTCTCCTAAGCCTATATTGAACGATTATTCTCGCTGTCTGGTGATCTGACAGCAAGAAAATGGAACACTACTAAGGTGTCCCTGTGTAAGCGGATATTTGTGAAACTGAACCGTCACATTCTGCATTGAACTCGATGTATACAGTGAACTGATGTGTAACCTGTTTCTGGTATTGTAGAACAGCGGAAGATATGCTGCAGAGGCTGCGTTTTTGACTTTTAATGACTTACTTACTTAGTGTCGTCATTAGTCGTGCCACATTAACATACAAAAATGTCAAAACTAAAATAAAAAAAACGAAAACTACAAATTTAAACTAAAATGATACTTAAAACTAAAAAAACACTGACCTTGACCCAAGGTCAAGGTCGCTACAGGTCAAAAGGTCAAAATCGTTCTTTGCGAATAACTCGCTTAAAGTTGTCGTACAGAGTCGTGACAAAAATTATAATGTAGCTTATTCAATTCTTTAAATATATCTAAATATGAGTATGGCCGTAGGACTGACAGTTCCAAAGATCGGTGGAGGGCAAATGTCGGAGTGGTCAGGTTACAATGAAACAGACTATAACTCGCTAAAATGCAATTTAGACTACTGAACTCGAATGTATACAAAATACGGAGGTTTGTGCTCTTCGAGTTCTTGTAGTGTTTTAATGCACATCGCGTGATAAAAATTGAAATGACGGTGCTGATGGTGAAGGGTTTGATGTGTTTAGATTTTCAAGTTCAGACGGACAGACAAGACAGACAGACACAATTATCGTGACATATACCGAGTTTTGCAATATCATCGCGCGGTAAATACTTTACACACAACTTTGGCATTTTCCACAAATACAAATAATTCCCTATGTGAAAAATGCCAAAAAAACATTGCACAGATTAAAATAAATCGCCATTGTTTATTATTAAACTCAGATAATGCAGTTTCTGAGAATGGAACTTTGCTTCGTTCTTGAGTAGATATTAACTATTTTGTCAAATCCCACTTCATAAACGAGTCTAATGTTTTGCTTGCCAATGTGCTCGCCCAATTTATAGGCTTACGTTTCCTGTCAACGAGTTCCGTTTTGGTTCAGGCCTAAACCTGCTAAAGTGACGATCTGCTAAATGTTCCTGGACGATTATAGGTGCACGACGCTTCGCTCAGGAATGGATGGCAATGACACTTTAAAACTCATTATGTTTAGCCAGGTCCGATTGCGTTATTGCAACACCTATAGGCCCGGGCTGTAACGACCATGAACAAGACACGCTTCAGCCAGCTAGTATAGGCCTATACAGAGTAACAGATTGCAACACAGTGTTAGGATATTCGCATCGCTCGTTTATCAGAGGCAGTCGACTTCGTTCACGTCGACTGCCAGGTTGTCAACATAAGCCTTGCAGCTGGCGCATTAATTAGCCCATTCGTGTTTTCACATCACACGCCACGAGTACAAACGTGCAGAAAATATCAAAACGAAATACTCAGATCAGATGAGCAAGCAACTCATGTCGTCATCGATGTTTTACATCAGTGGAGAAAACAACTTGGCATGAATCCAGAACACGTTTTAAAGCAGATGTAGGCCTAAGCCTATTTACCTAAAACTTTTCTTTAAAACGCTTAATTACCACCTAATCAACTGTGACCTACCTGCACCGAATCAGAATCAGTTAGGCATATCAAGGTTTCTGTAAACAGGCTTTGAAACAACGTCACCGATCAATACAGACTGCTGTCGTTTTGCAAATGCAGCAAATAAGCCAATTCGGCGTCACGAAGCGATAACAAATTTCGAGATCGCCAGTGCAAAACTTACCGCAATCGTTTCCTTTCGCGTCCGGATCGACGTAACGCCGCGACGACGTCAGTAGTTTAACGTCCGCATTCTACGGGCTTTCCCTTCGACTGAGGGCGTGTGACGTACGAAAACCGGTTTATATATATCGGCAGGTCAACCTGCGCCAGGCTCTGACGTCATTCGGAGCCGCGCCTCCCGGCTTCGGGCGCCGCCATTGGTCGGCCGCCTTGTTGGCGGCCCGTAGGTGGGCTATTTTTAGCCGCATACAAAGCGGCTCGGTGATCGCCTCGTGCCGCCGATTACGTCACGAATCTCGGTCACCGCAGCAGCAGCGGCGGCCGTTAAGCACGAGCGGCGGAGAAATAAAATCGGGAAAGAGATATTTTTAGACTGTCCGCGCCGCTGGAGAGCGATAACCGATTAGCGGTCCCTGTGCACGCGTTCGTTACCGGGCGGACTCGACGACATCGTCACGACCGCTGTGCGCCCCAGCCGGCTGCGTTATGTCATTATTCAAGTCGAACAAGGCCGCGCGCGAAGCACGCGCGAGCTATTCTTGTCTCTAACAACGCCCGTGGCGTGGACCGTCGCCAAACGCGCCTTTATTCGGACATCCAATAATTATATACGTCTCGGGTCTATTTTCAGAAATGTTTACAAGGACAATAACCGAGTTGCCACACCCAAGAAAAAAAGAAACCGAGGCTGTTCTACATTGCGACCGACATGTAAAAATGTCCCTTAAAATGTCACCGAATTTGAAAACCGTCACACGTTAGACACTTCATGATGAATCTCTTCGTTTCCTATCTTGACCTTTAAAACCCTCATAATCAAGTTCTCAAACAACTGGTATTCCACTAGACAGTGTTAGTTGATGTTGCGTTTACTAATGCTATACATGCTTTTGTAAACATCGGGTAGGAGAAATGTTGAAATAAAACATGATATCAACCAGTGTTTATTCTAGGCCTCTCTGGGGGGAAATCCCCCCCCCCAAAA
>Ga0049107_10000795_pt1 | contig 10390 bp, 9 predicted proteins | sample WorMetilPIANOSA1_FD_61187 | JGI IMG/M metagenome (GOLD analysis project Ga0049107, IMG submission 61187) | Marine gutless worms symbiont microbial communities from Max Planck institute for Marine Microbiology, Germany - Olavius ilvae PIANOSA.1 | ecosystem: Host-associated > Annelida > Digestive... | reverse complement strand
TGAAGACGAATATCGTAAAAACGGCGCGTCTTAAAGACAAAGTTACTATTGCACAATAGGAAACTATATGTAAGATGTGGAATGGTACCATGTTTGTTGACCTCGACTGACCGCTAAACGTGTCGAGCCTGTTGTCAGCATCAGCTGAGCTTCTTGTTTCTGTCTGGTGACAGACAAGCAATTTTGTCCAGAACATTTCCTGCAGTATAGAACACATGCACAGTTTATTAATGTGAAAACATGGGTGCTTTGATAATTGATCATGATTCTGGGCTGAGTGGAGTGGCCATTCAGACTGCTGAATGGTTGTCGGATTCATCACATGTAAGCAGTCAGCAAGTTGTTGTGTGTGGTTCCTCTGTCAAGCGTCAGGGGTCAACGCAGCTTATACAGCACGTCAGAGTGAAACGGTATCAGTTAATGGTGTGAACTCTGATGGTGCTGACATTGCTGGTGGGCAGATGTTTGACTGACGACTGATGAATTCCAGTTTTCTTGAAATATTCCAATATCGACCAACGTGTCTGTGATGCACATTCCTGAGTGAACACGAGGTCAAAAACAAGGCCGAATTCTCAGCAGTTGCACAGTTGACGGTCTGCCACTCCATGGACCCCTGTCAACTGAATCGGTGTCCGAGTTTTCTTGGCAGCTTCTGAAGATTTGTGAAATTATAACTGCTTTAAGAAGCTGGGACTGTTTTGATATTGCGTGCCAGATATTGTGAATATTGGTTTGGGTTTCTGACCTAATATATTCTTAACACTCACTGACCAAAGCACTGACTATGCACCATGCAAGAAATTGAAAATTACCGAGTTCTGTGAAATACTTGACACTGGCTGGAGCCAAATTTGTCTGGATAGTGTATATCTGGCCACCACCTCCATCATCCTTTGCTTCAATAAACACTGGCTATCCCAGGTTCACCTGGAAAATGGCCGTTAAAATGGAGAGAGGGTGAGTGTGTGTGTATCTGGCCAGATCCAGATAGCCATATTGGATATCTGTTCATTCTTAGTCACTCTGTATAGTGGCTGTGGGGAAGAATCAAGCATATAATGTATCAGATACCGTTCCTTTGTGGTACTACGTGGCTTCTTTTAGCAAAATTTGTTCTTCTGCTGTTTATTGTTACCAAACGGTGATTAACAAGAATTACGTATTAGTGATGTTTGCATGTGTTTCAGCCAACGACCCTGAATGTGAAGAGGAATGAAGGTGATACGTGGGATTTCACTGTTGGAAATTACCGTAAGTGTCCTGATTATGTCTGCCGCATGTTGGTTATTTTCATATTTATAGTTCCTGTTGTTTGTTTTGTGTAGTTAAACTTTGACTGTTACTTGATTTATCAGTTTAGTTGTCAAAAATGCTTAATACCGTGGAATACTTGGAATCTGAATGGTTTCGGGATAGTGTGTGACACAGTTCCATTGAGTACATGTTATATCATCAGGCTTGGAGTTCTTGAAACTCGAATCTTGGTCTCGAGACGTCTCTCGATATGCTATTATCAAAGTCTCAGTCTTGCTCTTGAAGTGAGGATTAGAGTCTTGGTCTTGAAGATTACTTTCAACGTACATTGTTGATTAATAATAAGAAAATATATGCAGTAAATGTGCCGCAAACAAAATTGGCAGATTCAGGATGATACACAGATTGTTGCAGGTGTGTTTGCTGGAATAATAGTTAAAATGCTATGTGAGGTGATTTGTATTACTTTGGCTGTACGGTATTTCTCGAGTCTTGGTCTCGATCTTGGTCTCAGACCTTTTGGTCTTGGTTTGGGTCTTGAAATTTGAGTTTTGAATCCAAGCCTGCATGTCATTATTAAACTACATGTAACTACTGGTTATCATCGTCCTTGGTTATGAACTTCTGATGAATGATGAGAAATCATAATTTGCTAATTGCAGGTAATAACAAGGATGTAGTGCAGTGCCATAAAATTATATAACAGTACTTACGTTGATGTTTCTGATAAGGAGTATATTTTTTGATATAGTATGGTTTCATTGACTTGCCAAAATAATAATGAAAGATGTTAATAGGCGAAATTTAATTCTTACATAGGTACTTATGATTTTCACATTGTATATAATAAACATAAACTTTTGGCATTTTCAAGGTCATGTATGTTTTTGTCCAGCAGTATGTGCTGATAAATTCTAAGCAGTTAACTTTAAATTTTCTTGCTTAAAAGCTATACGGTTACAGCTGCACTAGGCACTAACATTTATCGACTTACATGAGCACTGTCACCAGACACAGCATACAGCACGACCAGTGGCCACCACCAGACACAGACAGCATGTACAGACATGCATTCGGACCACCATCACCGCTGACACTACTGCAGATGACACTTTGCACTTATACTCACTCGCACCACTTCACATACACTGGTAAGACGTTGTGTCTCTCTTGCTCACGCCTCATTCGTATATCATTTACAACAACTGCTACTATCATTGCTTTTGATGTTCGTTTAACTGACCGATTTATGATGGGTGTTTTCTCCAGGTTGGGCCAAGCCGGGTCGGGCCCCCCCATTAGTATTACAAAGAACCTGGATTTCTGCTGCAAGATTTTTACAGGCTGAATTCCCTGCTTGTGACCCACCCATCAGTGTCAAAGCACTGAAGGACTTTGGCTGTCATTTGCAACATCACCAGAAGTTTCCTGTATAACATCGAGAGAACATCCAAAATACGCCGTGTCTCAAAATATGTTCACTACTTAATCTGCTATAACTGTGAGAAACCCAAACCAATATTCACAATTTTTGGCACGCAATAGCAAAACAGTCCCAGCTTCTTAAAGCAGTTATAATTTCACAAATCTTCAGAAGCTGCCAAGAAAACTCGGACACCGGTTCAGTTGACAGGCGTCCGTGGAGTGGGAGACCGTGAACTGTGCAACTGCTGAGAATTCGGCCTTGTTTTTGACCTCGTGTTCACTCAGGAATGTGCATCACAGACACGCTGGTCGATATTGGAATATTCCAAGAAAACTGGAATTCATCAGTCGTCAGTTGGTCGCCACCCACCCAAAGGAAAACAACGTGCCTTTTCGGTTGCTAATGTATTCTCAGGAGGTAGTGTAGGGTTGCAACTAAGGTGAGGTGGGAAATTATGCATATGTTTACAAGCTAGGAATATGCGGATATTGCGTGCCAAAATTTATGAAGATCGGTTTGAATTATAGAGGAAAACCTAGCGCACATTTTATGAGACGCATGTTAGTTCTAGCATGTTATTCCATTTGATTGAGATTTTGCAATGTTATCGTGTAATGCACAGAGGTTTAGTTTCCGTTTGACCCACAGTGTAGAAAACTTGTCACATCTGATGAGTCTTTTTAATGTCCAGCGCCTGTACTGTGCTCTCATTCAGTGCATGGTCTTAGTGGTGCAGGCCAGAAATGATGATAGTAATTATGTTGCATTCATGTCCAGCTTGATAGATTGGTTACTGTAGACGTCTATGTCTCTAATAATATATAAAGCTGAGTGTATTGAGTGAAAGTGTTAGTTTGTTTGTTACCTTTTGTGCTTACTGTTTATTCCTTTTAGCTTCATCACTGACACTAGCAACTGATGCTTTTGCACGCATTCCTTACCTGGTAATACCTTCCCATTCCTGACCAACCATTTATCGTGACTCCTGACTAACACTTAGTCATCTGTCCTCTGGGCCTGAAACAATGGACAACAACTTCGAATCCACTTTTCTTAAAGTAGTTGTTGAATATTACTATGCCCAAACCATCTGCAAACTTCAGTACTCTCTGCTACTAAAGCCAAAGCCTCCATATACACTAACACATCTTGTGTTACTTATCCCCACATGTCTATTTAAATCACCAGCAAAAATAACTTTCATCTTGTGGGATATCACCGTCTACAATGATCCAAAATGTCAGCTTGTCCTTACTTTTGAAACTTAACTGTGTTTACGAATCACTCAACATGTGTTGCATATTGCATGGAGGTGGTGTAAGAAAGCAGTTATTAGAGATGGGTAATTTGATTGCTGTTACGTTGTAAATTCATTCACGTTATACAAGTCGGAAATTATCAAAAATAGAATGTGATTAGAGGAAATGTAAAAGGTGTCGTTTGTCCCCGTAGAGTGCAAATAGAGTTACGATGTTTCCCATGGCTGACTATTGTGTAGTGTGACATTAGCAGACATTTGTGCTGTACTAGTGCTCTTGAATTGTGGTTATATTCTGTCGTCATATTGGTCTTTTGTGTAATGTATTTGTATTTGGCTAAATTGCACATTTTGTGTGTTGCAGGTTGGTGAAACGGACTGCTGCGGCATCTTCGCTGACGATGTCGGTGAAACCGGTGCTGAAAGAGAGCTGTGTCGGTAGACGGGAGATGAGCAGAAGTGTTCACGACGTGGGACTTAAGACTGTTGCGCTGCTGTGAGTTGAGATGTAGGTTGTGTGACGTGTTATGTGATTGCTTGTACTGTAGCAAAAGAGGAGTCACTCTATCCAGGAGCAAAGCACCAACCGCTGCTGGCTGAGCCACGCTATGGAGCTGGACCAATGCCGTATGGTAAGTACTGAGTAAACAGCCAGTGTGGCGAATATGAACTTGTTTTGTTCCGTTGACTCTCATCTTGATTGTTTTTGATTTCATTACGCATAGCATTATTAAAATGAGTTTCCTACAAAGGTTTTCGTGATGTTGTAATGTTGTATCATTACAATAGTATACAAGTATGTAAGTTTGACTCTCACTAATGCACCACTCCATTAAAACCGGAGATCAGCCCTGCCTTGTGGCTTGGGGCACACTTGGCTTAAAAACCTTTTTAACACAAGCTGTAGGCGGGAGGCTGCCACAATATGCCCCCGCCCAGGGCTGCAAGTGCTGACACGATATACATCATACATGCATATGGATCGGTTACTAACTCGATGCCCATTTTGGCCTGCCAGTACAGCCAACCAAAGCGGCCTGGCGACCTTGACGTTTGACCTTTTGACCTTGAAAGTGGTGTCTGAGTCACGTGTGACATGGGCTACCTCTGTGCCAATTTTAGTCTTCCTAGGCCTCTCTGTTCTCGACTTAGGCCCGATGTTCACGACAGACAGACGTCAGACAGCATCATCGCTTAATGCCCCTGGGCGGGGGCATATTACGGTCGGTAGAGTCGGCATCGTAGTGTGACTGATGGACTGCAGTGTCGATGTCATTTAATTTTGTTCTCAGAAATTGACTATTAGTAAAAACTGTAATAAACATTACATTGTTGTATATTTGATGTTTTGGGGTGATGACTTGTTAGCTTGATGTTAATGTCGATCTCTTGGATTCTCTCTTCCTGTTTGTGAATGTTTGTAAATAATTAATGCTGAACCCTGTTATTGGTGTGAAGCAAATTATGGCGGAGATATGTCGAGAAGACAACCAAACTATGGATCTGCTCCGGGACCTGTTGCTCTTGGTCAATATCAGATGCAAGGACCTGGTTACCAGGCAATGTCATATGGACATGGCAGCTACTCAGGCCCTGGGGCAGATATGTACGACGTCAACTCTGGAGGCTCCTATCCAACACCGGTCTGCAGAATTCTTCCGTATTAATATTTCGACTTTAAATCAGTGCTAAGAATAACAGTAACATTGTCTCCGTTTGCTTTGTCTGCACTCCGCTTTGGTTTGTTGAGCAGTTGATTGTGTGATTTTGTCCATGTTTTTGAACAATATGTCACTGGCGGGTTTTGTCATTATTTACTGAACAGTTTCATTTCTGTTACTGTGCTTGAATTCTTGGTTGTCTGGAGTATGGAGTGGAAATTGTTAATCCTCGAGGTGGGTCAAAGATTCAGATATGACCAACGATTCGAATTCAAAAGAGGTAGTGTTATGTTGCAGCATAATTATCTGCAATGACTCACAGAGATTTACAGTTTTGGAGAAGTTTCTATTGTGATTATGATAGGTAGTAGGTGAATTCATATTCTCTGTCCGTTTTAACGGCCATTTTCCAGGTGGAACTGGGTTAACCGGTACCAGAATGTATCCATTCTGGATTTTATTGGAGCTAAGGGTGATGGAAGTGGTGGTAACAACTGGAGCTATAAGATGTGCAAACCTGCAACCGAACATCACCACCAACAAACCAACACCCAGTTTTTTACAGGCGAGATGCCCTTCCTGTGTTTAACTGATGTTGTGTGTTGTTTATTAATCAGGGAGCACTGCTGAACGCGTATGAGTCTCAGTCTGCGGCAAGTACGAGTGGCTGCAATCCTTCGTGTGTGTTGATGATCTATGGCTTGCACCCGATGAAGTTTAACTGTCAGCGTGTCTTCAATCTGCTTTGTATCTATGGAAATGTCATTAAGGTAAGTTGTACTGTTCTGTAGCTAAGCTATTATTTCAGGACGGCTTGGATTCCTTTTCTTTGCTCATGTCGCCAGTTGAAGGCTCTCTCGCTCCGTTTTAATGGCCACTTTTCAAGGGGGACCTGGGTTAGCTGGTACCGGAATGTCTCCATTCTGGATTTTATTGGAGCTAAGGATGATGGAGGTGGTGGTGACAGCTGGATCTATAACACATGCAAAGCCCCAGTCAAATCGTCACCATTAACAAAAGCAACACCCAGTTTTTCACAGGCCGGATGCCCTTCCTGTCAATCAACCAACAGTGCGGAGCACTGAAGGGAAAACCACCGAAGGGAACTGCCAGTTGAAGGCTGATTATACTTAAACTTTTTGCATTTGAGTAATTTGCTATACAGTTGCACCACATCGTAACTTGCATGTATATATTTCTGGCACGGTGATTCAGTTTATATGTTAAATATCAAAGCACTAAGGGACGTGGTGATTGACTAAATGTGGAGCTGTTACATTACCTTATGTTAACCCATATGTGCCTAGCGTCAGTTAAAACTGACACTATAAGAAAGTTGATGGGAAAAAACCCCATTTGCTGTTTGAATGAAATATGTCTCATTTCAGTCACCAGAGGTCCTCAGCAACACAACTAACCACGTTTTACCTTGAAAATAAAACTCTGGCATTAATGGGTTAACTTACTATCTGGAGGCATTTTACTGCCTAGCACTGAGGCTTCCATTGGGTACAGTGCACCTTCCATTATTAGCCCTGAAGTTACATGTTACTGATATAATTATTATGCCTCCACCCCCATAGGGCAGAGGCATTAAGCGATGCTTTTGTCTAACGTCTGTCTGTCACGTACATCGGGCCTAACTCAAGAAGAGAGAGGCCTAGGAAGACTAAAATTGGCACAGAGGTAGCCCACGTGACTCGGACACCACTTTCAAGGTCAAAGGTCAACTTGTTGCTGATGTCTTAAGTAGCCAACATGCCGGAACAGGTGCCACCTGGCAAATAAATATGAAGATATTGTCAACTTGCAGGGGGCGGAGGCATATTGTGTCACCACGTGCACAGATTGTTTAACATGAAGTTACGAGTGTGGCTTGGTAGCGTTAGGGTGCTAGACTTGCGATCAATAGGCCTAGGTTGGGGTTTGAATCCCAGCTATCAGGTACAACCCTGGGCAAGTTTTTAACACATGTGCCTCTGTCACCAAGCAGTATAATTTGGTACCAGCCAACGGGCGGTGATGTCTTGCGGCTGGGAAGGTAACTGTAGGTCTGGCATCGCACTGGCCACGCGTCACAGACATTAGTGGTTCTCCACCTACGGTCTCAAGGCCTGGAAGATTTAGATGAGCACCTGCCTATGCTCTCTTGTAGAGCATTGTCGACTTTACCTTACATATATGAAGGCCATTAATCACAAAAGGTATATGCAGGTGAAAAAACGATTGATGAATAAACACTGAAATTTTTAACATTTGGCCTTTAAGTGCTTTACACCAGCAATCCCTGAAGGTTCTTCCTTGGGACAAGTTCAGGAAACGAGGTGTAATCCGGAATGTTTTCTGGAAAATAGGCGAGTTGCAGGAAAATGACAGTAATAGTAAAAAATGTAAAGTTCACCATACTCCACTAAGAGAGTGTAGGTGGATGCTCATCTCCCTCTCATATTCCTTGAACCCGTAGATGGAGAACCACTAATGTCTATGATGCATGGCCATGGCGACGCCAGACCTACTGTTACCTTCCCAGCCGCAAGGCATCACCGCCCATTGGCTGGTACCAAATTATACTGCTTGGTAACAGAGGCACATGTGTGTTAAGAACTTGCCCAGGGTTGCACTCTACAGTGGAGAGGCTGGGATTCGAACCCGCGACCTGTTGATCGCAAGTCCAGCATCCCAACCACTCGGCCACCGAGCCACACACAGTAATAGTAGTAGTATGTATAACCGAATGTGAAGGTGAAATTTCTGAAAACGAAGGAGGGATCAGCGATGGTACAGATGGGCGATCGAGAGGCATGTGACCGTGTGATTCATAATCTGAACGGTGCTGCGTGCTTCGGCAGTGACTTGTCCATCAGGTTTGATGTGTCTCTGCAACTTCATTGCTACAGTGTACTGCTTTGTTGCTTTCATTGCTACGCTGCCAGTGCCACAAATGTTTTCATACTTTCTGATCATCGGTTAGTCTCGTACATCATGGATGACGTTGCATCACCTTGTGTTCTGGACTTATTAACCGCATCACGTAGCATTTTGTGTTTAACAGTTCCACCAACTATGAGGATTATTATGCCCTCGCCCCTAATAGGTGGGGCATTAAGCGATGATGTCTGACGTCTGTCTGTCATGTACATCAGGCCTAAGTCAAGAACAGAGGGGCCTAGGAAGACTAAAATTGGCACAGAGATAGCCCACGTCACACGAGACTCGGACACCACTTTCAAGGTCAAAAGGTCAAGGTTACCAGGCCGCTTTACTCACCGCAGCGTTAACAAGTCAGGCAGCTGCAGCGGTGAGCGTGGGAATGTATTGAGCGTGGAAAGCTACTGCTACGTTACGGTCTGCACTGCAGGCGTGGTTGGCTCGGGGGCACGAGGCGCTTTGGCGCCCACAGAGGGAGTAGAGGGGCGGGGGCATATTGTGGCGGCTGCCCGCTTACAGCTTGTTTAACAAATGTACACGATGTCTCAAAAAAACTGTCACCCGTTTAATCTTCTATAACTTGAAGAAACTTTAACCGATATTTATAATTTTTGAAACACTGTATTGCAGTAGTCCTAACTTCTGACTGTATGCATCACTTACTAGCTTGCCTCCTGTTTGCTTTCCATATTTTGCAATTTATCTCGATAGCAGAAGATGACACATTTTCTTGTCTTGCTTAAGTTTGTAAACTTGCCATTTAATGCAGACAGTATTTTGATTTTAAAATTTGTTATCTACTGAAAGCATACACTGCACTTTTTAAAAGTTGTCAAAAGAATTTCCATGTAAGCGTCTTGATAAGCAGTCTTCAGAGGTTGCTAAAAGAACTTCCAGAAGTGGTATTTTTTTGGCATCCAGGAAGAAATACAACGTGCATAAATAGTTGTAATGTAAATGTAATGTAAATGTAGATTTATATAGCGCATAATCGCACAGCGCCTCTAATGCATTCTAGTGTATTCCCTGATGATGTAAAATCACAACTAAGATGAGGCAGTAATTGTGCATGCATTTAGAAGGTAGGACCTTCAGCATAGAATGAGACAAAAATCATGAATATCGATTCCAGTTTCTTCAAGTTACAGAAGATTAAACAGGAGACAATTTTCTTTGAGACATGGGGTAGTACATTAAACGAAACTGCGGATGAACTCGCAAAACAAGCCACATTGATGGATTATGTTGGACCAGAACCTGCTCTGGGATTATCTATGATGAATGTCAAATATGAAATTTCTCAGTGGTCTGTGCAAGAACAGAACAGACGATGGCGCAACATTAAGAGCTGTCGTCAAGCCAAGCAATTTATGCAAGTAGTCAACATACGACTCACACAGTATGTTGTACGACTGTCCAGGAAGGACTTAAGATTATTAGTCGGTCTTTTGACTGGGCACAACACTTTGAACCGACATCTCACCTTGTTAAGGAGAATAGATGATCCTCTGTGTCCACTCTGTAAAGAAGAGGAAGACACCAGCTTGCATCTCTTAGGCAACTGCTGTGCCATCGCTGAGAAACGATGTGAATTCTTTGGAAGGTATTTCTTAGGACCAGGTGACCTAAAACAAGAACACTGGAGCATTCTTCTCTCTCTGTCTCTCCATTTTAACAGCCATTTTCCAGGTGAACTTGGGTTAGCCGGTGTTTATTGAAGCAAAGGATGATGGAGATGGTGAGGGGGACGCTGAAAATGCGAGAACGGAAAATGCGAGACCTGAAAATGCGGCACCAGACTGCAGGGATGGAAAATGCAGGACTGGAAAATGCGGCACCAATATGCAGGGGTGGAAAATG
>Ga0049107_10000794_pt1 | contig 10393 bp, 9 predicted proteins | sample WorMetilPIANOSA1_FD_61187 | JGI IMG/M metagenome (GOLD analysis project Ga0049107, IMG submission 61187) | Marine gutless worms symbiont microbial communities from Max Planck institute for Marine Microbiology, Germany - Olavius ilvae PIANOSA.1 | ecosystem: Host-associated > Annelida > Digestive... | reverse complement strand
CAAAACTGTTGATTTTTGCTCACCGTGCTCAACAGTATATTTTGATGGCGAGTACGTTCATGGTGGGCCATTTTGGCTTCCCATTTACCCACAAATAACCATTTTTCTATAGGTAGGTGAAGACTAACATAGCACTAGCATTAATAGGAAAAAAACTTTAAAAATGAAGTGGCAAGGTTAACATTTTGTAATAAGGTAACAGCACAGATTCTGAGAGAAACTCCATGCTATATGTGGCAAATGCTATACAGTATATCAGAGCTGCCAACTTCTAAAGATTGAAATTCCTAATGATGGGGGCGGGGGACGATGCGAGGCCCGCAGGGCCGAGAGCGGGGGTGGGGTTCTTGGGGAGGGGGCAGCCAGCCCCCTCCTCACCAGCCAGGGGTCTGGGGGAGCGCTGTGAGCTCCCCCAGCAGGGTCCGGGGCGGAGCCCCGACCGCCAAAGGGTTTTGGCGCATTTCAGCATTACCAGGTGGCGTCTCCTAAAACTTAAGTTACAACCCAAATCAGGTTTATAATGGTTGTTTAATAGCAATAATACTGGACAGCTGACTAATCGTAAAGCGTAATTCTACAATACTTAAGCGTAATGGCGTAATTAAGGCTCAAAAAGCGTAATCATTACGCCAAAAGCGTAATGGTTGGCAGCTCTGGTATATACACACCGTGTTTCATAAAAAAAACGACCCCCTACTTAATTGCCGATTTTCAAAAAATTTTCACCCTCGGACTCAGCAGAGATCGTGTAATGAACTGATCATTAAAGGTCTATCACACCTTAAAGGGGTCGGTCGATACCCTGCCTTGTGAAATGTAAATGTCAGGAAACTACTGACAACCTGAAACAAATGTCTTGTTTAACAATAAATTTTAACTTATTTTATTACAGTTAATAATGTTTTTCCTAATTTATGTCACGGTGAATATTAAAACTGTCATTCTGTATAGGGAATCGATCGCATACGAGAATATCTTACGATTCTCTCAGGATTGCCTGCGATCGACTCTTGCAGGGCATTTTCAATCTCGCGAGATTAAGGGAAATGCGCAACTTGCCGCTTGTTGCTCATCATTTTCGGGTAAATCAGTGTGCGGTACAATGGCGGTGGATGAAGGGTGGAGGGGAGTGGGGGGAGGTGGGTGCGGCGGGCCTGCACTGGGCAGTCTGTCGTTCTCAGTTGCCGGGTCTGTCGCGGCAAGGCATCCGGTGGATGTTGCGTCCCAACGCGTTGCCGGCCAGTGTTGCGGCTGCATTGTCGCCGGCAGTCCTACGGATGGACGGTGCGATATGCGACGAGCATGGTGGAGTGTGTGTGGGAGGCGGAGGGACGGGCGGACGTGCGCGTCTCCCTCCAGTCCCCGCTCATCTCTCCCACCACGCCCCCCCCCCATGGCGGCGACTCACGGGGCCTGTCAGGAGCCGGAGCACGGACGGGCGGGCGACCCAGTATGCAGCGGCGCTCGCTGATCGCCGGCGTACTACTGCACATGAAGACGACGCTGCTGCAGTACTAGGAGCAGTTCCACAAGTAAAGTAAGTAAACACGGTTATTTGCAACAATATTGCAGTTACTTACATTAGATCTCGCGAGATCTTGCAATAATGCCGTGAAAATAAGTCCGATAATCGATTGCCGGTTAGAGCTACGATCGATGCCCTAATTCTGTAGCTCGAATGCAGGCATGAAGACATCTGAGCCACTGATTAAAATGCCATCGTCAATAACGGTCTCTTACACACCAACTCGTGCATCAAACAGATTCCACCTCAAATCATTCACTTTTTGTGATAGACTCGCTGCCCAAGATTTTGTAATGAAATGTATTGAGGCCAGGGCTGTTCGGTGGTCAGTAGTCTGGAAGTTCTACGGGTCTCTTACATTATTGCACTTTCCGACTGGAGGAGCAAATGATGCAGAGAATGTCAGCGTAGACACAACTAGTGGAAAAGATAATGATCAGCAGAATTTGTAAAAAAATGATAATGTGATATTGCAGCCTTGCAGGGTATATAGCCAGATCGCTTCAGATGTCTGAAGGTACAATAATATTATTTATAAGCTCACGACGAACAACAAACAAACTATAACTGGTGTTAATTAACGTGCTAATTAGATAAATTTTTGAACACTAAAGTATTACAAGGTAGTGTATCGACGCATTTAAGGTGTGATGGGATCTTTAATTATCAATTCATTGCATAATCACTGCCGAGTCCAAGGGTGAAAAAATTTTGAAAATCGGTCAACGTTTGCCGAAGTTATGGGCAATTAAGTAGGGGGTCGTTTTTTATGAAACACGGTGTATATATATATATATAAGCAGCTAGCAGAGATTCACTAGCACCTTGGCTATGGAGATTGTCTGTTGTTCCATTGCTTCATGGATTGCAACACGGTCATCCTCTCTCATCTTGTCAAATTCATCAATACACACGACTCCACCATCGGCTAGAACCATTGCACCGCCCTCCATTATGAAATTGCGCTGGACAACACAACGAAGACAAACACCTCAAAAGTGTTAAACCTTCACATACTGCACAGTTGGTAGTCCTCGAATGTCACGTAATCAAATTTTCACAAAACGTGCCAGTGAACAGCAAACAGCATAACTCACAGAGCTGGGATCTCTTGTAACGGAAGCTGTTAATCCAGCTGCACTAGATCCTTTGCCTGAAGTGTATACCTACAACACAGTGTCAACAACTCCACTTCATGCTTCTACTTTCAGACTTTGTTTAATCAGCTTGTTTCTCCAGATTAGGCTAGGTCCCCCAAATGCCTCCATCAAAACAGAATCTTTGGGGATAGCCGAAGCAGACTTTTAGACCAGATACCCTTCCTATTGCATATGCAACATCAACGCATTGACAGAACTCACTAGAGCACATATCTCTGCCAAGGTGGCTGACATTGAAAATTTTTTTATTACTAAATGCTGAGAAACACACATCCTCGTACACAGAGTATGGCAATGCCCCCAACTCATCGTAAAGCTAACCCTAACCTTAGCTGTAACGTAACATGATCCAGATTACCACCAAAACTAACGGTCTTTTCTGTCACCCATGTGCCACCTTTCCACATAATTTTGTGAAAATCGGTCGAGTACTTTTGCATAATCCTGCTAACAAACAAATGCCGATGAAAACATAACCTCCTAATAATGAAGCAGAACTAATAAACCAACAGCAAGTAAAAATAACCTTCTACTGCGTCAAAGGTAACAACAGTAATATTAAATGTTACTGACATCAACACAAAACAGAGAACCAACTATTGAATACTCACTCCAATTGGTGAACAGTTCTCGACAAACTTCAGCAGCTGCGACTTGGCTGTTCCCGGATCTCCAAGTAGTAAAACATTGATGTCTCCTCGACGAGTAAGACCATCAGGAAGCCTAACAGACAGGAAAACCATCACTGAACAAAATCAGCAACAACAACTCAGTGAAGCTAGGCTTACGAAAGCAGACACAGGCAGGCATACAGGCAAGAATACACTGCTTGGCTGAATAAACTGACGTAATAAGAATTAGCACGAAGTATTCATTTAATGGTCACCATTGTCGTGGGAAACCAGTACCAGAATGTCAAACCATTCTGGATTTTGTTGCCACAAGAGATGATGGCAGTGATTATAACTGGAACTGCAAGACAAGTTCCATTCAAATCATCACAGAAAAGTATGAAAACACAGACCGGATGCCCTTTCTGTCAGCAAACCGACAGCATCAAATTCAATCCACTGAAAGCTACTGGCATAAAAGGAAGTTGACTAAAGTAGTGTTTGCAGCAGTGCGTCACAGTCATCAACTCACCTTGGCAACTGACAACAATAGTAAGCTGATACTCAGCACCACAACTGCAAATGCTGCCAGAATGAACAGAGTCTAACTTTCTTAATTTCTGTCACTTAAAATGAAACAGAAGAAAAGAAATTCATTAAAAACTCTCAATTTCATTTTCAAAGCAAGAAATAGATTAGGAAGTAAAGTCATGATTAACAAAAGGGAGTAGCAATGAGGGGCTCTCAGTTCAAACCAACAATGATTACTTACTAAAAATTATAATATGTAGTAAACCGTTATCGTTCTGTTATCAACAGTGATCATTATTGTGAAAATGCTGAATTTTAACACACCTCTTTCTTGAGCCACCGATCAGCAGGCACGCAATGGCCTTCTTGATATCTGAGCTGCCAAATATAGACGGTGCAATGCTACGAGCAATGGTCTCGTAAATGTTTGGAGAGGCAGCAAGATGGCGCAACTCTTCTTCCTCGAGAGACGTGAGTGGTGCACCACTGCTGCGGCCTGGACCCTGCATGTTCACCTCGATGCCAACGACTCGAATGTACGGAAAGTGAACACCAACGTTCGCCTTCTCCTTCGCTGCTGCTTTCTGTCAGCACAAGTGACAGAAAATATGCCATGAGCTACGGTACAACGTGGGTACATGTTAACCTTCTCACAAAACATAATCATTAAACAACAAAACAGAAATTTCATTTCTATGCAACGTTACTGACAGTCTTTATACACACATCCTCCTTTGACGGCCAGTTTTAAGAACAACCCAGGTAAGCTCAACAACCCAGGTAAGCTCAACAACCCAGGTAAGCTCGTACCAGAATGACAAACCAGTATAGCAGCAGTGGTGACTGCGGAAACCAAGCTGCCATTCAGATCACCAGCACCAGAATACGAACACTCAGTCTTTTTCACAATGTTAACAAACACCTCCATTGCAGTCCAACTATTTTTGGCTTTTGTTTAGCCAACCTATTTTTCCAGAGATTACTGAAGGCTAAGCTGGGCCCTAAAGGTCTCCATCAAAAAATGAACCGTTTATAATTGCTGAAGGATTATTTACAGGCTGGATGCCCTTCCTGGTGCACGACAGTGTCTACCCACTGAATGCAAACTTACAGTCTCTATACAAAGACAAAGTTCCTGCAAATATGCAAACAGTAAGTCTATTATTTTAAATTTTTAATAATGAAAAGTAACAAAACTGCATCAGCACAATATTTTTGTGTTTCTGCTGCAGGTTCTATATCATCTTTCCACATTCCTGCATCAACAACAAAAAGATCGCGCATCAGCATTCGTGGTCGACGGTGTAAAAATACAGCACAACTAGCTTGATCACCCTGCAAAATTTGGTTGTTGTTTCTCATACCGTGTGCACACAAGTAGGTTTGGTTGACGCTGGGGCCCTTGGGATGGGGGATTCCGGTCCGCCATTGCCAGGGCCCCCCATTCCCGGGGTCCGCCATTCCCGGGGTCAGCCTAACCCTAACCCTAACCCCAATGCCCGGCCCCGGGAATGGCGGACCCCGGGAATGGGGGGCCGGTACCAGATGGGGAGCGTGGCCGACATCCTAGAATCACACTACTCCCCAATGTGTGTTATCATACCAAATTTCGTCGCTCTAGATCAAACTGTTTGCACATAGGTAGGGACTAGGGAGTCTCAAAATTTTTTGAGATGCTGGGCCCCACCACCTTGGGATGAAGGCATGGTGACCCCCTGAAAACAATGTATCCTCTCACATGTTGCTATACCAAATTTTGTCACCGTAGGAATAGGTAGGGTCACAAAAATTTGGGGAATTATCGGAGACTCTGGGGATTGGGGCATGGCTGACCCCCTAAAATACGCTTGTCCCCATGTGTTTATACCAAATTATGTGGCTCTAGGTCAAACTGTTTGGGCGAATGTAGGGGGTCCCAATTTTTTTTTTTTGGGGGGGGGATGCTGGGCCCCATCACCTTGAGATGGGTGTGTTGCTGAACCCATAAAAACACACTGCTCCCCACGCGTGTTGCCATATAAAATTTTGTCACCATCGGTGAAGCCATTTTGGAGTAGATAGTGGTCCTAAAAATTTGGGGGATGCTGGGCCCCACCCCACCCTGTTGGGGCATGTCTGACATCCTAGAAATATGCTTCTCTTACCGCGCCAAATTCGGTTTTGACCCATCATGCCCGCCTTTCAAGGTCACTCAAGGTCACTGGAGCTGACACAGATTGATCAGCTACCTATGACTTCTTATTAGTGTTCATAGTAACTATGTGCCTATCTCATACCGTTTTTGAGATAAATGGCAATATTTGTAAAAAAAAAATTTCCTATTCCCGTATATCTAATGCTCCCCGCTCAGGAGGTCCCCTTGGAATTTTGTAACAGCTGTGGGGGTCAAAAAAACAGAATGATGTCCCTACCAGAATGTCAAGAAAGTGTGATGACATGTCCATTCGTTTAGACACAGTATTGGCATTGGACAGACAGACAGAATTGGTAAAACAATATCATGCTCTGCATGCTGACGCGTGATAAAAACAGAACGTGTGCACCGGCAGAACAGTGGCATGGAAGCTCACACGTGTCGTGGCAAATGACTTCTTGATGGAGTAAATGCCGACAACAGTGACACGGTTGCCCGGGACAACCCTATCACAGAGATAGCGATCACAGTAGAGCTGCACGTGGCGAGGCAGTTCTCCGTTCGGCACCACTTCAGGTGCCTCCTGCAACTTCAGCAGCTGATAGTCTATGCATCGACATTTCTCCGGCACAATAAAGAACGGATCCACCGGGCACTTTGGACGTCCAGCCTGATCACTATCACATCACATACAGTCAGCATTAGCAATCAACTAAAATTAACAACAAGTACAATACTGTACATCACTATTTACACAGCACAGAATCATCAAAAACTTGTTCATAGCACTAACTCCTAGGATGCAAAGAATTTTCTGTCAATATTCTGAGATTCTGACACTGTTTGTCAGTATGCTGCATAAATTTTTGAGTTAAGAAAAGGAACACGAAAGTACCACATCTGAGTCTGCAACGTTCCAGCCACTTTTATAAAAGAAACAGTAAGTTTATTTAGTTAACTTGACAACAGTAAAAAATGGAATCAGATATAATGAGAAGCACATGGAAAGTGTAAACTTCCGTCAAGGCAAGCTATTTACGGTAGTATACACTCATGTTCAATAGTAATTAATATACACTATATATAGTCCAAAATTGCAGAGTTACTGTGATCTGACCCTGCAACCTTCGACCTTTATCTATTACTGAAGCTGTCAGTCCTATGGCCACAATCATATTTATACTTGCTTAGAAAACTAAATAAGCCAGATTTCATTTTTGTTGCAACTCTCTACAACAACTTTTAAACAAGTTATTTGAAAAAGAATGATTTTAACCTTCTGACCTCTAGTGAGGTGGGTCTTGGGTCAAGGTCACTCAAAATCCAATCGACTGGTTCCAAGATTATGTCCAACCATTCCGTAAATTTCATAAAGATTTCATCAGCAGCTTTTGAGTAATCCGGTTGACAGACACACACACAGGTGAAGACAATCTCCTTTGTGGAGATATAAACAGCAGAAACTGTTTGTAGAAGAAACTTACGTGGGGCACTTGCGAGGCAGTGCATATCCCTCCAAGCCAGGTTTGACACTGATGTTGTTCATGAAGTTACGGCAACTGCGACATTGGATTGAGATGCGTGTTGCCTTGCAGCGCATTGATGATGCAGCAATCACGATGCCAGGGATCTTCACCAGCTGTGATACGTGGTCGGACTACAACAATACGCACAACGATGTCAGGGAATCTTCACCAGGTGTGACACGTGGTCAGACTACAACAATATACACAAGCTGTTGAATTCCAATCAAATTCCCATCAACTGGACTACAAGGATATGCAAAACTATTGCAATTATCCTGGCTTCCCCTACAATAAGTGAGTACTGCTGTAATTTTTACTGCGATTATGCTATAGCTCTTGATGATCACCAATATTTGCATGATTTTACATGCAATTAAAATTTGCAAAATATCTATCTCAATATTTCACAAAAATGGTGGATGATGAATCAAACAAACAAGCTACTGGTGAAGTTTAACTATCACTTGTCCAATTCTGCTTCTGAGAAATACGATGAGAAATTACGATGCGTACTTTGAGTGAGCGGACAGTGGTAGGATGGGCAGAAGATGATATCATCACTTGAATGTCCTGTACTTCCTCTTCACCTTCAGGACGAGGTTTTGTGATTTCATCTGCCACTTCACGAGCTGCTTCTTCAAACTGGTCACAATTCCAACGACTTTACTGTACCCATATTTCTTTTCAAGTAATAATGCTATGATACAAACTGGCTGATAAGTGGAACATAAAAATGAAAACCTAATGACTTATACTATACAACAAGCTGTGTGAGAGGACATCACAATATGCCCCCGCTCCCTGTGACCTTGAAAGTGGTGTCCGAGTCACTTGCAACGTAGGCTACCTCTGTGCCAATTTTATTCTTCCTAAACCTCTCTGCTCTCGACTTAGGCCCGATGTATGCGACAGACATACAGACAACATCATCAGTTAATGTCCCTGCCTAGGGACGGGGTGGGGCATAATAACACATATCACACGCGCAGTGCACAGAGAATAATATCATAGGAGAACAGTAATGATGAGAGCCGAAACTACACCATGAAGTTCAGTGACACCAACATTAACAATAGCTGAAGTACGCTGGAATTCAGTGCATCAGTTTTATACTGACCAGCTGAAGGTGCTCTGCAGGCTGTTTGGTAATTTTCTCAGCAAGACCAGCATCAAAGTGTGTCAAGTCATCCAGTTCCACGTCCAACCAGTACTGACCAACATTGTAATGCCGCCGCAGCTGATCACTGACAACATCAGCAGCTATGAATTATGCCAGACATTCAGTAACATATCCATCAATATCTAGCATAATTTATGACATCATAACTCAGTTAATTCCAATTTAATATTGTATAACGCTCACAGTGTGCAGTGTTACAACTGGTACCATGGGCCCTCATTTACTTATGGTTGGAACTAGGATGAGATTCAGCTATCATTACACTAGTCCAATACCGAATAACACTCCCTCTGCATAACTTCATGTTAGCAATTCACCATGGAATCACAACCCAATGAGGTCAGCAAAACGTGATTTCACGACCAGCTGAAAAAGAGCATGCCAATCTCATTTTCGCATCATTACAGTCTGTTTTGATGACACCACATAACATCTGGGAGTCTTGAAAACAAGATTGGTGAAAACAAGACTCTTGGTGAAATGCAACAATATCATAGTGGGACAGGCAATTTCATGCTGTGTCACGTGCTTCACAACCATTCAAATTAAAAATGGTAAAGTTTCCCATCCAGCTGTAGACCCTCTCACAGTCTATTGCTGATGCAGCAGTGATCATCTCCATCTCATAGATCGTGAGCCACAAATGTTGCATGCAGTGAACCAGACCTCTCTCACTGTCACAATGCGCCGGTATTTCCATAACAAATTTACATACTCTACTACTAATTAGACCTTAAACTTCATGGACCATATACGTGAAAAATCAATAAAGCATAATTATACGATGCTTGGTATAATTAAAAGAAATTTTAAACATCTTAACATTCAGTGTTTTACTCTTCTGTACAAAAGCATGGTCAGATCACATTTAGATTATTGTAGCTCTGTGTGGAATCCTTATCACAAAGATGACACAGAAGCCTGGAAAACGTTAAGAAATGAGCAACCAAAATTATCCCAGAAATGAAACACTTATCATATTGTGATATGATAAGTGTCAAGTGTCAGGGTTGACAGCATGTAATTTAACAACACTGCACTACAGATGCATAAAGGGAGACATGATCGAAATATACAAGATAGTCCTGGAAAAATATGACACAGCTGTTTCACCAAAACTAAAAGTTGACATTTATATAACTAGAGGAGATGATTTAAGACTCCACAAAAGGCAATCACGATATGACTTAAGATAATATTGTTTTAATAACATGGTTGTTAATGTGTAGAATAGTTTGCCGAATTCAGTTGTATCTGCTGACACTTACTAACAAATTTAAAACAACATTAGATTAGCACTGGCACAACCAGGATATTATTTATGATTTCACAGCACAGTTGCACGGAACTGGAAGTTGTAGTGAATCATTGAATTAAGAATTTTATTTACCGGCAGGATGCTATTTAAATTTAATCAGTGGCCAAAAATCAGCATTTTGCCCCTAGTGGAAAAACTATGAATTGGATCAAAAAATGGTTGACACCTTTTGGGATGGGCACAACGAGCTCTACCACCATGCAAAGTTTGGAGGAGATCGAACAACACGCGCCAGCTGTAGGTGAAAAAATGTGGTGTTTGTATGTCTGTTTTTTTGTCATGCTCCGAGGCCAGCGCACTGTTCGTTCGAGGGGGTATACTCTAAGCAGGTTTTGTGTCGCTGTTTTTGTAGATTTTGATGCCGTTTTTCAGACGGGATTGCCTTTTCAGATGGGCTAGATAGTTCTC
>Ga0049107_10000793_pt1 | contig 10395 bp, 7 predicted proteins | sample WorMetilPIANOSA1_FD_61187 | JGI IMG/M metagenome (GOLD analysis project Ga0049107, IMG submission 61187) | Marine gutless worms symbiont microbial communities from Max Planck institute for Marine Microbiology, Germany - Olavius ilvae PIANOSA.1 | ecosystem: Host-associated > Annelida > Digestive... | reverse complement strand
GCGATTCATTATGTGATCACATTCCGAAGGCCGTATACTAGGGATTTCGCCCCCGATAAGCGAAATGTTGGTAACGGCTTAAGTAGGCCAGAGGTAGATTTCGTAAGGCTTACATGGTGTCATATTACTGGATAGTTAGTACCTTGCACTGACGTCAACTTCGACAGATCGTTATCATTATTTTATTTTTATTCAAACTTGACCTACGTCCCCTGCGGCCCTGTTCCTACGGTCGGAGCAGAGCGGGCGTGGTTGATCCTTAGAAATTACCACTTACCTAGTTTGGCCACCTACGAAAATTTTGTTGCTCTATGTCATATCATGTCTATCTGTACTTTGGGGTCCCAAAACTTTGGGAGCGCTGGAGCACCGCCTTCTTGGGTTGAGAGAACGGCGGGCGCCTAAGTAGTCGCCTCTCCCCGAGTGTGCGTTACCTTGCTGAATTTGGTCACTCTAGGTCAAACGGTGTAGTCCGTAGTCGTAGATATAGATCCCTTGAAATTGGGAGCTTCCCGCCCTTTGGGTGAGGGGATGGCCGACCATCTTCTAATCACGCCCTTCCCATTGATGGGTTACCATACCGAATTTGGTCGCCTCTGGTCTGACGGGACAATCAAATATTAAACTATAAACCGGACGTGCATTCGTCGTCGCAGGTCCGACGGCATGGAACCGGTTGCCGTGCTCCGTTCGCAACTCTCCGTCCATGAACAGTTTCCAGACGGCGCTGAAGACATTCTTCTTCACTGCTGACATTTAACTCTAATCTTATCCTCATGTTGCATGCATGCACTGTATGAACGATTGTGTACGGTGCCCTTGAATCGATTGCCGTGTTATGGCACCATAGAAGTCATAGTGACATTATTATTCACCCGCCCCCTAGGCGGGAGCATTAAGCGACGATGCTGTCTGGCGTCTGATGTCTGTCTGTCTGTCGCATACATCGGGCCTAAGTCGAGAACAGAGAGGCCCAGGAAGACTAAAATTGGCATAGAGGTAGCCCACGTCACATGTGGTCAAGGTCAAAAGGTGAAGGTGACAGGAGGCAAGGCCATATTGTGGCGGCCTCCCGCACGGCTTGTTGTTGTTATTATTATTATTAACATTCCATTCGGTACGCTCTGGGTCCCCAAAAAATGGGAGCGCTGGGTCTAGACATAGAACGACCAAATTCTGCGTAGTAACCCGTGTTGAGAGTAATGTGTTTTGTGGGCACCAGCCACGCTCTCCTACCCACAAGGGCGGAGTCCTAGCGCTCCCAATTTCTGGGACCCTTAAATGTGCCCACAAGAGTATGATAAAGCAACCATATTTTGCAGAGACCAATGTGATGAGTTACTGTAACCTCATCCAACACGGCAGCACACCGTAGATGGTTGGGCCTCAGGAGGGATAAAAAAATGTGTGACCCCCGTTCAAAAACAGACCGCGCTTCTGCATTTGATAGTACGAAAACACGCGACATGCAGTAGATATCTATGTACGTAGAGTATACATAGAGTATGATAAAGTATGTATGTCGTCCGTCAAAGTGCTACCTAGTGCTGTATCGTTCGTTCCGTTTGGTTGATTTTGAGTGATTTTGCCTCGTTCTCGACCAGGCCCTAGAACGTCAGTATATCAGAAGGGCATACGTAGGCCTGTTACATTGCGGTACACGATAGTCATTTTTATTGTGTACTTTGTGTACGATTTCATAAAATAAATAACGCTGTCATATCGCCGATAGAACATGTATAGGCCCAGTTGGAGTTGTCCATGGTCTCTCTTCATTGCCGCTGTGGTTATGATCGTGTGGGCGGTCAGTAAATTACTGACGATGATTCCGATAAGCGATAACAGAATGAGTTAATCCACACAGTCGCTAATCTGCACACACAAATGACCAACTTGTTGGCTGAAAATAACACTTGAAAGCAAATTTGACGAAGCTAGAGGCTCAAATGTTTACTAAAAGTAATTCTCTTTGTCTTTTTAAAGCCCATGTACAAAGCAAACTTTTCTTACATAGGTTAACCGCTTCTTTTATTGAATAGTGTTGGCCTGGTTTTGACAAATTTGTTCAGCAAAACGTAAGGTGTTCTGAATGGGGTGTCAAACTGTCGAAAAGAAGTGATATATTCCGCGTACTGTAAATCGGCGAATATATACTGGGTATCCGGCGGCACCGATAAACCTATAATTATGCTGTTAGCAATTTCGCGAATAACTCTGCCGATTCTGGAACGTCTATCATAGCTTTTTGGTAAGGCCCAAAAAAACTATCAGACTTGCCGGGCTTAAGCCTACGAAAAGCCTGAATAACGTCAGCAACATCAGTGATGCATTACAATATTGAAACCAGCCTTCTACCAAAATGCATCAACGAGAACGACCTCTAGTACTGGGCGGTAACACGGTAGGCCTCCTACCGTGTTACCGCCCAATACTAGATACCGCAAGAACCGGGGTTAGACGCACGACAACCGAAGTATCAGCGCAGAACGCACAATCTGAACGACTAATTTTGCAAGTTTCAACTTCAGCTTGTTGTGTTACGCAACCAAACAGAATGCTCTGGAGTCCACTCCTCTGACTGAACATGACACAGAACGCATCCCAGGTTGTAATAGTGTTAATAGGCCCACGTATATTTTCATATGTATAATATTATTAGTTATGCTGGCTCTAGCGTAGACCTTTTTGATTGTGAATATCATTAATTGGGGCTGGCTCTAGTAATTTTGCCTTATTGCACTGCAGCTGCTTGCATGCTTGCTTAGCAGCATATACGAATATTTTGAGAATATATCTGAATACTACGTGCATCACTCTTAACCGCGGCATGTGACGTCACGACCGTGGAACCAATCAGCGGAGGTCTGATGGACATGGAGGCTTTCTGAAGCAAGCCTTCAGTAAAAGTTGTGTTAAAACCACATGAAAGGTGGTTAGTAGGCCTACTTGTGAAGTACTGTGATCTGCTCCACCGAATACGGGCTAAGAGACTGGGAATCGACAAGAAGATCGTTCCAGTCAGTGAGAAACTACGAAGTGATCCGTGGAGCTTTTCGACGCCCACAGAGATCGATATCAATGATGGTGAACGGCGACTCTTCGACATCTCATCTGCGTCAACGTCCGGCTTATGGGACTGGACGGCAGTAATCGAAACGGTGATCAATATCGCAACACTTCGCTGACGGTATATATATGAGCGCTCGGCTGCTTGCATTCGCTCTCTTGCAAAGCTTAGTTTAGTGACATTTTCGGTAACAGTGCCAGCCAATTGATTGTAATGTTGTTTAACTAGTTGATCGTTTGTATGATTTATTATAATACATAAAGTATTGAAAATATATTAGATATTGTGTTTCGTAGTAGGTTTTAACTTCATATCCTGTTAAAACTTCCGTCGATCACGGCGTGATTAACTAGCAATACGAGCCAAAATCCTATACCCCTAGACCGGTGAGACTATACATAGGTCACTACTGTACTCATGCTCGTACTTGAATATAGTCTTACACTTACTTTACTTACTTAATTTAGTTGTTTATTTACTTACTTACAACCAGCGGCCGCACCACAGTACGTATCGATTACCGCGGTATTTTTCACGGTAGTATCATGGCGCAGAATCGATGGTACCGCTCAACACTACAACAGTCACTAAAACACCTTGTTCAGCTCAGCTTATCCCAGTCGGTGTTCGTATTGCCACCGGCTGTTGGCTGGGTCTAAACATATAAGTTTATCAGAAGTAGGAAGTCTTTGTTAAACAACTCGCGTTCTACAGACTCTACGGTGTCGTCTCGAACATGTCTGTCGGGCGTTGTTCGTTTCTTCTGTTATTATACAGCATTGCCGCAGTATTTGTGATTGTCGGTGGTCAGCCGACAACTGATGACGATTATTGTGAAGATGATCAGTTGACCAACAACGTCGCCAATCTTCAAACACAGCTGAAGAATTTGGTGGCTAGGAATCTCATGTTGGAAGCAAAAGTTACAAAGCTGGAAGCTGATAAAAGATCTGACAGTAATTGTGTCACTTTTTCTTGACACACAGCAGCAATATATTCATCGCTGATAGTAAATACTGTAACGTACTGCAACACATTTCAAGTTAGTTAGGTCGAATAGACCGGAAATAGAAATACAGCAACCGTTTTCTTCCCTGGTGGTGGCCATAACCATCGCCACTACTCATTACACCTGCCCACGTAGGGATGGGGGTACTGACGTCAGGGAGCCGGGAGGCTGACGACAGGCATAGCCACTCTCCCCTAAGATGCAACGAAGTACCCACCCCGTCTCCGAAATGACCTATACTGTGTCGAGTGGGACGTTAAACCCTAGTATACCATACCATACCAAGTACCCACGGCGTGCGCCCTAAAATAAATTTGGGGTAGAAGCATCACAATTTCGCACATTTCGGACTTATAAACTTTCCACGGTTTGAATTTCTGTAAAAATGCGTGATGGTGGTGACATTCGAAGGAATTTTTATCGCTAATGCAAACAAGAAGCTCAGCTGATCCTGACAAACGCGCGCGACGCGTTTACAGGTTCTTATGATCGTTCGAGTCGCCGCAAAAGAATACTGTGATCAACATTATCAAACGCTACAGTCATATCAAGAACGGCAAGCAGATTGATTGTCAGAGCTGGAATCAAGTGCACTAATGAGATCGGAATACACCTTCAATAGTGCAGTTTCGGTCGAATGACCACGTCTGTATGCTGATTGATTTGGAGGTAGCAGAGAATGGGTGTCGACATGAGTTTGTAGTTGAGTGCTGACAAGACGTTCAAGCAACTTTGACATGAAGGACAAATTTGAGATCGACCTCTAATTCTGCAATGTGTTAACGTCGCTGGAAGACTTCTTGATTAACGGTGTGACGACAGCTGTCTTAAACGATGCAGGGACAACCCCCGTTCGCAGTGACATGTTGCACAAAACAGACAGAAACGGAGACAGGAGATCACTGCACTCCTTGAGCAGCCACATAGGAAGCGGGTCCAACCAAGACTGCTTGTTTGGCGCGTCGTGGATAAGCTTCGTGACATCGGCAACCGTGACAGAGTCAAAGGACGAGAACTGGGTAACATTTACATCGCGGTACTGGGGTGGTGGAGCAGATTGTGTCATATTACGTACATTTTCAACCCTGGATGTGAAGAAAGCATAGACAACTTGTGGCGAGAATGATGACGAATTAGGTACTTTGCTTCGTCCCAGAAACGCGTCGAACGTCTGCCAGAGACGAGCAGGGTTGGTGGAGTTCGCTGCTTGTGATCGCCAGAACCGCTTTCTCTTCTGCTCAACGAGGCGACGAGAAGTCTTGAGCGCATGTAACCACGATTCCCTCGACGCGCTGACGGACGTGGCAGTCGGTCGATTACGCGAACTCGCTTTTAGAATACGTTTGTAACGACGTTCAAGTTTCCTGGCTGTGCGCTTGGCTGAACGGCACTCGTCGTCGAGCCACGGATCGGACTGTCGCACGCGATACGTTTTCGTTGTGACTGGAATCAAGTCATCGAGTATAGCTGCTATGACTTGACTGTACTGTGACGCCATCTCGTTGACGTCAAGGTCGGTGCCGGTCGTGTCGTCAATGCAGAGAGATAACGAGTGCAGAGCATTACGAAACTGAGCGACATCGAGGTTCTTCCACAGTCGCCGTTCACACGTTACATAGTTCGGTGCGGTTGTTTTGCACACGTTGACGGACCACGTCATAAGATGATGGTCAGATATGCCGATATCATCGAACTGCAGAGAGGACGGCGTGTCGTCAGACTTAGTAACGACAATATCTAAAATACCGCCAAATCTGTGCGTAGTCTCGGTGACATGCTGAGTGAGCACAAAGGACTCGAGTAGGTCTTTGAAGCGCACAGATGCTGGATCAGCGGGCCTGTCGAGCCGAACACTTACGTCACCGGTCAACACTGATGGTAATGACTGGTTAGCAAGAAACTCAAGTTCAAGGTCATCGAAGAACTGACTAGTGACATGGTCCGAGCCAGGCCTGTATAGAACTAGCAGGAGGCACGACGAACCAATGAATGATAATCGGATACAGTCGCACGCAAATGTGGTCGGAGAAAAAGGCAACGAGACAAGCGACAAATTTAATCCCCGCTGCTTGCGACTACTGTTAATCCACCGTAGTTTATAAAATATCCGTTGGATGTGGCAGCGTCAGCTGAAATTGGGGGCGCTCGCTCAAGAACTTGTAAGCCGTGAGTGCGTAAGCGCCTAATTGGGACCGCATCACTGTCCTCATGCCAAGTTTCACATAGACATAATTTATGACGTCAAACTTGCGACTGTTAAATAAATTATGTACACGAGGGCTCTCATTTCAGCCAACTCCTTCAAACTTCACACGTTTAAGTTCCACTGAAGTAACAAAAAACTATTTTTTACTAAATAGTAAACCCTCGTGTTAGAAGCCTATACTTGTTACAGCGCAGCTTGTTTTACAGGTTGTTTCGAATGTAGTTTCATATTCATATGCCTGTATAGCTGTAAGCTGGCAAGTATAAGACTAGAATAGAAAAACTGATTTTACTGTTTTTCAGTTTTAATTTGCTAATGGCTTCTAACACATTTGACATAAACTTAGTAGTTTTTTTTTTAAATTATCCAGTATGTCATGAATAAAGCACTGGAGGATCTAAAGGGAGTCAAAGTGAGAGGTGTGAGGATACCAGCCATTCGATTTGCTGATGACCAATCCATGGTATCACATACTGTAAGAGGATTGCAAGTGAAAATGGATGCGCTGCAGAATACATCAGAGAAGTACAACATGAAAATTAATACGAATAAGACCAAAGTCATGAGAATGTCACAGGCAGAAGAAAGACCTATAAGGATTAAAGTTATTGGACAAAACCTGGAAAGAGTGGAAAAATTTTATTACCTTGGAAGTTTGATAACTGAAGATGGCAGAAGTTGTCAATAAAGTAAAGAGGAGAATATATTGCATTGAGAAAAGAAGCCTTCAGCTAGAAGAGAGACCGCATGCGGCGATCACTCAGCCTAAATCTGTGGAAACGTATGGTGGAAGTATTTGTTTGGAGTATTGCGGTGTATGGAAGTGAAACGTGGACTTTACAGAAAGAGGATATTCGGCGACTTGAGGCATTCGAAATGTGGATATGGCGGCGTATGATGAAAATATCGTGGACAGAACTCAGAATAAAATGAAGAGGTATTGCAGATGGTTGAGGCAGCAAGAGAAAGAACGAACGACACTTTCAGAAGTCGACAGAAGAGATGGATAGGTCACATCTTGAGACATGATTCATTATTGAAGACAACACTGAAATGACAAATCCAAGGGAAGAATGGTTGTGGAAGACCAAGAACAGTGTTCTTGGATTGGTCACTGAAGACGGAGGAAGCTACTGTTGGATATGCAGATCTAAAGATGTTGGCACAAGACACATCAAATTAGCATCAATGAAGATGAAAATCTGTAATTATTGGCAGAATACTTCAACAGCACGCCTTTTAACGCAGAACTACCAAATTTGACGCGGTAACACCTATGGGGAATGGCTTGTTTTTAGGGGGTCAGCCACAACCCTATCCGAAAATGGCGGAGCCCCATCGCTCTCCCAATTTATGGGGTTCTCTATGACTACACTCGTTAAAGAAGAACGACCAAATTGGACGTGGTAACGCATCTGGGGAGGGCTTGTTTTAGAATGTCAGTCACACCCTCCATCCCAAGGCGGCGTGGCTCTAGCGGACGCCAATTTTGCGGGTTCTCCCCTAGTTATGCGTACAGGGTTAGACCTAGAACGACCAAATTCGGCATGGTAACATGGTGAGGGGTGTTTTAGAAGGTTAGCCACGCCATGGCATTTACACAACTGCTACGCGCGATTTCTGAGCGACAGCTGAGTTTCTTGTCTTATGTAGATGATTCCATGAAGTCGACAGTAGATCAGCTGATCAATACGGTTGCTAATCTTAAAACACAAGTGACCACATTGGTGGCTGAAAATAACGTGTTGAAAGCAAATCTAACGAAACTGGAAGCTCAAGAGACTACTGAGAGTAAGTCTCTTTGTATTCTCTTTAACACTATGTGTATATATATAACATACAACAAAGTTTACTTAAGTACTGTTCTACAGCTTTCTATCACTCGTAAACATAGCTCGATATTGTTTTAGCAGTTCTGTCCATCTGTCTGTCCGTAGGTTCGTCCGTCCGTCCGTCCGTCACATTGTGGTAGGCCCATAGGTACTGCCACGCTCCCACCACCCAGCGTTTTCCAAATTTTGGGGTTCCCTTATGCATATTTACTTTTTCGCCTTTTTCACATATGGGAGTGGGTTTGTTTTCAGGGGTCAGCAACGCCCCACCCCAAGGGGCGGGACCTCAGCTGTAAGTCTGGGGGTGTATTGTGAGTCTGAATGTACTAATTGATTATTAAAATTTATTTGATCCAACCAAGTGGTTATTTATGTTTAATTTCCGTTGTTGCTTTGTGTGCTTATTTTAATGCTATTATCTTACAAAGGTTACACTAGCGACTGCCTCAAAGAAAACCAACGCAGGAGTTGTAAAATACAATGAAATGATTATTAAGCAATAGAGTATATACAAGCCGTGATGGTGACGAAAATGATAATACAGTAAATTAGTATAGCAAATAATGTCCGCAACGGCCTACTCAGCTTCGGCCAACCTAATTACACAGATATATTCTACACATACACTAATCAAAATATCATTAAATACACAATAAATACACAATATACGCACCTCGGCGTCAATCAGCCAACTGGTCTCAACAAGACCGAAATCAGACTCGCACGATTGATTCAGTTTTACAGCATGGAAACAGAAGGTCCTTAAGCGATGATGATATGGTGACAGACTACTGACGCTCCAGCCTGCTACTTACTCAATTCAAGCAGCTTAACATTAGGATTAGAAGAAGCAGAAAAAGTAAATAACCATCTAATGCAGGGTCACTGACAAACTGCAAACCACACCAGAAATCAGCTTAACACTTCAGCTGCTTAGCGACATTACACAAAATCACAGACAAACACCAATATCACACAAAATATGACAGATCACACAGCAGTTCGAAAAGTACAATATCACCAACTCTTGTTTGCTAGTTTTAGTTGACAACCTGAAAACAAAAACTGATAAAGATGACTTTTTTCTGTCTGGCTACCATCTATCAATTCAATCACAGAAAGTTTGTTTAATTGATAATTTGCAAGTTGCAAGCATGCCTGGAGATTCGATTAATCAAAGAGCACAGCAAAAGATTGCAGTTAAACTGGCACACATCACCCAGAGAAGTAAGTGAACTTATTCAGTTTTTAGCTTTTATAAATTCGCAGGGCGACAGACACTGTATGTTTAAGTTCAAGTATAAGTACAAGTACTTACACCTCAAGTACAAGTACAAGTACAAGTATTTCAAAACTGTATTCGAGTACGACTCGATCACTCGAGTACAAGTTATTAGTATAAGTATTTACTACATCTCTGCTAAATATTGCTCTAAGTGCTGAATTGCCAGAATTTCAATACTTCTGTAGCAAATCGGGATCCCTGAGAACGAACATGATAGCTGCAGAATTTGGATGCGAAGAAATATGGTCAGTAACACTGGTGAAATTTTTACAATATGCGAACTGTTTTCAGACACAGACAACAAGAAACGGAATTACGGCGCAACTTACGTTCGTTGGGGCAGAAAGACTTGCGACGGCAACGCAACAGTCGTGTACCAAGGTACACTTTTTTATTGTGCATAAGCATATAGTGTCTTGCGATATTGATATGGGATTTTTGTCTGTCTGTCCATCTGTCACGTTCTGGTATTATGTCTAAATGAATTGACGTATGGTCAAACTTTTTTCAGCTTCTGCTAGAGCCGTATTTTTAAAGTTTTTTTTTTTAACCCAAATGATGTTGCAAAACCCTCAACGACGGCAATAAACACAGGGTATAGAAAAAAATCTGCTTCTTTCGACCAAAATTGCCGTATGTCTCGGGAAACGGGGAACCGGTACGAGATAGATCCATGGTTACTGTGCGTCACTAGCAGGAAGTCGTAGGTACTGCATCGATCCATGGCAATTTCAGTGACCTTGAGCGACCTTGCAGGGCGGAATGCGAGGGTCCCATTTTGCCGGCGGATTTCTATGTGCTGGTTGATTGACCAACACTGATCAAATTCGGCATGGCAACACAACGGGAGGGAATTGTTTCTAGAGAGACAGTCACGACCAGTGTAATTTTCGTTACGAAAATTAAAACGAGAACTAGAATTATCGGTCGTCGTTTTCAGAGAACTAGAACTAGAATTATAGTGATCCAGAAAACTAAAACGAAATAAAAACTAAA
>Ga0049107_10000792_pt1 | contig 10399 bp, 9 predicted proteins | sample WorMetilPIANOSA1_FD_61187 | JGI IMG/M metagenome (GOLD analysis project Ga0049107, IMG submission 61187) | Marine gutless worms symbiont microbial communities from Max Planck institute for Marine Microbiology, Germany - Olavius ilvae PIANOSA.1 | ecosystem: Host-associated > Annelida > Digestive... | reverse complement strand
CTACCAGAAGACATTCGCGCGGAACCTGACATCACTAACTTTCGAAAACTTCTTAAAACTCACTATTTTAATTCTGTGTTTAACGTTCAATAACTGTATTTTATCATTTTACTTGTAATGAACCCATCGCCTTCCTGTAATGGGCGCACTAGAAATGCTGTGAGTATGAGTATATGAGTATGTACTAGGCCCATACTTTTGCCCCTCTCCCGACTTCACCACTTCAATTGTCTCTCAGTACAAACAATCGTTGTGCCCCCTCATGTGGGAGGCACAAGAAAAAAGTGAGGGGGCACATCAAAAAATTTTCGGCCGGCGCTTCGCGCCGGCATTCTGCCCCCCCCACTTGCAAATTGCTTCCGACGCCACTGGTCTAGGCCCTTGACCTACACAGTTACAATCGTGCAACACATTCATGTCTTCATACTGCGCAGTGTAAACAATACTTTAAGCGACGCGCACAAACACAATACGTAGGTGTATAGTTAATGCGAAGCGATTTAAATCACCGTCACGTGAACGATCCGTTATCACTGAAGTAAGTTGGATTGTGTATAGCACAAAGGAAACAGAAATTACATTTGCTGAATGTAGGCTATACTTATACACGTGCAGTGAATGCACGATCGATAAAACTCAAATTAGTCAAATAAAACACTACCGGTGACCCGACTGCTGTGATACGAATGTACAACGTGAATAAATCGCCGAAACAGAAGCGCAGTCGTAAATGATGCAGACAGCGGCAGAGATGCGTCACATGGATGACAGTGTCGTTTCCTCGATGCTACAGAAAACTGTTCTGATGATGCTGCTAGTGTTGTTGCTGCCTCTAGTTACACCAGAGTTACAAGGTTTGTCAACTGAATATTAGATTGCACCTAGTCCAGTCTATTTTAACTGTACAAGCTTATTCTCTGGTTTGACGCGCGATGTTGACATGGACTCTCTGTCCGTCCATCCGTCTGTCAGTTTGTCCAATGATTATGCTGCTATAGTAGTGTCGAAGCTATTGTCAAACTTTTACACCGTCTTGTACATGTAAGGTCATCATCATTCTGGAAGCTCAAATGCCGTTACAAAATTACGTGGGTAACACCCTCAAACGGAGTCGTTAAATACAGGCGGCATGATTTACGTTCCCGTGGTTACTATACTGATCGTTAATGGGAAGTCACAGGTACCTAATCAATCCGTGTCACTTCTGATAACCTTGATGAGTGACCTTGAAAGGCTGGACGCGAGGTGCCCAATTATTCCGGTGGATCTCCGTACGAATGCTCATACTGTTTGACCAATAGGAATCAAATTCGGCATACTAACCCATGTGGGAGGGGCATGTTTTAAGGGTTATCCATGACCATGTCCCATCCCAAGGGGCCGTGCTCCAGCACACCAAATTGCAGGCCTTCTGGAGCGACTGCATTTCGTCGACTGTTCTCTATCGATTCATTGTAAGAGATTTCTTGACTGACACACTGAGCATATCGAATGCTACTCCCCATACCATTTGACGTAGAACAATGAAATTCATTCGGTACGGTAACTACGGACGAGACGTGTCATAGGCGACCAGCCACGCCCCGACCCAAGAGACACGACCCAAGAGCTACGCCCAATTGAGCCGTTTGATCTAGAACGGCCCAATTCAGAACGGTAATCCGCGTAAGCGAGGGCTGTAGCCTAATTCGGATTAGTCACGCTTCCTCACTGGAGTCAAAAGGGGACACAATTATGCTCCCAAATTTCTATGGGACGTTTCACCCTCGCCCAGACCGTTTCACCTTGAACGACCAAATGCGGCGTGGTAACCCACCTGGTGGGGCGTGTTTCTAGGAGACCAACCACGCTCCCAACCCAAACGGCTCTGAAATTTTTGGGACCCATGCCTACGTTTGATGCAGCGCGACCAAATCGATATAGTAAACCATCTAAAAGGAAAAGGCATGTTTTACGGTCAAACATGCCCCAGCAAACTTAAGAAGTGGGCAGTAGCGCCACCAGTTTTTGGGACCCCAAAATATACCTACGTGGTGTGACATAAAAACAAATTTTGCAAAGTAACCGTACTACGTGCGAAGTAAATTTTTACAGTTTTCCACGCCCCACGACCCTAGAGTCAGACTTAAGGGGGATATTCTGTGATGAGTGTGATCCCACTACGTATGCTCATACCGTTTGACGTAGATGAAAGCTGAGGCGCGATCTGTTTGCGGTTAATAGTTTTCGTAGTGTATACATCTATCGATGGTGTTGTGTGATACATCGACGTTAGTTGTGTTTTGTAGTGTAGTTTTATTCTACTTTACTCTTACATTTGACTTCTTACTGCTGTTCTCCTGGCGAATAAAATTGATCATGATGTGACTGTATAGGTCTATGCTGTATAGTGTTGCATGTTGCGCGCAGGACCACGAGGTCCGCCTGGTGACACTGGAGCTACCGGCTTCACCGGACCTACAGGTCCGCCTGGTCGCCCTGGTCGTCCTGGCTTGACTGGAGCTACTGGATTCATAGGCCTGCCTGGAAACGGTCCCCCAGGAATACGTGGAAGCCCTGGACGTACGGGAGCCATGGGATATACTGGCTATCCCGGTTTCCAGTGTAGGTGACATTACATGTATTAATCACGCGTCATTTATGTGCCATTCAGAAGTGTACAATTTGACAAATTTGCATATTTGCCTATGAAACTTCTTCAGCTTAATTTCTGAGGGCTACTTTTCAGTGACTGTCATATGCGTACCTGAAGCCTTCCAGTGTGCGAGCAACCTTTCATTTTGTTGCAATAAAATGGACGTGACAGGCGCGACGTAGCTAAGGAAGTGGTCCAGTACCTAACGTGTAACCTTGGGATGTCCAGTAATAGCAAACAGACTTTAAGAGACTTATCAGTCACAGAGAAACCGCGGGATGCTCCATGTTACTTTTACGCAAGTAGACATGGTTCACGTACCAAGCCTCAACGTGATAGCCTAAGCCATCACTGACAGCAGATCGGTTCTTATCCAGGATTCCGAGCATATCCCGAGTAGCTCATAATAGTTAATCACGCACAACCTTATCTCAAAGCTATCCCAACGCAACCCCGCTAAAACGTGATCGTGTCATGTGATCCGCATTAATCAATATCTGTGACCATGATTACGAACTGGATTGCTCCAACTTTGCGTGTTCATTTCTCAATAGTTAACATGCAGAAAATCTTTAGATTCACAAGAAAACGTTGATTATAGGCAAGACCGTAACTATAGTTGTCGGGAATGGGCATAGCAGTCTAGGTTAAACCCATTACCTGCACTTATTAAAATATGGTTTACAGCATTTTATTTTATCACAAACAGAAGCTACCCTAGTGTTTGTGATCATCAGTTCGACATGCTGTAGTCATAATTTGGTTTCGACATTTACTTCGATTGGGCCTAATGTTAATTACCGGCAGGACGCCGCAAAGTGGCCAAAAATCAGCATTTTGCCCCTAGCGGAAAAACTATGAATTGGATAGTTGGCACCTTTAGGATGGGCACGAAGAGTTCTACCACCATGCAAAGTTTGGGGAGATCGAACAACGCGCGCCGGCTGTATGTGCGAAAATGTGGTGTTTGTATGTCATTTACCGGGAGGATGCCACGAAGCGGTAAACTGCCTGTATTTGGTTTTACTCACAGGCCGACAACGAGCATTTTCACCCGCAGGGGCGACTCGTTGCACCGATTCATGTGAAATTTGGCGTGGCTGAGGGGCACGTGGGTCCGCTTTGCCACACGAAATTTCACGCCAATCGGTTAACGGGAATGGGAACGCGGCCCTCAAATGCCAAAAATTTCCACTTTTTGGTAAAGAGTCGCCCCGCGGTGGCGAACCCTTTGACCGATTTCTACAATTGTTAGGGGCTTTTGTAGGCCAACTATCATGCACTAGTATTTCACATTTGATGCAATTCGCTTCACTGCTTACGGAGTTATTGCTGAGAAACCGCGCGTCGGTCATTTTTCCGTGCACCATTTAGGAACAAGAAGCTCACCTGATGCTGACAGACCCGCGCGACGCATTTAGTGGTCAGAGAATAGTACCATTCCATATGTTAGGTATAGTTTCCTCTTGTGCAATAGTAACTTTGTCTTTAAGATACGCCGTTTTTACGATATTCGACTTCAAAAATGTCGTAACCTTGAAATCGGTGTCAGAGGTCACTCAAGGTCATTGAAAGTGACACTATTAAAAGATGGTGCATTAGTGTTCTTTAGTAACATTGTCCCTAAAACGCACAGTTTTGGGATATTCGACTTCCAAACTGCCGTGACCTTGAAAACGGGGTTAGGGGTCCGTCAAGGTCATTGGAAATGTTACCATGCGATAGAGTGCATATGACTTCCTGTTAACGTTCTATATTAATTATAGCTCTATCTCGTGTCATTTCTGAGATATTCAATGTCGAAAAATGTCATGACCTTGAAATCGGGGTCAGAGGTCACTCAAGGTCATCGAAAGTTGTACCATTCAGTAGATCGTTATGGTTTCCTATTAGTGTTCTTTAATAACTTTGTCCCTAAAACGAAATGGTGTAAAACATTAATATGTTTTACACCATTTCTGAGATATTACTGCGTAATATTCGACTTGTAACTATACAATGACCTTGAAACCTGGGTTAGGGTCACTCAAGGTCATCGAAAATTATACCATTCAATCCGGCACCCATAACTTCCTATTAACGTTTCATAGTAACCATCGGCCTATCTCGCACCGTTTCTGAGATAAACGACGATTTCCGTCGAAAATCGCACGAAAATCGCCATTTCGCCATTTTTCCCCACCCCTGTGTATTCAACGCCCCCGATGAAGGGGTTCCTCTTGAAATTGGGTATCGGCGCAGGGGTCACAAGGAACTAGAATGATGGGGCTACCAGAAGGTCGAAAATGTTTAAGATAGGTTTAGCCGTTTTGATACAATACCGGCGTGTGACGGACAGCCAGCCAGCCAGCCACGTCGCCGTAGCATATACCGCGCTTACTATGTCGCGCGGGTAACATGCGTTGGATCGAAAAATAATTGACATATCACCATGCAAACTGAGTTTGGGAGATCGAACAATGCGAGTCGGCTGTATGTGCGAAAATGTGGTGTTTGTATGTTTGTTTGTTTGTCACGTTCCGAGTCCGACGGGCCGTTCGCTCGAGGGGAAATACTTTGAACAGCCATTGTGTCGCTGTTAATGGGTCGATTTTGATTCTTTTTACAAACTTTTTTTCAGAAATGATTGCCCTTTCAGATGCGCTAGATAGTTCTTATTTCGTTGCTAGGTGGCGGCACAATTTTCGCGAAATTGCGGTCAAAAATTGCGACAAGTCCAAAAATCGACGGAAAAGTTTGTGCGCCCCACATCTTATAGATAGCTGAGGGACTTGAAAAAAATTCCACCGCAGTAGTTTAGGGCCGAGAACGTAGCTGTGCACCTATATAATTTTTTTCTGCATGTCGCTATGGTGATTGTCAAAGTTCGTACAGGTAGTCAAAAAGTGGCTCGATCTGAACGAACAAGTTTGTGCGCCCCAAAAGTCATACAGGAAGTAAATTTTCCAAAATGTGTTCCGAGCTGTTGTGCACCTGAAGGACTGTAGTTGTGCACCTATATCGCTGTTTTTCTCTGTGGCGTTAGATGGCGCCACAGCAGGGCGCCAAATTCTGAACCGGATTTATGGTCAATTTTTACCATTTTGAGGAAGGATAGCGTCGCCAATTGTGGATCAATTTGGATGCAGTTTTCAACATCTGTTAGAGGAATAGACGTACTTTGCAACGCACTAAACGATTCATGTCTATGTGGATAGGTGGCGCCACAAGATTCGCAAATGTGCGGCGGAAATATTCCAAAACGTAAACAATCGAATGCAGACTTTTGCCAAATACTACGTATGGTTACTTTTGATACAGCAATTAACTCCACTGGCGGTGCTCAGCACTTTGCCTTACACCCTGCCGGTATTGCATTGCCTTCGTGGTGATGCTTTTGGTTTCTAGTATCACTTTTCTTTGACACCCCGTTACTATCAGAAGATGCGGAAAACTGATTACTTAAAAACACCCCGCACGCTAATAACGTGCCTATATATTATATATTATATATGATTATAGGCCTAAACCTTCCTTCAACTGTAAAGTCTGAAACCTAAGCAAAGTTCTTTATACATTCTCTTTATCTAAAACTTATCTGCAATCCACATTTCTATACCGAAGCCAACGACAAAGACAACGAGTCGTCGTGTATTTCACTGCAGACCATTTCTCATGACTGCGGCTAGTTGAAGGAAACAGAGCTGACGCAATTCGTCTACAAGTGAACGCGTGAAATTTATTCTTTAATAGTCCATACTGTAGAAAATTTAAAAAAATATATATATTGTCGTCAATGTATCAGTTTGCTACATTTGAAGCCAAATACAGAAATTAATCACACCACTGAATACTCGGGTATTCGCGACTCACGATCCCCGATTTCTTAGAATCTGTCGAGCCGATAGAGTGTACGGTTCGACAACCAGAGGCAATGTGTTTAAATTAGACAAAAGTCGAACAAAGTATGACTTGCGTAAATATTATTTCACTAACAGGGTGGTTGGAACAGTCTCCCTGACCATGTTGTATTATCTGAAACTATTAACACTTTTAAATCACGACTTAATAAATTTTGGCAACATCAAGATATGATTTATGATTTCCAACCAGAACTTCACGGAACCGAAAGTGGCAGTTTACATATAATTAGAAATTAAAGTATATTGTATAATTAACGTTACTATTATAGATGCGGGCATAGAGGCATCTGCCTGCGCTCGTAATTCCACTACGTCTACGCCTACGTCTCTTACATGCAGCCTATGCACAACAGTGCTGGTGTAGGCCTATCATTAACGTCACGAAGGCTGCAAACTGGAAACAACCAATGTGCATCTGCCGAACCGCCTTACAGGCCGACTGCTGGCCTACGGACTTGTTGTTGTACTGTTTTACTTACGTTGAAGCTCGTGGAATCACCGGCGCAACTGGACACAAAGGAGCAACTGGTGCAACTGGAGTGTGGCTGAAACCAAACGCTGCGCCGTCTAACGATACATCAACCAGACCAGATTGTATTGGACCTCCCGGTTAGTTGACTATACTCATTAGCTACATTATGTTTTCGTCAATTCGCAACATTGTATTATCATGACGTACAGTGTAGATGTGATAAACTGACTTTCACAGATGGACAAACCAGGCACAGTTCGTTTTACTGCGCGACGCTATTAAAACCCCCAAACTCGGACACGCGTTCAAGTTCACTGCTGGCAGTAATATAGCCCACTGACGGAGAATAAATCAAACATGGGCTTTATGGAGCGCTCGCGGTCATTGCTCACGTACCGTACGCTGTTAATTCAGAAACACACAGTAGTAGCTCAGAAATGGTGTAAAACATTAATATGTTTTACACCATTTCTGAGATATTACTGCGTGTTTCAACATACCATCACCATCGTGTGCGCTGTGAGGCGACTGACACTATCGTTAATGACCTTGATTGACCTTTCAAGGTGTTGCCGACGATTGTAGCTTCAGTATTTCAGAATTATGTTTGCATTCACGTTATTACAAGACCAAATACTAGTAAAATTTATATAGACTTTTATGATCCTGAGTATTTGCTTAGCCTAAAGTCATTTAAGGTAGCTATAGCACGCATCACCAGCTTCAACAAAGTGTATCGAGACTAAGTACGTAGGTACGAGTAACATGACAACTTATGGTGAAGTGTCACGCAGTGTCTGTGCGACGCTCATTGAACTAAGTTCACTGTTAGTCTGTTACTGCCGTTCACAGGCGCCGACTCCACTCGGCCAACCGGAAAGTGTGTCCCGGTGTACCTGACGCGGTACTTGCAAAACAACCGGTGCAGACATATTTTTGCCCAGGTAAACTGTCAAAAATCAATTTAAATCGGTATGAAATCGGGTTGAAAAGTATACAGACAGAAAGTCACTGCTTGCTTACTTATGGCTCGTTTATAGGTATGTGCAAATGCCAGTCTGCCTGGCTGAGCATGCGCCAGATGATTTTCTTAAACCTAAAAATTTTCTAAAATTAGGAGTGAGGCTTCATCCCGGACCGTGCGGTACTGGGGAAGATCACGACGCTCTGTCAGGCCACCTCGGATGTGGACGGAAGATTCTGCCCGTACCTCTACCGCTCTACGTCTTCGGCGCCGCGTCTCGATCTCGGCGTATTCGACGTTTCAAACGTCTGCCGCGCTCTATACCTGAAACCCAGAAGTCGGCGCCTATGCTGCTGTTTACTGCGAGTAGGTCCTGCGGGTGAGCCAGGTGCCGCGGGACGATCCGGCGCCACTGGTCGGCAAGGAAGGAGAGGAGTTACAGGAGTTACAGGACAGGCTGGATTCACTGGAGAGACTGGACCAACTGGAGGACACGGCGCACGCGGCGTGGAGGGCCCTCGAGGAGCAACTGGTTTGTTCAGCGGCTATCTCTGTATGCTACGACATTACGTCCTCACAAACTTATAAACTACCATGGTTTGATATTGAAATGCTTTACTTAGGCACAAGATTAACTACAGTTCTAGTCAGTCAAAATCGCTACTCGATAGCATCTTTTTCAGCGGCCTTGCCCGTTGGGTCACAGGCGCATGGTATTTTGTCCACCCAACAGTCTGTTTTCCGCTTTATTAGTGGGACAAGGAAGTTTTACTTTTAAAAAGAGAACTTCACATTGTGACGCAGTTTTGAGTCAAAACTGCGTGGGCCCAGGAGTGGATATCGACTCAAGAAGACAAGATTGTGGTAACTCGTATTCGACCAAGAAAGCGCACATCGTGGTCAGTATAAATACGCAGTATAAGTTGAGCTCTGATAAGCGTTCAGCTGCTGCAGATCAAAAGAAGGACGGGTTTGATATACATGCGGGTAGTCAGGCCATCTTTAGACGTTTTGTCTACAACGCAGAAATGTGAGTCAGGTGGCAGTATTAGCGGCGCTGTTAAACTGGAATGCGGTTATCCGTTGCCGTTTGTAGTGTACCGGCACCATACACATCGTCAGTGCAATCGTTAATCAGTAGGACTAATATGCAACGTGCTGAGGGCGAACATTCTCAGCACGTGTTGCAAATTAATCTGCGTAGACATATGAACTAGGAGCTAGCGTCTGTTGTATAGACAATACAGTAACTAAACGAAGTCGCACCACTTTGATTCAAAGTTGTACAGTTGAACACTCAACTTTGACGAGGTATAGTGCGGCAACAGATCTGAGGGAAGATCAAGATGGTAGCGTTCACTCATCTTCCTCTGCAGTTCATGTCTGGAATTCAGTAGTGAAAGAGCCATTTACATCGACCGGCATTTACTAAAGTAATCATAAAAATAAAAGTGGCACCATTTTTGATCCACGGTGTAGTTCTCTGGTACAGGAAGAAGCGTGGGCATAGCAGTGAGCCAGCATCCGGTACTGTAGGTGTAACGTGTGATTCAAGTTGATGCTACGGAGCACTGTTGTATGTACTAGGCGCGACGGGTCCGACTGGTGCGACTGGACAACGAGGCATACCTGGTATCATCGGAGTCCCTGGCGATACAGGCGTTACTGGTGTTCAGCGTCAACGCATCAAGCGACGTGTCGCTAGAGACACTCCCAGATGTCCAGGTGACATTGATCACGCGTCCAATTCCAGTCCATCCACTACTTTACCTCGGAAAGTTTACTGAAACCACGGCACTTAATAACACAAACCACACTGCGTTTGTGCGATCTAGAACTATTCTTACCTATAAAAGCGACCAAATTACTACTACTATACTACTGCTGCTGCTGCTGCTGCTACTGTTACTTTTAGTTTTTGTTTAACCGTCTTATTTTCCAGAAATTGCTCCAGATTAGGACAGTTTCCCCGTGGGTCTTCCAAAAAGAACCGTTGAGGATTACTGGTGCGGGGTATTTTGTAGGCCATCCCCTGTCGCCCAACCAACGCACTGAAATGGTAAATAAGAAAGTTACCAAAATTGGTCAATATTATAAGTGCATTCTGCGAATGATCTTGAGCGGAAATTTCAGGTTATACAGTGTTTATGATATTCTATTTATAGATGGTTTTAGTAAAGTCGTAGATGTTAAATAAATTTGATAAATAGTTAGTCAGTTATAAATGTCAGTATCATCGTTTGAGAACGTATGAATATTCAATAATTCACCTGACTTCTACACTGTGTATCGAAAAAACGTCACCGTTATTATGCGGCCCTCCTCCCTAGGAGGGGGCCGCATTATGCGTCGCACTCTGTCTGTCCGTCTGTCCGTCTGTCTGTCTGTCTGTCCGTCTGTCTGTCCGTCCGTCCCGTTATCGTTAC
>Ga0049107_10000791_pt1 | contig 10407 bp, 6 predicted proteins | sample WorMetilPIANOSA1_FD_61187 | JGI IMG/M metagenome (GOLD analysis project Ga0049107, IMG submission 61187) | Marine gutless worms symbiont microbial communities from Max Planck institute for Marine Microbiology, Germany - Olavius ilvae PIANOSA.1 | ecosystem: Host-associated > Annelida > Digestive... | reverse complement strand
TCCAGCAAGTTCATGCAGGATCGAGCTATGCCAATCCGACGCAGGACCTCACCTCTGCTGCCACCAGAGGAGTCGATCATGCTACCCAGATAGACAAAGGCGTCGACCATTTCAACATGTTCATCTGCCACCTGGACTGTTGAGCAAGGCATGGATGGGGAACCTGGAGTATTTTGGTTTTCGACCAGTTTATCTGAAGACCAAAGACCTGATGTGAGTGGTATCGGCAATGACAATATTCAATAAATTTTAATTTTCGTTTTTTTTCTATTATATTTTGATTTATGTTTGTATTGTGACTTCGTAGCAGTCACCTGATTGGTTAATTTTGACTTCAAGGGCATGTATTTTTGTCTTGTGGCACTGCAGTTTCCTGCTAGTGTTTTGTTTTCATTCCTGAAGCGTTTTGCTCATTCTTCGTCGGCAGCTAATCGCACGTGCAACGTCATGTCATGAAGCCGTGTTAATTGAAGCCGACCATCCGCTAGCAGCGGCAGCAGCAGCAGCAGCCAGCCGACCGACCAATCTCATTATCATTCTCATCACACGGTAGTGTGTCGTCAGGCGGTGCTGGTCAAAGCTGCACACTATCTTTCACTGTCAGCCACTGCCGCCGCCGCAGTAACAACTCATCTCACTGATCCGGCTTGACAGCAAAACATGATGATCGCTCAAACACTTCCATCACGCATGTCCTTAACAGCGATAAAGCACTCCAACACGGTGACCCCGGACGCATGGAACGGGCGGCCTACTCCGTGTAAACCTTCCCCTCTTGAAAATTTGCTATACTTCCGACAAACCGCGCGAGCGTGCATAACTGGAGGAGAAAACAATTTAACCTCCTGGGGCCCCCGTCCCTGGGTGCGGTGCAGTCGACCCCTTAAAAATCCTGCCACTTCCCTAGATGGGTTATTGAGTCAAATTTGTTTGCTCTGAGATAAACGATAAGAGCACACGATTACATAGGGGTCCAAAATTAATCCCATTGGCCCCTACCCATGGGTGTGTATGCGCCCGCGCAAAATCTAATAACTGGGTAAAAAAAATGTTCCACGACCCATCGAATCTGAAAAATTGACCTAAATCCGACTACAACTTTCCGAGTTATCTTCTTCACAGACAGACAGTCAGACAGACACGGAGACAGTAAGCATTTTGTAACCCTCTTCGCCTAGTAAATCGTTGTCATTGACGATGTAAGCGTAGGCTACTGCATCAGACAACGAGTCAACCTGTTGTTTACAAGCGCGGGAGACTATTGAAACACCCAGTAACGACAGCTTGCCATATATACTCATTATATCCGACGCTAATGGGTTTTCAACACTGCTTTGAAACATGGGACGCATACTTAAAGACTGGCCCTCGACCTTTCACTCTCGGTGCTACGCGGAAACAACATAGTCTACGACCACATAAACTACCATTTCTGCTGCAAATTACCAGCCACAGTCAACGGTGTATTATTGTATTCACGTGATCCACACAATTACCAAAAAATCGACTGTCAGCTAACCATGTCATTATTTCTAGCTACGGTACTACGTCATGCCACGCTTGTGGGCTGCTGCCGAGTAAGTTGACTAAAATTATTAGTTACACTGACACTGGTGTATGTAAAATAGGCGGGATACGCTGTGGCGAAGAAATGTGCATTGGAAGACCAGAAGAACTGCATGGACTAACCGGACCAGTTCTTCGGAGCTACAGAGCCGCATAGTTGCCAAATATCGAAACTAAATTGAAAATCGTCGTCCGGAACGAATATCTGTCAAGGTTTTGACGAATGGCGATCGGCGAGGGCGATGACCGGGTGAAATTGGCGGCGGTTCGCGAGAGTCGCTCGATGACATCGAACGCGTCGACTACTCGATCTGCTCTCACGGATTAAACTGCTTCGTAGTTCGTACTTGTGTGAAGGGATGTATACTAAGGCTTTCTTTTTGAACATATAATGGAATAAACGAAGCAATAGAGCGTCCGCCGTCTCTTGATGACTTAAATATGCTTAGCGCTATCTCAGCAGGAGAAATCTCGTGAATAATCAACTGTTTAACTGATGACAGAGATGACGTCCTCGTCTGTTAACGCAAAAACGCACACTCAGTTTTGTGCGCAAGTTCTGTGAACTCAGAACCTAAAATTTTGGTAGAATAATATGTTGAATGATCTCGTATTTTGTTACAAAAATATCCAGTTATTTCTGAGAAAATACAGTTTTCATCACGGAGTGTTCTTTTTAGCCACATACCTCCTCAGTACTGTGCTGGCTTCCCACAAAAATCATACTTTGTATTTTGTTTCTCCATATAATCTTATTTCCATTTCATAAAATAAAAAATCGTAAATAGTTAGTAGCAGAGACTTACTCTCGCGATACTGAATGACGTTGACGTTGCGTTGAAGTATCAACAGACACAGATAACATCCAGTTTCGCTGCAACACACCAGCCCACCCACAGACAGTGTCAGTACAAGTTGAAACACATACGAAGTCGTCGGATAGCTATTAACCCTTACATACGAAGAGTTAGTAGATGAACGGATATTACTCTACGCCTGATTTTGGACGAGATTCAACAGTTCCGATGAATTTGCGCAAATGAGTTTCCTGCCTGTTTTTCATACGAATCGTGTATTGTTATGATGACAAAATCAACAGCGTTAACAATTTCCGAATGTAAACACGTTTTTTAAATGAAATTCTAACACTAACAGTGAATTTTTTCTTCGCTGTCTCAATGCAGAAATTTATTAACTCCTAGCCCCAAACGCCGTCCTTCGGGCGGGATATTTCCAAGCGCGTAAGGGTGCCTAGATTATAACAAACATACGTACAGATAGCGTTACTTATTTCAAATTCCGCATCTTGTCTGATTTTATACCGGTCGAAGTAAAGTGACTTCCATTTATCGATTCGACACTTTCGTCAAAGCATACAGCCAAGCATACAGTTAGTGCGAATGAAATAGGTATCCACGCCTCCCGTGATTACCCAGATTCAGATTATGTACAGTGGTTAAAGTGAGGGGGCAGGGGGCTCAGCCCCCTCCTCCGATTTGAGCCCCCTGCAATAGTATGAGCCCCCTGATTGAATCTATAAAGTGTTATTTTATGCCCAAATAACACCAAATTAGTTGGCTATGGGTATAGGGTTTGCTCCAACCTGGCTTCGTTAGGTGAGCGCCCTGCTTCACATGACCACTATAACCACTGATTATGTACGTGGGGTAGACCGTGAGGCTGCGGTGTTTATCGATAACAAACTTTCTCATATTTCTAAAGCGAACAAGCGAACGAATAATTATTGTATATGTGGACGCTTTGGAATAGTTTAATCGATTTACTTTAAAGCAAGATTTTTTATACAAAATATTATTTTTCAACGAAGATGGTGGCATACATATGGTGTTTTACAATGGGTCTGGTGAGCACTGTAGCTTGCATGTTGTTATCAACGTTACTGTGAGCGCATGTTGATGTTGAGTTGAAGTTGGCCAGAAGTAACGCTCAGTGATTAGCGCGGTTTTGTGCCAGAGGCGTAATTGCTCGAACGCAACCTTTGCTCGCAGAACCAGCACTGATTGGATTGCTGCTCGTACGGTGACTGTGAATAAAGGTTGACTTTCTAATTAAATTGAACGGCAAGCACAGCGAAGGCTTTTTACCCGTGCGACGCTTGCTAGCGCGGTACTTGCTATGGAAAGATGGCTGGGTGGCTGGCTGGGTGTCTGTCACACGCCGGTATTGTGTGATTTGTGTCAAAACGGATAAACCTATCTTAAACTTTTTCGACCCTCTGGTACCCCAACACTGTAGTTTTTCGACCCTTTGCGCCGGTACCCAATCCCAAGGGAACCCCATCATATCCCCCAAAACTCCCCAAAATGGGCGTGAATAGGCAATTTCAAGCCAAACGGACCAAATATAACAAGAAGCTCATCTGATGCTGACAAACCTGCGCGACACGTTTAGAGGTCAGTCAAGTCACCAAACATAGTACTATTCCATATGGTAGGCATACTTTCCTTGTGCAATAGTAACTTTGTCTTTAAGACGCGCCGTTTTTACGATATTCGACTTCAAGAAATGTCATGACCTTGAAATCGGGGTCAGAGGTCACTCAAGGTCATTGAAAGCGGCACCATTCGAAAGACTGTGTATAGTTTCCTATTACTGTTCTTTAGTAACATTGTCCCTAAAACGAACCGCTTTTAGATATTCGACTTCAAAACTGCCTTGAAAACCGGGTTAGGGGTCCGTCAAGGTCATTGCAAATGTCACTATGCGATAGAGCGCATATGACTTCCTGTTGACGTACTACAGTAACTATGGCTCTATCTCGTGTCATTTCTAAGATATTCAATGTCGATAAATGTCGTGACCTTGCATTGCAATCGGGGTCAAATGTCACTCAAGGTCATTGAGAGTGGTATTATTCGATAGATTGTGTATGGTTTTCTATTAGTGTTCTTTAGTAACTTTGTCCCTAAAATGCACCGTTTTTGAGATATTCGATTTCCAAAATGCCGTGACCTTGAAAACCGGGTTAGGGGTCCGTCAGGTCATTGAAAATATCACCCGTGTAGAAACAGCTTGTGTTACTAATTAGCATCTCTCAACAAGATAACGTACAAATATTTTATATTTTTGTCCAGTCAGACTGTCAAGCCATATTCGCCCACTGAGGAAAACTCACATTGTGGCTATACGTGGCTGGCAGGAGAATTTGACTGCACATATTTGCAACAGGTCTGAAGCGTATGATGAAGGTCGGTCCATAGCGGAACGGGGCGGACGGGAGCGGCAGAGCGGTGCATATGGTGGCTGTGCTTTTGAGATGGTGTTTTATGGTAATGTAGCCAAGGCGGCGCCGGCAGCGTGTTTGTGACGTGCGGACCCGGTGCGCGGCGCTGATGAATAGCTGGAGTAACGGCGTCGTCGTGTTCCGTCGTCAAGTAGCCACAGCCGCACCGCCAGCAGCAGCAGCAGCAGCAGCAGCATTAGTTCTTATACCGAGTATTATTCTATCGCATTAGTGACTTACACGTCGACACAACCGCCATGCACATGATATATTAGTGTATTGCTACACTGGACGCTATTAGCAGACGTCAAAATATACTGCTTCAACAATTTTATTATTATTTTATGCCAAGAAACCGGACTACGCGTGTATGAAGACAGCAGAGCAAAATCATTTAACCTTTTTTCGGAGCTCGGAGCTTTACAAATTGTATTATATCGTAAACAAAAACTAATTTTCAACAGTGGACTGGATAGCTTTATCAATGTTACATATTCCGTTCCAAAACTATAAGCACCGGAGTGACCTTCAAATATCATTCGAACTCATCAGCAATGATTGCTGATCGATGCAGCATGTAACACTTCCCATTACTGGTCCGTGCATTATGTCGCTGTCTTGCACTTCCGAGATAATACCACCTGTACTATTTAAGAGCTTACTTGACCTCTCTGAACTGTCCACGAAGTCGGATACGAGATGCATAGCAATGCTTTCGTTGAACTTTTTTGATAGTATCGGCAGTTTACCCATAATCTGTGAGTGTATATTGCTCTATTCTAAGTGAATATTGTGTATATTTAGTGCCATTAGCCTCCGTTGGCTCCTATTTCCTGCCTACAGTCTAAACCGATTCAAAGTCATCACTTACGTTCAGATATCAACACGTCACGTGATTCAATTCCGACGCTGCATTTGTTTCCGGTCGCCGCCGCCATATTGATCGGCGGCCGTTCCGTGTGACCCGTCATGTCGATCCGAGCCTGACCCCATTCATTGCGACCCGACCTCGTTCTAAATACGCCCTGATGCTGCAGCGGCGGCGGCCGACGCGCGTCCAAGCGGAAGTGATGTATATGACGTCACGAAGGGAAATGCAAAAAGGGGTCGCGATCCGTGCCGCTGCGTTATTGGCTATTTGTGTATGTCATTCTGTCGCGTCTATCGGCGCTTCTGCAGCTCGGCTCAACCGACTAGGTGAATTGAGGATCGTAATAACCGCACTGCATGTACGTTGACGTTCTTTGTATAGCACAATTGTTACTGAACGTTTGTTACTACTTAAGTTTCGAAGTAGTCCGCCTTTCTGCTTATCATAGCAGTATAAATGTTGTGTCGATTAAATTCACATTTACTGCATCCATCCCTAAATTCCATCCATTAATTATTTCATTACGCCAGTGAAAACGCTTATGTATCAAATTCTCTGGCTGACGCAGTCGAATTAGTGTATTGTTGTTAGACCTCCTCGACTAACAACAAGGCAATTCCCAGGTCAGAACTATGTACAATGTGTAATTTTCCTGTTTTCTCATTGGCTAGCTACCGCGTCATCCAATTATCATATTTGTCCGCTGCGTATCCGAATTTAATCGCTGTTTAGAAAGGAGCTGTGGACTAGGGTAGTTTGTAGATAATCAACTTGCTACCAAGTCCTTCGGTAAAATTTTTGAAATCAGAAATGTTTTCATTGCAAAATTTGGCAAAATGCATATATTATTTGTGTGCATTTCATATTAAATTTTTTCGTAGTTTCTGGTGAAGAACTTCTTTCAGTCTTCTATCGAAACTACACAGACTGCGCGGCTTTACATAAACATCCTGATACAAGATGTTAAAATTTCTTTCGCTACCATTTCTCTGTGGATTTCAGTAAGATAATTCTGTAGTAGTAGTAGTTGTAGTAGCTCGTAGTCGTATATAGCGCATCACGCAGTGTGTTTACTTAATAAACGACGTGATATGTGCTTGTATACAGCTCGGGAAAAAACTCATAGCAATTGCTGAGAAAATCACAAAAAAATGACAACAGCAAGGACGGATTTAGGAGGAAGGGGGTCGTGCTTCAAGATGCCAAACACTGTACTTTACACAACACTTTCAAGGTAATGTTTACATTAGCAACAAACACACGTTGACAGCTCGGTGTGAGTAAAGCGAATGAGGATAGTTACTAATCAATATCACGGTGGTTTGCGGGATACTCCCCTGAAATAATTACTTCAAAATTTTGAACAATATTTTAGCATGTCAGTGCAACTAAAGCATGGATATTAGTTTACCAGAAGTGTTTCATGACACTCACAAATGCCAAAAAGCGTTTGGGGCGCTGGGGAGGGAGACATTCCCATATCTGAAGCCTCGTCAGCGTCAACTTCTCATTCTCGATGTCTTGCGCCCCTCATTTCAATGAACCCCTCCAAAAGTTTTCTGATTACGACCCTATCCACATTGACCACAGAACTGTTTGTTATTACAAGTAGGCTACTCAAATAACAAAGTGCCATCAAAAACGAATTTAATTTCGGAATAAAAATTTCGAATTATAACGATCTTTTGTTTCGTGACATACTTTGTCATTTATCACAGTGTCTGAAGTGTTATATCCACCCGTAAACTCACTCCAGCCAAGCGTGAAGGTAAGTCATGCTCCACTCCATGATCACATTGATATCTTAGGGACAACTTCGGACAAGAACGCTCGTGAGAACAGCACCGAAATAATACTGACAATCTTTGAATACAGTTATGTAATTTGTGTAATTATGTATATTACGTTATAACTTATTCATTGAATCAGTGAAGAAATCCGATCTCTTGCATACGATCGTTTTGGCACCCCTTCATATCTGTCAAATGGATGCAAAGTTCAAATTTTGTGCACAAATGCATTACGGACGGTTATTGGCTGCGGATCAAAAATTATGCCGGTATAGGGCGGGTGTCACAGAATATAACTTCCTGTGAAAAATTTACCTTCATTTACATAATGTGCTATCAAATGAAAACGTGAAATGTTTTTTTCGTGACACTTTGTCCAACGGATGGCCCATACTGTGAATGTCATTCAGAGCACTTTCGAGTCGCCGTCGATTTGCATCTCCACAGAGGCACAGAGTGCTCTAGTTGTCTTTTAAGACTCTTACTTTAACAGCACGTGCAAAGCGCTTGTTGTATTCCATGCGGGCCGACGTAATGTGAAGCATTATACTCTAGTTAGAGTAGATAAAAAAGAAGCGGCGACTCAGCGCACAATAATGATTCATACAGCGCACGTCGAAATGACACGTGGCGCTGGCGGCCGCTGACTTGGGTATAGTAGTGCAGTAGCTAGAGCCTCGTGGCGTTTATGAATATTTAAAGTGACTGATCGTCACAAGGTCCGTGGTTTGATGTTGTTCTGTCTGCTCACTCACCGGCTGTAGAAGAGAAAGTAGTCCCGGCGCTGCTCGATACAGCTGCCCTTCGTAGTGATGCGGGTCTCGCGTATGTACATCTCGCCGATGCCGCTCTGGAAGTAGCGCCCGAGCCAAATTTGCGGCAATTTGCATCGCTGTCCTGCGAACAAAACAAGTCTCTGATCGATCATCCAAAAGTAACAAATTGCATATAAGTGCAAGAAACTTATCTATCGCTGACAAACCGCGCGACCCATTTGTGCAATATGCAATGGTGTAAAATAGGTCACCGTCACTCAAGATTATCGGAACCGACACGGATCAATCGGCTACCTATGAGTGACTTCCTATTAACATTCCACAGCAACCTTGGCATATCTCGTACCGTTTCTGAGATAAACGGCGATTTCAGTCGATAATCGCAAACTTACCCACCTCCGTGTACTTAACGCCCCCTTAAAAGTGGATAACACCGGATGGCTTCAAAAAACCCTGTGATTATACCATGGGCGGGAAAAAGTTTGAAGGTATTTTTTAGCCCTTTTGATCCAATACACGAGTGTGACGGACGGACAGACAGACAGAAGGACGGACTGGCCGACAGCTAATACCGTGTTTACGCATAGCGTTGCGCGGCAAAAATAAACAGTCAGTTATCAGTTCCCTATTCTAGCCGCGGAAACCAGACTTTCTAAAATAAATACGTGTGAAAACTTTCACATGCCTACCAAATCGTCGGTACACGGTGCTCAGAAAAAGGACTGTTTATATTTCCCTACAGCTTCATTAATTGCTCACCGATCTAAGCAGAAATGCGTTAAGAAAGTGTTAGGCTACAAAAATAGTTCACTACACCCGTCACGTCTACATTGACATAATTTGACAACCGTTATCGCTTTGGTATGAAGGAGAAAACACGTCATTAGATTGTCAAGAAAAATGCGCATAGGCCCCTACTTCTTTCTTTTTCTTTCTTTCTTTCTTATATAAAATCTATTTCTCCGCGAATATCGGACGCGTCATTCTGATCCCATAGCAATATGATGATGCGAGTTGTGTATTTAGTTTTGAGGAATGCAGTAAGCATGTGGCTCGGTAACGCAGTGGTTAGGACGCTGAAATTGCCATCATTGGTCCACATGTTCGACTCCCAGCTGCCGCGTTTTTAGACAGCCAACCTGGGCGTATGTCTTGTCACCAAGCAGTATAATTTGGTAGCGACGTAAGCTGGGACGGTAACTGTAGCTCTGGCCATGCGGCATTAGTGGTATTCCACTTACGGGCTCACGGCCATGGAAAGGCCAAGGGAGATGAGCACGCCGCCAACGCTCCACCTGGACTGGAGTGTGGTCCTCATTATTTTTAATTCGCAGTGCATGGTTACTGAGAAAAACGCAAAAAAACGTCAAAGCGTTCTGTTACACAAGGATATCGGGAATATGCGACCTCAGAGCCAGCAGGTTAGAAAGAAACGCGGGAAATTTTAATAAAATTAGGTGATGAAACGCATTGTTATGTACCAAGTATCGTAAATGTACATCATTGCGGAGTGGAATTTCGCTGCAGTGGGGACACAGACATCACAACAGCTGCGTCTAAGTGCATAACCTCCAGTTTTATAAATTAGTTTCGTGGCGGCGACACAGTGCAGCGCGGTGTAGTTTTTATAGGCATATACGCCGGCTAATAGCTGGCTGAGAGCTGGCAGACATGCGCAGTGGATCATCAGGCGGACTCGGTGCAGTGACGGACGGACGGCAGGGCAGTCAGGGCACTGGCCGTCAATTGTAATTCAGCCTCGTCGTCACTCGTAACGTCAGTGTTTTGCGTGCTCCGACTCAACAACGCATTGGACCGGAGGCGTGCGAAGCTTGGAAATTTCGTTCCGTCGCCAATCTACCATCGGCAATGGTTGTCCGCGCCGCAATGTTTCATATACCGGTACATTATTTATAGCGACATGTAGCCGTGCATGACGCGCAATCCCCCGCAATGCATTTGTTCAGATTGTTTGCAGATCGTATTATTAGCTGCAACAATCCGACTCCACTGCTCCATTCTGCAAAGAAATTTCTAAAACATAAATTTTGAATGAGAGAGCTGCACGGGAACTGAAATTACGCCCATCCCACCCACTCCTGCAGAGGTTCGTCTCCATCCACAGGCGCCGGCGCCATGAGCTGGCGGGAGCAGGTGCCC
>Ga0049107_10000790_pt1 | contig 10410 bp, 4 predicted proteins | sample WorMetilPIANOSA1_FD_61187 | JGI IMG/M metagenome (GOLD analysis project Ga0049107, IMG submission 61187) | Marine gutless worms symbiont microbial communities from Max Planck institute for Marine Microbiology, Germany - Olavius ilvae PIANOSA.1 | ecosystem: Host-associated > Annelida > Digestive... | reverse complement strand
ATACGCAACCTTCGATCTATCGCATTTTCGCGCGGAGCCCTTTGCTGGATCAGCCCGGCGCATGCTGTGTGACGTGCATCTACGCGGATGAGCGTCATATACAGCATGCGCCGGGTCGATCGAATGAAGGTTCCGTGCGAAATGCGGCAGATCGAAGATCGCCGGTTGCCTGGGTGTGAACTGGGCCTTTAAGTGTTAATCTGACACGTACAACGTCGTGACTCGGCGGCAGTTGAACTTGAGGCGCCGTGAAACGTGAAACTGCATCCACAGTCCACTCTCCAAGCGCCGCAGTCTGCTCCCCTCATAACGTTTCTTGTACTTACCAAGTGTGTAAACGATAATCGGCCGATACCGATTATCGGCAAAACGGCCGATAATCGGCCGATACCGATTATCGGCCGATTATCAGTGCATCCCTACTCTTCACAACATCAACGTTATTGCTGAATTTCTAAGGTCCTGAACTCCTGATCATGACACTTGAGAACTGGCAGTCACAAGATTCTATCTTTCAACATGTGCATTTTGCAAATGGCATCAAATACAAACATATCCCACAAGGTTCTGCCCACTATCACCATCAGTAGCATTCATAATGCTGACAGCAGAAGTGATACTAAATATTAGTAGTCTCTCCCTTCGTGTTTTACAGCAGAGATTTAACAAATGATTTAACACAAATTAGATTGTCTTTCTATACAATGACAGTAGCAACCCTTAAAAACTATTGTGAAAAGTTTATAATCATCCATGTAGTCATCCACATAAAAAACTTTTGTCATCAGAACTATTGTAACACTTTTGTAGCAAGTGTTCCAGAAAAAAAATGCAAAAGTTTAATCCACCATAACTTTGCAATCGCAAGTTATCAAGTCATATATGTTCACTAAAATGTTCAGAAATCAACTGATAACACAAAGAAAGGTTTGATTATTGCAAATGTATGTGAACTACTTCAAAAACATCAATACTGGCGAGTTTTTCAAGGCAAAGCAATCACAGTAATAAAGTCTGCAGCAAGCAAAAAACATCACGGAATTAACATAAGCAATGCTCACCGTGTCTACCCTGACAACAAATGACCAACAACAATCACTGAAACCACTGGTCAATAACATCATTGATTGATCATTTGTTGGGTTATCATGTCCCAGCAACTGTTCAGGACTTGTTTCGGACGGTCAAAGTCTTGATCTTCTGGTGATATACTGGTTGCTGAAAGGGGACCTAACTGTGTAATCCACAGGATTTAGATCGAGTGAGTTATGTGGCCAGTTTGGTGGCTCAATGAAGTCAGGAACGTTTATCTGCAGGAAGGCCACTGTGTGTTTTGATCTGTGCGATTCACACCATCACTGTGACGTCTAACCACATGCACAAATTTTGCACCAATTGGAAGTCAGTAATCTCGGCCAAGCATTCTGGTGCAAACAACACGATTCAATGGCAAATGGTTCAAAATTTATCAACTGCTAAACATTATGCATTTTTTCTGGAACACCCTGCAAGCATGACTTAAATGGCAGTTCAAGAGAAGGTTTTAGGATGCATTTCAAATTTACAAACATATTGATCACAAAATACATCATTACAAGCTTTCAACTTTGCAGAAACAGAAAATTACAAATATTTTTACTGAAACTTTTAAAGTATCATATTGACATTAATACTGATGAGATGCATAATGAACTACAAGCAAATAGCAACATATTTTGAGAGAAATGCTAAAGTGTCATTTATTTACAGCACAGTTAATGCAAAAGCAAAGCAACAGACCTTGGCTTCTTCAGATCGGAATAGTGGCATGTCTGACTGAGACAGCAGGCTAGCTAGAGTGTCAAAGCCAGCTGAAAACATGCCACAAATTATACCATCTCCGAGTGGTGAAAATCTAATGAGTTATCAACACAATCAGTAATCAGGAAGCATCAAACCAAGCCGGCAAAAACAAGCACTGATTCTAGATACCAACACTGCCAGTCACAAAATGCAGCAGAAACATGAGGTGTCTCCAACTGTTAGACACCACATTTTGATCACTCACTGCTGCAATAACAGACCCAGAATGCTCTTCCATTCAAGCCACAAACACCCTTTAATTGACACTTTCCAAAGTGGATCTGAATTAGCCAGTTGCCCCGTGATTTTTCCATCCTAATTCATTCCTAAACTGTGTATCCTCTCTCTTCATATCCTCCTTGACACAATCCCACTACAACTTTCCAGGAAATTCCTTCTGCCTTGTTCCAACAACCTTTTGTTATACAGTATGTCAGCTGATGATGATAACGAACACTATTACCATTATCATCCTTATCGTTACTGACCGTGGTTTACTATTACAATAACTGCATCACTATCACTGTTTCTATTAACCAGTGATCCACAGCTGCCCCAACCACAGCTGCTCCATTACTATTACTGTTAACGCAATTATCTGCAGTGAAAAGACTTGCCAGGCACCTCTCAGAGGCATCATGAAACGTTCAAACTGTTCCTCATCCTCTCCCAGCTCCACCATCAGCAGCCGACCAAGCGCCGTGTAGAACGTGGTTCGACAGTGCATGTTGATCATTGGAGCCTGCACGTTGTTTACTCCCAGAAATGGAAAATGATCGCTCTGCAACGTAATCCCACAATTTCAAAGCAAATCACGTGAATGAATGCAATAGTCTGCACATCTGCTATATCACTGGCTGCATGAGTCATGACCAGCAACACTTTACAATTGTATAAGTGCCAGCAGGTTGGCATGAGCTTAAGGTACTGCAGTGCATTATGTGGACATCCAATAGCCAAGCTAATGGACAGTTGCACTTGTACTGTGGCTAGCAGGCATACACCTTCCCAGTGATTTGTGCCAAGCCTTCACCCTAACCCACATCAGGCAAGCTATTCATTTCCCATCCCAATGAGGGTAGAAGGCTGAGTTCGGTGGCCTGATCATACGGTAGATAAGCAACTTCAACATGGCAGTGTGAGCACCAAACCCATGACCTATTGGGTGTCAGTCACACACTATACCTGGCCATTAAAGGAAATTAAATTTGACAATCATTTATTCATACAACAGAGCTATATTTCTGCATAAAATCTACAAAACATGCATACAGTTGAAATATAATTCATATTTTTCCACGAAAAAATATAGTGAAGAATTTAGTTCATAACAATTGCATAGCTTGGACCACCATGTTTCGTGAAAATTTTAAAATGGTATTATAAGCATCAAAGCATACTACAAATGACATGTTCCAAGGTAATACATTCTTCAGTTCAAGAGTTCTGACATGTCCTCCCAGAACTTTATCGAGCACTGGATACTTGTTGGCCTTCCCTAATGTCACTACTTATTCACAATATGGATCTCACCGAGGTTTTTCATGAGAAAATCCATCTCCACAGCTTTAACCATCAAGCCACGCTGTTTCCTTGGTCAGAGCTATCTACAGTTAGTAAAAATCAAAGGTGCAACAGTGGAGTTCAAAGCTACAGACCCGGTGGTTATCGAGCATGAACTGGACAGCATCCAGCTTAACAAGCTTCCGTACACTGCTGTAGCCGACTGACAAGTCATTGAGTAGCTGCAGAGTCCGAGTGATTATTGCCTCCGAGCCGCCCCAGTACTTCAGATTTGTAATACTGTACAGTCACATGTCAATAAGCTATGCTATACTCACTCCATTACATGCACATCGCCTTTTTAACAGTCATTTCCCCCAGCTGTATGGTAGTCAGGCTTTCTCAGTCATAAACTTGATGACATAGAACTCACTACCATATCATTTCCATCATCTGGAGAACAGGACTGTTACTTCTGGATGTGTGCTAATGACTTTCCAGGTCTCATAGTACTGGCGTATACAGAAGATTAGAGGTTTTGGTATAACATGCTATATAAACTGGCATTTTACATTACACTCTAACCAACACCTGCAGTTTTCCATGATAGTAACTCGCATTCAATACACTGTTTTATTTGTAGTCTTTGTCATTACCTACAGCTAAAACATTGATAACTATAATAATAAGGACTACTACAGAAATGCCCTGCAGATATGCAATTCACCGTTCCAGCAACTACTGAAGCAGTTACACGATACTTACATTTTGCGAACAAAAACACTAAGAACCATAGACTCTTCACTTAATCCAAGTACTTCAGACAATCGCCGATAAACCTGAAATATTAACAGCTTATACTGCAAACATTAGTGGAATATGCATCACCATCACCATGCAGCAATAGAACATTCCTCTTCATAATTATTTTCACTTATTTTGACACAGCTTTCATTGCCACTACCATCACCTACTTACATAAGTTTTTAACATTAACATTGTAAAAAAAAACTGGGTGTTGGTTTGTTGGTGGTGACAATTTGACTGAAGCTTTGCACGTCTTATAGCTCCAGTGTTGTCACCACCACTTCCATCATCCTTAGCTCCAATATAACCAGTTAACCCAGGTTTACCTGGAAAATGACAGTTAAAATGTAGAGAACTTGTTCCAAACACCAAAATTAAATAAAGTTTAAAAATAAATTACTATGTGTACTACTACTATTTTCTTTCGTTAATTATTTTAGACCCACTTTTCCTGAGCTCAGTAGAACTAGACAAGGTTCCCCAATAGTCCCAAAAAGAGACTCTATGGATGGTTGGATGAACATTTTTATGTAATGGGATGGTTTCCAACGAAGATCAAAGGACTAGAGTGTAAAAATAATATACTGGTACATAAATAAAAGAACATCCAAAAAAGGAATATGAATAAAATACTGAATCAGTGAGCAAACAGCTGCTGAAAGTTAACTTTTTAAATAAGCAGTATCACTAGAGTTAACACTGTTACTCACCCGAGAAGTTTTCTGAACTTGATCACCGATGTATATTTTACGGAATTGTTCAAAGAAGCTGAGAAGAGCCAGTTCGAGTTTATTGCAGCCACTCTGTGGCAGCCGTGAATCTGTCAGATCCACTAACCGTAACACTCTGAACATACAACATCACCAGAGACAACGTTCACCACTACTTATCTTTGCTAATTTACCAAAATGTCAACGAAATGATGAATCAGAGGCCAATTAGCCATAATCGTGCCTAAATAATCATCACACTAAGGCTAAACACCTCTTCCATTTCTGCCTAATTTTGCCAGAAGGATATAATGCATTAATAGCGAAGAATGCTCTTTAAACTGACAGCAATTGAAGGGCTCCGTGAAAGAACTGAATAAGTTCCACAACTATGAAACTGAGAAAATCACTTGTAAAGGCCAGTGACGTGGCAGAATATATGGAGTTGTTTGGTTCTTCCACCCGAGATCGTCATGCACGACATATTTAATGTTATTCTCTGAACGTCTGCTGATATATGCGTCGTCGTGCATGACGATCTTGGGTGGAAGAACCGAACAATTTGACATAATTGCAGGTTTTCTGCCGTGTCACTGGCTTTACGAGTGATTTTCGTCCACCGAAAACGTCCGCTGATATATGCATCATGCATGACGATCTCGGGTGGAAGAACCGAACAACACATTGTAATAGGTTTTGGACAGCTGGCTGCAGTCAATTAGAATACGTAGACATTTGTTTAGTATATTAACTGAATAATTAATAATATTTTAAAACACTAAAATCTGACACTTCCCTTCCACCAGTAAACAGAACATCGGAAATAGAACAATACTGAGTGATGGGCAGAAAGAAATATATCGAGATGTTCGGTTCTTTTACGGAGCCATTCAATTAGAGATTCACATACATCACATCACGCTATGAAGGACAGTAAGCAACAGCCAGCTTTACCGGCAGACTAACTCTCCATCCATTTCATCATGCTCGTCGGTGCTGGCAAATGACACTCGGCCACCAATCACAGCACCAATTATATACACCAGCCATGTTAGGCGACCTGCACAAACACACATTTTAATAACAATTTCCAAGTCAACTGTGCTTCATCCTCCCAATTTATTCAACGGATTGCATCCTCTTGGGACAGACCCAAACTCTTCATATCCTGTTTGACGCATCTCACCAATTCTTCATCACATGACCTCTGCCACTTTTTGTCCTCTAGTCATCCATATCATCATATGGCATTTTACCCAATCATGATCATCCTTATATTCAAATCACCTTAATTTACACTCCTCGATAACCAAACTGACCGATTCCAGACCCAACATGGGTGACCTTCATAAACATGCTCTGCAACCGAGCTATACTTTGCAGCATCCACAAAACAATATGAATACACTTTGTTTTGTTTGTGTAACTGTAATACATATATTGCCTTTCATTGCTTTGACACAGGGCATTTGGCTTGTAAAATACCACTGCAGAAATCTCAGAAGGTTTTCCTGCAAAGCTCTGAGGACCACCAGCTAATTCCGATATATTTTAAGCATATACTGGAAAAGACTGTTAAAACAATTGTACGCATCTGATTTCACTCCCATTCTGTGGCAACATTAATCAAACATGAAAGCAACAGCAGTGATTTACGGTAAGTGCATGAATGCTCGTAAATACAGTGACTTGTCAGAAAATCAATACTAAAATAATGACTATCATACACATGAACTGATGTAGCTGTTCACTTCAAGTAAATATTAATACATATTATGACAAAATTATCTCTTCCATCACGTTGTGCAAACTGTAATAAGACACAATGAACACCTGCTTGCCTCCGGACTGTTACATTGTGCAACACACTTGACAGTCTGTGCTGAACACTGTTCTGTCATTCATTGGTGAGTAACACTTGGGTAACGAACTGCTTAAACCAGAGTTGGAACCGAGAAAAAAAATTTTGACATGCGACCCGAGCCACTGTGGTCATTTTGACCTAGCAATCGGACCTGCCCAGGTTGTGGAACGTTCTAAAACACAAATGTTATATACCATGAATGTTTGTCAGGCCTTACTTGGTTGGGGTTTGACATACTGAGCCATGGTCTGACCTATCCCAGCTAAAATTGGTGTCCAGTAACGTGACTAATGACCCAGTTCCAACTCTGGCTTGTATCAGTAACAAGTTTTGCATTTAGTTTAGATTCAGAAATATGATGAATATGATTAGGGCTTAGAGATAAGTACTGTAAGCACATTATCTGCTAGTCCATCATGTGTCTGTACCTGCAGTTAACACAAAATGCAATCCTACCTTCTTGTACAGTAGTCTCAATGCCAGTCTGGCCAGAGCTGATCAGTGACTGATATGTCTGAACAGACTCGTCAAACAACTGGACTAGAAGTGTACATGACTTCTTGTATTCATACCGGCCGATTGTTGACATCTGCAATACACCAACTCACAGTCATAGCAATCATAATAGCATCAGAAAAAATTTCTCCAATCTGAATTTTGTATGCCTATGGTAGAAACTATAACATCAAATCACTACCAGAGCAGAACATATGGAAAAGAGTATGTTCGACCCTTTAAGGAATGCACTTCAGAAATGCCCTTTTAAACTACTCACATAAAATCTGTTAAAGTCATAACATAATCTATATGCCTTCACACTCTTACAAAAAGACACGATCAGACCTGGTCCAGCTGCTGAGTGACGAGTGCATGATCCTCCAGCGGGTCATCCAAGCCATCTCTATAGCATGAAAAACAGGCAGAGAGTCAGCAGAACTATCGCAACTTACAGTAGTCACTATCATCATCAGCCATTACGTCGAAGCAGCAATAACAACAGAGAAGAATCATACATGCAACTGTTTTAACAGCCACTTTCCAGCTTCACTGAGTTCACCAGAGTTCCCAAGATCTTGACAACGTGAGAGACTGTTGGAATAGTATATTTATAGGGAGATGCCTATTCAACAGTCATTAAACCACAAGAACTAAAAACATAGAATACATTAAATCAATACAAACTGCAGTACGGTACACACATTGTACCAAGAAGATTATAATATGGTGTGAAACAGTCCTGAACAAACCGCCTCACCAACAGATGGAACAAATGCATTCATTTCTTTTGTACCCTTGTCTCAAAATAAGCAGACCACTTTAATTTTTACGATGACTTAAAACTGCAATACCAATACCTGTGAGACCAATTTTCATAATCTTTTTCAGTGTTGAATTAAGAAATTGCTGTAGAAGAACCGGAATAAAGCTGCTAAAACCAAGACAGGTGGTAGCTCTAAGTCCAACTACCCCTCCAGTTCCTTTCTCAATTTAACGGTGAAAAATTATGATAACTGGTCCACAGTTGCTGAAGTTATTGTAAAAATAAAAGTGGTCTACTTTTTTGAGATATGACGTACTTGTCACCTACCGTAAACAGTTTTGAATCAGTATCACACCGTCTTTTTCAGCTATGTATCTAATATTAAAATAACATTTTATATCAACCCACAACTGAAGTTGGCGTTCACTTGGTCTGAATAATACACACAGAATTGGTTATGAATTGTTTAATGGTGACCAATGTTATGGAAATCAATTTTATTTTGTTTTGAGTGAGTGAGTGAGTGAGTGAGTGAGTAGGGTTTAACGTCCCCATCAACAAATTATAGGTCATTTTGGAGACGAGTCTTTCCAGTCAATCATTTGCACTGGTACTGAAACCTAACAAGAACCACCAAGAGACAGAATACACATATAACACAACAAATAACAAAACAACATAAAGAGGCCCTAGTTAACAGCACATCACACATATTCAAAAGAACCCTAGGCTAAGAGCGAGGACAGACAGAGCCTGGTATAGTCGGCTTGTACGACATCCATCCAGGAAACAGAACGGGTCTATTCTTACAACCCTGGAGCCCGCACAGGGCATTATACTAACAAAGAATATGCAATCTGTTTCCAAGTTGTTCTAATTCCTTCTACAGTCTGTGTATGCCAAATAAACAAATTCCACAGTAACACACAATAACATAAATGCAATCAAGTCAGACCTGAGTACAATGGCCACATAGTCTAGTCTAGACATGATATATGCCTTGTTGACTTCAGGAGTATATGTCTCCAATAGGTGCGGTTCTGATGCCTTGACATACGGCACTGGTGCAACCATACGCTGCCACAGACTCAGCAAGTAGTGTAAACTGTTTGCTGGGAAATGATACATCTAAAACACAAACACAACATTCCACAGCTGAAAAGTCCCTTGCTAACATTTAACATGGAACAGATGGTGTTACTATCATTATCATCATTATCATCGTCATCACTGTTAACACCATTAGTGTTTCACATCACTGGCAGTATTAAAGAGTCAAAGAAACACTACTACATTTAGTTTTTGTTTAACTCGCCTATTTTCCATGTTCCTGCAACTTAAGCCACCCTCTCATAGTTCTAAGTGGAGAAATTGCTGGGATCCAGGTATTACTGGAGCTTTATACCTTCCGTGTTTCCAAGCCAAATATCAACATTACTTTGGTAAAAAATAAATTCAGGAAAAACACTTAAGTAATTAAGAATGCTGATAATGCAAAACACATATGCAATGACTCATGCCACCATCTGTAAGACAGTAAGACAAGGAATATAGAAATGTGAAGACCGATACCTGAAGGCTGGTGACAGTAAATTCAGCAATCAGTTTGATGACTTCAGAGTAGTTATCAACTTTCACCAGTTCACCGAGTTGATAGTTTGACTTGAGCCGTGCCAGCAAACGACAAAACTCATGATAGTTACCAGCATCTGACAAACTCTGCACAGCAACACCCAACAGCATTACTTTCTCAGATTCTTACTGGAAACCAATTATCATGTTCACATAACATTTATCATTACATGCTAGACATTATGCCCTACATAAAAAATGTTCATAAAAACAGGTGTATAATAAAATTACATTTACAGTTTACACTGGCAGGCATTACATATAAATAAAAACACACTGACCTAAGGAGTTTCGAGTATCTGTTTTATTTAAATCATAAGCTGTACAATGAAGTTCAAACTAACAACGATTACAAATTATTCTTGCATGATGTTCGTCAAGAGGAATAATATAAAACACTAAGTACCTGTGGATTCTCAAGTATTTCTTTTATTCCAGTTACTAGCTGGTTGAGAAATTTAGCTCTTTCTGTGTTGTTAAACAACGATCTCCGAACAGATGCCATTTGCACTAGGCAAGAAAGTGTCTGCAATATATAGCAAGCAGCATATCAATTTCCAATACAAACACGAAGGTTAGCTACCACAAACAGATCGTATCTAGTGTGACCACCATGATAAATTTGTTTGTGGTTTCTCTTACTGTGTGCGCGCATGTATGACGTGCCAATAGTATGGTATGGTATAGTAGAGTTTAACGTCCCACTCGACACAGTATAGGTCATTTCGGAGACGACAACCCTGAGCAGTGATGTACATCTCCCATTCAGTAATGGAGGGCCAGTGACATAA
>Ga0049107_10000789_pt1 | contig 10414 bp, 8 predicted proteins | sample WorMetilPIANOSA1_FD_61187 | JGI IMG/M metagenome (GOLD analysis project Ga0049107, IMG submission 61187) | Marine gutless worms symbiont microbial communities from Max Planck institute for Marine Microbiology, Germany - Olavius ilvae PIANOSA.1 | ecosystem: Host-associated > Annelida > Digestive... | reverse complement strand
GGGGGGGGGGGGGGGGGCAGGACCTCCATGCCCCTCCCCTTGCGTACGCCTCTGAGGTTTCGTATGTGAATTTTGCTCGCTTATATAGCAATAAAAGTAAGTAACGGCAAATGTTTAAACAATGTCTTGTCCTGTCTATTTCGTGACCTACAGGGCGCGTCAAAAAGTAGCCCTCTACAATCTCTCACTGATAACTTATCAACAGTTTAAGTTAATCTTGTAATATTTTGCGCGAGTGTTGAACGTTTATATTAACATTATATTTGCCAAATATATTTCAGCATGGCCAACAATGAGAAAGTACTGTAAATTAGATGCAGCTAGCTGAAGATTTTTTGAGCATGACGTTCTCAATCGTCCTGCTTTTCTCTGCCCTGGTGTTGTTCCTTGGATGAGGTCCTTCTACAGACATCGTCATCATCATCATATTTATTTCGGGTTACCAGAAAGGCCACAAAAGCCCGTTGAACTGGCCACCAAAACACAGCAAAAAGAAAACTGTAAGAACGGAAAAAATATATAAAAGTAATAAAAAATGATTTAAAAAAAATATAAAAAATATATATAAGAATATGCAGCTAGGCCTAAACAAACAATTACAACCACATGAGGACGGTTTCTGTACATTGTGTCCAAAGCATAGTAACTTCTTCTTTTGACTGATTCCAGAATATCTTGCTTTAATCAAGCTCTCTCCGGTAATCGCTCACTTGTTCTCTTATTTCACTCTACAACGCACTCAAGATTTGCCTCATTTCAAACGCATTGTTGCGTTACTTGTCTGTTTGCTTCGAGGTTCATCTCTCAAGCCCGTAGACATTTTCTTCCCATTTCGTCTTCACTGTACAAAATGTAGCAAACCAACCGTCAAAGGCTGACATGTAAATCCTGCTTATTGGACTTTGACGACCTCACTTACTATTCTGACACTTGCAAGAACTGTCACGATACTATAGGATTGTATAAGGAACGTTCTTTTGTCCATTTTGTTCGACAGAGTGGCAACTGCTCACAGGGAGTGTGACTGTATTCGTGACGTCACCAAACCGGAAGTTCAACGATGGACAACTACCTACGGTTCGCACACGGCTCGTCTGTACACCGCGGTCCACCTCCGCCGCCAACACAACTCGGCGGGTTCGCGTTCCCGCCACCAGGGGGCGGCAGTGGCGCGAGTTGCGGGGTGGCCCTGCAGTCGCCAGGTGGCGCCGGGTCGCCGCTGGCCGCTGCCCTGTCGCCCTTCGGCGGTCTTCACCGGGCCATGGCGGCCGCCGCGGCAGGTGCGCCTTTCCCGCCACCTGCGCCGACGCCGCCGCCGCCGTCTCAGCACCCAGCAGGACCGTGCATCAATCTACCCGCAGTGCTGCCGCCCTCACAGCTCATGACGTCACCGTTTGCGCAATCGCCGATGAGCGCGCTGACCCTCGCCGAACGACTTGCTGGTAGCCTATATTTTATTTTTGCGGATTTTTTGTTTTCTTTTTGTGTGTGTATCTGTCTTTATTTCACTTTACTGCTTTTATTGCTATACACTGCAGCCTTCTGACGAATAAAGCATGACGTAACATATCACGTATTGCCGACTAAAACGGGGATAAAAATGTGAATATTTTGGAATTTTAGCGTTAAAAAATCGAATAGAAAATACAGATCTGCATGGTTGTAACTTGTAGCTGTATTACAGACGTTAACAAAAGCAAAAGAAAACTAGGTATAACGTTTGTAAGTATGTAAGTAACCCACGCTACACGATTTCGGCATTGTTGTTTTCCCTCCAAAAAGTCCGAATGTATACGGCACGGAGATACATCTCAGCTGAGCCGATCGCTGATTGGTCAGATCCCGGTCAGCTAAGCTTCGTTTCATGTCCCGTTTACGTATCTTCGGTCCCAGAGTTTAGTATGTTTGGCAAATTTTATACCGGGCTTAAATTTCCATCCGCGTTGATTCGGTATATACGCTGTCAGATATAATTCTCGAGTCGCGCTACGGTGGACATCGCAAACAGCGTCGCAGCCGGACGGCGTTCACCAACCAACAGCTGACATGTCTTGAGAAGACCTTCTCCAAGACTCACTACCCGGACGTGGTCATGAGGGAACGACTGGCCATGATGACCAATCTACCCGAGGCCCGTATACAGGTAAACTACGGTACACACCTGTCTCACCTGTGCGACTATAGTACAGCTGTTAATAATAATCCGTCAAAAATTTATAACGCGCCATAACACGGCAAAGCCATTACAAGGGCGCGAATTATTATTATTCATTTTATTACGCCAAAACGGCAGCACAGCAATACACAATACAGTGAAAACATCAAGACACGACGTAAATCAATATAATAGTAGTACTATAGAATGATACGTTAAAAATAAAAACAACGGATGAATTAAATCACACTAGAGACAAAAGCATCGTCCCACGAAGGACAATGCATACCGGCAGGATCTAGTGTCAGTCCACCGAGAAGATGTTAATTACTATATATGTCAATAATAATCATGCGTAGCCTATTTCCTACAAACTCTGCGTCCGATTGTTTACGATTTACAAAACCGCAATTTTGCGATTCTTGTGGCGCCACCTACAAACGGATCGGCGAAATGTTTAGTGCGTTGCTTGTTGCATGTTTGGTAAACTGTATGGTATATATCCGGTTTGAATGTCCATCGGCGGTGGTGCTGGGTGTGTTCCAGTTAACGGTCAGCCTTACAATAATTCCACGTGGGTCGCTGCGCGTGTAGGTGTGGTTCAAGAACCGGCGCGCCAAATTCCGCAAGAAACAGCGCACGTCCAAGTCTCACACGCAGCGCGCGGCCGACTCGCCGCCGCCAGGAGGACATTCCGCGTCACACAGCAGGACCAAGGAGGAGTGCACTGATCGCCGACGTGCGCAGTCAGACAGGTGCTCGCTGCGTAAAGTAAATTTACATCAGAGACAATCCATAATGATCTGGATACTTTTATTGATTTTATTGCAATGGTGAACTAGTGTTTCTTTTATTGTGTGCTTTGTAAATGTTCATGTATGTTTATATATTTTTATATTTTACATTTTTTTCTTTTTTTCTTTTTTTCTTTTTTTTTCTTTTTTATTATCTTTTGTATTTTTCTGTGTTCGCTTCTACTTTTTCTGTTTAGAGTTTGTGTTGTACTCAGTGTACGATTTTATAATAAATAATACTCTCGCGGAATTCTTTGGACTCAGCTTCCCAAAAGCCGCCCCGCTGTCGAGTTGTCGCCACCGGGCAAGCTGTTAACACACATCGACTGTGTTGTGCCAAGAGGGTCTAAGCGACATTTCATCATTTTTACAGGAGAGACAAAAAACGTGATTTTAAGCAATGTCCTTTCCATTACTTTTCAGCAAATAATTATGCTTATAACTGCCAAATTCACTAAGCTCAGTTGTTTTGTAAATACTGTTCTGCAACTTTGTTTAATTTTAGGAAAACTTCTCATATTATGTCACTTACGACCTTTCACAGACAGTGCACAAATCACTTGTAGGGTGTAAGGGCGCTTACGAACTTTCTGCCCTGTCTCATTTTAATGCGGTCATCTGACGTTGCCGGCCAAGGGCACTTGACACCTTTCAGCACTGGGCAATTAATGGCTTATAAAATAAAATTGTAAACAATACAGTTAAATTCTACATTCCACTTTGATAGTCCGATACTGACGTTACTGATAATCATTTACTCGATAATATTTCACATTACCGCGGTGAGTAAACACGTCATAGTCGCTTAACACCTTTGTGAATAAGTCCGTTCGCCGCTTGTATCCTTTCAGCACTGGCGCTTACATCCATACAGAAATGATACCTGCTAGCTTAGATCCTTTCAGAAGAAAACGTTTAAACGTCAAAAAACGTCATTTCCAGGCACAATTAGCTTCTAAAAATTTTACAGGAGATGTATTATCTGCTGTTGTGTCATAATCTCTGAAAAGTAGAAAATGGCAAAAATGTCGCTTAGACCCTTTTGGCACAGCACAGTCGACATGTGCTTCTCACCAAGCAGTTTAATCTGGTACCAGCCAATGGGTGGTGATGCCTTGTGTCTGGAAAGGTAACCGTGGGTCTGGCGTCTCACTGGCCATACGTCAGACATTAGTGGTTTACCTTGTACCCAAGGCCTGGAAGAGGGCGATGAGCACTTCCCATATGCTCTCTTGTGGAGCATGGTTGACTTTATACCTTACCTTCCCAAAAGGAAAAGGACCATTGGAAACTGCCTCCTGCGCTTCGTGTCCTATGATATGAGCACCTTAGAAATTCACTTACTTATTTACTTACTGTATTTTTGCGTAGTTTTCATATTAAAAATGTGCTTTCCGCTGCATTTTCAGCGGCGTTTCTAGCGCAGAGCTAAGGGGCAGGGTGTCCATTGAAAAATCCGGCCACCATTGCCCCCAATAAAAATTAAAAACAGTTTACTTTCTGCAATTACGGATGAAGTGAATTGTGGGTTTACATAGCATGATAAACCCTATAAAAACCTCTAGTTGGCCGTCTGAGAAACGCTACAGCCCAAACAAGAACTCTACCCCATATGGATGCGCCCCTGGCATTCTTTGGCTTATTTTAAAGTTCGCACGCCTTTGTCACCCATATGACAGCAGCATGCACTTAGCAGTGACTTCTCGTCTCCGAAATGACCTATACTGTGTCGAGTGGGACGTTAAACTCTACTATACCATACCATTAGCAGTGACTTCACGTAACTCCACATTTTTTTGCATATGGACTCTAACATTTTCGTCGAACTGGAAAATACGTTCTACAGATGTTTCCACGCTCATGATGATGACTCTACTCCGGCGTCAGATTCGCGACCCAAAACTTCTTCAGACCGCGTCGACGACAACGACGACGACGACGAGGAGGAGGAAGAACCGACCGGGAAGCAGCGGTGCGTAGATCAGCATCACCACCCATGCAGTTCGACGGCTGTCTTCCAGGGTGATGTCAAACGGTTCTCTCCGATGACCGTCACCGCTGCGGATCCCAGCAGCAGTATCACTGCTCTGCAGGCTTATTACGGTCTGCCTCCATTTCACGTGCACGGTACGTTCATCAAACGTTCATCAAACACTGCAGTATTCTGGTTAATCGCATTCGCAATTCAATCACTTTATGCATTAGTTTGTTTGTTTGCTTGGTGTTTAATGGCACTTTCAGCACAAATAGGCTATATCGCGCCATAGTAGTTGGATATATCACGTAGGCTCGGAATGTAAAACAGACACATAATAAAACAATGAAACAATAAATAAACCAAGAAAATCATAAGCACTCTTCGGCCTGGGCTTTATGGAGACGATCCTCGCGACGATTAGGCTTCCTCAGAGGGACAGTCACTTGGCAAGTATTGATAACTTAGCTAGAACAACCAAAACAGAATTATACTAACGAAAACTAACAATACATAAAAAGGGGCCGTAATAAACAACAATACAATATAAAGCATGTTAAGATATAAAACAGAAATAGACTGGTTTTGTCGCCTTTTACGATATCCGGCCAGGAAACGGAGCGGGTCTATTCTTGCAACCCAGGAGTCCGCACGGGGCACTTCTGTGTTAGATTTACCTTTTATTGTACACTGCTCGTCATTTGCGGTTTATCGTCTGATTATGATCATGATTACCTCCGCCAAGGAGGTTATGTTTTCATCTCTGTCTGGTAAATGTAAAGGTAGCTCACTTGATACAGCGCCATTTACAATGCTGGACAGCTGCGCTTTACAACCTCGGAAGTGGCAGCTGACTGGCATTAACTGTAGTACCGCGGCGCAGGCAGTGGCTGCCCATAGCCCGCGCTAATGGACTATTGGACCCACAGTATGCAGCCTGCAGCAGGCATACTGCGCCCCAATCAACCACGCTAGACCTTCACCCCGTAATCCATGTACCTAATTACATGGATCACTATTACATGGATCACTATTCATTTACCGACCTCTGAGGGATGGATGGCTGAGTTGGCCATGTTGGCTGACCGATAGCGGACGGCTTAATCACCAAGTGGTCGCCCGTCCGGCTAGCAGTCTGGCGCAGGATAGGGAAAGTTCACCGGCTGAGACCAGCGTTCTAACCACTATGCTACGCCGCCAGCAGAGACACTGATAGTTTCAAAGACCGACAAAGGTCAAAGGTCACAATGAACTAGACTGAAACTCTGCCAGAATGCAATTAAGGACTTAATATACTACTGAACTTCAATGCATACTAAATGGCCTGCCTTGACAGAGGTTTGCGCTCTCCGGGTGTTTTTATCGTGATTACGATTTGTGTTTTTCTAGTCTTGTTATAATGCAATTCGTTCAGTGATGTGTTATGTTCGAAAGTCTAACACAACTTGAAATAGCTAATAGTGCGGCGGTTTGGTGTAGCGGTAACGCGTTGGTCTCGATCAATGCAGTTGCGCCACATTGAGCCCGGTTAGTAGTGGGATGGGTGACTGCCTTCGGGCAGGTAAACTGCCTCACTACGTAACCAGTCACCCAGGCCAAGTCAGCCTTCAATCCCTCCGGGGTCGGTAAATAAGTACCAGCTATAGCCGGGAAGGCAAAAAAGCAGGCATAGCTCATTCCGATTGCGGATTGAACGTGTGGGTGTGCAGGTAAAACTGTGAGATCCGTTGAGAACGTGACGTGCCATACCCGAGCGCTTCTGAGGTGATGATTCACGAAGAGGCGCTGTATCAAATGTACGTACCTTTACCTAAATCGATTGACGCGTTGCGATGTAGACGCGGACGGTGAGAATAAAATATCGACGCGTTCGTCGACGCTGAACGAACCCGACGGCGTACGTCACACTTCGAGCCTGGCACTGCACGAGATGAGACAACAGGACTTTAACGACCCAGGCGTCACGCTGGACACCGGATCAACTGTACTGCCGCCGCATCACGCGCAAGGTCAGCAGTCTCTTCAGACAGTCGACTGCAGAAGCTGGCCGCGTCTCGACGTCACCATGGCAACGCGCGTACAACCTTCATCCACCGTCCAGCTTGGTAAACATCACGCACATGTGATAATAACGGAGGATATGCGCGGAAAGTGGACAGGCTCCCGTTATTTTTTAAGCATTCATACCATAAAGTTCTTCGGAGAGTGACTATTTCGAAGAAGAATTTTTTTTTCGGTCACACATGCACTGTGTACCGACAACCGAACCAGGATATCCAAGAGAAAAAAAAACAACAAAAACAATATATTAAGTACTACTGAAATACGCTATAGTAAAAACATGAGGTATCGTACTCAGTTTAAAAAATAGCACGATAAAGTCACATTTTACGACATGCGGCCAGGAAACAGAACGGTCTTATTCCATGATGCCGGGGGGGGGGAGTCTGCATGACACTAAAGAAAAAAATTGGTTTAATGTGTAGCTATCAGAAGGCCAATAATAGCAATGATTCTACCTGTTTTCAAGTGCAGTTTATTGAACGTGCAAAGTCACTGTTCAAAACTGGCCTGGCTAGTATTGCTAAATTAAAATATTCACTTCACTGACTGAATTCGGAATGAAAATCACAATGAGTCACTTTCAGTAGCTAAGAGATACTAAGTTACAGAAGTTATAGTAAAGTGCAGTCATATGGTTCTATATGAATCTCCATATCCTCCGATATCATCAGTTTGCGATAAAAGTGTGGCAGTTGTGGTTCGACTTTAAGGTTTTAAGATTTTAGTCGTTAATCTGTCTTTACGTGCTATACGCAAAAAGCAGACATTTTAAACTGTAGTGCACAGATCTACAAAACAATTAAAGACGAAAGTTGTAGCACTGCCTTTAAAATTGTTGACATCATTTCGTAATTAAATAGGTCAAGATTTCACAGTGTCAATATTGTCGTCATTCTTACAGGTGTTCGACACGTGGCGCCACACTGCGGTTTGTCACCGAATCATCACCAACAACAACAGCTCTGGCATCAACTACTGCGCATGTATGCCGACGCGCGGCAACTTCCTCCGGAAATGCTATCGGCGCTCGTCCAGCCGGCTCTCCCGCCATTTTCTTCTCCCGCCATGTTGATGACGTCATCGTCGGCGTCGCCGCCGGCCACAAGTCGCCAGATTGGGCCGCTGACCGGAAGTGGTATCGACTTACCGTCGTCAGTAAGTAAGAATGAAGATTATTGACGATTACTTACGTCCTTGAACCTCAAGTCCTTGTCCTCGTCCTCGTCCTTGAATCTCGAGTTTTTGCCATTGTCCTCGTTCTTGGACCTTCAGTCTCTGTCCTTATCCTTGAATCTCAAGCCCTTGTCCTTGAACCTCAAATCCTTGTCCTTCGTCCTTGAATCTGGAGTCCTTGTCATTGTCCTCGTTCTTGGACTTTTGGTCCTTGCCCTTGTGCTTGAACCTCAAATCCTTGTCATTATCCTCGTCCTTGAATCTCGAGTCCTTGTCATTGTCCAAGTCCTTGGATATTCACACCTTGTCCTTATCCTTGAATCTCAAGTCCTTGTCCTTGGATACTCAGTCATTGTACTTATCCTTGTCCGCAGATACCAAGTCCTCAAAAAATTTCCGATGACTGCATTCGTCTGTAATGTATATCAGGTGACGTACATACAAATGTCATGAACTCGGTTAACGCCGCGATGCATGAGGTTGCGGCATTTTTCACTGCACTAAATGTATGTATATGTGTAGTAGAGTTTACTACAGTAAAACGTATACGCACTTGTTGTGGAAAATTGACATTATCCGGTTATTAACAAATAGTGCAAAGTGTTCTCAGTCGCTGTATGGTTCAACTCGGACTTTGTAACTCCTTGTCCTATAATTAATCCTCATAACTAGGGTCTGTCTTGTTCTTGAATCTCAAGCCTCTGTCCTTACTCCTGTCCTCGAGCCTCGGGTCCTTACACTGGCATTCAGTTGATTTATGTAGATATGCGTTCCCTTTTGGTTTCGCCGGTGTAGGCCTACTGCCATGTCAAGGTCGTGGGTTCAGTGAACTTCCAGTGTTTATTCTAGGCCTCTCTGGGGGGGGGGGAATTCCCCCCCTCCCCCCCAAAAAATCAGAAATCCCCCAAAATTTTCAAAATGAACTATGCCAAAATTGAAATCCTAAGCATTTCAGGCGTGATTTTCTCTCCAGCTTCTGGGGGCTTCGCCCCCAGACCACCACCGGGGCTCTTCCCCTGGTCCCGATTTGCCTTTACTGTTTAAACTGCACGACATTTGGTTAGTTGATTCTCAGGAAAATCATTAAAATTGTTGCCACCAGATGTCAGATTTTAAGGCTAAAATGCGCCAAATTCGATTTCGGCTGGGGCTCCGTCCCGGACCCCGCTGGGGAGCTTAAGCGCTCCCCCAGACCCCCTAGCTGGATTTAAGGGGCCTACTTCTAAGGGAAAGGAGGGGAGGGGAGGGAAGGGGAGGGGAAGGGCCTACTTATAAGGGGAGGGAGATGAAGGGAGGGGAGGGGAGGGAAAAAGGGAGGGTCCCCCGGTTATTACGGTTCCACCCGGATCTAGGGGTGCCAGACCAGGGGGTAATTTATATGGAAAATTCCGTCTCAACGGCGCGCCCAGCCCACTCAGCTGTGATGAGTAGACCGGGTCTTTACTTGGTCGAAGGTAAAGCGGCGAGGGAGTGACTGGCCATCGGCCTCTTAATGCCGGGCCTTGAAATGGAAGGTCGCTAACACCTACTCCATCGGGTACTGAGCCCATGGATGTACCTTTACTTTCTCATTTGATCATGATAAATTATATACAATAGCTTCAATGCATTTGGCACAATAGCATTCTTCTCTGGTAGAAATGCTATTGGTTACGTTGAGTTGCAGGTGGATGATGGTTCAATGAGCGCTGCAGCGACGCTACAGACGGCATTCGGCATGCCGTCGCTGATGTCGACTCGTTGTCACTCGCCAGGGGACGCCACTTTAATAGGCAGCGGTAGTATCGACGTTCTACGACAGACGGCGGCGTTACAGTATGTCGCTTCGCTCGGATATCTGCAACACTAGATGTTTTTTTGTTATCGTGCTAAACACGCCGGACCATGGGTCCCTGAATAACATGATAGTTTACTAGTGTTGTACGGAATAAATAAAGTTAATCGTCATACGAGCACAATCGAAGAGTTGCGTGGATAAACTGAGTAAGTAAAAAGTCGATTTACCCTTCTCTTGCCCCCATTACCGTTTTCGTAATCACCAGCCTGCAATCTGTTATATACTGAAAGAATTTTTGCCATGTGTGATGAGTTTCTTATGGGTTGTACGTTATTAACTCCATCTGTACACTTATGCGTGCTGTTTTCTGGCATACTTGTACATTTAGTGGCTACATTAACAGGTTATGTAGACATACTGTTGAATCTTATTGTGTTTCTTGGATCTATTGTCCGATAATTTGTTAGCTTGCAGTA
>Ga0049107_10000788_pt1 | contig 10418 bp, 6 predicted proteins | sample WorMetilPIANOSA1_FD_61187 | JGI IMG/M metagenome (GOLD analysis project Ga0049107, IMG submission 61187) | Marine gutless worms symbiont microbial communities from Max Planck institute for Marine Microbiology, Germany - Olavius ilvae PIANOSA.1 | ecosystem: Host-associated > Annelida > Digestive... | reverse complement strand
TTCTCACTGGAGAGCATCACAATTCATAGATACAGCCACACTGTAGCAGGTATACAGTTATTAGCATTGTTACATTACATTGAGCTACAACTTAGAAATTCTAGGCCCATACATGTAACCGTTGTCAACTCTTGTCTGTGCATGGCTTCGGCCTACGACTTGTCATGTGTCCTGAAATTTGTCCTGAAATTTGTGAACATTTTTGTCCTGAAATTTTTTTTTGGCTGTGCTCAGGCCTGTGTTATATGTGCATGCGTTTGTATGCTGCACTGTTATACAATGTGTCAAAAATGCTCCCCCCGTTTTTTTTAATAACTCTGTGAAAATCTACTGATTTTAATGATTTTTAATATACAGCATCCTGAAGAAACTTGACACTGGAAAATATAAGTATGCCCACCACATATATAAGCTGTTGCCACACTACATTGGCAAGTAAAAAATTGATTTTTTAAACTCTATTCAATGGCTCTGACACTGTTAGTTGGTTGACAGGAAGGACATCCGGCCTGTAAAAACTTGGATGTTGGTGGTGATGATGGTGGTGACGATTTGACTAGAGCTTTGCACGCCTTGTAGCTCCAGTTGTCATCGCCAACTCTATTATCATTAACTCCAACAAAATCCAGAATGGAGAAATTCTGGTTCCGGCTAAACCAGGTCCACCTGGAAAATGTGCATTAAGCGGAGAGATAGAATTTCATCATTTTAAGACTGTGAACTATGGCACTTTGCTATGCTACGTTACAATTCAGAATGACTTCATTCTGCCAAATTTGCATCAGCACGTGTTTCAGAGATGTACTGCCTTCCAACAGTGTGCTGCTGGAATGCAGTCCACCTTTTTAGAACAGATGGTCTGCATTCCAGCAGTGCTTTGGCAGATGAGCTAATCGAATAGTGGCCTATACAGTGTGTATGCTTCTTTTTGTGCACTTTGAACACTTGCTGTGATAATGTAGGCTAGTCACTGACAGTTTTCACTGTTTTACGATGATGAAGATTGTGGGAATGTTTCGAAATTTTTGAAAAGTTGGCTGCTTAATCAAAATTACTTTAGAATATAGTTGAAGAATCATTTTTCACACTTCCCAAATTAGCCAGGCAACAGATAATAGGTAAGGTGGTAAGTTTATAACTTTCTGGCTTTAAATTTCTTTGGGGTGTCGTATGCCAAAATTATTAAAATTAGTTGATGTTTCACGGAGTTATTCAAAAAGTTATTCAAGAACAAATTTGGGGTGGCATGTTTGAGACATATTATATTTGTATTTAGCGAATTTATTACTAAAACTGTTTACAGATGCATTATTTTCTGGATGTCTGTCGTTGTACAAGTGGCGTGACGGCATAGTGCTCATAGAGGTCTCTGGTTTCATTGCAACTTTGGGCGAGTTGTCCACACACATGTGCCTCTGTCATCTTAAAGTATAATTTGGTACAGGCCACATGGCACACTGCCAGCAGGTTTATGACTAGCATCAGCTGTGGGCTGAGTAGGGAGCATAGTTTTCGGCCCTTGATCCACATGCGGTCTGTAGCAGCCAGTATTGTGGCCCTCGTCATCCACATTTTTGGACAAATTGGCCCACCATGAACGCAAATCGTGTAATAATAATAATTTAATAATAATAATGAACTGTCATTTCGGAATGCACAGTTAATATAAGACTGTCACAAAGGCGCGCTCGGCAACTAGACGACGGATCAGTCTGGAACAGAGCGGTTTTCAGCAGTTGTCTAAAATCATTGAGAGTTAAATCAGTTAAATTGTAATGAAGGCATGTGCACAACGTTGGAGTAAAACTGCTTGTCGAATAGAAGAAACTGTTCAACATCTAGGATTCTGCCCCAAACTCCCGTTTGCAGGGGCTTTGTGCCCCCTCCCCAGCAGGCCACCGAATGACTCAACCAGTGTCTTCCACACTGCAGACTCCCACTGACCTCCGAAGATCTGGAATGCAGCCCTTGCTACAGCACAAATTGTGTAGCCCTTGTCTAGAGACTGGGAGAAGCACTGGCTTCATTGTTGGTACTAAACATGAGAGTAGGTTTGCCTGTTACATTGTTGTGAAACTTTGTGTTGATGTCGATGTGAGTGTGTCTGTTGCAGAGGAATGTTCACACTCTGTACATATCATCCTTGTGTCTGTTGCAGAGGAATGTTCACGCTGTGTACATATCATCCTGTTCCTACTGAAACGCTACAGATTCCAAAGCTCTGTCTCACTGGCAAAGTGCCTTCAAGGTTTAATTATCTCCATACATTTATTTTTACATCTTATCTCTGGCATAGCTGTCAGCTGTCGTGCTGTCTGTTCTGCCGCTCACTGACTGCTTTCATGCTCTATGATCAGTTAATCACATCTGATTTTGGTTGATTCGCTGTCATCTGTTCAGCATCTTTTTTTCTGAAATAACGTGAATCTTCTATTACAAAATTGAAAATATTCTTTAATGCACTCCTTCAAAAACATAAGAACTTACCTCTACAACCTAGAGCTATCTGACCACCTACCCGTGCCTCAGATTTGCAATATTTTTGCCCTTATAATTGTTACAGATGGAACTATTCAATTGATTGTCTATATTTGTTAATCACTGTTCTGTGAAATTAATTGCATACAACTGTTAGTGTGATGTAGTCGTTTGCAAAGTCGTCCGTCTACACTAGGATATAATATGTGAAGGAAAGAAGTTTGACAGTTGTGATGCTAATGACATTTGCTGTTAAGTGTTGTTCTTGGTATTAATACATTGCACCGTGAGACTTAAAACTGTATAACAAAAAAGATACTAAGACTGATTTACTTAGACAACAATATGACATTATTTTATTCACTTAAATTCAGCATTTATTAAATCATATGTGAAACATTTCTGTTTGTTCATCCTTGTAGTATACCATCTACTAATGATTCTCTGCTGCTTGCTGTAATTTTATCGTTTTCTTTTTAATTTCAACGTAAGACTCATACTGTGCTGGGATGATCTGTTATTGTGATCGTTGGAATATGATGAAGTTGCAGTTATCGTGGACAACAGTGCTTTAGGTGCATTCGAGATTGTATTACTGTTATAGAAACACGGCTGTTGATCTGACACACATCGACACTCCAGCAAATATGAACTACTGGCCGCTGTTTCATAACGGTGTTGCGGCTGGTCTTAAGATTTCAAACACATCACAGGTTGTGTTCTCTGTCTCGGTGGACAATCATAGACTTGTTCTGCTGTGCAGGATTACTGTATAGGAATTAAGAGTTGAAGTTGAATTTATGTCTCGATTTGATGTCTTACTTAGATGAGCATTAAGTGCATTAACAGTTTACTCAAAGCTGACACTAATTTTATTCTTCCATAACTTGAACTCGAACTTGAACTTGAACTCTATACTGTTTGCACCTGTGTATACCTGCAACATGTGTTGACTGCACTAGTTTCTTAGTTTTACTTGAGTTATAGTAGTTGCTGCTGGATAACTTTTATACCGGACGATTTGTCATCATCTGAGGATTACTTTCAAAACAAACTTGCAGTCATATCTGTTCAACTTATCCTTTCCTTCAGTTTGACTGTATCATTGACTATTTTTGTACAGAGCCCTTGAAGCCGCTTGTGCTGCATACGCCTCTTTAAATTTGTCATTATTACATTACATTTTTAACAGATAGCCATAGTTTTTGTCGCAGTATGTCTTGAAACTCCTGGCATAATTTTCTGGGCCTCCAAGGACAGAACCATTGTATACTGCGCAATGTAACAATGTGAATCTATCTCCATTTTAATGGCCATTTTCCAGGTGGACCTGGGTTAGCCAGTACCAGAATGTCTCTATTCTGGATTTTATTGGAGCTACGGATGATGGAGATGGTAGTGACAACTGGAGCTGTAAGATGTGCAAAGCCCAGGTCAAGAAATGTCACCTCCAACAAACCAACACCCAGTTTTTAGGCCGGATGTCTTTCCTGTCGCCTGACCAACAGTGTCAAAGCACTGAAGGGCAGCGAAGTAACAGTGTGAGTATTGTTGTAATTTTAATGACAGTTGGAGTCGACGTGGATCCTGTTTAACAAGGCCAGAAGTGAAGCGTTGACCAATGATCATGCAGGGTTTTTGATGGGCCAAGGCCTCAATGGCCATCTTGCCAAGCTGCCAACACTGAATGTTCACGACTATCTGATCAAGGTTTGTATAATACGTAAACAGTTGTCGGCTTATAACTACCGATCGATCTTCCTGTCAGTTTTCCGTTTACCATTTTCTTCTGCCGAGTTGTGATGGTGAAATATTTTTATCGTGGACAAGGATAATTTCTAAATGCCAGGCAGAAATTAACTCTTTGTAAAGTAGGCCCAGAGGTGTTCGTTGTTTTCTGTATGAGATTAACGATCAAGTTGTTTGTGACTGAATTGCTGTAGACTCACGAGATGACCAGCATGGGACTGCTACTTGGCATTGCTGCTAACAAGTCAGTTGACTCATTGTTAATTGTCCAACATATTTTGTTGACACATATACACCGTGTTTCATTTTAAAAAAAACCGGTACTCAATTGCCCATAACTTTGGCAATTGTTGACCAATTTTCAAAATTCTTTCACTGTCAGACACAACGGTAAACGTGTAATGAAAGTATCATTAAATATCCCACCACACCTCAAACGCATCGCTACACAACCTTGTCAAATGTAAATGTCAGGAAACTACCGACAATCTGAAACAAAAGTCTCGTTTAACAATAAACTTTAACTTAATTTATTACAGTTAATAATATTTTAGCTAATTTATGTGACGATGAATATTAAAAATGTCCTCCTGTGGCTCGAATGCAGGCATGGAGACGTCTGCGCCACTGATCAATGCCATCATCAATAACGCTCTATTCCACTCCAATTCACGCATCAATCAGATTCTGCCTCAAATCATCCACATCCTGCACTTTTTCTGGTAGACTCGCTGTCCCATATTTTGAAATAAATGTACTGAGGTCAGGGCTGTTCAGTGGACAGAAATCTGGAAGTTCATACAAGTCTCTTTACATTATTGCACTTCTGGACTGAGAGCAGTGAATGATGCACAGAATGTCATGGTAGACACAGCTCGTGGAAAAGATAACGAGCAGCAGAATCTATCAAAAATGATAATGTGATATCGCAGGGTATATAACCAAACTGTTTCAGATACCTGAAGATACTATAATCCAGTTTATAAGCTTATGACAGACAAACTGCAACTGATGTTAATTAACGTACTTTTAGATCAATTTTTGAACATTAAAGTTTCACAAGGTAGTGTAGCGACGCGTTTCAGGTGTGATGAAATCTTTAATGATCAATTCATTAAAAAGTCACTGCTAAGTCCGAGAGTGAAAAATTTTTGAAAATCAGTTAACATTTGCCGAAGTTATGGGCAATTAAGTACCGGGTTGTATTTTTATGAAACACAGTGTATATTAACTGTAATGCAGACTGCAGAGTACGGTGGATCAAAGTTGTGGATACGTTATTGACATTGAGCAGTGGATGACGGAGGAGCTTTAACGTTGATGTTTAATATGTCAATATGTCAAGCGTTGATTTGTTCTGACTGTGTTTGGCCGACTTTGCACCTTGAACATCCCACGTCCCAATTGCAGGACAATCAGCGTGGAACTGTCCACCACCACCACATGCACACTCCATTTTATCGGCCATTTTCCACGTGAAACTGGGTTGATGTGGGTTTAACCAAGTTTTGGTAATACATGCTACATCAACAGAATTTTGATGCACAACAGCAAAGAGCTGAATTCATCTTCTTTTGACAAATCCTAAATTTGCTTTAACTGTGTGCGGAATCTTCCTTAAAATGCTTACTGTGATATGTACTGGTGATCTATCCTTAGCACATGTCCATGCCAGCAAAGTGTTCATTCTCGGAGTATACCATATTTAAATTTAACTGTTGTGTATCAGAAGATAAGGTTAGTGGCTCTGCGGTATATGTAACAAGGGAGTCGTCAATAATTCAATTTTGTGCCATAGTTGCAAGAAATGGATCTATAAACAGTGTAGCAGAGTGAAAGGAAGTCTGCTTGAGGCAAGCCAGTCATTCATTGCAGACGCTGTAAGGTAGATAGGCCAATCGCAGATGGGCTTAATACTGATTTGCAACTGGATATTGGTAATGGGGTATCGCTGGAAAGGTAGATAAATTCTGTTATTTATGAGACATGTTGGATGCAGATGGAGGGTGTGATTCAGCATTAACGGCTTGAGTCAGATCTGCTTGGAAAACGTTTTGTGAATACTTACCCAGTCTAACTGGAAAGGGGTTCTCGTTAAAACTGAAAAGCAAAGTATACGCTATTTGTGTGAGGAGTTGTCTGATGCATGGCAGTGAGACCTGGCCTATGAAAGTAGAGCATGAATTGTAGTACGAATCACACTGAAATGAATATGATTAGATGGACGTGTGGTGTTAAACTGAATGAAAGTGAAGAACTCCGAGAACTCTTAGGATTGGAACTAATGAGTTTGATAATCAAGAAGAGTAGGTTGAGATACTTTGGACATGTTGAATGTAAAGATAGTAGTGACTGAGTCAGACGTTGTATGACATGAGAGGTTGAAAGAACTATACAGAGAGGACACCTGAAAAGACCTGGTGGGATACATGGATGACACGTTAAGGATGACATGGAAGTTTAGGCCTGTCCCAAAAGGATGAACAAGTGGAAAAGGAAAATTAAGGGGGCAACCGGCTAACCCAGGTTCACCTGGAAAATGGCCGTTAAAACGTGTGTTTTGTTTCAAAAGAGTTGAAATGCATTGTAAATATTGTCATGCATCTATGCTGCCTTTATTGGCATTGTGTGCTTTTAGGCGTGGAACAATGGATGTAGGGACAACAAAGCTACTTAGCATCCACATCCCAGCTCTGTTGCCTCCAACCTCTACGGAACTTGACGTGCCACACATCGTGAAGGTGGCGGCTATATTGGGCATTGGTCTTGTGTATCAGGGCACTGCACACCGCCACATTGCCGAAGTTCTTCTGTCTGAAATCGGTAAGTTGTGCCTTTGCATCTGTGTGGTTAGTGATTAGCATTCTCGCGAGTTGGCTTGTTGGCACTTCTATCTATTGGCTGTTCTATCTGCATATCAGGCGAATGCATTCGCCTAAGAGGCGACTATTACACAACCTATCAGTTAGTTCTATTGGCACGTCATTGTCATCTTTTCATTCAACGTGGTTAAATGGACATGTTGAATGAAAAGATGATAATGACTGGGTCAAACTTTGTATGACGTGGGAGGTTGAAGGAATTAGACAGAGAGGACGCCCGAAAAAGACCTGGTGGGATTGTGTTAAGGATGACGTGGAAAGTTTAGGCATATCCCAAAAGGATGCGCAGTTCATGAATAAATGGAGGAGAATTAAGAGGGCAACCGACTAACCCAGGTTCAACTGGAAAAATGACCATTAAAATGGAATATGTGTGTGTATATGTAAAGCATAGTATGTATACCCATAAGTTTGTCTTTACTGCTTTGATGTCGTTGGTTTGGCGTCAGAAATGACGTTCAACCTGTGAGTTCCCCTAGATTTCCTATCCTAGCGGGAGCTCCAGGTTCTTTTACTTTCTTAATTGGTACTGATAGAACTATTTCTCGTCACCAACACCCCAGTCTAAACCTCTATCTGTATTGCTCAAAGAAATAACGACGTTTCTTAATAATGTGAAATATAATCTAAGCGAAACAGGTGCAAAAAATGCAAAAAGAACAATATAAACTTATACAATAAAGTAAATGTTTTGCAATAGTCTGTTCTCACACAGATAACATATCAAAGTTCGTAGATACATTCCACAAGTTTATTAAAAGTCTCACAGTCAATCTGTCACAACGGCTTCACACGCCATGACATAATCTCAAATTGTAATTAATTAATTAATTAATTAATTAATTAATTAATTAAATTAATTGTAAATTATATTTACAATTAATTACCAACAAAATACACAATACTACAGATTACAATATATTAAGTTGTAAAACTCACAAATGACAAACAGTCGAAAAATCACGACAGCAGCGTGTGTTGCCCCCTGGGACCACTCTCTCAGCTGCTGACAACCTTGCACCTCGCTGTCCCGAACCATGACCAGGACAGGATGGACGGGTTCTCAGTTCTCACAGTGATTCCTCAGCAAATCGTGAATCATGGCCGGCACTCTACCGACCACCTGTCTTCCTCAGCGAAGACCCAAACGCCACGCTATCTCCCAGCATGACATCACACGTCTAACGTCGACTGTCGACTATGATGGCTCCCTCAAGAATGACCACTACTGGTCCAACCTGCAGGGCACTGGCCAAACTAGCTTCGCGCCAAAACCAGTTTGAACCTTCAGCCAATCCAGGTGAAGTAAACAACTAAAGGTCTCACTCCATACGCAAATACCAAGACCCACTGGCGGAAACGGTATGTGGTAAGAGGCGACTCTTACACAACCTATCAAAATCTTGCTCCAGAGAGCTCTGAAGGAGATCTGGGAACCAAACCCATCCATGAAAATCTGCCATATAAACGAAAGCTGAGGGTGTAAATATACAGATCAGAGCATTTGATGTGTTGTTAACACTAGTTACAGACACTGCCACTTGCAGACTTCTCACGTAAGTTGGTTAACAGTTAATTTGTTAGTCTGTAGTGGAAACTGCAGTAATTTTCAACCACTGTTATCTGCCAGATTACTGACATAGCACTGCCAGTGGCATTCACGTGGTGACATATAAAATGTTTAGGTCGGCCACCAGGTCCGGAGGCAGAGAACAGTGTCGATCGAGAGTCGTATTCACTTGCAGCTGGTCTAGGACTTGGTCTCGTTATGCTGGGAGTGAGTTCTCCATTTTTGTTTTATTTTTGCATATAGCAGTAATTTGTACTTATTGGTAGTTGGTAGTGTGCATAGATAGGCCATAAAACGAGTTTGGGTCGTTTGTTGTGGTAATTTTTAGAGTGTATTGTTATTTTTGTACTTTTATTGAATTATGAGCTTATTCTTTGTATTAGAAAGCTTACACAGTTTCGCTTTTGTGTAGTTTGTCTTCGCGTTCAGTGCTTTGATACTGTTGGTTCGATGTTTGGAAGGTATATGGCCTGTAAAAGTCTGGTTCCAGTAATCTCCGAGGTTTCTGAATGAGATCTTTGGAGACCCAGCCTAACACTTAGTGACCATGTTGAACAAAAGCTGACTATGTGCACTTGATTTGCCTCTAGAGTGCATCTCGGACAGCTTATGGGCATCACTGATGTTGGAGCATTTGATTCATGAGGCTGTTTGTGAAATGTTAGATGATAAATTTAAACATTTGCGGTTCAACCATAATGGTTGTTGCCGTTCGGTTGCAGAAAGGCTGTGAGTTACTGGGACTGTCGGACATGGCAATGCCAGATCAGCTGTATCTATACATGGTCGGCGGACAGAAACGTCCTGTGGTAAATATGCTGACAAGTTTATGCAACCATAGGTGTAAACTACTGTGATTGTTGTTACAACATTTTGCTTCTGCTATGTCTCTTGTTCACTTGAAGGGTCGTTATTTATCACTGAAGAACTTTTTAAGGTTATATTTCTTTAGAGTTATATTTCTTTAGTCAGTAACTACAATGGCTACACACATTGCACTAATGAGTGGTGAATGATGAATTGAAACTTTATTAAATATTTACATTTCTTTGAAACATCATTCTTGGATATACCAGTCACAGATTAAGCACCATTCCACCAAGTTTTCTTTGGACATCCCCACTTTTACGTCTGCCTCTGTAATTATACAGTGATTGATCAGTTAGCATCATCTTGTGTTGAATGGTGAACATGTCCAAACGGTCTCAACTGAGTAGAAAGCTAATTGTCGGTTACGCAGATGGGTTCTTGTCGCGAGCGCTACAAGTCGCCCAGTTATCAGATCAAAGAAGGCGAATGTGTGAACGTCGATGTCACCGGACCTGGCGCAACAATGGCACTTGGTCTCATGTTCTTTAACACGAACAACAGGTATGAGATGCATCGTTTGCCCCTCCATTTAGAAGTATATGTATGCATACATATAGGTAGTTAGATGGTAGAAGTGTAACTGAAACATCGATGTCGTTAATATGGAAAGTTGTTGCTGGAAGGATTTTAATAGTCTTGGAAGATTTTCGTGAGATTTTTCACTAATGCGTGGACTGTTACCTTAATGATTTCGTATCCAGTCACATCCGTTGAACTTAACAGCTGATCTGTTCGTGGATATGGACAATAGTAAGTAAGTAAGTAAAACGTCGATTTATATAGCGCATTATCGCCGAAACCCCTAATGCGCTGTACACGCTAGTACTCAGAAAACAAATGAGTCTTAAGTAATCGTCCAAATGCAGCGG
>Ga0049107_10000786_pt1 | contig 10425 bp, 5 predicted proteins | sample WorMetilPIANOSA1_FD_61187 | JGI IMG/M metagenome (GOLD analysis project Ga0049107, IMG submission 61187) | Marine gutless worms symbiont microbial communities from Max Planck institute for Marine Microbiology, Germany - Olavius ilvae PIANOSA.1 | ecosystem: Host-associated > Annelida > Digestive... | reverse complement strand
ATTTACAATGGGAGCTGGTAAATGACCACTAATTCTTAAACTAGAGCACAATATCTAAATTTGATCGGACCGGATTTTTGATATTTGTCCTAGTTTTTTTGTCACGTGACTTTAAACTTGGAAGAGAATGTGTCCTGTAAAAATTTAATTTGATTCGAGACAAAATTACTATGTAGGCAAAGGTTGCTGAGTGATGCTCGACAGAATGTCAGACTCTATTCAAGGATCAAGGATCGAAAATCTCCAATCAAGGGAAGTCGACCGTCAGTCCCCCACGGGACTAATTTTCTTTTTCATACATTCAGTCACCAAGTCAGTCCTACAATGCGCCGCCAATATCTCGTCCAGTTTCGCCTTTTTTTGCAGGTGGTCTTTGTTGACGGGATTCCACTTTCCTCATGTGCAGTGTACATATATCTTTGTGGCAATTTTTTAGATGACATTTCAACCCGTGAACAGTTTGCTTTCCTGGTTTATTGCTACCGAGGGAATGGAATTTTCCACAATCTATGCACTGTGCTTTACTAGCGTCTGTGTGGCCTAACAAAAAGCCCCCATTGTTAAGTACCCTCTCTACTGAGGCTGATGTGCATGGAGCGTGGAAGATTCTGTCAAACAATGGCTTCCGACTGGCAAACTGCTTTTGTTGTCTCACAAAATGCCATGGTGTGCCTTTTTACTCGGTAGACCACATCCCCTGCACTGACCAAAATTTTTTGACATGAATGCTGATGTATTTATATAGTATCAGTTTTCAAATTCTTTCCAGTTTTTAGTTTAAGTATCAGTTTTACTGAAACCAATCATTTCAATATGAGTTTCAGTTACTGGAATATCACTAGTGAAGTGCACAGCTGTACACTTAACTTTTTGCAAGATAGGGTGACAGCAGATTTGAGGGGAGGCGGTATTTAATTCCAGCTTCTTCTGCAGTTCATTTCTGAATTTAGCATTGAAAAATTACGAAAATTGGTCTGTATTTGCAGAAGTTATTGAAAAATAAAAGTGGTCTAATTATTTTTAGACATGGGGTAAAGAGAGGAAAGCTGTTGCTGCAGTACAGCATCAGAAGCTGAAGAACATTTCATTCAAAAGATTTGTTGTTTGCAGGTTGTCAGAACGAAACTGCATAGAGATTGTACAACGTCTTGTTGAACTGAAGCTGTTGGAAGTTATTCATACAACTGACGGCAAAGAATATCTTACACCGAATGAGCTCGGCAAAGAAATACGTGAAGAACTTGTTGTACGAGGAGGTATCACAGAATATTGTGCTTCTAGCAGAATTGAACTGGGCAGTTAACATCATCTGAAATTGTTTCTCAGTTTTGTTAATAGTTGTTTTATTACCGCTGTTCATTTCTTAAACTGACATGTTTATTTTGCGGCCACTCCTGGTAATAATAATGGACTGGTGTTGTTTGACTATGCCGCTCAGGCACGTAAATGCAGAGTAGAAGGTCACAGATACTTCTTATTTGGCGTAAATGTTATCCTTTGTACGTGCAACTGACCCCTCATTTTTGGCCAGAAAGGTCAAAGGTCATCAGAGGTCAAGGTCATACAGGCCAGTTAAAATTTCAAATCAGTGGTGACTTCACTGATAAAATCTGCAGCGGATGTGTTGACAGTGTGTCTTTGGGATTTTCCTAATGCAGCTGTACATGAGAACTTGGTTGTTTTTTTCCGCAGTTTGTAAAAGTGCATGGATCTATTTTTATAGGATTGGTATTTGATGATATGATCCATCCGAAAATTCATCCACAGGAGGCTGTATGTTGTGAATGCCATTCTGCCTCTCATCTTCTCCTTGTTCAAGTTATTTTGATTATCATTATCATTAATGATTTAACTCACTGCATTCGATATAGGTAAAACTTACACATAATAGATCAAATTGACCAAGTTGTAGTTTATAAAAAAAACAGTTCCAGAAATTTACATTTGGCAAAAAAATATATATAATAAACGGAGTGTATATTTGAAAAGTCTGAAATGTTCAATGGCATTATTTTCATCTAAAAATTGCTGAGAATTCCGTGGACAAAGCTGCTACAACTGAACAAGTTTACAAGATGGCTGGAACCTCAGGACTAGGTCTGTATGTGCAGAAGTTATTGAAAACCTCAATCTGTGAAGAGTGAATTGCTGAGTCGCTCTAAATCCTGAAAACTGTGATGTTTAGAACATGTGATGAGCAGTCTCCTTGCTAGCCAGCATGCTGGAAATACTACTCCTTGCTGTAGAAATACTACATGAGGAGTCTTCACAAATTGGACTAGAAATCAACTGGAGTAAAACAAAATTACAAGTTTTTGACGACACTTCAACTCCTTCCAAGGTATCTACTCGACCATGACGTTGAGGTTGTCGACTCCTTTGTCTACCTTGGATCCTACATAGATGTATACAGAGGGAGTGAGCCTGATATCTGCAGAAGGATCGATAACGCCCGCTCATGCATGAAATCACTAGACTGTAACACCTGGCAATCTTCCATCAGTTTGCAGAACAAGATTTGACTTTTCAATGTGTACATACTCCCAATACTTCTTTACGGAGCTGACACGTGGAGTATGTCTGTGTCCTCCAGTCAACGTCTCGATGCATTTGACCAGTGGTGTCTTCGCCGTATAGTACATATTCCATATACGGCGCATATCACCAACGAAGAAGTGAGGCATAGAACAGGTCACCTCAGTTATCTCAAAGAGATGACTCCGTCTGTTCGGACATCTTGCGAGAGCCGACCCATCACAAGACCACTCGCGCATTCTTCGAGCAGCCTTCAATCATCCTCCAGTGGATTGGCGACGCCGGGCAGGTCGACCAAGGCGGACATGGCTCCATACAATAGAGTTCAACCTTCGGCCCCATAACCTTGGTCTCAATACAGCATGGATGCGTGTGCAGGATTGTTCAAAGTGATGTTAGCTTGTGGAGATGGCTATGCTCACTGATGGGCGTGCTACTCAATGATGATGATGATGATGATGGTGATGAGAATACCACATGACGTCGTTCAACCAGTGTGATGACCGGCCTTGTGGAAGGAGTATTATTATTATTATTATTATTATTATTATTATTATTATCGTGTGCTAAGAGCCATATGTTGTGTGGAAGGAGTGATAAACTGTGGAAGACCCAGGATTTTCTCGATTGATAACATCTGGCTAGTCAGTATCTAGTCTGCTATGCATCATATGAGACAGAGGGCATTGGTCGGCACTTGGCAGTGCACTAACCCTTGCATACAGCCAACTGCCACAAAGCGACAATTTCGAAGTCACATGACATGACATGACATTATTTGAGGAGAATGACAATCTTTTGAAATATATAACGTAAATGTGTACACGTACGTGCTTTAACAGAGGTCAGATGGTTTGTGAGTGGTGCTCTGCATTCATAATTTTGCTGTGAGTGTTGCATAAATTTATTACTGTATACTTATTAGTATACAATATTTTAATGCACCATTTATTTTTTTAGTTGCATTATGTCAATCATCCAAAAAATGCAGACGTCTCATATTAATAACTAGAAGAGTAGGTTGGGTTTTAATTGAATTGACTAGCTGCTTTTTGGCTTCAGTCATGGCTTTATGTGCTTGTTCTTCACAAATGACTTTGTTCTGCTTCTCATGCGGTAACGTATAAGATGCTTTGTATCGTTATATTTTGATATAACTTTGCATACTGTGGCTGCAGGTCGTGTTAATCTGGTAGACCTTCAGCAGTCTTTGAATGTCGACCTTAGCCATATTGAAGCCAAGGTCAATGAACTAGTCAAAAATGACAGAAGCCTTACACTTGTCCTTGGACAGCTAATCAGCAGGTGCCGGTTTTGTTTTACTTTTTTACCAGTTAGGTGCATTTGCATTAAAGATGTGGTGCAGCATTTCACTTTAAGTACATACAGCATTTCTTTGCATTAAAAGGTGAAAAAGTTATAAAAGCAATCAAAACATAACGTGTAAAATTCCTTCAGTTGATTTGATTGTTGGTTGATTGAGAGTGACATCCATTCTGTCACAGTTTCCTACCAGTAGACCTTTGGGTGACCCAACCTAACCTGAACTGTTCTTCAGAAAAATAGGCTGGTTACTAACAAATTCACATTGTTAACATGTTGAATGCAACATTTACCCATAGGCTGAGGTAGGCACCAGATGTCAGCAGGAGTTCGACAGGAGTAGGAGGCAGCAGAATATATTAGCAATATACTGGGATAGCATAGAGTGATTGCAGGTATAGGTCGAGATATCTTCTCCCTCATGCTCACACTGCAGCCCTCTGTCTCTCTTTCTGTCTGACTCTATTCCCGTGTGGGCTCTGGGGTTGTAAGAATAGACCCACTTCTTTTCCTGGCTGGATGTTGTAAAAGGCGACTAAACCAAGCTCTGTCTGTCCTGTCTCGTAGCTTAGGTTGCTTTTGATGTATGTACGTTGTGTTGTTAACTAGGGATTCTTTTTAGGTTGTGTTATTTTTATGTTATTCGTGTGTTCTGTCGCTTGGTTGTTGTTGTTAAGTTGTCAGTACCAGTACAAGTGATTGACTGGAAAGACTCGTCTCTGAAATGACCTATAATGTGTTGATCATCATCATCATTGCGTAGCGCACCCATCATTGAGCATAGCCGTGTCCACAAGCTGACGCCACTTTGAACGATCCGCACACGCATCCACGCTGTGTTAAAACCATTGTTATGGGGCCGAAGGTCGAGCTCTATTGTACGGAGCCATGTCCGCCTTGGTCAACCTGCCCGACGTCGCCAACCAGCTGGAGGACGATTGATGGCTGCTCGAAAATTGTGAGAGTGGTCTTGTGATGGGTCGGCTCTCGCAAGATGTCCAAACAGACGAAGTCGTCTCTGCGATAACTGAGGTGACTGGCGGTTGACCTGTTCTACGCCTCACTTCTTCATAGGTGATATGTGCCGTATATGGAATATGTACTATACTAACAAAATTACAAGTTGTTGACGACACTTCAACTCCTCCTTCCAAGGTGTCTGTACTCGACCATGACATTGAGGTTGTCGACTCTTTTGTCTACCTTGGATAGATACATGGAGGGAGTGAGCCTGATAATGTGTTGATGGGGGCGTTAAACCATACTCACTCACTGTCTGACTGTCACCATTTTAATGGCCATTTTCCAGGTTGGCCTGGGTTAGCTGGAACCAGAATGTCTTTGTTCTGGATTGTATTGGCTGATGTAGGTGGTGTGACAACTGGAGCTATATGATATGCAAAGCTCCAGTGAAATCGCCACCACAAACAAACCAACACCCAGCTTTCTATGGGCTGGATGCCCTTCCTGTAACCCAACCACCAGTGTCAGAGCAATGAAGGGATCCAACAGTGAACATATAGTCTGTTAAAGCATCCTGTATTATTCTAAAGATTTTGCTTGGTTGTTATTCAGTAATTTAACGTTTGTGTATTTGTTATCACACTGAAGGAACTACCTTGACTCGTTGGCTGATGAGATCGGAGATCAGCTGCAAGAGAATGGTGCGGTGACAATTGCAGATCTGGCCAAAACTTACGACTTGCCGGGCGATTTCATTAGCCAGGTCAGGCCAGCATAGCCCTATGGAATTTCTTGGTGTAGAGGTTTTTTATAGATCAGTTGCTTATTCTAATTGAAGCACAGAATCATTATAGCTTTGTGTTTGCACGATGCCATTACTGTCTGTTGAGACTACTGCTAAGTTAGGTTTTGTGTCAGTTCCTGTTTAGGCTATAGATAGTAGTCTCAGCAGACTATGGATAAAGGAGTACCGGCATCAGTGGGCCAACGAGAGCCTGGCAACCCTCCCAAAAGTAACATGGAGCCTTCAGTGGTCAAAAGCCTAGAGCGGCTCCAGGGTTGTAAGAATAGACACGCTAGATGTTGTAAAAGGCAACTAAACCAGGCTCTGTCTGTCCTGTCTCTTAGCCTAGGTTTCTTTTGATGTATGTGTTGTGCTGTTAACTATTGATTCTTTTTAGGTTTTGTTATTTTTATGTTATTGTGTGTTTTGTCGCTTGGTTGTTCTAGCTTGATTGTCAGTGAGTGAGTCACTCACTCACTCACTTAGTGGTCAAAAACTAGGTTGGATAACCCCAGGTAAGCTTGGGGTGATTAAGTCCATGGAATGTGATTAGTGCTTTGACGCTGTTGGTCGAACAACAGGAAGGGCAGCTGGTCTGTAAAAAAGTTGGGTGTTGGTTTGTTGATGGTGACGATTTGACTGGAGCTTTGCATGACTTATAGTTCCAGTTGTCACCACCACCTCCATCATCCTTAGCTCCCATAAAATCCAGAATGGTACTGGCTTACCCAGGTTGTCTTGGAAAATGGCCGTTAAACCAATGTCATGACGTCATTTTTGTTTCAATACCTGTTGAGACTATGCTAATGAAGTTGCACTTGCTGTTAATATAAAAATATCGCATCATTTCTGTATGTAATGAACTAATATTATGTATGAATGTGCCGATGGGAGTTTATAGTCGATTATTCTTATTTGTTTTACGGGTTCTGTAATCTGTATAATATACACTTGTGGAGCTTTCTTCTGGATGGAAGCACCATTTCAACAGTAATGGGAGGTAGGAGAATCTATTAGCGGTGTGCTGGGAAGGGATAGCATGGAGAGGTGGTAGGTATGTGATAAGATATCTTGTATCTCAGCAGAAGCAATTACCTAATGCACCAACTCTTGTCTTAAATAATTTATCACTGTGCAGCGGTAATCCCTTCAGTACTTTGAACTGTTGTTTCGGTGACAGGAAGGACATCTGTACAAAAAAATCCGGCATCACGAACCCAAAAGGTACTATTGTAGTCCTTTGGATGACCCATGCTGACCTGGGTGATCTCTGGTAAATGGGTGAATTAAATGAAAACCAAAAGTAATAGGCCCAGTTGCAGCAGCAGCGGTAGTAATAATAATCACAGGCATCTCGGTAGTGTAGCACTGTTATAATGGCGACATCGATTTCCTATGGGAAAATGGAAACTTTGACCCCCTATAAAATCGGAACCCTTGAACAGATTGCCACACAATTTGTCAGGATTGATTTACGTCAACGAGAGGAATGTTTGTTCCCAGTTTGGTGAAAATCCGTTCACGGGGACCTTACAGGCAAACGTGTGAAATATAATTTTCTTGTGACTGTTTTATTTGTTGGCAGGTGATACAGGTGAGGCTTGGCCATGCCATTAAAGGTCAGATGGACGACATTGACCGCAATGTCGTCTACACTGAACAGTTTGTTGCAAAACATCGTGCAAAGATCTGCGGCTTGTTTTCTGCTGCTACGAAGTAGGTTTGGTGTATATCACATTGAAATTAAATTAAGAAGTGATATTTTTACAGTCAAGTTAATACTTATCACAGAATGATAAGATGGATCACACGTCAGCATTCGGATCACAGAACATTTTTGACCAGGTCCGAGATGTAGTCAGTCCTGTAAAAAATGTGTATCGTCTAGTTGACTCTTGAATCTTGAATGATGATGAGCTGAGAAGCTAGATTTTAATGCCCTTGTCTTTCCAATATTCGCCCAAATTTCTCTTGGAATGAGTTGACGGATGTAGCATCCACAACAGATGATAGAAGTGCATTCCAAGCATCATGATCACGATGCAAAAATTTGGTTGCTGTATTTCATGTGGGCATAGGTTGGGCGTTTCAATAGTATTTGCGAATGCTGCGACTTTGCCCTTTGGAATACAGGGCGTGGCTGACCACCTTAAAACACGCCTCTCCCCCCACGTGTGTTCTCGTGCCAAATTTGGTCATCTGATTTGATAAGTCAACCACATGCCAGGGTCACTGAAGTTGGTACAGAGATAATCTTGGCTATAGCACACAAGCCTATGTTTTTGGAGCTGAAAAGTCAAAAGCCAAGGTCATTGGATCAAAAATTGTAAAAACCACTTTTGGCCTGCAGCAGTCTTATTACCTGAGTTACGTCTACAAAATTTTAGCACATTAGACTATGGTACAAAATAGGTATTGAGCATCAGTTGACTGTGAAATGTGCTCTGACAGTGAACTCTGGTCAGACTAAATATCTCCATGTGTCCATATTATAGCATATGAGCAAATCAAGGTAAAGTCACCAAACTAGGTATGTGACCCTGCCACGTGTTGCTACATTTTTGGACTCAAAAGCTTGAAAATCGAGGTCATGGTCACAAAATGTCAAATTCATTTTACTGGCAGTGACTTTACTAGCAGAGCTCCAGTTACCAAATTTTCATATCTCTTAATACTGGTGAAGCTTCTGGTCTGGGGTGTCCACACTCTCATTGAGAACTCATTTATGCACATTGACACTAGAGTTGAGCTGATGGTTGAAGTTGGTGGCTTAATATTCAGCTGTATCCTAGTATTTGTCCAAAACTGAAGATTTTGGCCGAACTTTGTTCGACTATTCGGCTGAAATGTAATATTTCGAAAAAGTCAAATCTGAATTTGAGTACTCTGCTGAAGCTTTGCCAAATGTATCTGGCTGGTAAAAATCTTGCACCAATAATTCCCAAAGGTTACGTCTTTGGAAGAGTAACCTCTGGAAAAATATGCTGGTTAAACCAAAGCCATAAGTAACCGTAAGAATGTAGTAAATTTCACGCGGTTGTTTCCGAGAAATTGTGCATGTGGCAATATCTACAATATTTATAAGATAATATAACATCATTGACTCTCTTCCACAAGAGCTCGGACATGCGTACTAGGGTGGAACTTTTAATGGCGTATGACAGCACTTGTGGCCGGATACCCTTCCTGCTGCCTCCAGTGATTCATATGGGTATCTGCGGGAGTTGAACCCAGGCTCGCTGGGCACAAGTCCCATCGCCTTAGCCACTGAGCCAAGGCTGCTCCTTTAACACGTTGACCGCGTCCGCCATTTTTGGGTCAGACGCGGCTGCCCTTGTTAAACCCCAAATCCCAACTTTCAAAAACAAAGTGCATTTGCAGCCTAAGCAGACTGTTTTATTTCCATACACCAGGTGGCAGCATGTACTATATATTTGAGGTGCGGCAGGCAGCTTTAGTCAAGACGCTGGAGCGGCGCCCTATGCTGCGGTATGACTTACAGGGACGTGTATACACGTCTGTCTGTCGCATCTGCACTAACCGGGTGAGGGACGTGTTAAGACGTCCCTCGCAGTCAATGTGTTAAAAGTGTTATTTTGGATCTGCTAATTATATGTGGTTGTAAACACCAGTGGCCGAGATTGTGTCTTATACAGGTGTAATTCTGCAGGTAATGTGCCATCTGCAGTGCAGCCCAGTGGCTGCAGCAGCAAAATAGGAAAAGTTAAAAGTTTATACAGTCTTATTTTAATAGCTTTTTGCATTCATTCTTTATAATTAGTTGGTCAGCTTAATTATAGAGAAAGCCTGTATTAATGTCCCGTGAATTTTCAAATTTTCATCAATGTGTTCATGATTCTCTACCACAGCACGATTAGATATACAATAATACAATTTGTGCACATTATATTTGCAGGCCAACTTTTATTCCGACGGTAATTGGAAGATATGGCATCAGTATTCAGAAGCACTTATTTTATTGTGAGCCAAATCTTCTTTCATTCCCAACTTACTCTCTTTTTTATTTGTTGTAATCTTTTGTGCATGCATTGGATTAACTAGAAAAGTTTTTAATCGTAGTGAAAAATGTAATAACATTATTCACTGTTCATATGTCTGCTACACAGTACAGTGCGTGAGCTGTTGTCTTAATGTTAGAAACCATGAGAGATATTGAAACCTTTTTGTGAAGCTGTAAATTTAGTTTACTTATTGACTCGTGAATACATAGGCAGACATAGAAATAAAAATGAGACCTTTTTATGCGGTGCACTTCCTTTTATGAATGCTCGGATGTGCCCACATGTAAAGTGGGACATTCTGGTGCATGGGAGCAGTTTTATCCAGAAGACCTGCAGGCTAACTGCCTAAGACTGGAATCAACTTTGGAACTCTTATTGAGAATGGAACTATCTTCACCTTTGCTCTGTGATTTGCCTACAGTTGTCCTGCATTGGGTTTTGAGGTTCTTACAATGAATTCATAGTATTGTGTTCGTATTGTAGTCGTAGCTGTAATAATAGGGTCGGTACTGAAAGTGTTTTGGCAAATTGCAGACTTGGCGGTCTGCAAATTGGCAATTTAACAAGCAGTTTTATAATAGGGACGAATCGTTCTTTGCGGTTTTTGGCAGATTAGCGAATTTGGCAGATTAACGAGTGGCAGATAAACGAGAGTGGACGTGTAAAACAATGCTACCTGGTGCGCTAGTGGCTGTGTGGTAGAGTGCCAGATTTGCAATTGGGAGGTTGCAGGTTCGAATCTCGGCCTGGGCTACTTCGCACCAAGGTCTACTCAGCCTTCCATCCCTCCGGGGTCGG
>Ga0049107_10000785_pt1 | contig 10425 bp, 10 predicted proteins | sample WorMetilPIANOSA1_FD_61187 | JGI IMG/M metagenome (GOLD analysis project Ga0049107, IMG submission 61187) | Marine gutless worms symbiont microbial communities from Max Planck institute for Marine Microbiology, Germany - Olavius ilvae PIANOSA.1 | ecosystem: Host-associated > Annelida > Digestive... | reverse complement strand
GTCAACTGTAATCCTAACTGTGACACACTCCTGCCATGTATGACGTGGAACGTCAACTGTAATCCTAACTGTGACACACTCCTGCCATGTATGACGTGGAACGTCAACTGTAATCCTAACCCGAACATAACGTGATGTGATCCAGATTACCACCAAAGTCTAATGGTGTATGTTCCATCTTTCCACTGAATTTTGTGAAAATCTACTGAGTTTTTTTGTGTAATCCCATTAACTAACAAACAAACGAAGTGAAAACATAACCTCCTTGGATGAGATAAATATGGAGAACCTAGTAAGATACCACATAACTTGCACTGGCAATGATCAGAGCGAGCACCTAGCCGACCTGGACGACAGTGGTGAGAGTCGATATGATTGCACAGCAGAGCATTCCATGGTCAGTGGACGAGTCCCACAGTGACGGCAAGTAGCGGACAAGACAGGAGATGTGTGGCCGGATCTCAGCTTGCATTCGCTCAATGACCAGAGACATAACATGCAGCACAGTCATCTGGCACAACACACAACACCATTATGATGTATGCACACACACAGACACACACACACAGACAGACACACACACAGACAGACAGACATGCACTGCAAGCTACGTGTACTCGTGTATCAACAGTCACTTACTTATTGACTTCCAACACAAGTGCACAACACAAGGACATACGTGCACACATAAAACTCACTAGGAAAAAAACAGTGAAATTAACACACAAAACACAAAGACTGATATAGTACAGCAAACCACAAAACTGGCGACTCAAAACCACACGTATTATTCCATATGTGACTAATCAGAACATTAAATGTACAAATACAGCTTTAGCATTAAACAATGTCCTCAAAGAACCACAGCCGAAAACTTGTTTTAATTCATACGGAAGACATTAGCAAAGATTACGTACACTTCCACAATAGCATTCAATTCTAGTGTTAGTTATGCTAAATTCTGGTGGTTATTCAAAGCACATCAACAATAAGTGATCACACTTGACAGTAACAGTAAAATACTAATGTGCAACAGTCTACAGAGGACTGCATGAAGTGAAATGAAACCACAACAGAATGTACCGCATGACACACTTTACTTACTTTGCTATCACATTCCAAGACATCTTGCAACAACCGAAACAGAAGACTGAAACTTGCTTCCAAGTACTACAAACACAACAGCGTCTCGTTACAGTGACGTTTTAGACATTCACTAGCAGTTCAGCGCCAGTATGACATGGTGCATTGGTGCAAATGCACATTGCTGTCATTTTGAAGGTGACAAGCTAGATGGATGGCCAAAGACTTCAGAGTTGGCACTTGGAAGGTAGATTCACTCTCATGTAGAGCAGGTGAAGTGGTACAGACGTTGATGTGGCGTATGACAGGAGACGAGGTGGAAAGGCTCTTTGGTTATACGGGTAAAGGGCAAAACTTACTGTATTAGGCAATTTCGTAGTGCGGCAGACAAGGACACGCTTCGCTGATAGTTCGTTCTCAGTTACTGGACCTGCCACCTGGAACTCCCAGTTTACATCCAGAACATTAGTTCACAGCATTCTGCCGACAACGTAAAACTTACTGGTTTACAGTTGCTGACTGAATTACAGTATTAATGCTGATTATCGCCATAGACTTTTCACATTATTATATAATTCGGTTTTTTTTAATTTTTAATTTGTGTTGTGAGGCGCTCCTGAGCACCGTTTGATGGGCGCCATAGCAAGTCTTGATGATGATGACGACGATGATGATGATGATGACGTGTTGCTGTGATGAAAACTGAAGGTGTTGGCATATTTGTAGCTCATCAATGGGTAGAAATGGTTTCTGAAACTGGTAGACACAGTGAGAGGATAACGGTCATAAAGATAGTCTTAAATGACAAGATTAGTAGACGGAATTCAACTTGGCTTAGTATACTCTCCTCAGCTGGGTAAAAGTGAAGAAGAGAAGGATATCTTCTGGGACATGACATTTCAGCTGGTAAGTGATAAAACAGATATTTTTGCTGATGACTTGAATGAACATATGAGGAGAATTAACACAGGATATGTTGGTATATTGGCTTTGAAATAGGAACCCAACGGGTCAAGAGCGAGTTAAATGCTAAACCCAAGTCATGTGTAAACTTAAGTAACTCACTCTTGACTCATCGGGTTCCTAAGTTTACAGATGACTTGGGTTTAGCAATATGTAACATCTACTTTTAAAAGGTTGTGCCGGTGGTGCAGTGGTTAGTGCATGCTACTGCCACGTCGATGTCCTGGGTTCAATCACAGGCCAGGACAAAATTTACGTGGAAAATTCTGAATCAGCCTACTCAGCTGTGATGAGTTGACCGGGTCCAAGGTAAGGCAACGATGGAGTGACTGGCCACCGCCTTCTTAATGCCGGGCCTTGAAATGGAAGGGTGCTAACACATTCTACTCAACAGGCACTGAGCCCATGGATCTACCTCTACCTACTTTTGTCGACTTATGTTTCAGGCCCAGTTAAGAGCACTGTTGACTATGTGTGTTGATCAGGAGTCAAAATAATCAGTTGGTCAGGAATGAAAGTTTTACCTGGTGAGGAATGTATGCCAACGCATAAACTGCTAATACCAGTGATGAAGCCAACGGAATGAAACCGAAGCATAGGAAGTGTGAACCAAGGCTATGTATTTGTAAACTTAAGGATGATAAAACTACTAGGAGACGTAGCAGAATAAAGGACAGTCTTTGTAAAAGGCAAGTTATTCCTGTGAGACTTTGTCTATGACCAGCATCAGACAGTGAAGTAAAAACTTGTGTGGATATTGGTGGTGGTTTCACTGTAGCGTTAGTGGATGAATTCTGCTAGGAGACAGCCTGGGAGTGGATGGGGATGCGGACGCTGTGGTGACACCCAAAATACACAGTGACTGATGGTATCTTTCCTCACTGCTAAAGTTATCTCTGTGAAGCTTTGTGGGAATGTTTACTCTGCATGCGTGAGCAGAAGCCTGCTGCATGGGAGTGAAACGTGGCCAACAAAGAGAAAACGAAACAGCATTGCATCAAGCTGAGACAAGACTGATTAGGTGGATGTGTGGAGTAAGATTAAGGGACAAAGTGTCTTGAGTGGTGATAATGCACAGATTAGGTATAGACGGCATAGCTACTGCAGTGAAGCGAAAAAGTTAAGACTGTAAGGATATGTCTGAACGAAGATGAAGGTTAGACTGGGTGAAAAATGCACAAGTTTCAAAGTTGAAGGGATGAAACAAAGAGGAATACTTGGAAGGTTATGGATAAGAATGCTAGTCCGGGTGATGTAATGCACTGTAGCAGACGGAAGATCAAGGGGTATTGGTGTGATAGTAATTAGAGGGCAATAAAGACGGTTTCTGAATGTTTCTGGTGCTGGTTCACCCGAGTTGTCCTCAATCAAGGACCATAAAACGAGTTTGTTGTTTGTAGCAATAAAATAAAAAACAATGCATGACAAAAATTCATTATAATACACACTCAATGCAAGTTGCAACTTAACACTGATAAGAAGAAGATTTTGCATAGACAACTAGGTCCGTCGCATGGCAGCTTTTAGCCTTTTAGCCCTTTGAGCCGGCGAGGGTGAAACCCAATTAAGCCAGTATATGACCCAGATTGGCCGGATGGCCGGCTCAATTTAACAGCCAGCGCCTTTAACCAACTGGGTCAGTATACCAGCAGTCCTGGTCACAGGGGCTACTGCTATGCAGAACTCAAGTTCTTTTTTTATAATTGAAGGGCTCCGTGAAAGAACCGAATATGTTACACAACTATGAAACTGAGAAAATCACTCGTAAAGCCAGTACCTGCAATTATATTGAGTTGTTTGGTTCATCCACTCGAGATCGACATGCATGATGCATTTAAGGTTATTCTCTGAATGTCTGCAGATATATGCGTTGTGCATGAAGATCTCGGGCGGAAGAACTGAACAACTCGATATAATTGCAGGTTTTCTGCTGCATCACTGACTTTATGAGTGATTGTCGTCCGCCGAAAACGTCCACCGATATATACGTCATGCATGACAATCTCGGGTGAAGGAACCAAACAACACGTTATAACAGGTTTTGGAGAGCTGGCTGCAGTCGATTAGAATACATAGAAATTCGGTCAGTATATTAACCGAATAATTAATATTTAACTAATAATATTTTAAAACACTACAATCTGACACTCCCCTTCCACCAGTAAACAGAACATCGGAAACAGAACACTATTGAGTGATAGGTGGAAAAAAGAAATATATCGAGATGTTCGGTTCTTTCACGGAACCCTTGAATTGACAATGATAAAATGTCAGTATAATCTCTCTCTCCGTTTTAACGGCCATTTTCCAGGTGAACCTGGGTTAGCCAGTGTTTACTGAAGCAAAGGATGATGGAGGTGGTGGTGACAACTGGAGTTATAAGTCATGCAAAGCTCCAGTCAAATCATCACCACCAACAAACCAACATCGTGTTTTCTCACAGGCCAGATACGCTTCCTGTCGCCCAACCAACAGTGTCAAAGCACTGAAGGGAAAATGTAAGTATAATGTACGTATTAAATGAAAGGCCTTGTTAACTGCATGTGGGTACTGGCTTCAGAGAGCTGACGAGAGGCTTAGCGACCCTCCCCCCAAAGATGGATCCAGGAGCCTTTAGTGGTCAGAGACAGGGATGAAAGACCGCAAGAGGACCATCTGGCAGTGCACTGCTTCTGTGTGTGTAGTGGGAGTCCAGTGTTAGGAGATCTCCTTGGGATTAGCAGATTCATGGACCGTGATCTTCTGTCTGTTCTGTCAATTTATCTTAGATGTTCTTGCATGTATTCATTGTGTATCGTTTCTAAGTAGGTTTCTTTTTTGTGCTGTTGTATTCTGCCATATGTTCATCTGTGTTAATTGTTTTGGTTTAGTTGTCATTACTTGCCAAGTGATTGGCTAGAAAGACTGCTCTGAGGAGGAAGACTAACCGTGGTGAGGGAACCCTCTCCATAAAGCCCAGGCTGAAGAGTATTTATGATTGTATTGGTTTATTGTATTCTATCATTGTTTAATTGAAGGGATCCATGAAAGAACCGAATAAGTTCAACATCTATGAAACTGAGAAAATCACTCGTAAAGCCAGTGATGCAGCAGAATATATCGAGTTGTTCGGTTCTTTCACCTGAGATCGTCATGCACGACGCATTTAATGTTATTCTCTGAACGTCCGCCGATATACGCGTCATCATGCATGACGATCTCGGGTGAAAGAACCGAACAACATGTTGTAATAGGTTCTGGAGAGCTGGCTGCAGTCGATTAGAATACGTACACATTCGTTTACTATATTAACCGAATTTAACTAATAACATTTTAAAACACTAAAATCTGACACTCCCCTTCCACCAGTAAACAGAACATTGGAAACAGAACACGATCGAGTGATGGGCGGAAAAAAGAAATATATCAATATATTTGGTTCTTTCACAGAGCCCTTCAATTGCATGATATATTTATGTTGTCCCCCGCATGCCCCCCCCCCACCAAATCCACATCACCCCCAGCTTAGAGTAAGTTGGCAGCCGGTGCGTTCAGGTCAGGGGGCTGGATATAACTTACAGTGTGATGTGGTATCAGATTGGGCAAGGCAGCCCGCGAGCAGAAGGAAAATTCCATATCAAAAACCACGAGGAAGGCAACGGGAAACCACCTCGCTTTATTTTTCCCTAGACATCACATGGATGGCACTATTAGATTGAAAGATAATGGAGTATTGTATTCTGTACAACAATAGGTGTGTATAAAATTTTATCAAGATCGGTTGAGATTTGGCAGTACGAAATAATGGCGTAAACGAAGCCGTTAGCCAACGGTAAGCGGAGTCGCGCTCAGCAGGGAACGGTGTAAGGCGTTCTCGGTCATCATCCGGCGAAATCCTTATATCAATAGTCGGAAGAAAGAAGTTTCATCTGAAAATAGCATGCTGGAATGTTAAGACCTTGCTACAGAAGGGGAATTGGAGAATGTAAAGCACGAGATGGCTCAGTTAGGAATAAATGTTCTGGGAATAAGAGACAAGATGGCCTGGAGAAGATGACTATAAGAGTGATATTTTCAGAATAATTCATTCAGGAAAAGAAAGCCAGCAAGGAGTAGCAATAATATTAGACAAAAGCACAGCCAACTGTGTAGAAAAGGTCCGGTGTGAGGGCGACAGACTGTTGATACACACACACTCCGTTTTAACGGCCATTTTTCCAGGTGAACCTGGGTTAGCTGAGATTGTTGAAGGTGAAGTTAAAAGGGAAACTGGTAGACGTGTTCATAATCCAAGTATATAACCCAACAACGGAACATAGTGATGAAGAAGTTGAAGACATGTATGAGAAGATAAACAGCTCTTAGATGACGAGACCAAAAGCAAGGATTATACGGTAGTGATGGGAGATTTCAATGCTGTTGTGGGAAAGGTAAAGAAGATGGACATGTCGGCCATTATGGTTTGGGATATCGTAATGATCGTGCACAGATGTTAGTAGATTTTTGCAAAAGAAGACCAGTGTATATCGCTAATACCTGGTTTACTCAGGACAGAATTCGTCTATATACAATTATACATGGACGAAGCCCCAGGAGACACAGGAAGGTATCAGATAGATTATATATTAACCAACTGTAGATATTGGAATAGTGTGTGTAATGCAAAGGCTTGTCCAGGTGCCGAGTCTGCCGACATTGACTCTGATCATAACCATGTGGTTGGTAGATTGAGAGTGAAATTGAAGAAGGTCCTGAAGGCTACAGTAAGGAATCATTGGCATCTAGAAAGGATGAAAGATGAAGGCACTGCCATGAATTATAGGTGTGAGATTGACAAAGCTGTAATGGCAGAGAAGCAGGAAAGTGCAGACGTAAATGGCAGGTGGGAACACCTTAAGTCTACTGTTATTAAAGCTGCAGAACTAACACTTGGACACAAAACCAGAGAGGAAGTACGAAAGTCAGTGATAAGATGATAGATATGATGGAGGAAAGAAGGAAATGGAAAAGCATACATTCAGAGGAAGGCCACAAGAAATATAAATCACTAAATAACCGCTTGTGTCGGATTACAGATAAAGCTAGAGAAAATGGTGGGATGAACAGTGTGCAGAACTGGAGAAACATGAGAGACAAGGAAAGATGGATCTTTTATACAGGAAAGTTTCAAAGTTAACTAAAAGAAACAGGAAAAAGCAGAACTTAACTATACGTGATAAAGAAGGCAATGTGTTGACAGATTCTGATAATGTGAGAGATAGATGGAAGGAATATATTGAGGATTTGTAGAATAACAAGCCACAGGAGGAGGATATGCACTTAGAAACAGACACAGAAGATGATGTCAAAGGACCACCGATACTTTTCAGTGAATTTGAAGCAGCACTCACTGAGTTTTAAAAAATGGAAAGGCAGAAGGAAAAGATGGGATACCAGCAGAACTGTTAAAAGCACTAGGTGTTAAAGGCAAAAGGGAGCTATATGATAACTGCAATGAAATATATGTTACAGGTGAATGGCCAGATGACTTTTTGGATTCAGTGATAATCCCAATAGAGAAAAAGTGTGGAGCTCAAGACTGTGTCGATTTCAGAACCATTAGTTTAGTGTCTCGTGTCAAAGATGGTGTTGAAGATTTTAGGCCGCAGGCTAGAATCTACTGCAGAGTCATACTTTGGGAAGGATCAGTTTGGTTTTAGGAAAGGTCGTGGCACAAGAGATGCAATTGTGGCACTGTACGCATTGTATGAAAGAAACCTGGAATACAACAATAAAGTCTATGTTTGCTACGTTGACTATGAAAAAGCTTTTGATCATGTAGACTGGACCAAACTGATGATGATATTGCAAAACATAGGAGTAGACTGGAGAGACAGGAAATTGATTTGGAACCTATACAATAAACAGGTAGCTTATGTTGGAATTAAAGACGGTTTGTTCACTGCATGAACTATTGGCAGAGGGTAAGGCAATGATGTTCATTATCTCCATTGTTGTATTTAATTTATAACGAAGCAATGATTAGAGAAACAACTGATAATATGGAAACTGGAATCTCAGTAGGTGGTCGTATAATTAACACCATCAAATATGCAGATGACAAGGCATTGGTGGCTAACAGCCAGAAAGGGTTACAGCAGCTAATGGATAACCTGAATAAGGTCATCGGAGAGTTTGGCATGAAGATTAATGTGAAAAAGACAAAGGTAATGTGCATAAGCCGTAGGAGAAACAATAAATTGAAAATTTATATTGATGGACAACAAGTGGAGCAAGTGAGTCAAATCAGATATTTAGGTAGCTTAATATCAGAGGATGGATATTGCATGAAGGAGATCCGGAGCAGAATTGAGATGGCGAAGAAAGTATTTATGGAGAAAAAGAAACTGTTTACAGCTGAAATGAATCTGGAACTAAAGAAGAGGATAATGAAATGCTTGGTCTGGAGTGTAGCACTGTATGTAGCAGAGACGTGGACGTTGACGCAGGTAGACAGCAGAAGATTAGAAGCCTTTGAAATGTGGATGTGGAGAAGAGACAAAGACAGGCTGAACTGAACTCTGTTTGGCAAAGAAAACATCGATGGATTGGCCATATTTTGAGTCAGGATGGACTTTTGCATGACATTACTGAAGGCAGAATGAAAGGTAAACCAACAAGAGAGAGAAGAAGAATTCAAATGCTACAGATTTGGCAAATGATGGTGGCTTTGTTTGTTTGTTTGCTTGGGGTTTAACGGCACTTTCAGCACAAATAGACTATATCGTGCCATAACAGGAGGAATATATATCACGTAGGGCCAGGAGACACACAGACACATAATAAAATGAAAAAAGCACTCCGAGAGATGCAAACACTGTGCGCTGGCTGTAGTAGGTGGAGTCAAAAAATTTTGCCTCGCCGCTGACCCCCTTCCCGTGGGCACAGGACTGCTAAAATTTAATCAGCTGGAGATGGTCACTACCTGCACCTACAGACCCAGTTTGGTGAAGATTGATGCACGAAATTTCGAGTAATCATGGTAACAGACACTGCCCGCCCGCCCGTCCATTACAGACAGGACCGATTACAATATACTGCGCCGCAACTAGCTAGCGCGCAGTGTAACAATGAAACAATACAATAAAACGAGAAAATCATACAGACAGGACCGATTACAATATACTGCGCCGCAGCTAGCTAGCGCGCAGTGTAACAATGAAACAATACAATAAACCAAGAAAATCATGCGCACTCTTCGGCCTGGTCCTTCTGGAGACGATCCTCTCACCACGATTAGGCTTCCTCATAGGAGTCTTTCTAGCCAATCACTTGGCAAGTAGTGATAACTTAACCAGAACAACCAAAATACAGAACAAATAACAACGAAAACTAACGATACATAAAAAGGGGCCCTAATGAGCAACAATACAGTATACACATGGTAAGATATAAAACAGAAACTAGACCTGGTTTAGTCGCCTTGTACGACATCCGGCCAGGAAACAGAGCAGGTCAATTCTTAAAACCGCGGAGCCTGCACGGGGCAATGGTGGCTTTGTTGCACTAAAACGGGAGCTGAGGACAGAGAGGTATGGAAATACAGAGACAGGATGTCAAAAACCTGCTGTACAGCAAAAGACTACTGATGATGATGTTAACTGCACAAAATAAGCAACTTAATGTAACTGACTAACCGGACTGAATTGTTGAATGTTGAACTCAAAATCATCAGCTGGTACTTCAGTTAAGAATAACTTACAACAAGAATAACATCACTTAACAATTAGCAGACAGTAAAAACTATGTCTGTTGCCCCTCCTCACTCAGCGGTGACAGTGAATCAACAAACAGTGAGTGACATCTGCTGGTTGGTGCCAAGAAGGGCTTGAAACTGTAAAAGATTTGTGCTTAAAACACTCAACTAAGAATACCATGCCAGCCAAAATGTAAGGGGTGAGGCACAGCCCGTAACAGTCTAGGAATAAATGAAAAAAGATCAAGGGGCAATCAGCTAACCCAGGTTCACCAGAAAATGGCCATTAAATTGGCTGATTGGTGCTTAATGGGATTTCAGCACCAACAGGCTATATTGTGCCACAGGAGTACGATATATCGTGTAGGGCCGGGAGACAAGACAAACACACAATAAAACAATACACTAAACTGAAAGAGTTATCAGCTTTCTTAGGCCTGGGCTTTGTGGAGATAATCTCCTTACCACGAATAGGCTTCTTCAGAGGAGTCTAGCCAATTATTTCCAATTTAATCAGAACAACCAAGAGACAGAACATATACAATAAATTAGTCCCGTGGGGGACTGACGGTCGACTTCCCTTGAGTGACCTTGACCTTGACCTTGGTTCCGGCCACACGGCATACCGTCGTGCATCACTCATCGACCTCTACCTACGTACCAAA
>Ga0049107_10000784_pt1 | contig 10431 bp, 4 predicted proteins | sample WorMetilPIANOSA1_FD_61187 | JGI IMG/M metagenome (GOLD analysis project Ga0049107, IMG submission 61187) | Marine gutless worms symbiont microbial communities from Max Planck institute for Marine Microbiology, Germany - Olavius ilvae PIANOSA.1 | ecosystem: Host-associated > Annelida > Digestive... | reverse complement strand
GGAATTGACCACCATAGCCGATTGCCAGTCTTCCCTCCACCGACTTGTGACATCAATTGACTGCAAGTCCCTCCACAGTGGTTTGCGCGATTCCAGGCGAAGTGGAGGAGGGTAAAAGACATCATATAATGGCCAATCACACAAAAACAGATGTGCATTGCGTATTAATGAGTGATAAGGTATCTTAACTGGTGAGTGAATGGTCATATATTCATATATTTGTATATTTTGTAACAATCTTGGTCAAGTTGTTCACCGTCTTTGCCATTGTTCCTCTAGGTTTTGACCGTATATGATTTCCAGTTTTTGTTTAACTGCTCTATTTTGCCAGAGATTACTCCACGTTGGGCCGGGTCCCTGTCAAAAGGCATCCAAAAAGAATCCTTGGGATTGCTGAAGCAAGATTATTACAGGCCAGACGCCGTTCCTGTCATCTAACCACTATTGTCAAACACGAAGGGATAAGGCATGACCATGCTGTAAAATATGCATAGTTTGACTTTAAACTTTTTTTGTTTTATCTTTATAGGAACTGTTTTGGCTGTCGACTATATTGGAATTATTGTGATTTTCAAACAGCCTGCTCTGTGTTCTTGACTGCATGACATTTCATACATTTTATCTTTTCCATTAGTTGCCACTGACGTTCATATATCTGCATTTTTGTGAGATGTGCATTACATTAGCACAGTGTATTGTTAAAGTAATCGAAATGGTCTTTTAAAATTGACTGACATGTCCAAAGCACTTACTGTCAGGGTCGTGACTTGGTTTGCTACCACTGCTACTGTTATTGCTACTACAGCAACTACGGTACCACTGATGCTATATTAAGTCCAGTAAGCATAAAGCCATTCTGTGAAGGCCATCACTACAGTAGTCTTTTGGTTCTTTTTCTAGTTGCCTCTGTATTTCAGTTTTATAGATGATGTTTATGTGAAAGTTAGCTTGATCAATGACTGGACATTAATTTAATGAATATCTACGGTTTATGTTGTAACTCAGTTGATATGTAGGATTCTTGTTTGCAATTTTCCAAAATGTATTTGAAATAATATCCTGTGTTGTATGTGGCATAGGATCATCCAGAGTTTCATGGGCGTGACCGACTTAGGCAGAAAGCTGCTGAGCAGTTTGACAGTAACTGCAGTGACATTGAACCTTGTCGATTCTCAAAGATTATCATGCATGTCGACATGGACTGTTTTTTCGTTTCTGTCGGCTTACGCTCACGGCCACACCTCCGTGGTTTGTAATGTTCTGGGTATTTTGGTAGACTAAAACTACAATGTCATATTTTCGGTGCAATATTATTATTATTATTATTGCAGAGATTAAAGTGACGCTGTCACAATGAAAAAGTGCTCAGAGAGATGCATACACTGCACGCTGGCTGTAGTAAGGCGGAGCCAAAAATTTTGCCCCGCCACAGACCCCTTCCCGGGGTCGAAGGATGGCCAAAATTTAATCAGCTGGAGATGGTCACCTTTACCTACAATCCCAGTTTGGTGAAGATAGATGCACACAATTCCGAGTTATCATGGTAACAGACCCACATGCAAACCCACAGACAGGACCAATTACAATACATGTAAAAATGTTGCAGGGGCACTGTATAAATTATATAAATGTCACACATAAGCAGTTAGCACATAGTCAGCTGTCAGTAGCACAGTTGTGTCCGGTCGTCTCGAAAAGATGCTTTGAACAGCAACAAGTTCAGGTGGTGTCAGAAGATCAGGTATGTTGACGACGTTCTGACAGATGTCGACAGGGAGTTCCAGGCTCGTTAGATGCCAGATATTAGATTAGATATTATCAGTAAATTTATTTTTATTTTATTTTATTTTTTTACTGGTACTGGCATCAGAAGGCTGATGAGAGGCATGGCAACCCTCCCCAAGGTAACCAGGAGCCCCCAGGTGAGCTCGGGGTAAGCAAGTCCATGGAATGTGATATTTTCCATTCAATGCTTTGACACTGTTGGTTTGGCGACAGGAAGGGCATCCGGCCTGTAAAAACTGGATATTGGTTTGTTGGTGGTGATTTGACTGGAGCTTTGCACGACTTATAGCTCCAGTGACCCAGTTGTCACTACCACTTCCATCATCCTTTGCTTCAATAAACACCAGCTAACCCAGGTTCACCTGGAAAATGGCCGTTCAAAACGGAGAGAGAGAGAGAGTAAATTTATTTTTCTGATTAACACTCAGCTTCCTTCATTCGCAGTTGTCTGGAGTTGCCCTTCTGTGGTGCAGTGGGTGGGCCTCACTCCGGGGGTTCATCCTTGCTGGGCGCCACCTCCTCCGTGCCATGTGAGTGTAACAACTTGTCTTTGTTGCTTTGATAGTGTTGGTTGGGCGGCAGGAAGGGCATACGGCCTGTAAAAAAAACTAAGTGTTGGTACTCGGATGGTGGCAGTATGACTGGAGCATTGCACGAACTGCCATCACCACTTTTGCTGCATGCAAATCCGGTATGGTTTCCATTCTAGTACTGGCTACCCTGGTTGTCCTGGAGTACTGACTGTTAAACAATGATGATGGTGATGGTGTTGGTTACTAATAGTCAATCATCCTAGTTTACATTGAAATTCTTCATTGACTTTACAATACATTCTGTTAGTGATACACTTGACATGCCGTACTCTGTTAAACGGATAACAGTACACATGTAGTATAACAAATTTTGCACATATATAATGTGAAAACTAACGTTTGTTTGTTATTTTTGTTTTATTGTTGATTGTTATTGTGGCTGTGTACTTAAGATGGCACACTGGGGAAAGATTTTCAGTCATCTGTGTGGCGGAAGTATGTTCTGTCAAAATTGTTCTCTAGTCTAACTTCACATGCAAGTATGTCCAAGTGGGGAATGGTGAAATCGTTAAAAACTTTTGTACTAATAATATGGTCACCGGTAAAATACTAGGGTATATCACATAGCCATTTAGCAGTAATAATTCAACAGAGTAAAGTATCTATGTTTTTCAAGCATTGTCATTACTACTGTTGAGACTGCAGCACTCTTGAGACTTCTGTATAGCACGGTGGGACCATATTTTAATTACTTACTTATTTACTTTATTTATTGGTGAAGATGTGTTTTTAGGTTTTAATTATTATTTTTTATTAGGCAGTTCTTATCTATGTGATAGACTTTTTATATTAATGTCTGTATATAAAACTACAGCCTCCTTTGTGTTTTGTGACTGCGTGCATGTCCGTCCACATTTCGATACACATCTTCACATATGCTCTCTGTGTGCTCAGATCATTGGATGTAGTACAGTACATAAACTTGGCATCGTGACTTTTTGTGGGAAGTGGAAATTTTTAGGGTTTCACAGCCACCTATGGGGCATTGGGTTTGAGTGAGCAAATTTTATATGTTCATTATGCATGCACAAACTGCTTATTTTAGAGCTACCAAATTTTGGATGATAACTTAACATGGGAAGTGGAATTTTTGCCACAGTATTAGAATTGGGGTCCATGTCGGGATTGTCAGCAGATTGACACATTGTACATCCTGCATATCAGTGTTTGGCTGGTGAGCCATTGTACCATTGGCAGATCCACTAGAGTGCTTATCAGCCAGTGTACATTGATATGTCGAAGTAGACCCCAATTCTAATGCAGTGATGAAAAATTTGGAGGTTAATTTCCCCAAAAATCCACTGTGGCATACCCTCGACAGAGTCGCAGGTCCCACAGTGGTGCGGGGGCTCACAGCTGGTGTCTAATGAAGCTGATTTTATGACGTCGAAGGCGTGTGTTTTCGGCGGCAGGTAAAGCCATTGCAGTTACTCATTCAAGAGGCAAAGGTCCAGTGACAAAGTCGGCCCACACTGACTCGCCAGCATGTATGGGCACAAGTGACCCAGTATTTAATTCTATGGCGGAAATTGCATCGTGCAGCTATGAAGCCCGCCAGGTTATTTATCAGATGGTTATCTGATTACTGGGTAATCATTTAGTGCTCTGATGCTATTGGTTGGTTGACAGGAAGGGCATTCACACTGCAAGAATCTTTTTGTAGCCAGTTGTAAACCATGCTGTTATATTAACAACCTATTTTTCCTTGAATTGTTTGTTTGTTTGTTTTTTCTTTTGGGGTACTGCATTGTTAGGCACATACCAACCATAGATATATCCTCAGGCTTAGCAGTGCATGAAGCTTAATGAATGAACTTTCTTGCATTTTTTATTCAGAAGTTATTCTTATTTGAAAAACTGTCAGTAGTTAGTGCTGAAGCAACACAGTAGTTGAGGGGTACTGGCGTCAGAGGGCTGACAAGAGGCTTGGCAACTCTGCCACCCAAGGTGGATCCAGGAGCCTTTAGTGGTCAGAGACAAGGATGGAAGACCCCAAGAGGACCCCCTGGCAGTGTACTGCTTCTGTATGTAGCAATAGTCCACTGTTGCGGATCTCTTGGGTAAACGATTCCGGTCCGCCATTCTGGAGGTCCGCCATTCCGGAGGTTCTCTAGGGTTAACCCTAACCCTAACCCTGACCCCCGGAATAGCGGACCTCCGGAATGGCAGACCCCCGGAATGGAGGCCGGTACGGGGTAAACATGTCTGGGGAATGTCCTGTCTTAGCCTGGTTTTTTTCTTGAGTGTTTCTTGTACCGTATTGTCTTTTATTAGGATGTCCTTTTATTGTGTTATTACACTGCAAGCTAGCTGCAGTGCAGTATATTGTAATCGGTCCTGTCTGTTTGTGTGTGGGTGGGTGTGTGTTTGTGGGTCTGTTACCATGATAACTCGAAATTGCGTGCATCGATCCTCTCCAAACTGGGTTTGTATGTAAAGGTAGTGACTGTCTCCAGCTGATTAAATTTTGGCCATCCTGTGCCCTCGGGAAGGTGGTCTGTGGCGGGGCAAATTTTTTTGGCTCCGCCTTACCACAGCCAGTGCGCAGTGTTTGCATCTCCTTTGAGTGCTTTTTTTCATTCTAGTTTAGCTTTTTGTGTGTTTGTTGTGTTAGTTTAGTTGTCAGTATTTGCCAAGTGATTGGCTAGAAAGACTCCTCTGAGGACGCCTGTTTGAGTCAGGAGATTTGTGTCCTCAAAAGACCAGGTCAATTTCATTTGTTGCTTTATTGTGTGTTTGCCACCGGCCCTACACAATATATTACATACACATCTGGCACAATATAGCCTATTTGTGCTGAAAGTGGCATTAAGCACCAACTAACCAGCATGGTAGTTGTTGTACATGTTGACTGATACAGGCGGGAGTTAAAAATGGCATGCTGTTTGGACAAGCACGAAGACTGTGCCCAAACCTGCAGCCGATAACGTACGACTTTGAAGCTTATCGTAGTGTGTCACAGTTGCTGTACGATACCGTTGCAAGGTTAGTAGGCAGACTTGTACACAAAAATATGCTTTTTAACATCGTACGCTTCTATTTACGAAAGTTTGGATGTGTCCGTCTAGAAGGTGGGACTTTCCTAAAACATTGCGGCAGTTTGGGCCGGCTGCCGTGCCTGATACCACAAATGACTGTTAGCAAGAATCGTTCCCAGGTCATTCGCGTGAGTCCACTGCCTGAATCACAGAGCTGTGAATAGTGATTTGTGCTTTTCCGTAGGAATTACTGGAAGTTCTTTGCTGGTCAAATTGCTAGCATTTTTCTCTATTTGCATGTGCACACTGTATCATACGTGGTGTGTTCGTATAACAGTTAGGTTGTTTACCTTATAGCAGCTGCTGGCCTTAAAACTCTCTTAACTATACATATATCGATAAAGATAATGAGGCAAATTACAATAATTCTTTAGTTGCTGTGTCATTAAACTACAGGTGTTTATGTAAATAACTTTTTATCCTTGTTACATAGATTCCGGATTAGAATTGAAAAATTAATTGAAAAGTTGCAAATTTAATATGATATTTAGTCAATGCAGTCAGAGGTCAGCAAATGGTTGAGCGGTACAACATTGGAATGCTGGACTGGAACTTAATACGCTGAAACAGTTTGCTTATCTCTCTCTAGCCTTGCCTGAATTCAAAGAGATTTTCCTGCTCAGATTATTTGGAAGCTGGGAGGCTGATATACTGATGATGCCGTAGGTCTCCATCTCAGAAATGTTATAGCCATCTGCCTGCATGCTTCCGTTTACAAGAAACTGCAAGTTCTGCCACTGGACCTACCTGATAGGTGACTTCGGTGACATATGATCTGCCACTATTTCATTCCAGCCTTAAAACTCACTTTTCCACAAATCTTTTCCACCATAGTCTGTTAGCACCCATCCGGACTGTCTTCTCAGACTATGCTAAACCGGACTTACCTGTGCTCAACAGTTTTTCATTTTTCGTTATTTTTGTTTCTTTTTATTTTGGGTCGTGCGGTAGACTAAGCTGGCTTAACTGCCATCTTTTCAGCACATGTTAATATAGGATTGTCACATCGCATCACCTGTTACAATGATGTTCCATAATTATTATCGCTATTATTGTCAGCATTAGTATTATTAATAGGTTATATTACGGTGGTGGGTGTATGCGTGAAATTATAGAAGCTTGTTGTCAATTTGTCAGCTACACTCTGGACATAGAAGCAGTGAGTTGCGATGAATTGTTCATCGACTGCATTGACTTGCTGGCCGACACCGCGTCGTCGCCTCTCGCATTTGCATCACTGCTGCGCCAAGAGATTCAAGACAAGACAGGATGCATGGCATCTGTTGGCATAGGTTCATTGTTCAGTTGCTTCTCTTTGCAACCTCAGTGTGTCTCTATGTGCTGTGTTTGTTCGTATTTTGCTCTTACAGTTGGAATGTTTGTTTGTCCGTTCACTTCTTTGCTTTCACTGCTTTGGCACTGTTGGCTGGTTGCAGTAAGGGCATATGGACTGTAAAAGATTTCACTTCCGGTTATTCCCGAAGTTTAACCTAGGGAGACCGATGGGTCCTGGTCTAACCATTGCTGATGATGGAACATAAGTAGGACAGACAGATGCCAAATGTCTTAGAATATATCATGTTACAGACAACATTTACTGATTTAACCTATTGAAATTCTGGATATTAATACTGTTATTGTTTTCCTTCAGGGGATTCTTTTACTTGAACTGGGGGTACTGGCGTCAGAGAGCTGATGAGAGGCTTGGTGACACTTCCCCCAAGGTACATCCAGCAGCATTTAGTGATCCAAGACAGGGATAGAAGACCTCAAGAGGACCCATGGAGGTGCAGTGCTTCTGTGAGTATAGTGGTAGTGCATTGTTAGGAGATCTCCATGGGGTAAGCGTGTTCATCGTGGAATGTGCTTTTCTGTCTGTCCTGTCGATTTATCCTTGAAGTTTCTTGAGTGTGTTTCTTGTATATCATCTCTTATTATGGATACATTATAGTGTTAAGTAATTAAGTTATTTTCAGTTTCATTGTACACTTTGTGTCTGTTTTTATAGCGTGGCTGAACGTGAACTGAACTAACTTCCAATTATTCGCTTCATAACTCGCATCAAAGAGGAAATTCTCAACATACAGTTAATACAAATGAATTCTGTACCAAAGCACTCCTGGGATCATGATTATTATGTCCCCCGCCCCCATAGTGAGGGCATTAAACGATGATGTGCGTCTGACGTCTGTCACGTACATCAGGCCTAAGTCGAGAACAGAGAGGCCTCGGAAGACTAAAATTGGCACAGAGGTAGCCCACGTCACACCACTTTCAAGGTCAAAAGTCAACTTACAGGGGGCGGGGGCATATTGTGGCGGCCTTCCGCATAGCTTGTTAAGAATAGGTATCATGTGGGGTAGACCGTAAGGGAGCCAAGTTACCAGTAACAAACGTACCAGCACTCAACTGTGTGTATTAATACAGAAATACATAGTTACAGGCAGATAGCTAGTACCGCTATATTCATGCTCCATTCTGTGAGTGTAGATACTAAAAGCAGATGTTTTACTTTTAGTTTCTATTTAGCTGTTCTTTCTTCCTTTATTTTCTCGATGTCCGGCCAGCTTCCGAAGGGAGGATCTTGCTGGATTGTTGTAGCAGAATATTCTGCAAGTTAGATGCCCTTCTTGTTCCCATACCGACAGTGTCAAAGCACCTCTGCATTTGATAATTTGTTGGTGATCTCAGTCTCTGCATCCAGTGATCATCTGTTGTGTGACAGGAGCTAACATGCTGCAGGCACGGATGGCAACAAGGGTTGCAAAGCCGAACGGACAGTTTTGGCTGAGACCCGATGATGTCGCTGGCTTTATGCTTGACAAGAAAGTCACCGATCTGCCCGGTCAGGCATTGTTGTTTTTGTCAGTTTGTGTTGATTTATTGTGGGTGATAATTCTCTGTCCCCTTTTCTGCAATGAAGCTTCGCTATTATCCAGTAGTTCCTCTTATGCCCTCATGCCATGATGCTATTCACCTGTTTCTGTTTTGTTGCATTTTTTGATCATACAGATAATGGAGTGAGTGAATGAGTGATTTCTTTGATGAATCTGATACTGCCTGGGTACCCCACTGGCTTCTGCAGGTTCTTGTGGAATAAGGGCTACAGAATGAGTTCGTTGTTATTGTTGATACACTTGCAGGTGTTGGCTATTCGTTGAGTGCCAAGTTGTCGTCCCTCGGTGTCTCAACATGCTCCGACCTGCAGAAGTTGTCGCTAGCGTCGCTGCAGAAGCATTTCGGCGTGAAGACGGGACAGACGTTGTACAAGTGCTGCCGAGGAACCGACGACAGGACATTTCGAACTGGAGTCGAACGCAAGTCCGTCTCAGCCGAAATGAACTACGGAATTCGTTTCACCACGGTGAGTCTTGCGCTCATGCTGTAACTGCTTTGACACCATCAGCTGGACATTGGCATAAACATGTGTCGTTTGCAAATATATCACGCTGGTAATCTGGAATTGTGAGGGACCGTGATGTAAACCTGGAAAGTTCCCGTTAAAATGGCTGTATGTAACTGGTTAAGGTTAGCGTTGATATGCTTCTTGGCTTGTGCTTTATAGGAAATAACCAAGCCAGTTTTTCTTAGTGTTTTTAGAATTTTGAGCCTTTTGTTGGTGCCCTTGTTATTTGCAGTAAAACCTACAGATCTATGAGTGTCCAGTATTGTTTAGTGATTTTGACGGTTAACATTACTAACATTAATGCCGAGCTACTGACATGTGATTGGCTGAAAAGTCCATTCCTCATATGACGTGCTATGGTATGTTGAAAGGAGCAGCTGTCTCTACATATTTTAAACTAAGTTACTTCAATTTGAATTAACTGTGCTGTAAATATATATAGTTGCGCACTTGTTTTTCGCAAGTTAGTTTGGCAACACATTTGAGAGGTAGTAGTTTTAATTTCACCATTTGCAGTTCGTTTCTGAATTTAACTGGTAAAAAAGTTATGGAAATTGGTCTAAATTTTCTAGAGTTATTGCAAAAAGAAAAGCGGTCTAGTTGTTTGAGGCATGATATATATCCAGCTGTTATTGTTAAATGTACTGATGCTTATTTACATATGACAAGGTGTTTTTTCACTTTGACTTATAGCAAGTTTCAAAGACTTTTGTTTACTCTTAACTGATTATCTTATTTTGTGTATTGGTTTTTCCAGTCGACTGAGATGGAAAGTTTCTTGGGTGAGTTGGCAGCAGAAGTCCAGTCACGTCTTTCTCGCCTGAAGAAGAAATGCAAAGTTATCACACTGAAGTTGAAAATCAGGGAGAAATCGGCTCCGAAAGAAACTGCAAAATTTCTGGGTAAAAGCGTTCACTGCCATCAGCTTTTGACTGTTGTCAGTGGCCACGAGTGGGCCCGCAAAAATCACACTGACAACTCCAATTAAAGCATATTTACAGCGATTTATTTACAGCTGTTTACAGAAACGATCTTTTATCCTCGGATCTAACACTGCCACCAAGCAACAAAAAACTCTGTACCCAATGTACTTCACTCGCTCACAGCTAGCCATCAACTGAATATCCGCTGACTATCTGCCGACCTCTCCTGTTCTGTCAACAAGTGCCCGGCCAATCAACGATCGACTGACGTGGATCCAGGGTGTGATTGTTGATTGGCCGACTTTGTGTGACGGACGGCGCATTCACCTCTCCAGTGTTACGTCATGGTCTGCCCCATACACCATAAAAAGCCTATTTTCAGCCCTTACAAGATTCAAACAAAAAGTTAACAAACATGCAACAGCCAATAAAATCTCTACAGTTTGCTGGTGTTAGAGGGCTGACGAGAGGCTTGGCGACCCTCCACCCAATGTGCATCCAGGAGCCTTTAGTGGTCAGAGACAGAGATGGAAGACCCGGAAGAGGACCACATGGCGGTGCACTGCTTCTGTGTATGTAGCTGTAGTGCACTGTTGATTGATCTCCTTGGGGTAAGCAAGTCCATGGAGTGTGAACTTCTGTCTCTTCTGGTCTAGGTTTTTCTTGAGTGTTTCTTGTACTGTATC
>Ga0049107_10000783_pt1 | contig 10438 bp, 5 predicted proteins | sample WorMetilPIANOSA1_FD_61187 | JGI IMG/M metagenome (GOLD analysis project Ga0049107, IMG submission 61187) | Marine gutless worms symbiont microbial communities from Max Planck institute for Marine Microbiology, Germany - Olavius ilvae PIANOSA.1 | ecosystem: Host-associated > Annelida > Digestive... | reverse complement strand
CATGTGAAGCAGGGGGGGGGGCTCACCTGACGAAGCCAGGTTGGAGCAAACCCCATACCCATTCCACACCCAACTAATTTGGCGTTATTTGGGCATAAAATAACACTGGCGATGGAAAGCAGAGTCGGACTGTTGTCGTCCACTCCACTGTTAAGATCAACATCTGTATCTGTGTGTTGTCTATAGCTGTCCGTTTGACTACATCAAGGTGTTCGACGGGCCTAACAACACGGCAAACGAGATCGACACATACTGCGGCAGTATTCAAGACAACGTCACCATCTACTCGACTGGTCCCAGTGTCGACATTGTCTTCGTGACGAAGAGCGGCAGAGCGGAGCCGACCAAGAAGCCGTATTACACGTACGACGAGAAACAAGCGACCGAGGTGGAGAGGCGCGGATTCCGAGCTGAGTTTGATATCAGCGACTCTTTCGTCAAACTCAACGACGGTATCAAAACACTCTCTCATTTCACAGTCGACTTGTGTGTATGTCAGCTGTGTGTCCGTCCACTCCATAGTTACTTGCAACTCTGCACTCTTAACGAATGTACAAAACGGCAGTCAACGGTGACATGATGCACCTTCAGAACCGCAAAATCACGAAGTTATATTACGGTACTTAATTAGCACATCGATCGACAATGTCAACCTACCAGTCGTTAGGCTGAAGCAATATCAACGTCTGCTGTTTTCCATGTCTCATTCTCAACATTTTACCTTTAAAATTTGCACAAAAAGTGTTTGTACAGTTATGTTTATTACCTCTTCTGTATTTCTCGCCATTATTTTTCGTGCCAATTGGTGAACGTCAGCACGTTTTTACTGCGCGACGCGGATATGCATAGCGCGTACTTGCTACGGCAACGTGGCTGTCCGTCCGTCTGTCCGTCACAGCCGGTATTGTATCAAAACGACTAAACCTAGCTTAAAACTTTTTCGACCATCTGGTAGCCCCATCATTTGAGCTTTTGTGACCCTTGCGCCGATACCATAAATTCCAAGGAGAACCCCTTCAGCTGGGCCGTTGAATACACTGGGTTTGGAAAATTTGGCAATTTTCGACGGAAATCGCCGTCTATCTCGGAAACGGTGCGAGATATGGCCGATAACTACTATGGAACTTAATAAGAAATCATGGGTGCCGGATCGAATGGTATAATTTTCGATGACCTTGAGTGACCCCTAACCCGGGTTTCAAGGTCACGGGATACTTAAAAGTCCAATATATCGCAGATGGTGCGAGAGTTTTGAATTGTACAAATAATAATAATAATACTTAAATTTATATAGCGCCATAATTCTGTAGATTCAGAGAAAGTACAGTTGTAGATCACTAGGGGCTCTACTGAAAACATGCAAAAAATTGGGGGCCGTCGCTGAAATTTTTCTGCTAAAAGCGCTGGAAGGTGTTTTACACCAGCGATAGAAATTAAGCCTAACACCGCCAGTCTTCATTGAAACTTCTACGCAGACATACAGCTTATCAGAGGAAGGTTTTGGCACAACTATGGACGTTTAAAAAATTCAGCGAGCCACGCGTATCATGAAAATACCTTGCTAAGATGTGGAAAAATTCAGAAATGCCTTCGCCATTTGCAGCGACACTCATCGATGGGCCCGGCTTATTAGGTTAGGCAGACGCGCTCTGTTGCGTGTGTCTATTTGTAGCCTTGTTTACAACCGTCCGCATCGGCGGCGGCGGCGGGCGTGTGTTCGTGATTTTAAAGATATTGATCTATATTTCTTGTAATTGATAGATAGCTTACTTTGCGTGTTAGTTAGTTAGATAACAACGTAAAATGTATAGGCCTGTTGCATCGCTGCTACAGCACACTGCTAGAATGAAAGTGACATATGGGTATATAGGCTACACTGTTGTGACGCGTACTTGGTGCCAGTCACATGCTTAGCGAAAAGTCGCAACGGACCCAAAATGGTACCATGTTTGTTGACCTCGACTGACCGCTAAACGCGTCGCGCAGGTTGTCAGCATCAGCTGAGCTTCTTTATGTACAAAATTTGATATGCATATTTCATACATATAAGGAGTGCCAATATTTTAAAAGAGGGCCACGTGACCCTGACCATTCCCACTTTGGGGTAATTTGAAGGCTCTTCGAATCTAATATCTCGTATAATAGTACAGTACACTGTTACTTGAGAACAGGTCGCAAATAGCCTACATATACCACACCTCGGTCAATTACACTGATAAATTTTCTTTTAGATTACAATTACATAAGCAATCTGCCAATTACACTTACAATTACTGTAAAAGAAAGTCAGTCCGTTAAGTTACAATGACACAAAGCTGTACCCGACGTTGGGTATAGGAACGGCCGGCGGCACCTGTACATGTAAATGTATTTCTTCCACAACGAAATGACTAATGATTATATATGCTTATAAATACCACAACGCTGACTTCACGCGCTAAGAATCAAACCAACCAAAGCCTACTAACACTTTTAAGTTTTAACACATGCCAAAAGCAGTTTATATTAGTAATTGAAAATTGACAATAAATTTACGGTAGCCCAATTACAAATACAATTTGTTTCATGTAATTGGAATTCAATAAAATGACAGTTACAATTACAATTACTTGGTAAATTGTAATTAATTACATTTGAATTACAATTATGTTGTAACTGAGCCGTGTCTGCACTGCTACATACCGGTATAAATGATTGGAAATGACTTAGTACTACTACTACTGCTGCTGCTGCTGCTGCTGGTGATGATTTTGTCCACAGGCCGTGTGTGTGTTAGCGTACATACATGCAGACATAGACGTCCATTCTTTAAAGTGTCTTGATAAATAACAAGACATTGGGTTGTAATAACGTATTATACGCGTATTTCATCCGCAGAATAACGTGCAACAGTCGACGACTGTGTGCTCAAGTCACGCAGTTAGGCTGCTAGCTTCGCTCGTTTAGTAACTGGATGTCTGTCCGTCTGTGTGTGTTTGTAGCGTTCATAAGCGGCAGCCACGTCCGAGGAACAGGTACACACTGCAGTGCACACTATACAGACTAGACTGTCTTCCGATACGAACGACCATTTACGTATTACCTGCATGTGTATTTACTGAAGATGTTCAACGACTTTATGGGAAGAAATCTGTCCTAATTATCCTTTCATACCACAGCGTGTAATCGACTCATCACTGATAGATGTGTGACTACACTACCTTGTGAAACACACCAACAGAAACTTACGGCTGAACACTGTAGCTGTTAAACTACATGTTAGTCAGACTCATTAAAATGTTCAAATACAGCCACAGTCATCTCACAATTGCACTTACATTCCAATACTTACAGTTTTTACTCAAATGTGCATTAACATGAATCCGATTAAATTGTTCAACTTGTCGCACAGTCAACTGGGGATGTGTGTGTGTGTGTGTGTGTGTTCGTGCTAGCAGGATGGCAAACATAGGAACCAGTGGCATAAATGTTACTTATAAGACATACGCAAATAGGAAAAGTCCTTACGACTCGTACTTCGCCAATACTGCATTCGGCTTTGAACATATCTGGACTCATTAAGCTGATGACATTCACGACGTTTCTTACCGTCGTTGCACGGATTTATCGCCCAGAACGACCACTCCACTGCTGCAAATATTTATACTTTTATCACTTGAGAAATCGAAGCATTTATCATATAAATGAGCAACAATTATATAACATCTGCAAGCAATCATACATGCACTGAATATCTGTGTATGATATTGTTATTCTTCGTTCTTGAACCGTAAGGTACTGCATTGTATTGATGTGCGATTGTCGTGTCATATTAAACGCATATTATTATTATTATTATTATTATTACCATCATCATCGTCATCGTCATCATCATCATCGTCGTCGTCGTCGTCGTAAATATCGTGTCCAAACTGAGTGACTGTTAACGGCAAGTCGCTGTCATACACGCTCGCTCAGGTTATAGACTCTGTTGTATATAAACGTTTTGATAAAAGTCTTGTACTGCTGTGAAGTCTGATAACAAACTACCGGAGACACAGATAGATTGCTAAACTGCAACCCAGAGTAGCTGTTAACCTATACGCAACGGGGAAACTATCAAAAGCTGCTGAGCTAGGCGCTTGATACGGTGCTAAACATCAGTTGTAACATGACAGAAAGACATTTTTGTAGCAGTAGACTAGAGAGCGACGCGCGGTTTATCTGCAGCCTAGCCAGCCACTGTGCTCAGTCAGTGTCACTAAGCGCAATGGGCATGAAGATGATGTTGATATAGATGTCTGACAGCGATCAGCGAAAGCGGATCGTATTAGCAACAGCAATGAAAGAAGCGCTCAGAGAGACGCAAGCACTGCGCGCTGGCTGTAGTAAGGCGGAGCCAAAAATTTCGCCCCGCCGCAGACCCTTCCCGGGTGCGCGGGACGGCCAAAATTTAATCAGCTGGAGATGGTCGCTACCTTTACCTACAAACCCAGTTTGGTGAGGATCGATGCACGCAATTTCGAATTATCATGGTAACAGACCTACAAACACACGCACAGACAGGACCGATTACAATACACTGCGCCGCAGCTAGTCAGCGCGCAGTGTAATAAAATACTCTGCAGCAGCACATAACGTCTGTCTGTCTGTCTGTCTGTCTGTCTGAGGGTGTCTGTGTTTGTTTGTGTTTGTGGCACAGAATGTGATCAAGTAATATTCAGTAGAGGAGAGACCAGTGGTACAGTCACCAGTCCCTACTATCCCAACAACTATCCGCTGAACGTGAGATGTATCTATTACATCGACGGACTGCAAGACAAACAGCATCTGGAGAAAGTCAGTCTGACCATTACTGACATGAACATTCCACACAGCAGTCCTACTGCACAGTCAGAGTTAGTCCAGTCATGTTGTCTCTCTGCATCCGCTCCTCATGTCTGCCTGTAGCACTGTCTGGCCTACGAATAAGCGTTTCTCTATAATGCTGGTATTCCAGTTGATGTAGTAAGTACAGGGGTGTAGATCCTGGGGGTTGGTGGTTTTGACCCCTAAAAATATGTAGGAGGGTCAGAGTATGTTTTGACCCCATAAAATGTCACATTATTTCCTTCAGAACAGTACTGTTGTTGGATAACTCTGCAAGTTTGACATCATCAAGTATGAAAGACTCGTGTCAAAATGGAATGTAAAAGTATTTTTGAGGCGCCTACAGGCACAGGCTATCAAGAACAGGGATTGTTGAGTGTTTGGAAATCATTAACGTAGGGTGTAATCTGAAACAGTTTGATGGCTTGACCTGACTGACCCTGACCCCATATTTTACGACAGATCTACGCCACTGAGTAAGCATATTGTGTAATTGTTACAGTAAACTTTCTGCGTGCAGTGGCTAGATGGAATGATGCATTATCTAGTCTGTTTCACTTGAGAGTGGTGAGTGGTACTGCCTTGCCTGGCGACCGACACTGATCAGCCCTTTCTACCTTCGCCACCGACATTAAGTAATTTGCCTTACGTGTGTTTGGACTGCTGCCGCACTTGTTACAAGTCTAGTTTTAATTGGTTCTTTTGCAAAACTTCAGTATGTTAAACCCAGATTATTTAAGAAATTATCACTTTAAAACACTGTGCAAGGACGACTTCAGCTACATTACACAAATAAAACAATGTAAAAGCTGACATTGATTAGCAGCACATTTCCATAAAGTCAATGCGGTGCTAAGTAAGTAAGTAGTAAGTAATCAACTTTACTGATGTTTTACTCGTGTAACATTACTCAAGTCGTCCTTATACAGTGTTGTATAATGGCACAATAATATTTGCTGTTTTTAATTTTTTTAATCATTTTGCGGATAGTGTTTGATCCACAGGTAAGAATCGCCCAAGTTACCTATTAAGACGTTTGAAAGAATGGTCTATGCGTCTTGCTTCTGTAGTCGTTGAAAAGGCACTCGTACAATAGCTGGAGAGTTCAGTAGTAGATTGGCTCTGAGGAAACTGTAAAGTGTGTTGGCGAATGCAGTCATGGCAATGTATGACGGCGAACAAACGGTAGAACTTTAGAACGGCAGAATAAGAGACACCAAGGCTTTCGCTGTGAACATACGGGAGACTTCGTCAGGGAATGGATAGTGAAAGCTATTACTTTATGAAGAACTGCAGGGAGGCTTGCTTGCCTTGGGACTGGGACTGTTGTATGCGCATGATTTAGTCTTGGTGCTATACACTGAGGAGAGTCTGCGCATGTGGGAAGATTGTGAAATGGAAATCTGGAAAAGAAGTTAAAAATTTTAAAATAAATACCGAGAAAACACAAAAAACAACATTGTGACATAGTAAATAAGATTAAAGAGAAAGGTAAATATTTCTGCAGTTTATGTAAGGAATGTGCTAGTATTAATTTTATTTCCTGCATAACTTGCTCGAAACTGGTTCATATGCGAAGTAGGGATGTGGAGGGAAGTTTGTAGAAGGCAAGCTCGTGATTTGTTTGCAAAAGCTGTAAAGGACGATCATGTATGAGGAGATATTGTTGTGTGAATGATAATGAATAAGTAAGCTTAGTCAAGTACAGTAGTGGAAATGACGTGATGCTGATGGTGAGTTCGCTGTGATGTTGGTGATGTTCGCTAGGTGTGATGGTGATGGTGGATATCTTCTTATCTACACGGAGGACATTGAAGGCGACCGCTTGAAGCGTCCACATAAGTTGTGTCGTAACATTACCTCTCCCAGGACGTTCACTACTACCAACCCTCGACTGTTGATGGTCTTTGACTCAGGAGGACATGTTCCAGGACTTGGGTTTAACGCCACCTACCAGTTTATCACCGGTCAGTCAGTCTGTCTGTCTGTCTGTCTATATATAGGGGCGCGTCAAGATAAAGTATCCGCTAAAGAATTTAGCTAATTTTGCTAATTCTTCAAGAAGTATAGAGATACATGATATAAAATTTTACATACCGGTTACTCATTCAATTATCCCTAAACATGGACAGTTATATTATTGACAAAATTACGCTGCTTTTAGTCATGGCAATTTAGCAGTTGAGACGTTATCAAAAATTTTCTCAACTATTCAAGACAGCGCAAACGCCGTTAAGTGCGAACAATTTTTTTGAACTGAGATAAATGCTTAGAATGTCTTCCGTCACCGTTCACGTACTCTTATCAAACTATTTGTAAAACTCGTGACAGCTTTATTATTTGGACCTGCGGAAAATTGTCCCATATCTTCTCCAGTGCGAGTTTTAATTCAGAAACTGCTTTGGGCTTCGGATGAAGGTTTCAAAATAGCTTCGTGCGTCGCTTCCCAGACATGATATCTCAATTCCATTCAAATTTGCGGAGTTACTAGGTGGTTATTGTTCCTTCTGAAGCATTTGCTAATAGTTCTCGTGGATTGTTGAGAGACACGTGCAATGCGCGCAGAGCCCCATGCATCTTGTTGAATCTGCCGCTCTGTCTGGCAGCAGTCGGTTGCACTCTTCAATGAAATTTGGTCGCAGAAATTAATAAACAACTTCAATTATTGTTTGTAACAACATTAACACTAACATAACGTCACAGTGACGTCATTGTCGTGTAAAGGTGGCGTTAAATTTTGTTGAAATAAATGAGAAATAGTTAACTCAAACCTAAATGCTCAAAAATCTACAGGTAGCTGCATTTAATTTACCGTATCTTTCTCATTATTAGCCGTAGCGACAGTGGCGTAGGAACCGGTGGTTCGGGCGGTTCAATGAACCGGGGCCCCCGAGCTCCTGGCGCCCCCGAGTAATGGGGCCACAGAAAAATTTTAGGCAAGACTCTTAGGAAAATCATTAAAATTGTTGCCACCAGATGACGGATTTTAAGGCTAAAATGCATCAGATTCGATTTCGGCTGGGGGGGAGCTTACAGCGCTCCCCCAGACCCCTAGCTGGATTTGAAGGCCGACTCGCGGCAGGGGGAGGGGCTGGGCTGGGGAAGAGGAGGGAAAGGGTGGGGAAGGGGAGGGAGGGGGAAGTGGAGGGGAGGAAAAGGGAGGGCCCCAAGTTACTGTTGAACCAGGGCCCCTCAGAGCATTGCTAGTTGCTACGCCACTGTGCAGCGAAATATAACTTGGCAAATATAAGTTGATATAAACGTCACGGTTCAATACTCCTGCGAAATATTACAAAATTAGCTTAAACCGTTGATGAGTTATCGGCAAGAGATTGTAGAGGGATACTTTTTATTGGGGCACCCTGTACATGTAAAAGTGTAGGTGGAAGCCGGCGCACACACAATGTAGCCGTGTCAGTTTAGATCTTATGTGAGACCTGGAAGGAAGTGAGTGTCTAAAGTCCCACCACTAAAATGTACTTCGCTGCTTGTGAAGGACATACAGTACAACTAAGTTAGCTATCGCAAACAGATCGCGCGTCAGCATTCGTGCTCAACCGAGAAAACATTTTCCTTAATCTATTTTGAACATCGTGCAAAATTTGGATGTTGTTTGTCATGGTGTGTGCACACATACATAACAGACTCCACAAATTTGTGGGACGCTTGGGATATCTCGCCCCCTTGGAATAAAGGCGTGGCTGATTCATTCCTAGAAACACGTGTGTTACATACCAAATTTGGTCGCTGTAGGTGAAACCGTTTGGGTGTAAGTGGACCCTGGGGCCTCGCCCCTTAGGACGGGGACGTGTCTGACCCTAGCAATATGCTTCTCGCCCATTTGTGTTACCATGCCACATTCAGTCCTAGCTTCTAGGTCAAACCCTAGCAGCGTAACGTAATTATGGAGATGCGCCAGAAAAATTTGACCTCTCACAGCCCCGCCTTTCAGGGTCACTCAAAGTCATTGGAACCGACACGGACAGATCGGCTACCTATGACTTCCTGTTAGTGTTCCATAGTAACTATGTAAAGGTAAAGGTAAAGGTAATCGATTTGTATAGCGCCTAAACACGAAGCGTCTCTACGGCATAGGTACAGCACGCATTGTTGAGGGATATCGCGTTTCATCTGCAAGCGGAATGAGCTATACCTGCCTTTGCCTTTCCAGCTGCAGCTGGTACTCATTTACCGATCCCGGAGAGATGGAAGGCTGAGTAAACCTCGGCGTGAATTAGCCCGGCCGAGATTCGAATCTGCAACCTCTCGATTGCAAATCCGGCACTGTACCACGCAGCCCCTAGCGCACCGTGGCCCTGGCTCTATCTCGTACCGTTTCCGAGATAAATGATGATAGTTGCTAAAATTTTCCCTCCCCATTGTATTTAACGCTATCGCTGAGGGAGTTTCCCATGAAATTTTTTAGCGGCGATGAGGCTAGAAAAAAAACCAGGCCGTCAAAAAGTGTGACGTATGTCGATTCGTTTTGACTCATTAACGGCATTGGACAAACAGATAGACGGACAGACAGACAGACGGACAGAATTGGTAAACTCTCATGCGTTGCATGCTGACGCACAATAAAACTGTCCTTGCAGCATCAGTGACTAGAAAGCTGGCTTCATACGCTGAAGATCAAACCAATTAAGACAGCAGGTTTTAACCAAATGCAGTGTATCGTAGTGACTGAATATGTTACGCTATCCCAATTACAAGTATTAGAATAAACTGTAATTAATTATAACTGAATTACGATTATAACTGCAGTAGTTGTAATAGAGCCGTACGTGTCCGGCGTAGACTATGCAATACCAGGCACACCAGCCACGTCCAGTGCCAACACGTGTTCGTTCACGTATGAAAGTTCCAGCGGTCAGAAGGTCGGCACGTTCTTCTCACCACGTCACCCAAGCTACTACCCCGACGGAACAAACTGCAAGTATGAGTTCAGGGGACTCAACAGCGAACAAGTGCGCCTCACGTTCGAGAATTTCGACGTGGAAAACGGAAACGCCAGCGGCACAGTGTATGTACGACGTGATGCATGCGCATGCGCATTGTGTGTGAGATGCACTGCAATGAATACATGTACGTTTGACTGATGAACACTTGAGAACGTGTTGCTAAGTTGTCAATGCGCGCTGTGGCAGATGCAACTCTTCTTTCCACATATTGCCTTACGCTCGTTTTTGGTCAATGTGTATGTCAGGGCCTAAAATACTGTGCAGTGATACACAATATGTGCAGTGATAACTTGCGATTGTTCAGTAATAAAGGGTTGTTTGTGCAGTGACAAAAATTTCAAGAATTAGTAGCAACGAAAAATACAATAAATTTGCCTAAGTGTTCGCACTGCATTTCGATGTTTATCGTCACTATAAACTGGATGGAGGTAGCGATAGGCAGCAGTGGCGTCGCCAGCTAGTGGGCACGTGGTCACGTGCCCCCCCCCCGCCCCGGCGTTTGAGATAATTTTTTTCGCTATACGTTGAACAAGTTGTCTGGTTTGGTTTGGTACTCTGCCAAACTCTAACTCAGCACTATTTGTTCAGCCGTATTCGCTTTGGAATGACGCCATAACCGGGTACAA